>Ga0181520_10010100_pt1 | contig 12774 bp, 11 predicted proteins | sample PEATcosm2014_Bin_29_FD_132451 | JGI IMG/M metagenome (GOLD analysis project Ga0181520, IMG submission 132451) | Peatland microbial communities from MTU Mesocosm Facility, Houghton, MI, USA - PEATcosm2014_Bin02_30_metaG | ecosystem: Environmental > Terrestrial > Soil > Wetlands > Peat | place...
GACCCGGCGCGAACCTTCCTTGTGCGAGGCGCCATCTCACTCCCCGATGGATACGAGCCCGATCCGGAAACCTCGCTCATCGAGTGGACCGCCGCCGCCGATCCCGCGCAGTCCATGCCACGCATCGCCCGCATCGTCTCCGGCTCACTCGATCACGCCCGCGCCGACACCCCCGCGCGCAAACGCTGGCTCGACCGGTCCCCGCGCTATCTCGACCGCGCCTTCGGTCATCGTCAATGTCTGCGCTTGACCCCCGCGGAATGCGCCGCCATACTGCCTTTGGTCCACGCCGAGATTCGCGCCGCCGCCATCACCCGAGACGGTCAGAAGCTATAACCCAATTCAGCCACGCCGCGATCGCCCCAAAGCGGCTTTTCCGTTTCCCGCAAAGTCCGACTCGTTGTACGATCCTCAAACGGAGGTTCGCATTGCATGGGGTCACAACCCGAGTATCCCGGCTTCGATTCCAGCCCGGAATCGGTCCGGCAAACTCCCCAGGAGCTTCAGGACGAGCAGCGCAAGCTGCGCCGACTGCAGATCATGGTCAACATGGTTATGTCCGTAATTAGTCAGGACCTGTCGCTCACCATCGACGAAGCCTCAGAGATGGTCGCTGACACGCGACGCGCCGCCCTCGCCATGTTCCCCGGCAAGGACCTCGCTTTCGATCTCCTCTTCAAGCCGCGCCTCCAGCGCCTCATGCGCGAGCGCTATCGAATCCACTAGCAGTCTACTTTGTATCCATTCCTGTCAGCTGGAAGGTAATCGTTCCCCAGAACAGCCGCGCCCGCATCTGCACCGGCACATGCCGATCGTCGTCGGTATACCAGATCCAGATATTGCCTCGAGCCTTCACTACGCCGGCGTCCGCCGTCGGTTGTACGCGCACCGTCTTATAGGTCCCCAGCGGCGTCCTCACCGTCTCGCGAGCTTCCACCTTCATCGTCACCGCGACCGTATGCATCGCGTCTGCAACCGGAACGTGGAAGCTATCTCCCGGCGTCAAAGTCAGTGCGGCCGGATAAAAAATAGCCGAAAGCAAATCCGTGACACACGGACCTACAGGGGCCTCCTGGTGCTTACTCGTTCCCTTCACCAGGTTCTTCTCATTCAATAAGGCTTTACCCTGCCCATAGTCGAACTTCAGATCCGTGCTGACCTGTCGACGCCCTTCCTGCAGTTGCTTCGCAAAGCCCGCCGAGCATCCGGTCCGCCGGTTGAACGAAGACTGAAAGCGGTCGCTAACGCGATAAATCAAATTGATCGCTCCCAAAGTATCACCCGTCGCGGAAACCCGCTCCTCGTCCCCGTCTTGTTGCAGGCGCATCACCGTCGTTCCTGCCGGAAACACGCGCCAGTCCACAGCATAGGTCAGCGTCTGTTTCGCAGGGAAGCTGAAGCCTGCGCGCGGAGGAATCAGCGCCGGAGCGCTCGGCGCTGTCTGCCCAGTCGCTCCAGCCATCGCCACCGCGATGCCGGCTGCAATTGCCAGCTTCGGCCTTCTGCGCGCCTTCATTTTGCCGGCGCATAGCAAGAAAATGCGATCCGCTTGCAATCCGATCCTTCTTACTTCCTGAACAGCAGCACTTTCACGATGAGGGCAGCATACATGGCTGCTGCTCCCATCAATGCGTTATATTCACGATGCTTTCTGTAGAGTGCCCCGGAGAATACCCCTTTCGGGTTTCCCGATCCCCCAACGGCCACAATGCGAGGTATCAACCTCGGCACCGCGGCGGCATACGCATCGAACTCCGGAAACACCGATCGAAGATACTCTTCCTCCGATCGAATCACGGGAATGTAAATCGCCGCAAAAAGAACAACCAGCACCGCAGCGATCAAAACACTGCGCGCCGCCAGCGCAAAACCAAAAGCGATCAGCATCGACCCAAGATAAAGCGGGTTGCGCGTGTACGCATAGGGCCCGCTGACTGTCAACTCGGCATTCTTCTTCACGTAGCCCGAAGCGTATCCGCGCAGCACCAGCCCAGGCGCAACCAGCACCATACTCAGCCCGAGAAACAGCCATGCCGGCCTCGCCAGCCATACGAAAAAACCCGCGAAGGCAAACCCCAATGGCACGCGTACTCTTCGCGCGATACGATTCCACCCCTCCTCCACCTACCTCGCCTCCTTCAGCAGCGCCAGCGCCGCCTCGGTCACGGCCTCCGGTGTGATGGTCAGCAGCCCCGCCTCCGGCTCGCTGCGCCGCGCATGATCGCGCACGCTCTCCGGGTGCCGCAGTACCCGGCTCGCGCAGTTGAGAGGCCCATTCCGCGCCGGATCCGTCGGCCCGTAAATGCCCACCACCGGCTTGCCCAGCGCGCAAGCCAGATGCAAAGGTCCGGTATCTCCAGCAATCGCGAGTGACGCTCTCCTCGTCGCGGCAATCAGTTCCGGCAATTCAGGCGAAATCATCCGCGCCGCCCCGCCGCTCGATGCGACAATCTCCCACGCCAGGTATTCTTCTGCCGGCCCGCTGTTGATCACCACTCCATACCCTGCGTTTGCGAGCCTTCGCGCCACCGCTCCGTACCGTTCCGCCGGCCATCGCTTGGCTCCCCAGCCCGCGCCAGGACTGATCAGCACATACGGCTGTTTCATCTCTGCCGCATTCACATCGGCCAATGGATCGCGCGGCAGCAACGGCATTGTCATGGCCAGGCTCTCTCCGGCAATTGCCCCCGCTACTTCCATCGACTGCTCGATCACATGCGCGCCTCGCGTAACAACCTTCTCGTCGAACAACCATTTGGCGGCGAATTCGCGCGGCCGCTCTTCGCCAATCACTCTTCCCGCCCTGGCCCACCGCGCCACCATCGCCGATCGCACCGCTCCCTGCATATCGACGGCGACGTCATACTCCAGCGCCCGCAGCTCGCTGCGCACGCGTCGAATATCCCTGAGCGTCTCCGGTTTGAATGGTGACCTCGCCCACGACTTCGCCGGCACCAGGTGCAGCCGGTCCACCAGCGGCATTTCCGCGGTTCTCGGCTCGCTCCGGGCCGCGCTGAATAATCCCTTCCATTGCGGCTCAATCGCCCAGCCGATCATCCAATCCGGATGAGCCTGCCGCAGCGCCGTCACAGCAGGAATCGAATGGAGGATGTCGCCCATCGCGCCCAGCCGCACGACAAGCACACGCAAATACTTGGAGGTTTCAGGCAAAGCCCTATTTTCTCACGGGATTTCTCTCGACGCCTGTTGCCATTTGCCTGGCTGCGGTCTCCAGTTCATCGGAAGCAATTCGCAAAGCTTCTCGATCGCCGCCGCCTCATCGAGCAGCCTCACCACCAGCTTTGCCGCGCGGACCGGCGCAGTACGTTCAAGTTTCCGCATTTGCTCGAGTGTCAGCCGAACCCAATCCTTTTCCGTGGTCAGAAACGCCTCGGCGCCATGCTGCCGCCGCAGCTCGATCAGCTCCACAATGTCGCCCTCGGTATAGCGGTGATGATCCCCCCACGCCCGCATCGCCGCAACCGCAACGCCCTGATAACGTAATTCCGAGAAAAATTCATCCTCCCGCGCAATCGCGCAGAACGCCACTACCGGCCCCGCCGCGGGAACCTCCAGCCGCCGCTCCATCCACCAAATCGGCCGCGCGCAGCCGCGCCCGCGCAACTCGCCCTCCAGGTCCCGATCTTCCTCGCGCATCGCAATAATTTGTGCGCGTGACAGCGACTTGAATCCCTCCCGCAGCCGCCCCGCCGGCAGCAGCCGCTCGCGAAAGTCGCTGCGATGCAACGCGACAATGTCAACATCGCGTGCCAACTGCATATGCTGAAATCCATCGTCGAGCAGGTGCACCATCGGCCCCGCAGCCGCCGCTTCCGCCATCATTCCTGCACAATACCGATTCGCCCCCACAAAAACCGGAATTCCCGAGGTCCGAGTAATCAAAAGCGGCTCATCCCCGAACTCCTCCGCCGATCCTTCCGGCCTCACCTTCTCAATCGCGTTCGACCGCCGCCCATACCCTCGCGAAAGCACATCCACAGCAATCCCTCGCTCCCGCAGCAATTGCGCAACCCGAATAGTCAGCGGCGTCTTCCCCGACCCTCCAACCGACAAGTTGCCGATGCTGATTACCGGCCCCTGCAGCCGCTTCTGCCGCGCCCACCCGCGCTCATACGCCAGGTTCTTCGCACCCACTCCCGCGGCATACAGGGGAACCAGCGGCAGCAGGGCGCCCCTCATCATCGTGAACCCGCTTCTACAGGCTCCGGGTGAGCTGCCAGCACCTCAATCAAAACCTTCACCGAACGTTCCGTCGCTCCACTCTCGCGTTCGAAAACCTCGCGGCCCCGCGCACCCAATGCCCTCGATTCCACCCCTCCCTCCAGCATCTCCGCCAGCGCGTCCTTCAGCTCCGCCGCCTGCACAATCCGAATCGCATCGTGCCTCCGCAACTCCTCCACGATTCCCCGGAAATTCTCGTAGCTCGGTCCCATCACCACCGGCACTCCAAACTGGGTAGCCTCCAGCGGATTATGCCCGCCCGCGCCAACCAGGCTTCCTCCCACAAATGCAGCCTGCGCCAGGGAATAAACCGAAGCCAGCTCCCCAATCGAATCCAGCAGAAAAACGCTTCCCGGCGTAATCCCCGACGGCGCCAGCATCCACTCCGACCGCCGTACCCAAGCTATGCCGCGCCGGCGCAGCATCTCTGCAACCTCGCCAAACCGTTCCGGATGCCGTGGCGCAAGCACCATCACTATCCCAGGCGCCAGGGTTTCCAGCAGCAACTCCTCTTCACCCGCCAGCGTCGACCCGCATACCAGCACCGGTGCCCCAATCGGCAATCGTTCTCTGAGCATCTCCGTTACCGGCGCAGCACGCACCGCCCGCACATCGTATTTCAAATTGCCCGCCACGCGTACGTTCGCCGCGCCCAGCGCCAGCAACCGCTCCGCGTCCGGGTCAGTCTGCGCAAGCACCACTGCCAACCCGCCCAGAAAATGCCGCCATAACCACGCCAGCCGGCGGTACCGAGGCCACGACCGGTCCGAAATCCGCGCGTTTACCACCGCAACCGGAACCCCACCGCGCCGGCACTCCGCCAACATGCGCGGCCAGAATTCTGTCTCCGCCAGTACCACCAGTTTCGGCCGCAAAGCCCGCAGCCACGCCCGCACCGCCCACGCAAAATCGAGCGGAAAATAAAACACCCGCTCCGCCCCGAAGCGCTCCCGCGCAAGCTGCTGGCCCGTCTTCGTCGTCGTCGAGACCACCACCCGCCAGGCGCCCTCCGGGGAGCCTCCAGCCAATCTCTGTCCCAGCTCATCGATCAACCGGCTAGCCGCCAGCACCTCGCCGACCGACACAGCATGTACCCACACCACGCGTTTCCCGGCAATCCCCTCGCGAACCCTTCGCGGCACCAGTCCCAGCCGCTCCGTCAAACCCTCGCGATATTTCCCGCTCGTGGCCATGCGCACCAGCCACCACGGAGCCCCCAGCACCAGCACCATCGCCAGTGCGAAGCTGTAGACAATCAGCATCCGCTTACCAATCTCGCCTCCCGCGGGTCATAAGGCAAGATGATAATGGTGACCATGCGCCCACGCTCGCGCCGCGCTCTTCTGCGAGGCCTCCGGTTGTTCGCCGTTCCCATCGGCTTTCTTCTGATCGCCACCGTCAGCGCTTCCTTCGCGGAAACCGATCCGCCTCCAGCGAAAGACGCCACCACTTACCCCGCCGTCGATTTCCACGCGAAAGACCAGGTCGCCATCGCCGCCGAGCCCTTCGAAACCGCCGAGAAATGCAAGATCTTTCAGGTCGATTATCTGAAGTATCGCTTCATGCCGATCCGCATCATCGTGACGAACACCGGTGACCATCCCGTCTCGCTCAGCGACGCGCGCATCTTCTTCATCAGCGCATCCGGCGACAAGGTTCCCGCCGCCGAACCCGAAGACGTCGAGCGTCGCGTCCGCCCCAAAGACAGTCGCGGCCGCGACATCCCCATCGGCCCCATCAAGGTCCACACCAAAGGCAGCGCCTCCGACGACAAAATCGAAGCCGACTTCGACCACTTCGAATACGCGGCCCTGGCCGTCGAGCCGCACACCACGCGCGCCGGATTCCTCTTTTACGACATGGATGGCCTCGGCGACACACCCCTCCGCGGCGCAAAGCTCACCCTCCGCGAGCTGCGCAACTCCAACGGCGATGAGCTCTTCTTCTTCGAGATTCCCTTCGATAAATACCTCGAAGCTCGACATTGACTGACAGGAGTAGACAATCCGGCCCCGGTTCACGTCCAATATTCAATCAGCGGGGCAATCCGTGCTCTCTGTCTCCTCTGTGGTGATCTGTTCGCCTTGATACCTCAATGAAGGAGGGTGTCCCCATGCGCCATCTCCCGTCCCCGGGCAAAGTTGCCATCCTCTGCGCCATTGTCGCCCTCAGCCTCTCTGCCTGGGCCGTCCGCGTCGGCGATCCCGCCCCTGACTTCACCGGAACCGACTCCAACGGCCAGACCCACAAGCTGACTGAATACCGCGGCAAATACGTCGTCCTTGAATGGACCAACAATGGTTGCCCCTACACCCGCAAGCACTACACCAGCGGCAACATGCAGAACCTCCAGAAAGAATGGACTGCCAAAGGAGTAGTGTGGCTCACCGTCCTCTCCTCCGCGCCAGGGGCACAGGGCTACATGACCGCCTCCGATGAGAACGCCTATATTGAGAAGGTTCACGCATCGCCTACCGCCGCCCTCCTCGATCCAACCGGCGCGCTCGGCCATGAATACGAAGCAAAGACCACGCCCGATATGTATGTCATCGATCCAACCGGCAAGCTCATCTACTCAGGAGCCATCGACGACCACCCTAACGACGACCCCGGTGACATCCCGCACTCAAAGAATTACGTATCCGAAGCCCTGACCGAAGCCATGTCCGGCCAACCCATAGCCGTAACCTACACTCGCCCCTACGGCTGCAGCGTGAAATACCAGGGCGACTAAACCGCTTTTTGTATTGGTCGAAATTCCCCTTCCGAGGGAGCCTGCAATTCCAATGAGGAAAGGCCCGCGTCCTTCCGGACTGCCCCCCAGCTGTGCTGATCGGAGGAGACTCTCGCAAATGATGCCCAGATGGCTGGCTGTCTCGACCTCGCCGGTTTCCCTCGTCTTCCTCTCCGTTTTCCTGCCGCCAGCCGTCGCCTCTGTAACTCCCTACCCTTCGTACCCAGGCGCACCCCCCAAGCCTCGCTTACCGAGTTAGCGTCGACGGCCAGCCCGTCTTTGTCCACCGCTTCCCCACTTACAACCAGTTTCAATGGATGGACCACGCAAGTTTCTCCATGACTGGCAAGGTCCACGTCACCATCACCTCGCTCGTCAATGAACGCAACATCGTCACCTGCTATATCCGCCCGCTCGCCTACGGCATCCATCCCCAAATCAATGGCAATACCGTCAGCTTCGACCTCGACCAGCCCCGCTATCTCGTCATCTTCTTTAACGAAGAACCGACTTTCCAGAGTCCCGGCCTCTTGCTCTTCGCCGAGCCTCCCGAAAACAACTCTCCCAAACCCGGCGATCCCGGCGTAGTCAACATCCTCGATTACAAAGTCGATAACTCCGGCAAGGCTCTCGAAACCGAGAAAATCAACCGGGCTATCGGCGATGTCTCTGCAAGGCCCGGCGGTGGCGTGCTCTTCTTTCCGCCGGGCGTGTATCTCACCGGCACCATCCTCATGCAGAGCAACGTCCGCCTCTATGTCGCCGCCGGCGCCCTTATCCGCGGCTCTCGCCACAGTGCGGACTACATCTCGCCGCCCAGCCCTCCCGGCTCTCGCCCCATCCGCGCGCTCGTCGTCTTCAACAACGTTGAGAACGCCGGCCTCATAGGCCGGGGCGCGATTGACATGCAAGGCTACCCCTGGCTCTGGCACGATTTCCAGCCTGATACCGGCGACGGTCAGTCCCGTTCCGAAGAGGGACTCGTCAACGATCCGCACCGCGCCGGCATCAAGGGCTATGTTGTGAATAACTGCCGCAACATTTCCTTCCAGGGCCTATTACTCCTCCGCTCCGCCTACTGGACCGTCACCATATCCGACACCGACACCTTCTCCGCCACGAACATTAAAATTGTCAACCGCAAGCAGCAATACCACGACGACGCCTTCGACTTTACAGGCAACAGCAAACACATCCTGATCCAGAACAGCTTCGCTATGACCATGGACGATACCTTCGCTTTCTACGGTGGCAAAGCTTCGACCGTCGAAGATGTCGTGATCAAAGGATTCGTCAATTACACCTATACCTCGGCCCTTGCCATCGGCTACGGAAGCGCGCCCAATATCCGCCATCTCCGCTTCGAAGACGTGCACTTTGTCACAAACCAGAACAAGTTTGCTGTATGGATCCAGTTAACTCCCGCCTACTTTACTGGCAAGGGATACACTCCAGGCGCGCGGCCGAGCGACAACATATCCCTCGATGACTTCCGCTTCGTCAACACTACTTTCGAACCGGACGGCGGCCACATCTACATCGACGGCGGCAAGGCCCCCCTGACCAACTTTGTCTTCGAGAATTGCACCTTCCAGAAACCAACCCGCCCCGGCGAACTCATGGGCAGCAACGTCGCTCCCATCCTCTTCAAACACATCACCATGAACGGAAAGCTGGTCCGCAACGAAGAGCAGCTCAGAGAAGCGGGCTACGAAGTCTACGTCCCGGTAAAGTTTGCTCAATGACGCAAACCGGGCCGGGTGCCCGCTCCGTCGCCCTGACTTTAAAACGTCAGCCGAGCCCCGATCTGCGCCGCAAACGGAATCCCCACCGTGGTTCCGGGTCCAAAAAAATCCCCCAGGGCGCCGCCCGCCAACCGCAGCTGGTTCGGACTGCTGATCGGCTCCGTCGACGAGCAATCCGCATTTGTGCAGACGTTCGTTACATTACCGGCCTGCGCCTCCGCGCTGGGCACCGGAAGCGTAGCAATGTTGGTTACATAATTTGCCCCGGGATTATTCCGGTTAAACAGATTAAAGAATTCGACAAACGGAATCACCGACCACCGATCGCGAATCGAAAACGGTCGGCTCACCCGCATATCCGCCTGAACGTACGGCGTTCCGCGGAACTCGTCGAGCACCGTCGGCGTCCCGTCAATCGAAATTCGCTCGCTGTTATCTGCCGTTGTAATCGTGAACGGCCTGGCCGATTCGGCCTGCGTCAGCGTGCTCAGCTCGAAACCGCCAAACGTCCGCCACGATCCGGCAAAAACAAACCGCTGCCGCACATCTTCTCCCGACGGCCCGTAGTCCCCCGGCCCAAAAGGATCCAGAGGATTGCAAACGCCGTTCACATAGTCGAACAGCTCGCCCAAAACGCAGCCCCACGTCTGCGCCTTCGAAAACGTGTAATTCGCCACCAGACTCAGCCGCCGTCCCACATTCCCCTGTAAGTGCAGTAACAGACCGTTGTAACTCGACCGGTTGTCCGAGTGAAACACATTCACATCCGGTACGTAAGTCGCCTGCGATGGATCATCGGCAGCCAAAAGCGGCGTGAACAAATTTGTCCCGCCTGTATAACTGTAAGCCCGGTAACCATGATTTCCCTGCTCGTGAATGTAATCGGCACTCAGCGACCAGTTAGCGCTGAAGGCATGTTGGACGCCGCCCGATATGTGGATCGCATAGGGCGTCCGGTAATGCGAGTCGATCAGGTTCGCCGTCCCTCCCGACGCATCACCGGCGACACACCCGGCATTCTCCGCACCTCCCGGATTCTGAACCGGATCGACACACGAGCCCGGCGGCGTATTCAGCGGCTGGAGCGCCGTCGCCCATCCGTTTTGCGCCAGATCGTCGAAGTAGAGCCCAAATCCGCCGCGAATCACCGTCGTGCCGCTGTTGCCCGGCGCGTAGGCAAACCCCACCCGCGGCGCAATCTGCTTGTGGTCATCGGCCGGCGCGCCCGGAACCAGGGGAATTTTCAGCGCCTCCAGCGTCAGATATCCAGGGTTCTCCAACTGCGTGCGCCCCGATCCAACCAGCAGTCCCCAGGTCGTCGAATAACGCAACCCATAATTAACCGTCAGCCGCCGATGTATGCGCCACGAGTCCTGGCCGTAGAACGCCAGCCGCTGCACGTTCTGCGAAAATCCTCCACCCAGATTCGACGTGGTGGCTCCCGCCTGATAATCCGCCGTGAATTGCGGCAAATTGTCCAGGTAATAAGTCGGATTTTCCGGAAATTGGTACAAGGTCTCCGTATTTCCAGGATAAGCCCCGTCCAGCACCGGCTCATGAATGAAGTTCACACCGAACTTCAGCGAGTGAGCGCCCTGCGCCTTACTGATGTCGTAACGAAACTGATACTTCTCCTGGTTGCGCTCCGACGGAAAAAAGGTAATCGGCGTTGCGAACTGGTTATCCCCAAATGTCTCGAACCCGGAAACGGTGAGCGAAGTCGAGCTGAACGGAAAGGCCAGCGCAAACCCCAGATCCGAAGTGCGTGTCTGCGTCAGATGCAGCCCGCTCGCATTGAATACAAAATTCCCCACCAGGGTCGGCGAAAAATCATACTGGTTGCCGATCACCATGCTCAGGTAATTGTTATGGGTCAGCAATCCAGTCGACGGCAGCGTTCCCTGCTGCACCAGATCGTTGTGCGTCGTGTAAGTATCGATCGAATTGCGCAGCAACCAGTTAGACCTGGGCGTCTGCGCCCAATCGAACCGCAGCAACCCCAGTGTGTCGCGAAACGGAATCGGCACATCCTCGGGCACTGTAATGGACGGGACTCCGGGAATCAGTCCATCCGCCGCCAGCGTCGCCAGCGCGTCGAACTGCGTCGTGCTGGCCGGGCTGTAAACAATGCTCGCGTTCTCATGAACGTTTTCGACAGCCGTGAAGAACCAGACACGATCCTTCAGTATCGGCCCTCCCAGCGTCCCCACATAGTTCTGCCGCGAAAACGGCTGTTTTGGATTCGGCGGTGGGTTCTCAATAGGAAAACGCGCATTCAAGGCCGCCTGGCGATCGTAAAATGCCTCATCGCCATGCCAGGTATTCGTCCCGCTCTTTGTCGTGATCACAACCGACCCAGCCGTGGTTCCTCCCGTGTCCGCATTCTCCTGCCCCGTCCGCACCGCGAATTCCTGAACCGCATCCGGCGAATAATTCTGCAGAAATCCCCCGATATAGTCGTCGGAGTTATCCCCCCCGTCCACCGACAGCTCGTTGTTCAGCCCTGAGCTCCCTCCGGTCGACACAGCCGTGATCCGCGCCTTGGTCGGGTCGCTGGGTTCCACCGGCTCGGTCCCCGGCGCAAGGTACGCAATGTTGGCAAAGCTCCGCGCAGGCAGGGGCAGCGTCTCCAGATCCTGACTTGTGATCACGCTCTGATGAACGTCGTTTGCCAGATCGATCGGCTGCGATGTAATCGAGGAGCCCTGCGCCTTCACGTTGACCGACTGCTCCACTGAACCCGGCGAAAGACTCACCGTCACGTCTCTTACGGTGCTGACCGCGGCGGTCACCTTCGCCGACACCGTCCGAAACCCCGGCGCGGAGACCGTCATCTGGTACGCACCGGGAGCCAGATTCTCCAGCAAAAACTCCCCATGGCTATCGGAAACAGTGCGGCGAATCGACGCCGAGGCCGCCATGCGCGCTTCGATCGAAGCTCCCGCAATCCGCGCTCCCGTCGAGTCCTGCACCAACCCCCGCAACGATCCGCTGGTGATCTGTCCTCGAAGCGACGAAGCCACAAACGCAAAAAGCAAAAAAAATAAGACCTTTGGCCGAGTCATATTTTCGCCCTTCCGACTGCGCAATTAAGTTGTCCTGAGACCGGGGATTCTGACAGTCTATCGTTAACCGGTACCGGCACAGCACTTTCGTTTCCTGAAAATGTTATCTCCCGTAACAACACGGCAAATCCTCTTCCACGGCCAACGCCCTGGATTCGGATACACTGAATGCCTCCGCTAATGAACCCGCTCTCCATGCACTTCGATAATCTCGCGTCGACCAAAGACGACATGGTTGCCTTCATCGCAGGTCATGGCATCCGCCGCGTTCCGGCCCACGCCGACGACGACATTCCCACCATTCTCTGGGAAGATGAGGCCAATCCCGACAGCTGGAAAGACTTCGTCGAAACCGCCAAGGCCGCCGGCGCAACCTTCATCACCATGAGCGATGTCGTCCTCGAAAAAGAAGACGTCGAGCTGCTCATCGAAGAAGTCCAGGAGCAGGAGTACCACGTCGAGATGGTCACCGGTTCCTCGGACCTCGACGAAGCGCAGACCCTCGTCACCCACATCGGCAAGGTCGGCCACCTGCAGCTCGGCTTCCCGCACCAGGGCATCATGTTTCTCTACGAGGCGTCCACCGAATGGTACGACCGCTATCAGCAGCTTCTCGATTCGGTTGGCGATCTCGGCGACATCGTCTTTGAAGACGACGATGAAGACGAGCAACCCTGAGCCGACCTTGCCCGCCTCAGATGAAATCGATGTCGTGACCGCGTCGGAAACCGCTCAAGACCCGGTCGAAAAAAAAGCACCGCTACCGCGCCAGCGCTGGCTACTCAGCCCCTCCCGCGCCGGAGAAGCCGCTTCACTCGCCAACGAAGCGAAGATTCCACAATTGATCGCCGAGCTTTTGCTCGCCCGCGGAATCCACACAGCGGTCGAAGCCGAACAGTTTCTCCACCCGCGCATCGAACACCTCCTCGACCCCTTCTCGATGCTCGGCATGGATCGCGCCGTCGAGCGCATCCGCCACGCCATCCAC
>Ga0181520_10010101_pt1 | contig 12774 bp, 11 predicted proteins | sample PEATcosm2014_Bin_29_FD_132451 | JGI IMG/M metagenome (GOLD analysis project Ga0181520, IMG submission 132451) | Peatland microbial communities from MTU Mesocosm Facility, Houghton, MI, USA - PEATcosm2014_Bin02_30_metaG | ecosystem: Environmental > Terrestrial > Soil > Wetlands > Peat | place...
ACATCCACGGACGGGAATTCATTCTTCTTGATCTGCCAGACAATCAGCGGGCCGAGGACGTTGCCCAATGGAACGCCGATGAAGCCGGCGAGCGCGCTCAAATGGCAGAGCATGTTCCACATACGCATCTGGCTTTCGGGATTGGTTGACGGCGGTCGCGGCGGGCTTGCCGGAGCAACGGGCGGCGATGGTTCTATGGGCGGCGGAATTGGGGCCTGGCCTTCTGACATATTTCCCTTTCGTAGATTTGCCCTTTGAATACGCTGGTTTGATTTCCGGGGCAAGTATTTTTCTTCCGATAAAATTCCTTTGCGCCTTTGCGCCTTTGCGTTGAAATTCTCCGCATGCCTGTGACCGAAGCCATCCGTAAAAAAGTCAGTGCGTTGCCGCACAAGCCGGGCATCTACCTGATGAAGGACCGGTTCGGCACGGTCATTTACGTCGGCAAGGCGCTCGATTTGCGCAAGCGCGTGAGCCAGTATTTTCAATCCAGCCGGCGCATGGGCCGGGACTTGAAGTTCACCGCGCTCGTCGAGGCGGTTCACGATTTTGATTTCCACGTTGTCCGCAGCGACCCGGAGGCGTATTTGCTCGAAGGCAAGCTCATCAAGGAATTTCATCCGCGCTACAATGTCAGCTTCCGCGACGACAAACGGTTCCTGATGCTCAAGGTGAATTTGAACGACCCGATCCCAAACTTCACCTTCACGCGGTTCCGAAAGGACGACGGGGCGCGCTATTTCGGGCCATTTTCAAATTCCGGGGCGCTCCGCAGCACGCTCGCGCTGGCGCGGCGGCAGTTCAACCTGCGCGGCTGCCGCGTGTTCACGCCAAGCGAGGCGGATTACAAGCATTGCCTTTACGCGCATTTGAAATACTGCACCGCGCCGTGCGTCGGCAACGTCACGCGTGAACAATATCTGGAACAGGTGCGCGCTGCGTGCGATTTTCTCGAAGGCCAGTGCCGTGAAATGCAGGGCCAGCTTGAGGCGGAAATGAAAAAAGCCGCCTCGTCGCAGGATTTCGAAAAGGCCGCCGCCCTGCGCGATCTGCTCCGCGATTTGAAGGAAACGACGAAGAAGGAGCGGAAGTTTGGGCGCGTGCCTTACACACTGCCGCTTTCCATCAACCCGGAAAGCGATCTGGTCGAACTCGCGAAAGTTCTCAATTTGCCGGAGCCGCCGCAACGGATTGAAGGCTTCGACATTTCAAACATCAGCGGCACATTCGCCGTGGCGTCCCTGGTGAGTTTCAAGAATGGCCGGCCCGAACGCGCAAATTACCGCCGGTTCAAAATCAAAACGGTCGAGGGGCAGGATGATTTTGCGGGCATGGCGGAGGTGGTGAAGCGGCGCTATTCACGGCTGTTGCGCGATTCCGGCAGCCGCGTTCGTGAGAACGCGGATCCTTCCGCGCTTTCACAAGCGCGGCTACGAACGTTTCCAGACTTGATTTTAATCGACGGCGGCAAGGGCCAGTTGGGCATGGCTTGCGCGGAATTGGAGAAACTCGGCTTGGAAAAAATTCCCGTCATTGGCTTGGCGAAGGAATTTGAGGAGATTTACCAGCCGGGCAAAAGCGGGCCGCTCCGGCTGGGGCTGAATCATCCGGCGGTGAAATTGCTCCAGCGGATTCGTGACGAATGCCATCGCGTGGCAAACAGCTACAACGCGCAGTTGCGCCTCAAAAAAATTTCCGAGAGCGTGCTGGATGAATTTCCCGGCATCGGCGAAGCGCGCAAACAGGCGTTGCTGAAAAAATTCGGCTCGGTGCAGCGGTTGAAGACGGCCACGCTGGAACAAATCGCCGCCATTCCAGGCTTTGGCGGCAAGGCGGCGGTGGAATTGAAAAAGTTTCTGGCGGCGCGGTCGTTTTGATTTTCAACGCAAAGACGCAAAGGCACCAACTTTTTGGAATAAAAAACTCTTTGTGCCTTTGTTTCTTTGCGTCTTTGCGTTAGAATTTTCCGCATGAACATTCAAGTGGCCGTGCTCTGCGATGCCGCGACGGACGACAACGGCAAGTTGAACTTCCTCGGCGCGTTCGACACGATTTACGCGCCGCAATTGCCCGCCGTGCATCCGCAATGCGCGGTGGCGCTGCGCGTCACGTTCATGTCCGGCGACATGGGCGAGCGCAAACTCAAACTGAATTTTGTCAACGCCGATGGCCACGCCATCATGCCGCCTATTGAAATTCCGGTGGCGGTCGCGCTGCCGGATGACGCGTATTTCCTCACGCGCAATTTCATCGTCAATATCCAGCAGTTGAAGTTCACCGAGGCGGGCCTGTATTCCGTGGACATCCGGCTCGACGGCGAATCGCGGGCGAACATTCCGTTGCAGGTGAAAAACCCGCCGCAGCGCGCGGCGGCGTGAAATGGCGTTTCGCAGGAGTCGAAGTAACGAGACTCAAATATAGGTGAAAAGTTAGAGACTCCTCACGTCGTCCTACTATGGAAAGTGACTTTGGACTTTGAACTTTTGGCTTTGGACTTTATTTTCCACGCGATGAACAACGCAACCATTCTCCAACTCGAACTGCCCGGCGTCAAAAAACTCAAGAGCGGCAAGGTGCGCGAAGTCTTCGACCTCGGCGACCGGCTGCTGTTCGTCGCGAGCGACCGGCTCTCGGCGTTCGACGTCATCATGCCCAATGGCATTCCGCGCAAGGGCGAGGTGCTCACGCAGATTTCCTATTTCTGGTTCGCGCAAACCGCGGCGTTCCAGCCGAACCACCTCATTTCGCGCGCCGACGAGCCGCTGCCGGAACATCTCCGGCCATTTGCGGACATACTGTCGCGCCGCTCGATGATCGTGAAAAAATGCAGGCCGCTCGCGATTGAATGCGTTGTGCGCGGCTATCTCGCCGGCAGCGGCTGGAAGGAATACCAGAAATCGCGGACGGTTTGCGGCATCAAGCTGCCGCCGGGCCTGAAGGAATCCAGCGAACTGCCGGAGCCGATTTTCACGCCGTCCACCAAGGCCGAGGCCGGCCACGACGAAAACATTTCGTTCGAGCAGGCGGAAAAAATCGCCGGCGCCGAACTCGCCGGGCAGGCACGCGCGGCGAGCCTGAAGATTTACAATTTCGCCCGCGATTACGCGCGCCGGCGCGGCATCATCATCGCGGACACAAAGTTCGAGTTCGGCCTGGACGAAGGCAAACTCATATTGATTGACGAGGTGTTGACGCCCGATTCCTCGCGGTTCTGGCCAGCGGACCAATACCAGCCTGGTCGCGGCCAGCCGAGCTTCGACAAGCAATTCGTCCGCGACTATCTCGAAACGCTGGATTGGAACAAAACGCCGCCCGGGCCGATGCTGCCGCTGGAAGTTGTCGCCAAAACCACGGCGAAATATCTTGAAGCGTATGAGCGGCTGACCGGCGGGAGACTATAAATTACGGGGCCGATTGTAATTGGCAACATTCCGGTTACGATTAAAGATTTCCCGTAACTATTCGGGCTGGAAGCTGTTAATAGATTTAAGCTTGCCAGTCTCATCGGCAGGCGGGATGCTCGGCATACACCAGAAGAAAAGGTCAGGCGCATGTGAACGATAAACGGAAACTGTTATGAAAACAAAAATTCTGCTATGGAGTCTGGTTTCAATTCTCATCATCGGCATCGCCGCCGGCGCGTATTGGTGGATGCGGCGGCCACAGGTGATCGTTTTGGACAACGGCGACCGGCTGACGCTGATGGGGGTGACTTATGGCAAGCGTCACGCGCCGCCCGTGGAGAAAAAAAAGCCGGCGGCGGGCGCCCGCCGCGGGCAGGGTCCCCAAACCTTCAACACGGCGAACAACACGCTGGTGGTCTGGATCCGGCAGGAGCATCCGGCGAATCGCTGGCCGAGTTACCAGCTTTTCCTCTATGACAAGGCGAACACGGCGTGCGCCGGAAGTTCTGGAAACCGCAACTGGGGCGGTGGCGGGACAAGTGAAATTGTCGCCGCGCAGTTCGACTCGTTTCCGCGCCGGCAGGGCAGTTTCATTTTGCGCGTCCAGGAATTTGTTCCGAACGAAGGCCAGGTGATGAACGAAAAGCATTTCGTCATTTCCAATCCGGCGCACGGGCCCTTTGAAAAATGGCAGCCGGAAAAACTGCCGGCGACGAAGACCGACGATGATTTTTCCGTGACGCTGACGAAGCTGGTGGCCGGCACGGACCTGCCTTATCAACGCAACCAGGAAGACGCGGATGACGCGATGAACAAGGGCGTGGCGGCGACTTTTAGCGTCCAGCGGAACGGCAGTCCGGTTGCGAACTGGCAACTGGTGTCGGTGGAATCTTCCGATGCCACCGGCAATCACGTTAACAGCGGCGGCGTCCAAAACACGTGGCAGGAGGGCAATGACTCGGTGACTTATCAGGCCGGTTTGTGGCCGGACGAACCGGCATGGAAATTGCGCGCGGAATTTTCGCAGCAGACGGATTTTGCCAGCAATGAACTGTGGTCGGTGTCAAACATTCCGCTGGAACCGGGCAGCCAGCAGGATTATTGGAATTTCGGCAACAATTTCAACAACCGGCGCAGCAACACCAATGTGGTTGTGGCCGAGACGGATTTGAACGGTGTTCACCTGAAGATTTTCCCGGCGAAGGTGTTCACGGATCAGCAGATGGGGAATGGAGAAATTAACGGCGGCATTCACATTCAGGCCACGCCGTCGCTCCCGGCTGGAACGATGATGACGCTCGTCAAAGCAACCGACAATCAAGGCGGAGAGATTCAGAGCAACGGCTCGGGCACGTCTGGCAATGGCACGTCCACCACCTACAGTTATCAGTTGCGCGACCTCGGCGGCTTGACCAATCTCAACGTCACCATTGCGCTGCACAAAAACCGCTCTGTCGAATTCACTGTCAAGCCGGAAAAAGAAAAACCGTAAATGCATCCCATGAAAACAAAAATCTTGTTGGGTGTTGTCATCGTTCTCGTCATTACACTTGCCGCCGGCGCGTTTTGGTGGTTGCGGCGGCCGCAGGTCATCACTTTCAGCGATGACAGCAAGGTGACGCTGCTGGCGGTGGAATACGGCAAGCGCCATGCGCCGCCAACCGCCAAGGCGCCGGCAGCGTCAACCCCAGCCAGGACGCCCGTCCGTCGCGGTCCCGGCTCGTTCACCACGCCCAATGACACGCTCGTGATTTGGGTGCGTGAAACCTCCGACACCAGCGCCAATCAATACCATAACTTCCAGTATTATGTTTATGACAAGGCGGGAACGGCGTGCGTGCAGACTTATGGCCGCAATTACAGCGGGGGCCGGCAGGGCAATGGAGTCGTCGCCGTCCAGTTCGATGCGTTCCCGCGGCGGCAGGGGAAATTTTACGTGCGCGTCCAGGAACAAAGCAACGGCGGCCAGGAAATGGCAGACCAGAAATTTGTCATTGCCAACCCGGCGCGCGGCTCATTCACGAAATGGACGGCGGAAACTCTGCCCAGCACCAAGGACGACGACGACGTGTCGGTGACGCTGACCAAGCTGGCCGTCGGCGCGGACATGCCTTACCAGCGCAATCAGGACAATCCGGATGATCCAGCCAATAAGGGTGTGCAGGCCGTGTTTCATGTGCAACGGAACGGCAAATCCGTCACGAACTGGCAGCCGGTCTCGGTGGACACGTCCGATGCCACGGGCAATCACGTCAGCGGCGGTATTGGCGGCAACCAGTGGCAGGACAATAACGACACGGTGACCTACCAATACGGCCTATGGCCGAATGAGCCGGCGTGGAAAATCAAATTTGAATTTTCGCAGCAATCCGATTTTGCCGACAATGAATCGTGGACGGTTCAAAACATCCCGCTCCAGCCGGGCCGCCAGCAGGATTTTTTTAATTTTAATCTTGCGCGCAATGGCCGGACCAATGCCGCTTTTGCCGAAACCGATTTGAACGGCGTTCATCTGAAGATTTTTCCGGCGAAACAATTCACGGACATGCCGCCGAACGCGCAGCCACAGGGCGGCCTGACGCTTCAGACCGATCCGGCGTTGCCCGAGGGAATGCGCATGACACTCCTCAAGCTGACGGATGATCAGACCAACGATGTCGGATACTGGGATTACGGCACATTCAACAACAACAATGTCACCACCTATCGCTACGCCCTGCGCGACATCAGCGGCCTCACCAATCTCAATCTCACCATTGCGCTGCACAAGAGCCGGTTTGTGGAATTCACCGCCAAACCGGAAAAGGAAAAACCATAAATCCCATGAAAGCAAAAATCTTGTTGGGCGTTGTCATCATCCTTGTCATCGGACTTGCCGCCGGCGCGTTTTGGTGGCTGCGCCGGCCACAGGTCATCACCTTCAGCGACGACAGCAAGGTGACGCTGCTGGCGGTGGAATATGGCAAGCGTCATGCGCCGCCGCCCGCCAGGGTGCCCGCGGCGTCAACCACGGCTAGGACGGCCGCCGCCCGCCGGGTCAATGGCTCATTCACCACGCCCAATGACACGCTCGTGCTTTGGGTGCGGCAGGAATACGACGCCACGCAAAATCAATTTCACAGTTTCCAGTATTTTGCGTATGACAAGGCGGGGACGGCGTGCGCGGGAAATTCCGTGATGCGTGCCGGCAATGGGCGGCAGGACAACGGCATCATGGCCATCCAACTTGATGCGTTCCCGCGGCGCCAGGGCAAATTTTTCGTGCGCGTTCAGGAAAACAGCAATGACGGACAGGAAATGTCGGATAAAAAATTTGTCATCGCAAATCCGGTGCCCGGCCCGTTCACGAAATGGACGGCGGAATCGCTGCCGGACACGAAGGACGACGACGATTTGTCGGTGACATTGACGAAGCTGGTGGCCAGCGTGGACCTGCCTTTCCAGCGAGACCAGGACGATCCGGATGATCCGATCAACAAGGGCGTGCAGGCCACGTTCAATATTTCGCAAAACGGCAAGCCCGTCATCAACTGGCAGCCGGTTTCGATTGAAACGTCCGACGCGACGGGTAATCAGGTCAACGGCATGGCCAATAAAAACGAATGGCAGGGAAATGACGAGGTGATGACTTATCAGGGGGGATTGTGGCCGGACGAGCCAGCGTGGAAATTGCGCGTCGGGTTTTCAGAACAATCGGGCTACAGTGACAGCGAAGTGTGGTCCGTGCAAAACATACCGCTAGGACCGGGCCGCCAGCAGGATTTCAGGAGCAGCGTGCGCAACAACACCAATTCCGCCTTTGCCGAAGCCGATCTTAACGGCGTCCATGTGAAAGTTTTTCCGGGAAAACTATTTACGGATGCGCCGGCGAACTCGCGGCAGGCCGGGGGTTTTCAGGTGCAGATCACTCCGCCGTTGCCGGCGGGGCTGCAGATGACAATAGTCAAACTCACCGACGACCAGGGAGAAGATGTTCAAAGAACCGGAACGAGCACGTCCAGGAATGCCACGTCAATCACCTACGGCTATCTGTTCGGCGATCTTGGCAACTCCAAATCGCTGAACTTCACCATCGCGCTGCACAAAAGCCGGTTTGTGGAATTCATGGCCAGACCGGAAATGGCGGCGGCACAATAAAAAATGATCTTATGAAAAAAATCATCATCTGGAGTTTGGTTTCGATCATGATTGCCGGCATTGCGGTTGATGCGTTTCTCTGGTTGCACAAACCCCAAATCATCAAGCTGGCCGACGGCACGAAATTGACGCTCCTTGGCGTCACCTACGGCAAATATCACGTCGCGCCGAAAGTCAAGGCTGCCAATGGACGCGCCCGCGGCGGCGGCGCGCGGATTGACAGCACGAACAACACGGTCGTTGTCTGGATTGAAGCGGAGACCAAGCCGAACCAGTATCCGAATTATCAGCTGCTGGTTTATGACAAGGCGAACACGGCCTGCGTCAGCGCTTATGCGAGAACCCAATCGCAAATTATAAACGGCTCGATAATTCAAGGCTTCATGCTCGATGCCTATCCGCGCTGGGACAGCAAAATGATTCTTCGTGTCATGTCATGGGGAAATGGCGGACAGCGCGCCGCCAAGGAGCATTTCGTCGTTTCCAATCCCGCGCGAGCATCGTTTGCTAAATGGACGCCGGAGCCGCTGCCGGACACGCAATCCGATGGCGATCTGGATGTGACGTTGACCCGCTTGAATTACGGCGCAAACGGTTTTAACAACGGCAACGGTTCGACGAAAAACGATCCGATGACCAAGGCGGTGCTGGCGGCGTTTCGCGCGGAGCAAAAAGGTGTCGCCGCGACCAACTGGCAGCCGATTCGGATTGAAACTTCGGATGCGGCAGGCAATCAATCCCCGCTCAACAGTTGGAGCAACTCGCGCCAAAACGGCGAGTCGGTAATGACCTATCGATGGGGCTTGTGGCCGGACGAATCGCCTTGGAAATTGCGCGTGGAATTTTCCAAACAATCCAGTTTCAGCGACGATGAGACGTGGACGGTTCAAAATCTTCCGGTGAATCGCGGCAGCCAGCAGGAAATGTGGAACAATGGCCCCAACAGCCGGACGAAACCCGCCTTTGCCGAAACGACATTGAACGGGTTTCATTTGAAAATTTTCCCCGCGACCCAAGTTACAAACCAGTTTGCGGGAAATGGCGGAAATCCCGGCAGCTTCCGGGTTCAAGCCGATCAACCGCTGGACGGGATGCAAATGACGCTCGTCAAGGCGACTAGCGACCAGGGGCGTGACCTTCAAAGTTATAGCGGATCCAGTTGGGGCGGCAGCGACCGCGAGTTTCAAATGCAAAATATGCGCAACACCCAAACGATGAATGTCACGCTGGCGTTGGTAAAAAGCCATTTCTTCGAATTCACAGTCAAGCCAACAAAAGAAACGACGGCGGCAGCGCAATAGACCGGGTCGGCATGAAGACAAAACCTGTATTTGGTATTGTCGCCGCGGTTCTGGTGGTTGGCATCGCGGTTGCGGTTTTCCTGTGGTTGCGCCTGCCGCAAAAAATCACTTTGCCCGACGGCACGAAGCTGACGCTGGCGGCCGTGACTTACGGAAAACACCATGTGTTTTCCAGCCCAAAAATCGCGCTCAAACGCATCAACACCGCCACGGACACTTTGTGCGTCTGGATTCGCGAGGAATTTTCCGGCCAATCGCCGGGCGATTACACCGTTTTCATTTGGGACAAGTCCGGCGCTTTCTGCGCGGGAAACGCAACCATACAGCGCTATCCCGCGGGTCCGGGCGCGGACGTCGCCTGCCTCCGGTTGGCCGCTTTTCCGCGACGCGACGGGAAGCTTCGCCTGCAAATCGAAGCGGATGATTCACAGGACGAACCGCAGGTGTTGGAAAATGAATTCGTCGTCACCTTCCCGGCGCAAAATCCATCTGCCAGATGGCAGCCGCAATCGCTGCCCGTCACGCAGGAAGGCGATGGTTTTACGGTCATGCTGACGAGGCTGGTTTATGGCGTTTCGTTTGCCCAACCGAAAGACCCCGTCACGGCCGATCCGGCGGACAAGGCGGTGCTGGCGGCTTTTCGCATCGAACAAAACGACATCATCGCCACCAACTGGCAGCCGGTGCGCATCGAGTCGTGGGATGCCACCGGCAATCACAGCGTCAGCAGCGCCCGTAAAAACCAGCGTGACGGCGATGAAGAGGTGATGATTTATCAATGGGGTTTGTCGCCAGACGAACCGGCATGGAAACTGCGCGCCGAATTCCTGCGCACTTCCGGCTTCGCCCAAGACGAACTGTGGATGGTGGCCGGCATTCCGATTGTGACGACTGCGAATCCGCAATTGGCTGATGATCCAGCCAATGCCTTTTCGCAAACAAAACTGGGCAATTCGACCCTCATGGTGTATCCTGCCCAGCGCTTGGCGGGCGGCCAGATTTCAGTGCATGTCTCGGTGAATCCAGCGCCGCCGGCTCCGGAAAATCTTTATTTCAGGCTGGTTGAAGCGACCGACGAGAACGGCCAAAAATTAAAACCGGGCGGCCGGTCATGGGGCGGACGCAATTTCCGCTTCAACTTCAAGGCAAGCGATGCGAAAACACTCACCGCCACGTTCGCGTTGCAAAGCAGCCATTTCGTCGAGTTCACCGTCAAGCCGGAAAAACAGTGAACACGCTGGTCGAGGATTTTCTGCAATACCTGCGCCACGAGCGCGGGCAGTCGGACAACACGGCAAAAACCTACGCCGCGCTGCTCGGCAAGTTCACCGCGTGGGCTGCGGAGGAAAATCTCACGGACTGGAAATCGGTCGGGCTGAAGCATCTCATGGCGTTCCTGCAACACGAACGCGCCCGTCCGCTTGCAGACGAGCCGAAGGAGTCCATCAAGCGATTGAGCAGCGAAAGCGTTTACCTCGAAATCGCGGCGCTGCGGGCATTTTACAAATTTGCCGAGAATGAAAAACTGCTGCCGGCCAACGTCGCGGAGAATCTGTCGCTGCCGCGCCGCTGGAAGCGTCTGCCAAAGGCGTTGTCGAACGGTGAAATCAAAAAATTGCTCGAACCGGAAAACCCTGAAACACCCGAAAGTTTGTGCGACCAGGCGATTTTGGAACTGGCTTACGCCTCCGGCCTGCGGCTGTCTGAACTGAAGAATCTCCGGCTGGAGCAGCTTCATCTTGACGCCGGATTCATCAACGTCATCGGCAAGGGCAACAAGGAGCGTGTTGTGCCGGCCGGGAAAAAGGCCGTGGACGCATTGAATCGTTTCATGGAGACCGCGCGGCCAAAACTGGTCACGCCGAAATCACCGGCGAATGTTTTTTTGACAAGGCGCGGCACGCCGTTCGCGGCGGTGACGCTATGGCTGCGCATCAAGAACCGCGTCCGGCGCGCGGGCGTGGAGCGCAACATCACGCCGCACATGCTGCGGCACAGTTTTGCGACGCATTTGCTGGAGCACGGGGCGGATTTGCGCGTCATCCAGGAATTGCTCGGCCACGCGAACATCAGCACCACGGAGATTTACACGCACATCACCGGCAGCCGGCTGCGGGACATTCACCGGAAATTCCATCCGCGCGCGCGTGAAGGCGACACGGCCGGAGAAATTTTCGTGTCTGTTCCGCCGGGACGTGGTAAAAACAAGGCATGAGCGCGCAAATCAAAATGGTTTTCACCGCGATGTTGCTGACCGGGTTGGTCACCGCCGGTTGTTCGCAGGAACCGAAATCCGCCAACGGGCACGTCGTAAAAATACAGCTCACCAGCGCCGCCTTCGCCGACGGCCAGCCGATTCCCGTGAAATACACCGGCGACGCCCTCGACATCTCGCCGCCGCTCGCGTGGACGAACACGCCCTCCGGAACGAAAAGCTTCGCGCTCATTGCCGACGATCCCGACGCGCCGGCCGGCACTTGGACGCATTGGGTGATTTACGATTTGCCGCCGACCGCGACCGCGCTGTCTGAGGACACGCTCAAGACGGCGCAATTGCGCAACGGCGCGAAGCAAGGCTTGAACAGTTCCAAAAAAACCGGCTACAGCGGACCGATGCCGCCGCCCGGCAAAGCCCACCGCTACTTTTTCAAACTCTACGCGTTGGACACGATGACCGGCCTCGCATCCGGAACCACCAAAACGGATTTGCTCAAGGCGATGGACGGGCATGTGCTCGGTGAAGGACGGTTGATTGGGACTTATCAAAGGCAATGATTGGATTTGGACCGCAGAAGCACGAACGAAGATTTTATGAGCAAAATCGCACTTCTGTTTGCCGGACAAGGCGCGCAAGCCGCCGGCATGGGCAAAGACCTCGCCGAAAATTTTTCTTCGGCCAAGGGGTGGTTCGACCGCGCCAACGCCGCGCTCGGATACGACCTCGCCGCGATTTGTTTCAATGGACCGGAAGCCGAACTGACCAAGACCGAAAACGCGCAGCCGGGAATTTTTCTCGTGAGCTGGGTTGCGTTTCAATTGCTCAAGGAACACGCGCCGGGTTTGAAATTTGACGCCACGGCCGGTTTGTCGCTCGGCGAATTCACGGCGCTGACGGCGGCGGGCGCGATGAGTTTTGAGGACGGCCTGCGCGTCGCGCGGCAGCGCGGAAAATTCATGCAGGAGGCCTGCGATGCGACGCGCGGCGGCATGGCGGCGATCATCGGCCTGGACGAAACGCCAACTCGCGAAGTCTGCGCCGAGGCCGGCGTGGTGCTGGCGAACCTGAATTGTCCCGGACAGCTCGTGATTTCCGGCGAGATGGAAAAGATTGCCAGGGCCGTCGAACTCGCCAAGGCTAGGGGCGCAAAGCGTGCCATCCCTTTGCCGGTCGCGGGCGCATATCACTCGCCGCTCATGGCCGGCGCGCAGCCGAAGTTGCAGGCGGAACTGGCGAAAATAAAAATTTCTCCACCGGTGGTGCCGGTGATTTCAAATGTCACGGCGCAGGCGCACGGCAACGCGATGGAAATTTCCGCGTGGCTGGTCGAGCAGGTCACGTCGTCGGTGCTGTGGGAAAAATCCATGCGCGGGCTGTTGGCACAGGGGTTCACCCGGTTCATCGAACTCGGCCCCGGCGCGGCGCTGAACGGATTCATGAAGCGCATTGATAAGTCAGCGCAGATGCTGAACGTGGCGGATGCCGCAAGTTTGGAAGCCACCGTTAAAGCACTTTCTGTTTAGCAACAGATTTTCACAAATGAAACGCAATAAAAATCTCCGCCGATTGCTGGGGCTTTGTTTTGTAGTCGTTACCAGCTACTTTCTGGTTTACGCAATTTTGTCGTTCAATGGCAGCTATCAGGTGCTTTTGGCGGATTTGGATCATGAAGAATATGGGTGGATTCCGCTTGGCTTTTATCCACCCGAACACC
>Ga0181520_10010102_pt1 | contig 12773 bp, 14 predicted proteins | sample PEATcosm2014_Bin_29_FD_132451 | JGI IMG/M metagenome (GOLD analysis project Ga0181520, IMG submission 132451) | Peatland microbial communities from MTU Mesocosm Facility, Houghton, MI, USA - PEATcosm2014_Bin02_30_metaG | ecosystem: Environmental > Terrestrial > Soil > Wetlands > Peat | place...
GTCTTGTCGCTAAAACAGGCTCGAACTTGCACTACATAGTAGCAGTCTTTTTTAGTTGACCTCTCGACCCATGTCGCTAGGGGTCATGATCTGACCTGGATTGGTGAAAACATGGAGATCTCTCCAGCATCCCCGACTGTCCGTGCCCCATCCCGTGCGGCAATACGTCCGCATGTCGACAGAGCATCAACAGTATTCACCCGAAAACCAACTCGACGTGATTCGGCAGTACGCCGCAGACCACACGGTGACAAGCAGCGGGGTGACAGGCACGGGGTCACTTTACCTTAAATGTGACATCACAGGCAGTTCGAAATAACTGTCCTGAGCAGATGAAGCTTTCGCTAGCAAAAGCACTTGCTTGGCATACTCTTGCAGCAATGATGTCGAATTCTATTGACACGCTCAATCTTTACTACTACATTGTAGTTCATATGAATCCCGAACGTACTCTCGGCGAATTTGAACAGATTGTCCTGCTGGCGGTGCTTCGCCTCGGCGATGAGGCCTACGGCGTCACCATTTTGGACGAGATTGCCGCCAGGACGGGCCGCAACCCCGCTCCCGGCGCTCTCTATACCACCCTGCACCGCATGGAGGACAAGGGCCTGGTCACCTTCCGCGACGGTAGCCCCACGCCCGAGCGCGGAGGCCGCGCCAAGCGCTTTGTCATCGTCACCCGCGAAGGCCGCAACGCCCTGGCCAGCGCGCAGTCAGCCTACCAAAGCCTGCTACAGGGACTCGACCTGCTCGATGCACAGCTTTTCGGAGGCGCTTATGCCTGAGTCCAACTCGTCCGCAAGAACTTCCAGCCCCGCAATCACTGAGTGGCTGCTTGCCCGAGTCGCCGGTAGCGCCCGTGCCGCCGCAATTCTCGGCGACTTGACCGAGATGGCGGAGACACGCGGACGCTTCTGGTTTTGGATCGCATACGCCCGCACGCTGCTCGCCCTCGGCTGGCGTACCCCCGTTGCCCTCATCGTTACCTATGCGTATCTCCACTCAATCTGGGTTCTAAGGGCCATTTTGTCGTCGATGCATTGGCTATTTCGCTGGGTCCCGTATGCCCACCCGGCCTACCAGCCGCCCGTCTGGTGGTTCTATCTCCGGCCCCTGGAGAGCCTTCTCACCGGACTCTACTTCCTGGTCCCGTTTTTGCTGGTTCGCTTCGGCCTGCGCGACCGCCTGACCCAGTTGGCGTCTATGTTGCTCCTGCTGGGACTGACGAGCTACAGTAACCGGCTTTTGGTGGATATACCGGTTGTAGCCCTTACGGCGGTCGCTGTCTTCGTGGCGTTATGCCTGAGGCCGTGGCGCCGCCCGATGGTCGTGCTGGCGCTGTGTCTAGCGCCCCGCTTGGCGCTTCTTGAGGCGTCTCCCTATATCGATCAGTACCGCCACGGGGTACTCTTCCACTCCCTCTGGTGGATTGTGATTGTGTTAATGCCCATTGCAACCGCTCTGCTGTGCCTATGGCTTTATCGACTGCCGCTTCGCAAACGCTCAGCTATCGCCTGAACCGGGCAAAAACCAAATATAGGAGAAGCACATGCCTAAGACTCAACCCGCAGAATGGCTCCTCTCCCGAAAATCTCTGCTTCTCACAATTGCATGCATCGCTCTCGCCTGTCCGATGGTGTTCGCACAAAACGTCGCCGCGCCCGCCACATCGTCGTCACCAACTCCGGCGGCAAACGCGGCCCCGGCGGCTGTGTTCGACGTGGCTACGATCAAGCCCCTTCAACCAGACGGACGGCCTACCCACGGCTGGGTGGGACTACAGACCCACCCAGACGGAATAGAGGCTGCCTCCCTCAATTTGCCGGAGCTGCTCTGCTACGCATTTGGTTATAAGAGCCTCCGGTTCGACGGGCAGATTACCGGGCTCCCCGACTGGGCGGTTAGCCAGAAGTACGACATTGTAGCCAAGATCAGTGCCGCGGATATCACCACTTTCCAGAAGCTGAACGACGACGAGAAGGAGCAGTGGGTCGAGGCGATGCTGCAAAAATTGCTGGCAGAGCGCTTCTCTCTCACTCTCCACCATGGGACCAAGCAGATTCCCGTGTACGAGATGGTCGTCGCCAAAGGCGGCATCAAGATGAAAGACGCAGCGACTGACCCAGCACCGCCGCAACTGGGCAAAGGGGAGGATGGTAAGCCGCTATCCACCCTCCGCTGGTCGAAAGACACGACCCTCATGCAGGCGTATTCCATGAAGTCCCTGACCAACCTGCTAACGATGCCAGCAGCTCAGGTCGGACGCCCGGTGCTGGACAAGACAGGACTGACCAGTACGTACAATTTCAAGTTCGATTGGTCGATCTATTCTGCAAACGCGGCAGCCGGTAACTCGCCCACAGAGGACGCACCCTCCATCTTTACGGCATTGGGAGAGATTGGATTGAAACTGCAACCATCGACGGCCAGCTTCGATACGCTCATCATCGACCATGTCGAGAAGCCAACGGCAGACTAGCAGCAGACCGGAGCATACGCCGTACGCAATGACGGGTAGTCGCTGAAGAGTAGAAGTGCCTGGTCTCCTGATCCAGAGTTCCCTTTACAAGGAACAAGGAGGACTCGGAATTGTTCCGATGACGGTAAGTAACGGAGACGTTGATTTCTGCAAATTCAACCCGGGCCCGGAGACGCGCCACGCAAACTTGGTGAAAAGCGGGTGCCGGGCAGTTCGCCGGACGTCCCGGAGCCATTACTGGATGGAGTCTTCGGTAATGGTGACCGGCAGCGGAGAAGCCGTCACTGAGCCTGTCCAGAAGGATATCCTCGGGACAGGCAGAGCCACGGATTTGTCACTCCGAACTGGTTCTGTAAATGTCGCCTGGAGGGTATAGTGGCCGGGCGCAATGGGCAGCCCTATTTCGTCCTTGTAATATCTGAGATCAATCGGGAAGGAATAGTTTTCCCCTGGTTGAAGCGTCACAGTGCCTAAACTCCCGTGCTCGTCCCTAAAGTTGGGGTCGGTGGTAATGTAATGCCTCACAGTCAAAGTTGTAACTTTGCCTTTCGCATCCGTGAGTGATAAGCGGATCGCGTCCACCGCCTTTCTAGCGTACTGCATGCCGAAAGAGAGAGTCAGCGGGCCTTTACCGGCGTTGTGCATCTCTGCCTGAAGGATGTAGTTCGGGGACGTTTGCCGAATTGTGAATTGGAGAGGTTGGTTCTGCGCCTGTTGTGCGGCGCACCAGGCAGTGGTCGCGAGAGCGAAGACTGAGAGTAGTCGTGCGATTCGCGTAGATGCCATATCAGGCTCCCCTGCTACTCATATATAGAATCCTACGATCTTTTCCCCTAACGCGCGTTGAACTTCCCGCGAAACGCGGGACTTTGAAGGAGATTGGGTTGTACGCTGGAGTAAGATTCTCGGCGAGGTGCAACGAGATGATCTGCAAGATTTGTATTGTTGGTCTGATGAGTTGCGGAATGGCGATGGGGCAGGCGGCGAGTACTCCGGTGACTGCGGCGACGAGAACGAAGACAGTGCCATCCAAGGCGTATGCGTTTGAGGTGGTATCGATCCGGCAAAATATCTCGGATAATGCGCAGCCTGAGATTGGAAAGCCGACGGCGGATGGCTATCGCATGACCAACTACCCACTAAGTATGGTGATCAATACCGCCTATGTTCCGCAGGTCGGAGGCTCGGCGTTCTACTCGGAGGGTCATGTGATGGGTCTTCCCACTTGGGTGAACATGGAGAGGTATGACATCGACGCGCGTATCTCGGAAGGCGACCGTGCCGCGTGGCAGAATCCAGCCGAGCAGAAAGTAATGCTGCAAGCGATGCTGCAAGCGATGCTGGTAGAGCGATGCAAGCTGGCGGTGCATCGCGAGATCAAAGACGCTTCGGTCTATTCGCTGGTGGTCGGCAAAGACGGGATCAAGTTCAAGGAGACAGACCCGACCATCGATCCACCGAGCGGAACCAAGCTGCCGTGGGGTGGGGTTTTGCATCCGGGCGGCACGGACGATAGGACCATGATATTTTATGGAGCTTCGATGGCATCGCTTGCGTCTTACCTGTCAAACATCGTGTCGAATATGGGCCGTGACGGAAGCACGGTTCAGGACAAGACAGGACTGACGGGGCGATATAACTTTGAGGTCAAGCTCCCGCCGATCGAGCCGCGAGTAAGGGGCGAGGCGCGGGGAACGATCACGGAGCCTGATTCCAGCTCGGCAGCCTTTACGGCGGCCGACGCGCTGGGGCTAAAGCTGGAGAAGAGCAAAGGACAGGTGGAGACGCTCGTAATCGACCACATTGAGCGGCCTTCGGCGAACTAATGGTGGCGGAACCTCCTGCAACACCGGGTTCCCCGTAAAGTAACGGGCGCTGGCATCGTCGGGGGCACTTTACCGTGAAGTTGACTCATAGGCAGTTCGGCAGACCGTCTTGTGTGATCGATAGTCTGGCATCCCAACACAAAATAAAGCCGAGCAATTCCAGACCCCATACGTCTTAAAGGTGAACCATTGTAATTTCAACGAAGAGGTGCGCCCCGATGTTCCCCCGCAGAACACTGCTTCTGCTCGCCGCCGCCCTTGGTACCTCCATTTCGGCGCAGCCGCCCGTACCCCAATCTCCCGCGCCCGCTCAGCCTGTGTTCGCCTTCGATGTCGTCTCCATCCACCGAAGCCAGCCGAACCCCTTCGCAGGGAACGTCATCACCGGGATTACGCCAGATGGCTATCGAACCATCGACCAACCGCTGATAGCCACCCTCCTCATGGCCTATTACCCGCAGGGCATGGCATATTGGTCCGGCCGCATACAAACAAGACCAGCCTGGCTTAGCGATCGCTATGACATTGACGCAAAGGTCTCCGAGGCCGACCGCGCCGCCTGGCAGAAGCAAGGCGGCAGGCTCGACCAAGAACCCATGCTTAGCGAGATGTTGCAAACCATGCTGGCCGAGCGCTGCAAGCTTGTCGTGCATCGCGTGCCGGGGGAAATCATCGGCTTCTCTCTCGAACTCGGTAAGCATGATCCGCATCTCACCCCAACCAGGCCCGACGAAGCACTCCCGACCGGCATGAAGTTCCCCGACGGCAGCGTCAGAGTCGAAGACCGGCGAGGAGAAGAGCTTCACCAAAACTTCTACAACGCCACCATGGCAGACCTCACCGACTTCCTCACGGAAAGGTCTGCGGGGCATCCTGTCGAAGACCACACCGGTCTCACCGGCCGCTACAACTTTGTGCTCAACTGGGTTGACGACGCTGACTCCAAGCTGCCCCCAGGCTATACCGATTGGGACGACCCGGACTCAGTCCGCCATTGGGACGTCCAGCCCCTCGGCCTGCACCTCACGCCCGCCAAAATCCCAATCGATAACCTCGTCATCGACCACATCGAAAAACCCTCAGAAAATTAGCTGATAGTCGTAGTGCACGAAACCACGGGGTTCCAGGTAAAGTTGCGGACACGGGCATCGTCCGGGGCACTTTACCTAAACCCACATTACGGGCAGTTCGGACACTGAATTTCGGATTTGGGTTTGTCGATCAATCTTGAATCACATGTGTTTTGTTCGTTGAACGTAAGAAATCCAAGCTGCGTGGCATATGATTCTCTGCGAGGTGAACCGAGATGCTTCCCAAGACTTCTCTCCTTGTACTGCTTAGTTTCAGCATGATACTCGGACAATCGCCAGTTACTCCGAAAACAGCGACGACCATGCAGCCCGCTGCCGCGCCACTAACCTTTGACGCCATCTCCATCCACCCGACCAAACTCAAAACGACCACAGTCAACGGCGGCGCCGAAATCAGTCGCATGGTTATACAGGCCACGCTCGACAGCTACCACGTCGAAAATGCCACTGTGAAGGTCCTCATCATGGACGGCTACGGCGTCAAGGAGGACTCCATCATCGGAGGTCCAGACTGGGTCGGCACCACTGGCTACGACGTCGACGCCAAGGTCACCCCCGCCGCCGATGCTCCTCCGCCCAAGCTCAACAGGGCCGAGCGTAGGCAGATGATCCAGTCGCTGCTCGCCGACCGCTTCAAGCTCGTCGTCCACTACGAAACCAAAGACGCCCCCATCTACGAGCTCGATCTCGCCAAAGGCGGATCGAAGCTCACCATCGCTACTCCCAATGACACCTTCGCCAAGGGGATCAATGGGCTCGACGGCAATCCCGTATCCTCCGGCTACCCAGTGCAGCTCAGTCGGGGCCGGCTCATCGGTCAGTCGGTCACCATCGCCTCGCTCATCGACTATCTGAAGTTGGAACTCAAGCGCTCCGTCGTCGACAAGACCGGCCTCACCGGGAAATACGACCTCTCCCTGCAGTGGACGCCGGACAACACCCTTACCGACTCGCCACTCGCCGGTGGCCCATCCATCTTCACCGCCGTCCAGGAACAGCTAGGCCTCAAGCTCGAACCGTCAACCGCCCCACTAGACATCCTCGTCATCGACTCCGCCGAAGCGCCCACGCCAAACTAGCCACATCAATGGGGAATGTCCACATGACCAGCCACATCTTCGCGCATAAAGTCAGAATATCGATAGCCATCGCCGCGCTGCTTCTCCACACCAGCGCAAGCACTCACTTTGTAGCGCAAACGGACGCCAAACCAGCCTCGCAGCTAGCACCTATAGCGCCAATAATCTCCCTCGGCGAGCCGATTCGCACTGTTAAGCTAGACTCGGACGATCCGGAGATCAAGTACGAGAATGGCTTTTTCTTCAACACAGGCGTGCATGGACACATCCTCATCCGTGACAAGGACGGCCATCTAACCGGCGACTTCAATCTCCGGCCACAAGAGAAAGACACCGCAGGTTCAATACTTGGCATCGATGCGGTGGCCATATACAAAGACGGCAGCATCGTCGCATCGTGGCTCTACACTCTGCCGCATGACGATCGCCAATACCTCAGTCTGGTCCACTACGATAAATCGGGCAAATTCCTGGAAGAGATCGATCTCGGCAAGTGGCGAGCCAACAGAATCTGCATTGCCGACGACAAATCGATCTGGACTCTCTCAGGTGAGCAAGTATTAGCACGTCCGGTCTACTCCCCCGATGATGGCGTCCTGCGCAACTACAAGTTCGGCTCTGGATTGGTGCGAGCTGCCGTTCCACGTTCCAATTTTCCCCAGGATGACAATAACGCCTACTCCTTCTACAGGTCCGCCATCGACTGCTCCGGTGACAAGGTTCATGCCCTGACCGGCGAAGGACAATGGATCGAGTACACGCCGGGAGCGGACTTCACCATCACAAAGATGGAACCCTTCAGCCACTCGACATTCGGTGACTATTGGCAACTGACCGGCTTCACCTACCTAAGCAGCGGCCACGCATACGCCACGATTCATTCCGTCCCCGGTGATCCCTTCAGACGTATGCTCGCCGAGCTTCTTCCATCCAAGGATGGCAAGATGCTGCAATGGGTCGAGGTCCCTCCCGAGAAGACTCTCCCTGCCAACACCCAGCCGTCAGACGCTGCAACCCCACCCGGAACCGCACCCAAAGAGCCGATCGCGGTCACAGTCGTGCTGGGGGCAGACCACGAAGACGGAGAGCAACTGGTGTATCGCACATCAAAGGACGAGACCATTTCCTGGTCGAAGCCGCTATTCGGCAGTTCCGGCACTCGATAGACTCCGCTGGTTGTTGCACATACGCGTCGAAGTTCCTGCAATACGCGTTGAGTAAAGTGCCGTGCGGTCCACAGTCCCCGGTCGGTGCATGCTGCATGCGCCTCCCCCGTCACTCGGATCGTCAGTTTGAGGTATACCCCAAAGCCACGGTCAAGCCTGACACCTTTTCTGTCAGAATAGAGTCGCCTTACAACTTACTTGACACAATGTCTCGAGGGTTATAGACTCTAACCTGACACTTGGAGGTGTTCATTGGTCGCAGCGGCCAGGCGTGGCGGGAAGCGGGTTGGATATATCAGGGTCAGTTCCCTTGACCAGAACACCGCCCGCCAGCTTGAGGGAGTGGAACTCGATAAGACTTTCTCGGACAAGGCGTCGGGCAAAGACGTAAAGAGGCCTCAGCTACAAGCCGCGCTGGAGTATTTGAGAGATGGCGACGTGCTGGTGGTGCATTCAATGGATCGTCTGGCACGCAACCTCGTAGACCTTCGGACGATGGTGGAAGAACTGACCGGGCGTGGTGTGCGAGTCCAGTTCGTCAAAGAGAACTTGATCTTCACCGGCGATGATACCTCAGCCGCCAAACTACTCCTGAACGTAATGGGCGCGGTGGCCGAGTTTGAACGGTCGCTATTGAAGGAACGCCAACGAGAGGGCATCGCTATTGCCAAGAAGGCGGGTGTCTACAAGGGCCGCAAGCCGTCGCTATCGCCTGACCGTGTCAAAGAGCTGAGAGCACGTGTGGCAGCCGGTGAGAAGAAGGCTGCACTTGCCCGGGAGTTTGGAATCAGTAGGGAGACGCTGTATCAGTACGCCCCGGTCGGCTAGGCCGAACAGCTTCAAACAACTCGGGAGGCCCTGTGTCGAGGATCAATCTCAACAGTACAGTCGTCTGCGGCCCGTTCTTCTCATCTGGCCGCTCGCGCTACCATGGGCGTGAGGTCCAAAATGGCGAACAGATACGGAGAAGCGGCGCTCATGGCGACCCATCAAGGGTCTTCTGCAAACGTCAGCCCGGTAGCTCGATGGGAGAGTGCGATGGAGAAGCTCTATCCAACAAGCCCAACGGCGAGAAAGAAGGGCTGCCCGCGTGGAGCCTTTCTAGGTCTCTGTGAAGAGGGAATGGTTAAGGGAATTCCCGCAGGTAGCTACACATCATCGAAAGAAAACAAGGCTTATGCCGTCCGTGCGGCAGCATTGCTGGCTGAAGGAAAGCAGAGCTGGTCAAGAAGTGCATTGTGGCAGGCGGTGACGGACGATCCCGAGAAAACGCACAATAGCCAGATGGATGTCGTGTTGGCACTGTGGAAGAACGGCCTGATCGTCTGCAAGTGAACGCTGGCAGACTTGGCTCAAGAGGACTCCCGCATGAATCGTAGAGTGAAGCTGCCGCCGCCAGTCGCCGCGATCTATCGCGCTGTTGCCGAGCTTGAGGCGCTGTACCCCGACCGCAAGTTCACGCCGGACGGCCATCTCGTGGGTTCCATCGGCGAGGTCGTCGCGGCGGAAGCTCTTATTCTCACCCTGCACCCGTCTTCCCATCCTGGACATGACGCGTTCGGTGCCGACGGGGATGTGCAGATCAAGATGACTGGTGGTGAGTCGGTTTCCCTGTATGCCACTTGCGACCGCCTGGTGGTACTTCGGGTAGTCTCGCCCCAAGAGGCGGAGATTGTCTATGATGGCATCGGGAAGCCAGCGTGGGACGAGGCTGGCCCGATGGGCAAGAACGGCCAGCGCCGCATCAGCATCAAGCGCCTTGCCGCCATTGCGGCCCGGCAATTCACTGCGTAGTGAAGATACCATCGGCTCACCGTCGCAAAGAGGTGTTCCATGCAGACTGCTCCCAGGCTCTTCGCACTCATCCTCGCCGTTACCTCACTCTCTACTAAGGCTCAGACCTCATCGACACCATCACAGGAACCTCCTCCCACCGCCAAGCTTATTGCCTTCGACGTCGCGTCGGTGCGCCTGGAGAAGGAACCCCAAGGTGGCCCGATTCACTTTACCGACGATGGATTCATCGCTGATGGTGCGTCAGTCGAGTATCTAATCCGAAATGCATACAACATCACCCATGACAACTCCGTGCGCGGACTTCCTCCATGGGGCGTCAGCGATTATTACGTTGTCACGGCGAAGGTCGCCGACTCCGCTGTGCCAGAGTGGAAGACCTACAATGCTGCCCAGCGTAGGCGCGTGCTGCAGCAGTTCCTCTCCGACCGCTTCCGCCTCGCCTTGCATCCGGAGACGGTCGAACTACCGATCTACCATCTCGTCGATGCCAAAGGTGGTCCGAAGTTACAGCAGGTCACGCCACCAGAGGGTGACCATAGCGGGTTTATGGAGTTGAAGGCCTTCGGCGTCGTTGTCGGACATCACGTAATCATAGCGCGTCTGGTGAACCTGCTCTCCCGCTCGGAATTCGGTCTCGACCGGCAGGTGTACGACAACACTGGCCTGACCGGCAACTACGACTTCACCCTGACGTTCGAGCCACCGCAGTCGGTCAGCGCAAGTGACGGGATCGCACCGGAGCCTTCAGGCCGGGCATCCATCTTCACTGCGCTACAGGAACAGCTTGGTCTTAAGCTTGAACCATCCAAGGGTCCGGTTGAGACGCTTGTCATCGACCACGTCGAGCGGCCTTCGGAGAATTAGTTTGGAGGATTGAAAGGATTGTCTCCATGATTGCTACTCGCTGGGGATTAAATTCGAAGCGAACGGCTTTTTTACTTATCACCGCTGGATGGATGGCCGTGGCCTGGGCAACAGCGATGGCGCAGGCGACGGGGACGGCTAACAATGGGACGGGTACGGCGTATGTACCAACCATGACGTTTGATGTGGCGTCGATCCGGCTGAGTGGCACAACCGCTGGTAGTTATCCTGCATAGGGACAACCGAAGATGGACTGGCCTGTTCCCCCGTCATGTATGAAGACCCTTTTTCGACCGAAGGGGTTGGGCTCAGCCAGTCAGCGGTACCTTGGCATATGCTTATTCATCAAGGTGCTTAAGGGAAACGCCGTCCGTTGTCTTCCACGCGATAAGTCCATTGGCGGTTCCGCCGCGTACTACTGCAGCTGCCGTCGACGGACTTGAAAACTCGGTATCTCTGGTGAATTCCAGGTATTCACCCTTCGTAATGAGTGTTCCATCGGCAACGAGCTGTTTGCGTTGCGCTGTGATGTAAGGCGTACTCTCGGCGGAGGGACGTTCCTCCAAGACTGCCGCAGATCCCTGGAAGATGACAAATCCATTTGCCGTACGTTGGCCTTGTGCCTCAAGGCCCTTGATGTGGCAAAAAAGCACTCCGCCGGGAAGACTCTTTGCGGATACTTCGGCAATTGGTGTCAGAATGTCTGAACCAAGAACGGGGAGGAGCTGTCGGATGCGCGCCAAGAACACTTCCATATCCTCGCGGTCCGATTCAGGTAGCCTCGACCCTCCAGCCTGATTTTGGTCAAGTATGAATCTCTTGACCTGAGCAGTTTCTGCAAGAAGACGCGATTCGAGGTATCTCACGTGCGCCTTTGTAAGATTCTCGTCCTTGCTAGTGAAGACGATTGCGGAATTCCATTCCTTTGCCTTGTGCTGTTTGAGTCTATCGCTAATGATCTCTGCCTCGCCGATGTAGGCATTAGGCTTGTTGGTTTGTGGGTCTGTACCAAGAAGGATGTACACCCCAGCTCCATCGAGCTCTTCTCGGGCCAGTAGCTCATCGAGTTCAGTGCGCGGGGCAGCGATGGCTTTCCCCGACCAGTTGGAAATCTCAGCCGTGCGCAGACTCTTCGCGTCTCCGCGTGGTAGGAAGAGCTTGATGGTTGCCGACGTCATGAATTCTCCAGTCACGTCAATGTAAGGCTACTCCATATGACCAATCGGATCACCCACGGAATCTTCCATACTGCTCCCGCGTCAGCTTTAGCCACACCGAGCCTCTGCCCATGCTGATACCGAGCTTGATTGCCTGACGGCCGGCGAGATTGAACTCGGCGCCACCGCGCTTGTCCACGCCATCCCACACCCCTTGCGCCGCGTGATCGGGGCAGCGCCCCTTAGCAGGTTTGTCTACCTTGCCGGGCGCGGAGCGCAGTAATTATCGGGGAGGGCGTTGCGGGAAGGAACAGCCCGCAGAGGTGGGGAGCGGAAGACGCTCGGCGGCTGAAGCGAGGGAGGAAACCGCTCCCGCAAAACAGTCCGCAGATGAGATGGTAATGCGCTGTCGGGCCCTTTTTTTCTCCAGACTGAAGACCCCGCTCTGTGCTGGGCTGGCGATAATGATTGAGGATGTTGGTCCGCTTCTGTAAGCTTCGAAAGCCTGCTCGCGGAGGATGGCACCATGAAGGATGGTGCACGAATGGGGTTGAACAGGTGATTAGGTCTAAAATAAACGGACACGCCCCCAACGGCTTGAGGTCTCAACAGTTCCTATGGAAAAAAACAGTCTCGTCCTGACACAGTTGCGGAAAAGTAGCGAATACAACGACTTTGTCGGGCAGTATTACCATTTTCCGGACAAGTATCTCAGTCAGTTTAAGACTCTGCCGATCGAATTCGTGTATTACGAAGGGCCTGAGAACGGGCAAGGGGTGTACTACGGCTACGGGAAAATCGTTAGTCCGCCGACAAAGGACAGACGAGAAGCCGGGTACTCATTTGCGGAAGTCATCGACTACAAGCCGTTTCTTGAGCCAGTCCCCTTCAAGGATGAAGCGGGTAACGGGCGTGAGTCGGCGTCCCCCCATTTCAATTATCAAAACGCGGTGCGGAAAATCCCCTCCGGGCTCTTGGATGAAATCTGTCTGGACGGCAAGATTCGCCTCAATTTCAGAGCAGATGCTCATCTGATCAGGGTATTAGGTGAGCAGCTCATCGCATCGGAAAAGGTAGGCATCTTGGAGCTTATAAAGAATGCCTACGACGCTGGCGCCTCATATTGTCGCGTGCGTATTGAGAACGTACCCACGCTTCCAGTGATGGATAAAGCGGAATATCTATTTCCCGACCTGCGCGGTCTGGCGGTGATGAACCGGGAACTGATTGCAAAGGCCGAACGACAGGAGTGGACATGGCGGGCGGTGCTGGACATGGACTCGACCGAGATCCCGGTTTACGGAGAGCAGGAAC
>Ga0181520_10010104_pt1 | contig 12770 bp, 10 predicted proteins | sample PEATcosm2014_Bin_29_FD_132451 | JGI IMG/M metagenome (GOLD analysis project Ga0181520, IMG submission 132451) | Peatland microbial communities from MTU Mesocosm Facility, Houghton, MI, USA - PEATcosm2014_Bin02_30_metaG | ecosystem: Environmental > Terrestrial > Soil > Wetlands > Peat | place...
GCGCGCCTGTGGAAATGTGGACAACGCTGACGCGTTGACCACATTCCCACAGGAGAACAAAAGCAGAAGAAGCGGACAATTGATGTGCTACCAAAACCGGACACGTTAATTCGCTATCGACACGGAAATCCCACCGCCTGCCCGAGCGATCCGAGCGCCTTTGCGCCCACCGGCCTGACGCGCGATAAACGCACGTGTCCGCCGCCCCGCCCCAAATCTTCGACCGCGCCCTGCTCGCCGCGAGGCTCGACCGCGCCTGGCGCGGCGGCGGCGAGCGTCCTGGCGCCGATTTCCTGCTTCGCCGCGTCGCTGACGAACTCGCCGAGCGTCTTGTCCTGGTCAAGCGCGCGTTCGCCGTCGCCGTCGACGCTGGCGCCCCGGGTCCGCACGCAGCGGCGGCGCTCGCCGCCCGCGCCGGCGGCGGCTCGACGCTCCGCCTCGCGCCCACCGCCGCCAGCGCCGGATCGGGCGACTTCTCCGTCCTGGTCGGCGACCTCGAGCGGCTGCCTCTGGCGGCCGAGAGCGCCGATCTCGTCGTCTCGTTGCTCGCGCTGCATCACGTCAACGACCTGCCCGGCGCGATGATCCAAATCCGCCGCGCTCTGCGTCCCGACGGATTGTTCGTCGCCGCGCTCGCCGGCGGCGACACGTTGACCGAACTGCGTCAGAGCCTGACGATCGCCGAAAGCGAGATCTCGGGCGGCATCTCGCCGCGGATCGCGCCGTTCGCCGACGCGCGCGCGCTCGGCGGGCTGTTGCAGCGCGCCGGCTTCGCGCTGCCGGTCGTCGACGTCGATACGCTCGTCGTGCGTTACGCCGATCTCTTCGCTCTGATGCGCGACTTGCGCGCCTTTGGCGCGGCCAATGCGCTTGTCGAGCGCAGCCGCAAGCCGCTCCCGCGCGCGGTGCTGACGCGGGCGGCGGAGGTCTATTCCGAACGTTTCGCCGACCCCGACGGGCGGCTGCGCGCGACCTTCGAGACGGTCTGGCTCACCGGCTGGGCGCCGCACGAAAGCCAACCGAAACCGCTTCGGCCCGGCTCGGCGACGGCGCGGCTCGCCGACGCGCTCAAGCGACGCGAGGGCGATCGATGATCCCGTGGATCCAACTCGGCAAGGCTCCGGTTCCCGGCGGCGGCGAAGTGCGCCTGATGCGGCGCGGGGCCGAATTCTCGATCCGCCTGGGCGTCAAGGAACTGATGAACAGCCGGCTCAGCGGTTCGGAAGAAGCGCTCGCCACGCTCGCCTGCGCGAGAATTCGCCAGCGCGAACGCCCCCGCGTCCTCATTGGCGGACTGGGCATGGGCTTCACCTTGCGGGCCGCGCTCGGCGCGCTCAGCGCCGATGCGCGGATCGAGGTCGCCGAACTGATCCCCGCCGTCGCGCAATGGGCGGAGACCGAGATGGCGGAGATTTTCGCCGGTTCGCTGCGAGACCCGCGTGTGCGCCTCGAATTGGCCGACGTCGCCAAGCTCATCGGCGCGGGCGGCGCAGCCTACGACGCAATCCTGCTCGACGTCGACAACGGCCCCGAAGGCTTCACCCGCTTGGCCAACGACCGGCTCTACGACGCGCGCGGCCTCGCCGCCGCCCGCGCCGCGTTGAGCCTGGGCGGCGTGCTGGCGGTCTGGTCGTCGGGGCCGGATCGGAAATTCACGCAACGCCTGCGCGACGCCGGCTTTGCGACGGAGGAAGTCGCCGCCCGCGCCCGCGGCGCCCGCGGCGGCGCGCGGCATGTCATCTGGATTGCGACGCGGCCCAGCGACGCACACAAAGGCGCGCCGCCGAGGCGTTAGGACGCCGGCCCGGCTGGACGACGGCGCGAATCCTCCTACATTAACTTCGTTGATGGCGGGCGGGAAACCGCCGGAAAGGCGGGCATGCGGAGCGCAGCGCATCACCTGATCGACGCCTGGCGACGCTGGGGCGAGCGCCATCGCCTGGCGCAGGCGATGGTCCTCAACTGGGCGTTCGGCATGGGCGTCGGCGTCTTCTGCGCCACGCTGTTGCTCGCCTTCGACATCTTCGGCATCCGCTCGCTGCTATGGCGTTCCGACATTGCATTCGTCGGCTCGGCGATGCTGTGCGCCGCCTTCGCCTTCACCTTCGGCGGCGTCGTCGCCGCCGCCGCAGTGATGCAGTTCGACGAATCCGACGACGAACCGCGCGGCCACCGTCGTCGCGGCCAAGCGTCGCGGCCGCAGAATCCGGTCGCCGCCGCCGTTCGCGCCGTGTCGCGGCGCCGATGCTGAACCGGCGCGGAGCGCCAATCAGCGAAAGTCCTGGCTCACCGGCGGGGCGACAATCTTGCGCGCCTCGCCCGCGGCGGAACCGGTCACCGCGACGCTGACCAGCACGCAGGCGAGGCCGAGCCAAGCCGCGGGCCTGACCGGCTCGCCGAGCGCCAGCGCGCCGGCGATGACGCCGATGCAGGGAACGATGTAGTTGTTGAGCGCCGCAAAGGTCGCGCCCGCCGTCTCGATCAAGCGGAAATAGACGAAATAGGCGAGGCCGGTGTTGAACAAGCCGAGCGCGACGAGGGCCGCGAGCGGCCCTGCGGGCTTGGACGCCAAAACCGCCAGCGAGGGAGAACCGCCGGCGACGAGTTCACCCGCGGCGAGCAGCGCGCCGGAAATCGCCATCGACCCCGTCGCCGCCATCGCCGCGCCGACCGCGCGCGAAATCGGTCGCGACAGCAGCGCGCTGCCGGCGTAGCCGAGCGCGGCGACGAGCGCGAGGGTGCGGCCCAATCCGGCGTGGGCCGCGTCGCCGCCGGCGAAGGGAAAGCCGAGCGAGAGAGCGACGCCGACCAGACCCAGCGCCAAGCCGCCGGCGGCGCGCGCGTTCCACACTTCGCCAAGACCGAAAGTCCGCGCCAGGAGAAAGGTGAAGATCGGCGCCGAGCCCATCATCAGCGCCATGTCGGCGCTGGTGATCAACCGGGCGGCGACGCCAAACAACAGGAACGGCCCGACCTGTCCGATCAGCGACATCGCCGCCATTTGTCGCCAGACCTTGACCGAGCGCGGCCAGGCGACGCGGCGGATGAGCGCGATCGCGACAAGCGCCAGCGCGGCGACGCCGGCGCGGCCGCAAGCGTAGCCGATCCAGTCGAAAGCCTGTGAGGCGATCTTGATCAGCAGGAACGAGAAGCCCCACAGCAGCGAGAGAAAGGCAAGTTGGACGTAGGCCAAGGCGATTCCAGTCCGGGGGCGGCCGCTTGGCTAGCAATGCGCAACGGAGATAGCAAACGCCACGCAGTGCATCTGCTTTGAATTTTGCCTCGGCGACGCGGGGGGCAACGCGCGGAACGACGACTCTGCGTTGGCAGCTGACACGCAAAGCGGGCACGCCGGGCGTCCTTCACCGACTGGTTGCGGCTATCCGAAGGCGCGACAGAGAAGTGCATTGGGCTCCAGCCGAATAACAGTCGCTACCGAATATCGTTCGCACTGGGCCCCTGCTGAAACCAAAGAAGGTGAGGGAAAAATTGCATTCGAGGAGCCGTTTTGTTCAGAGAGGCAGAGACGCAGCTCAAGTGACTGAACCGCTTAAGGATCGTTTCCGGCCGACTAAGCCTCGGCGTTACAGAGGTCGTGAACAACCGCTTGGCTGCGCCACCATCGATCCGATACTGTTGATGATAGCCTGGTCAATTCGGGGCACCTACACTGAGGGGACGAGGAATGGGCGACATCAGAACACTTCCGATTGTCGTAGCAATCGAAGCGAAGGGTGGGAGAGGGAGCGCGGTCGGAGTGGCTGACGTTCCGATAGAGAGGCTAAGAGACAATCTCAGGTCGGCGATCTCGCTACTAGCCGAAGCTTTTCAGGACATTCACAAGGTAGGTCAATACTCCCTGTCCGAAGTCGCCATCGAACTTGAGGTTGGAGCAGAAGGTGGCGTCTCCTTCATCGGTACCGCCAAGGTGTCGGGCTCCGGGTCAATCACTCTGAAGTTCAGCCCACCGACCACCTAGCATCCAGAGAAGCGGCAGATGTCGGGGCGTGCACTATTAATTGGCGCCAGTCGATACGGCGAGAAGACTGGATTCATCGACCTTCCGGCGGACCGGGACGTCGATCTGATGCGACAGACGCTGCTCAAACGCAATTTCTCGATCGAGGTCGCTGACGAGGCGACAACCCGCAACGCAACTCTGTTGGATCAGAAGATCGCCGAGTTTTGTGCAAGCGGCGATGAAGGCGCAAGTATCGTCTATTTTAGCGGCCACGGAATGTCGATCGGCCAGCAGGACTGGATCATCCCCGCCGGCGTCCGTCGCGAAGATGCAGTTGCAAGCGCGAACCAAAGGGTCCCGACCGACCTGAGCAATCGTGTTGCCGCCACCGATGATGGCCACTTGGTGCTTTTCATTATCGACGCATGCCGAGATGAAGATCAGACTTCAAAAGGCAGCCAAAGCAATTCGTGGAGCAAAGGCGCTGCCGCGAGCCGCGACAGCAATTTCATCAGGCTGTTCGGGTGTAGTGCAGGCGAGGCCTGCCATGTGCTGAAAGGTGGTCACGACAACAGGGACATCAGCCTCTTTACGAAGGCCCTATCTATCACACTCGCATCCGAGTCTCCGGTGGACACGCTTGGCCAGCTACTGGAAGCGGTTAAGGGCCAGTGTAAGCGGCTCGCCAGAGAAGCCAATCCTAGACTCCCAGTTCAAAGCCCATGCCTGAACTTCGCTGGAGATCTGTCCACTGCCGAAGACGATCCATTGTACATGCCAATATTTGCCGAGCGAGTTTCCGAGGCAGTATCGTTTGCGCCCGAAAAGCTGAACTGCCTGGTGATTGAATCGGAACATGCGCGCCACGACACTGGCCCACGCTTGTCAAAGCGGGTCAGAGATGCGTTCTCGAACGCAGGTGCAGCCATCTGGGCCGTCGTTCGCGACGCGTTGAATGGAGTCGAATTTGTTGACGGTTCGACGAGAGATCTCGCGGCCACATACGAACCTGCGCTTCGTGTGATTGACATCCGATCGATCGTCGACGTCTTCAGTTCCGATGCATCGCTCGAGCAAGCTGTTCTCGCTGCAGTGCGAGCCGACCTGGCGTTTTTCGACGTCTCGAATTTCGAGCCCGGGGTGATGTTCTTGCTCGGAGTCCGAGCGGCCATTCGCCGTGGCGTCACAGTGTGTAGTCACGGATGGGGCTGGCACGAAGGTGAACCGTTAGACAAACCCTTCAACCTCTCCGACCTCCAGATCTTTTCGCACGCCCAAGGCGGATATGTCGGTGGGGATCTCGTGGTGCGTCGCTTCTTCGAAGCCATCCAGAACGGATTTCGTCAGCTTATGCAGCAGCCGCGATACCAGGACCTACCGGCGTACGACCATTTGCGGGAACTTGGGCCTGGCGTGAGTGCCTCTGGCACCATCCCGTGGAACGAGTACGTCTTGATGCTCTGCGCATTCCGCCAGGAGCATCAGAAAGGCTGGGAGTATGTTCGCGGCAAATTCGAAGATGCCCTCCAAGCCCGCGGCACGCATTCGCCTCGTGTCCAACGTCTCATCGATAGAGGGTCACCGCAACTTGTATCGCAGTGGCTATACGAGAACATCCGACGCGCTTCCGCCTGCGTCATGGATTGGACTTACTACAGCCCCTCGGCATTCTTGGAACTTGGCGTGCGCTTAGTGGTTAGCCCGTGGGGAGCGTTACAGATTGTCGACGAGCGGTTTTCGCCCGGTGCCGACTTAGCGCCACATATCCGGCTCACAAATGGCCCCGAGCTCCAGCAACTTGGCAAGATGGCGAAGCGCTTTGTGCCCAAAAAGTACCGCATAGACAGCGAAGCCCCATTCGATGAGCTGCTCGCACTGCTAGTGGAGCGCAGGCCCTTCGATGAAAACGAGCCCGAGTACAACCGCATCCATCGCCTGGTCCAGAAGGAAATTGGTTCGGTAAGCCAAGCGATGCCGGGCGTCTATAACATGATGCGAAGAGCCGCTGACGCTCTAAGCGACTCGGAGCAAGACAGGCGCGCAGCGTCGCAAGTCCTATTCTCAGGCAACGAACACGTGAAGCGAGACCGCGAACACGCAGCTCTCGAATATCGTATTTCGGCCTGGCTCTATCTGGAGCATCGCGTCGGCGCGAGGTCGAGACCGAACGGCGATCGGCTGCGCGACGCGCACAGGAGCCTCGGTCAGATCGTAGCAGCCGCCCTGTACGATTCCGGCGACGACACCGACTTCCTGATGGCGCAGGAAATCGAGGAGCTGCTGAAGTCGGAGAAGCTCGCATGACGACGTTCCCCTGGTCGGAGGAAGTACTCCGGCTCCAACGTGAGGCGACTCTGATGCGAACGCGGGGCGATGCTTTGCGACGGCTAAGCAAGTACGATGAGTCCAACCTCCAGTTCCGCGCGGGCATCGCGCTTCTGGAAGAGGCCTTGCGCGCACTTGCGCAGCCGCCATTGAGCATTGGCCCAGGTGGCTCGCGCGCGCTTTCCGAAGAGGAACGCGCGCGAGCCCGTGAATTGGTGGAAGTACATGGCGCGCGCGCAGGATTGCTGCGTCGCGTCGGAGACGCAGCATCGGCGCTCGAGGCCTACTCCATTGGAGCTGCTCTCGAGCGCCAGTTTGTGCCAGAGAGCACGTACAACCGAACCAACGAGATCAAGTATGGACTCTTGACCGGCATGGCCAACTTGACGGACTTGTCACCGGATATCGAAGTGCTAGAGCGAGAAATGACGCGGAGTTTGAATGAGAACCCCGAGTTGGGAGACAGCGGTTGGGCGTGGGCAGACCTCGGAGATCTACGCGCCCTTCGCGGCGACCGTGAGGGCGCGGAGCGCGCCTACCGTACCTTCATCGGTAAGGCGAAGCCAACCGCGCCGAGAACGACGTTAGATGTACTGAGCAGTATAGTCACCGTGCTCGAGCAAACGAACAATACGCGCGCAGATACCGTTCGCCAATCGTTGGAATTCGTTCGAGACAGACTCAGTCCGCGCTTCGGCTGAGATCTGCTGCAAAATGCACACGCTTTCAAGGCGAACCTGTGGAACATCGCGCGATTTGTTTCGTTATCATGCCGTTCGGACATAAGTCGGACGGCATCGGTCGGATGCTCGATTTCGACCGCATCTATGTGGATGTCATCGCGCCGGCGGTCGAGGCGGCGGGCCTCGCCGTGGTGCGCGCCGACGAAGAGAAAGGCGCCGGCTTCATCCACAAGCTGATGTACGAGCGCATTCTGCTCAGCGATTTCGCCATCGCCGATCTCACCATCCTCAACGCCAACGTGTATTACGAACTCGGCATCCGCCACGCGGCGCGACCGGAAACGACGGTGCTGACCATGGCGCTGGGGTCGCCCCTGCCCTTCGACGTCGGCCCGTTGCGCGCGCTGCCCTACGCGCTCGGCGACGACGGGACGCCGACCGACGCTGAAGCGGCGAGCGCGGCGCTGAAGCAACGTCTGATCGAGGCGCGCGGTCATCGCGCGATGGACTCGCCGCTGTTCCAGCTGCTCGAGGGCTACCAAGCGGCGCCGATCGACCGGCTGAAGACCGACGTCTTTCGCACCCAAGTCGCCTATGCCGAAGCGCTGAAGAAGAAGCTCGCCGACGCGCGTGCGAACGGCGTCGCGGCGCTCGACGCCGTGCGCGACGGGCTCGGCGACATCGACGCGGTCGAAGCCGGCGTCGCGGTCAACCTGCTGCTCTCCTATCGCGCGCTGTCGGACTGGCAACGGGTGGTCGATCTCTGCGGCCGGCTCGACCGCGCGCTGCAACGCACCGTGCTGGTGCGCGAGCAATGGGCGATGGCGCTCAACCGGCTTGGGCGCGACCGCGAGGCCGAGGCGATCCTGACCGAAATGATCGCCGAGCGCGGGCCGTCGAGCGAGACCTGCGGCCTGCTCGGCCGCATCCACAAGGACCGCTGGGAGAAGGCGCGCAAGGCGGGACGCGAGATCGAGGCGCGCGGCCATTTGCGCAAGGCGATCGCCGCCTACCGCCAGGGTTTCGAGACCGACTGGCGCGACGCCTATCCCGGCGTCAACGCCGCGACGCTGATGACGATCGCCGATCCGCGCGACCGCGCCGCCGGAGAGATCGCGGGCGTCGCGCGCTACGCCGTGCGCCAGCGGCTCGCGCGCGCCGCCGATTACTGGGATCATGCGACCCTGGTCGAGCTGGCGGCGATCGAGGGCGACTGGGACGCCGCCGAGGAGGCGCTCGGCGACGCGCTCGCGGCGCTCGACGAAGGCTGGAAGGCCGCTTCGACCGCCAACAACCTGCGGCTGATCGCCGAGGCGCGCGAAGCGGCGGGCATGGAGAGCGAGCGGCTGCGCGCGATCGTCGACGAGCTTACGCGGCGCGCCTCCGGCGGCGCCTGAGGCCGAGCTCCTATGACAAACCGTAATCTGGCGGCCGCACTTCGGCCGGCTTGAAACGGGAAACCGAGAGGCGACGGCGCGACGCGCCGCTTTGACGACAACCTCTCGGAGTCCCGCATGAAGACCGTGTTCGCTGGCGCCACCCTCGCCATCGCCGCCCTCGCCGTTGGCCCCGCATACGCCGCCGGCAAATGCGCCACGGCGCCCAAGTCGCAATGGCAGGCCAAGTCGGCGCTCGAATCGCAGCTGCAGACCGAGGGCTTCACGGTCAAGCAAATCAAGACCGAGAGCGGCTGCTACGAGGTCTACGCCACCGACAAGGGCGGCAAGCGCGTCAACATGGCCTACAACGCCCAGACGCTCGAGAAGCTCGACAACGCCGAAGCCGGCGAGAACTGATCGGGTTGCGGCGACCCCAGGCGACGCGGAGGCGACGGTGATACGCGTCTGGGACCCGTTGGTGCGGGCGTTCCACTGGACGCTCGTCGTCAGCTTCGTCGTCTGCTGGCTCAGCGCGCAAGTTTGGGAGGACTTGCACGCCTGGGCCGGTTACGTCGCCGGCGCGCTGGCCTTGGCGCGCGTCGTCTGGGGCTTCGTCGGCGGCGGCTACGCGCGCTTCGCTCAGTTCGTGCGCGCGCCGCGCATCGTGCTCGCCTATCTCGGCGCGATCATGCGCGGCGATGAGGCGCGTTTCATCGGCCATAATCCGGCCGGCGGGGCGATGATCGTCGCGCTGTTGATCGTCGTCGTCGCAACGGTTGCGAGCGGCTACGCGCTGACTACCGACGCCTTTTGGGGCTCGTTGGGGGCGCAGCGTCTGCATTCCTGGATCGCGCACGGCTTGGCGCTGCTCGTGCTCGTCCACCTCGCCGGCGTCGCGCTGGCGAGCCTGCGCCACCGCGAGAACCTCGTGCGGGCGATGATCGTCGGCGACAAACGCGCCCCGGCGCCGGAAGACGTCGCGTAGGCGCTTGGGCGCTTGCTGGCGTCGCCTCAATGGAAACTCCGCCCGCTCGGCAGCGCACGGGCGGCTTCGCGCTGCTCTTGCGTCGGCGGCAGGCGCGGGTCGTAGAAGAGCTGCGTCTGGGCGAAGCGGTCGCCTTGGCGGCGCGGCGCGGCGCGCGGCGGCGCTTCGGCGAGGCCGGAAGGGGCGGCCGTGGGATCTTCGCGCGACAGCAACCCGAGCATTGGCGTCAGGTCCTCCATCCGCTCGACGATCAGGTGGACGACGCCGGATTCGCTCTGCAGCTTGCCGGTCGCAACGACGAAACGCGCGCCGATGACGATCGCGCGCAGACGCTCGAAGGCCTTCGGCCAAACGATGAGATTGGCGATCCCCGTCTCGTCCTCCAGCGTCATGAAAATCACCCCCTGCGCGGTGCCGGGCCGCTGGCGCACCAACACCAACCCGGCGACGGCGACGCGGTCGCCGCTCTTCAGCGTCGCCAGCGCCTCGCAGCGTCTGACGCCGCGCGCGTCGAGACGGGCGCGCATGAAGGCGACCGGATGGGCTTTGAGCGACAGCGACAGGCGGCGATAGTCCTCGACGACATGGGCGCCGAGCGGCATCGGCGGCAGCTTGGCGTCGGGTTCGCTGTCGCGCTCGGGGCGGCTCAGCGCGAACAGCGGCAGATCGTCCTGGTCGCCGACGCGGCCGAGGCCGCGCACCGCCCACAGCGCCTCGCGGCGGTCGAGACCGAGCGAACGGAAGGCGTCGCCGTCGGCGAGCCGCTCCAGCGTCGCCGGCTCGAGCCCGGAGCGCAGCCACAAGTCGCGCACGGAATCGTAGCCCGCGCCCCGCCGCTCGACCAGCCGCCGCATCTCTTCTTCCTTGACGCCGACGATCTGCCGCAAGCCCAGCCTGACCGCATGCGTCGCGCAGATTTCCGCCGCCATGGCGGCGTGGCGAGGGTGGAGGCGCTCCCCCTCCCCCCTTGCGGGAGAGGGGTCAGGGGTAAGGGGTCGACGCGCAAACGTCTTGGGGGGCGCCTTGCGGCGCGACCCCTCATCTGGCGGACGGCGGCCGCCACCTTCCCCTGCAAGGAGGGAAGGGAATTGCTCCAGCGTGCAGTCCCAATCCGACAAGTTGACATCGACTTCGCGCACATCGATGCCGTGCTCGCGCGCGTCGCGCACCAATTGCGCCGGCGCGTAGAAGCCGAGCGGCTGGGCGTTGAGCATCGCCGCGGCGAAGACGTCGGGATAGCGGCATTTCATCCAGCACGAGGAATAGACGATCAGCGCGAAACTCGCCGCGTGGCTCTCGGGGAAACCGTATTCGCCGAAGCCCTCGATCTGACGAAAGCAGCGTTCGGCGAATTCGCGCTCGTAGCCGCGCGCGACCATGCCCTCGACCATCTTCACCTGGAAGGTCTGGATCGTGCCGGCGCGGCGGAAGGTCGCCATTGCGCGACGCAGCTTGTCCGCTTCGGCGGGGGTAAAGCCGGCGGCGACGATGGCGATCTTCATCGCCTGTTCCTGAAACAGCGGCACGCCGAGCGTCTTGCCGAGCACCGCCTCCAGTTCCTGAGACGGATAGATTGTCGGCTCGAGCCCCTGGCGGCGGCGCAAATAGGGATGGACCATGTCGCCCTGAATCGGCCCGGGGCGGACGATCGCCACCTCAATGACGAGGTCGTAGAAATTCTCCGGCTTGAGCCGCGGCAGCATCGACATCTGCGCGCGGCTCTCGATCTGGAACACGCCGACGGTGTCGGCGCGCTGGATCATCGCATAGACGCAAGCCTCTTCCGACGGGATCGAGGCGAGCGTCAGCCGCTTTCCATAATGGGCTTCGAGCAGCTTGAGACTCTTGCTCATTGCGGTCAGCATGCCGAGCGCCAGCACGTCGATCTTCAGAATCCCGAGCGCGTCGAGATCGTCCTTGTCCCATTCGACGATCGTGCGGTCCTCCATCGCCGCGTTCATGATCGGCGCGATCTCGTCGAGCCGGTCGCGGGCGATGACGAAGCCGCCGCTGTGCTGGGTGAGGTGGCGGGGGAAGCCGACGAGTTCGCCCGCCAGCTTCAAAGTCAGCGCCAGCGTCGGCGCGCTCGGATCGAGCCCGGCGGCGCGCGCCCGCTCCTCGCCGATCGGCGCCGAACTCTGGCCCCAGACGGTGTTGTTGAGCGCAACGATCGCGTCGTCGGACAGGCCGAAGACCTTGGCCGTCTCGCGGATCGCCGAGCGGGTGCGATAGGTCGCGACCGCGCTCGCCAGCCCCGCCCGCTCGCGGCCGTAGCGCCGGTAGATGTACTGGATGACCTCCTCGCGCCGCTCGTGCTCGAAATCGACGTCGATGTCGGGCGGCTCGCCGCGCTCGGGCGAAACGAAGCGCTCGAACAGCAGATCGAAGCGCGACGGGTCGACCTCGGTGATCCCGAGACAGTAGCAGACCGTCGAATTGGCCGCCGAGCCGCGCCCCTGGCAGAGAATGTCCTTCGAGCGGGCGAAGCGGACGATGTCGTGCACGGTGAGGAAATAGGGCGCGTAGCCGAGCTGGGCGACCAGCATGAGTTCGTGGTCGAGCGCGGCGCGCACGCGGTCGGGGACGCCGCCGGGATAGCGCGCTTGCGCGCCGGCCTCGGCGAAAGCTTCGAGCGCCGCCTGCGGCGTCGGGTAGCCCGCGCGCAATTCCTCCGGGTAGCCGTAGGCGAGCTCGTCGAGGCTGAAGGCGATCCCGTCGAGGAAGCGCATCGTCTCTTCCAGCGCGTCGGGCGCCTCGGCGAACAGGCGCGCCATCTCTTCCGGCCCTTTGAGATGGCGCTCGGCGTTGGCCTGGGTCAGCAGCCCGGCCGCCGCGAGCGTCGTCTTCTCGCGAATGCAGGCGACGACGTCGGCGAGCGGCCGCCGCTCGGGATCGTGCATGAGGACGTCGTTGACCGCGAGCAGCGGCGCGCCGAGTTTTCGCGCCGCCGCCGCGCGCTCGGCGAGCCCGCCGCGCATGTCCGCGCCGTAACTCGGCTGCGCTCCGATCCACAGTCGGCCGGCGAACGCCTCGCGCAGTTGCGTGAGGCGCGCATTCTCCCCTCGGCCCTTGCGGGAGAAGGGTGGCATTGCGATCGCCTGCAACCCTGCCGCGCTCTCCAGCAACGCGTCGAAACGCAGATGGCATTCGCCTTTCGGCGCGCGCAGGTTGCCCGCGCTGAGCAGCCGGCTGAGCCGCCCGTAAGCGGCGCGGTCTCGCGGATAGACGAGGACATCGGGCGCGCCGTCGACGAAGGCGAGCCGCGTTCCCGTAACGACGCGAAACGCGCCGAGCGCCTCGCGGTTCTCGCGCGCGTAGACATGGGCGCGCACCACGCCGGCGAGCGTGTTGCGGTCGGCGATTCCGATCCCGGAAAGCCCGAGCGCGGCGGCGCGCGCGACCAGTTCCTCCGGATGCGACGCGCCGCGCAGGAACGA
>Ga0181520_10010106_pt1 | contig 12769 bp, 12 predicted proteins | sample PEATcosm2014_Bin_29_FD_132451 | JGI IMG/M metagenome (GOLD analysis project Ga0181520, IMG submission 132451) | Peatland microbial communities from MTU Mesocosm Facility, Houghton, MI, USA - PEATcosm2014_Bin02_30_metaG | ecosystem: Environmental > Terrestrial > Soil > Wetlands > Peat | place...
GGACGCAACGGCACGGCCAACGGCCGCGTGCCCGAGACGAGCCCGGCGAACAGGCCACGGCCCGATGTGCCGGACAGTCCATTCAGCCCATGTCAAGCCACCCACACACATTGAGGAAGAGCCAGATACGGAAGGTATTATCGCGATGGGCGCGGAATACATCGAGAGCCAGTTGCAGCGCGCGCAGCCACCGCGTATAATGGAGATAGTAACCTAGTTACGCAATTGGTCCGGCATCGCGTGGCCATAGTAGGGCCACAGCCAGTGAAGCACGTTCGCATCTGCCGATCGGCGGGAGCCGGCAGGAGGTTTTGGGTCATGTATAGCGAGAAGGTCATGGAGCATTTTCAGAACCCGCGCAACATGGGTGAGATCGAAGACCCCGATGGGGTCGGCGATGTGGGGAACCCCAAGTGCGGGGACATGATGCGCATTACGATCAGGGTAGACCCGGAGACCGAGCGGATCTCCGACATTAAGTTCAAGACCTTCGGCTGCGGGGCGGCGATCGCCACGAGTTCGATGGTCACCGAACTTGTGAAGGGCAAGACCCTCGAAGAGGCCCTTCATGTCAGCAATAAGAACGTGGTGGAGTCGTTGGGCGGCTTGCCGCCGGTGAAGATGCACTGCTCGGTGCTCGCCGAACAGGGCATCGCCGCGGCGATGATCGACTACTACCAGAAACATCCGGAGAAAGTGGCCCCGGCGGGATTACAGGAGAAGGCCGAGCGCCTGGCGAACCTCGACCCCCACGGCTGGCCGGAGAAGGAATAGCCTGGACGGGCGCCGTTACGCAGGGCCTGGTAACTCCCTGATTTTGTTTGAGGTGTATGTGAATGACTGCAACAGAGCAGAAGGCGTTTGAAGAGATCATCAAGATGCTTGAGGGTGAGGAGAAAGTATTCCTCGTGGGCTGTGGCGACTGCGCCACACTCTGTCAGACCGGCGGCGAGGCGGAGGTCGCCGAGATGACCCAGAAGCTTCAGGAGGCCGGCAAGACCGTGACCGGCTCGGTCATCCCCGACTCCACCTGCCAGGTTCTCGATAGCGCCCGCATGATGCGCAAGCACAAGGCGGAGCTGGAAGCCGCTGACAGCGTGCTGGTGTTATGCTGCGGCGCGGGTGCGCAGGCGGTCGCCGAGAACAGCGGCAAGCGCACGCACCCAGGCTGCAACAGCCTGTTCCTTGCCGACACGGTGCGCCTCGGCAACCTGTTCGAGTGGTGCTCGTGCTGCTCGGACTGCGTCATTGACGACTACGGCGGGGTCTGTCCGATCACCCGCTGCCCGAAGGGCCAGGTGAACGGCCCATGCGGCGGCTCGGATGAGGGCAAGTGCGAGGTCGACTCCGAGCAAGAGTGCGTTTGGTCGGTCATCGTGGCCCGCTTCGACAAGGTGGGGGACAAGGTCGGGATCGGGGAGAAGATGGCCCCGCTGAAGAACTATCAGGTCAACAAGCATCCCGGCAAGAGAGTGTTTGAGCCGAGGAGAGGGTAGGGGGAAATCCTCCCCGGCTCCCTTTACACGGAGTGCAGAGGGTGCCGGGGCTTTACGAACTCGACGGGCCGAGGAGGTTCCGACCGGCTCGTAGTGCCTGTTCAGCGCCCACCCATGTGCCGGGGCGATCTCGAGTGTTCGCAAGCGTGAGATCGTTCCGGCCCAGGCGGGCGGAGTAAGCCCGTCCCGTATCCCCTGCACCAGATTCCCACTCCGCACCACATTACAAGAAGATGGTCCGATTTCCCCACCAAGTTCGCACGGGAGTGCCAGATACCCACGCGCACAGCGGGTAGACTGTGTGCAACAAAGGCTCCGCAGGTTCATCGCGGCGCACAGGGAGCACTCTCATGGAACGACGTTTCTACCTCGATCTCGCGAACTCCGGTCTGGCAATGCCCATCGGTACAGATGTCATCTTGCACGAACATAGTGACCCGGCGGCCGTCCTCAACGACGGCATTGCGCTCGGGAAAGTGTTCGAGGAAGCGGCCTCGCGCTACAGAACCCCGCTCGCTCTGCCGACGATGGACTTGGAGCTTGAGAAGCACTGGCTGCTGGAGTTGCTGGGCGTCCCCCGCGACCAGGCGCCGGCCTACCACTTCGCCGGGCCCCCGGGCGAGCAAGCCCTGGCGACGGTGCGGGAGCGCATCAATGAGCCGCTGAACCGGCGGATGGCGGCGATGACGCGAGCCGTCGCCTATGTGGCTCACGAGACCGATCTCGTGCCTGTGGGCATGTGCATCGGTCCGTTCTCGTTGATGACCAAGCTCCTCAGTGACCCGATCGTGCCGATCGCGCTGGCGGGCGCGGGCGTCAGCGCCGACATGGACGATGAGGTGAAGGCCGTCGAGCAGGTGCTGGACATGGCGATCCGCGTGATCCTGCGGTACGTCGATGCCCAGATCAAAGCCGGGGCGAGGATGATCTTCGTGGCCGAACCGGCGGCGAACGCGGTCTATCTCTCCCCACGGCAGATCGACGCCGGATCGGACATCTTCGAGCGCTACGTGATGAAGTACAACCTGCGCCTGCGCGCGCTTCTCGCCGCCTGGGATGTGGACCTGGCTTTCCATTGCTGCGGCGAGTTGAACGACTACATGGTATCGAAGTTCGTCGAATTAGAGCCGGTTATTCTCAGCCTTGGAAGCTCCCGGAAGCTTTGGGAGGATGCACGGTTGGCGCCGGATGACATCGTGATGTTCGGGAACCTGCCCTCGAAGCGGTTCTTCTCCGACGCCGACATCACCGTCGAGCAGGTTCAGGAAAGCGCGGCGGAACTGGTAAGGAAAATGGATGAGGCGGGCCAGCCGTTCATCCTGGGAACCGAGTGCGATGTGTTGAGCGTTCCCGGTCACGAGGGGACAATCAAGGCCAAAATCAACGCGATGATGCAGGGCGTCCGTACTGAGGCGGCTGTCGTGTAACCCTCCCCCTGACGCCGCCGGAGCCCCATCATCCGTTTCCACGGGAGAGCCGTTCGCGCCAGTCATGGGCGGCGGCTCTCCCGCTTGATTCCGGGTGGTGGGTCTACGGCATTCAACCGCAGAGACACAGAGAGCACAGAGAGCACAGAGAACGACAAGATGAATTGACCACAAAGACGAGGGCACTAAACGGCCAAACCGCTTGCTTGGTATCTTCATTGTCGTTTCGTGTCTTCGCGTCTTCGTGGTCAGAATCGCCAATATCCTTCTGTAATTCGGTGCATATTGAACGCCAATCGAATTCTAAGATTCTACACGCCTACCCCTCCAGCGCCGCTTCGATCATCGCCAGGTAGTTTTCCAGCGGCACGTAGTAAGTCACCGAGTTCGAGGAACCAACGCAGTACCCCCCGTCGTTTCCTAGTTCAGACACGTTGCGTCTGACCATCTCCCTTATTTCCTCCGGCGTGCCCCGCGACAGGCGGTCCAGTTCGATGTTGCCGGTCAGGCAGAGACGATCCCCGTATCTGGCCTTCACCTCACGGCTGTCCATCGCCTTCGGCTCGATGGGGTGAATGGCGTTGAAGCCGCAGGCGAGGATGTCGTCCATGACCGGCCACAGGTCGCCGTCCGAGTGGAAGATGAAGGGGATGCCCGCCGCGTTCAGCTCCGCGCCGAGCCTGGCGTACCAGGGGAACAGGTGCTCGCGCAGGAGTTTGGGTGACACCATCATCCCCTGACCGTAGGCGATGTCATCCGACATCCACAGGGCGGCGACGCCGGGCGTCTCGAGGCAGCGTTGGCAGACGCGGTACTGTATTTCGCCGATGCGCCGGAACACCGCGGCAACGAGGTCCGGCTGGTAGGCACACGCATAGCCGAAGCCCTCGAAGCCCATCAGCATCCACGTCGCGGTGAAAATCTTGCCGACGATTGCGATGATGCGCATGTTCTCGGGGAGGAGCCGGGCTACGGCGTGCAGGTGAGAGAGGTCGATGTCGTCGGGATCGGGCCAGGGGAAGGCCTCGAATTGTTCCCATGAGGTCAGTACGCCCTCGCCCTCGGCGGCCCACTTCACCTCGCGCTCGGCCGAGTAGACGGAGTAGCTGTCTCGGCTCAGCCGCGCAGCCTCACCGGAAAGCACCTCTGCGACGTGCAATAGGCCGACGGAAAGCGGCACGTAGTCATACCCGGCCTGCACCCAGAAGGCGACTTCATCGGCGATCCCGCCGGCTTCGTCGGCGGGGACGGCGATCTCCCTGCCCAGGAAGGCCTGCTTCACCTCGCGATCTATTTCCAGTTCCCAAAGGGGCACCCGGTCGGGTTTGCCCTGGAGAAGGAGAGATTGGCGGACGCGGGAGAAGTCGTTGCGTGCGGGCATCGAGTCGTCACCTCTTGGGGGGGCGTCAAGCTTCCGGCAGGGGTATTCGCCTCCGTTGCCGCCTGATTCCTCCGGTGAGCGCGCGGTATGGAACTTGCGGGGGGCGGGAAATGTCAACATAATAAGAGGTAACTGCAAAAGTCTAGGAGCACTCTCCGCGCCGGGCTGTGCCCGGCAATGCGACCGGACCCCATAGTGTGCTAAAATAGCGTCTATGGAGACAAAAACATGTCGCTATCGCGGCGTATTAACGGCAATCGCGGTCTGGAGACCGCTCCTACAGACGACGCAACGACTTTTGCAATTACCTCATAGGGCACCAAACTTGCAGGATACGTTCAGCGTCTATGCGAATAAGTAGATCATCACATGGTCACCGGCAGTGCGCCCAGGAGGACGCCTCTATGAGCAGAACCCGCCGCGGCTTTACTTTGATCGAGTTGCTGGTTGTCATCGCCATCATCTCGATTCTGGCCTCCATTCTCTTCCCCGTGTTCGCCCGGGCGCGCGAAAAGGGGCGGTCAACCGCCTGCCTCTCCAACGTGCGGCAGATATGCATGGCCATCTCCATGTATTCCCAGGACTACGACGAAATTGTTATTTGGGGTCAGACGGCAAGTTTGATGTGGTATGACGCCATCTTCCCCTACACCCACAACGATCAGATCATGTTCTGCCCGGATCGCAAGGACCTCGGGCCGGGATATGGCCTCAACTGGCTGGCGTCGGGGCAGGCGGAGAGTGCTTTCTTCGACGCGTCCTCCAAGATTCTGGTCGCGGACGTCAACCCTGAATTCCTCGGCATGACCGCTCCGGGGCAGAAGCCGACCTACTGGCATATCAATGACCCGAAGAACACGATCTGTGGGAACACACAGTACAGCGCAAGCGCTCCGCCCAGAGACAATAGCTGGATCGGCAACAACTTCCCCCAGAGGCACAACGACGGCATCAACTTCGGCTTTTTGGATGGGCACTGCAAGTGGTCGCATGAAGAGCAGATGGCCCAGCCGGTCTACTGGGTGCCGTCGGTGAGCACGAGGTCGTGACGGCGGAGGCCGAGGGCCGGGAGACGACCGACGGCGGCGACAAATGACCATCGGGAAGGGAGCGCAGGCGATGCGCTCCCTGCTCCGCTTTAGGCAGGGGGCCTGCGGCTGATGATGTAGGGGCCGCCGGCTGGCGGGGAGGCATGGCGGCTACGGTTTGTTACCCCCTGCCTCGTCCATCGGAGGGAGGGCCGGCGGCAGCGGCGAACGACTTCCCTGAGTGCAAGCATCGGCAGCGATCTTTGCCGGTCCACTTGTCGCTCTGCAACACTCTGGAACGGCGGAAGCAGGGCATTGGCAGGCGAGACGCCTGCCCCACGCGATATTCCGTAGGCAGCACAGGTGTTTTGCCATCATGGTATATGATTTCCATACTCATACGTTCCTCAGCGACGGGGTGTTGTCCCCGATCGAGCTGATCCGCCGCAGCATCATCAATGAGTATTCGGCTCTGGGCATCTCCGACCACGTCGGAGTGGGGACGATGAAGCGCGTCATCGAAGAGGTCGGCCTGGACTGCGCCCTCGCCCGAGAGCGATGGCAGTTTGAAGCTTTTCCCGGTGTCGAGCTGACCCACGTGCCGGCGTCGTCCATCCCCGATCTCGCGCGGCAGGCCAGGGACCTCGGGGCGGCCTTCGTGGTCGTGCACGGGGAGACGCCGGTGGAACCCGTGGAACCGGGCACGAATCTCGCCGCGGTGAGCTGCCCGTATGTGGACATCCTCGGCCACCCGGGCCTGCTGACCACGGAAGAGGCCGAGTTGGCCGCCGAGAACGGGGTGTTCATCGAGATCACCGCGAAAGACGGGCATAGCCTGGGGAACGGGCGCGTGGTGCGGATATGTCAGGAGGCGGGAGTGAAGATGGTCCTCGACAGCGACGCCCACGTCCCGAACCAGCTTCTCACCGAGGAATTCGCCCGGCGGGTGGCCCGTTGCGCGGGCCTGCCGGAGCGTCTGCTGGCCGAGGTGCTTTTCGACAATCCCGCGGAGGTCGCAAGGCGCGCGGCCGCGCGGCTGGAGGGCGGCGAATGAGCACATACCGTCTGTGGCTTGTGACAGGGGCAATCGTGGCCGTGTTCGTCGCGGGCTGTGCGCGTGGCGGCGGGGTAGGGGGGCCGTCGGCGGTCATGGATGTCAGCGCGACCTTCAACGGCCCGGTGGAGGATAACCTGTACTACTTCTTCGCCTTCAACTCCAATGGGGATGACGGCCTGACCGGCCCTCTGCCGGTGGCGGCGGGGCCCTACTGGGGCAATGGCTGGGGCACGGGGACGATCAGCTACTACGTCCAATACACCGCCGGCGACTACACCGTCTGGAAGGTGAACCTCGTCCCGACACTGACCACATCCGGAGACGGAATCACCGCTGTCAGCGGGTCGCCAACCTCGGCGGAGGCAGGCTCGCATACGCTTACGGTGACGAACGTCGCCCTCGGCACGCCTACGGTGTCCGGCGCCGGGATGATTCAGTCCGTCACGAACGATTCGGACCAGAACGCCGGCACTCTCTCCATTCAGACGTCTGCCGCCGGGCAAACTGTCGCGGGTGGCGTCACCTTCACGCCTGCCGCAAATGGCGGCCACGCGCTGACCGGCGCCGCGCTGGCGGCGATCAACGCCCTGAACGCCGGCGGCGTTGCGCTCACCACGTCGTCGCTGAACGATCTGGGGCTGACGCTCGACCTCTCGGCTGCCGTGGCCGGAACGCAGACCGTCGTCATTCCGCCCGCGGTGGGAACCGTAAGCGACGTCTTCAACAGCTCGAGCCGCGGCACGCAGCCTGCGGTGACGCGCACGCTCACGGCTAACTCCTCAACCCCGACCGCCACCCCGCCGATCCCCGGCGTGACGATCACGACGTCCGACCTGAACACCTCCGGCCCGGCGGCAGTCATTACTCTGACCGTCGGCGGGAGCGACACGCTGCTCGGGAGGCCGTACGACCGCACTTTGCCCGCGGGCGGGAATCAACTGCGTTTCACGCTCGACATGGCGACATTCGGCGGGGCCTCGAACTTGAGTTTTAACATCATCACCACCACGCGACTGATCACCGATCCGACCATCACCGATCCGCGCCAGCACTGCTACGATGGCATGGGCTTGTACGGGAACAACTACATCACCTTCGTCACCAACAACTACACCACGTACCGCAACTCGAGCGCGCTGTATCCAGTGGTGCCCAATGCCCCGACGTTGCTGGCGCCATTGTCCGGCGCGACTGACGCGCAGCGCAACGCGATCGACATCATAGACTGGACGGTCACGCTGCGCAGGTTGTAGCGCGGAACGGCGACCTCACCCCCGGCCTTCATAGGCGCTAACCTATGGTGAGATGCCGTTTAAGGAGGGGCCGGACTACGAGAGCGCCAGCCGTTAGGCGCTCGAAGTATCCGGCCCAGCCGTCTGCGCCGGGGTGAACGGTCGGGCCGGATACTTGTACCGCTGGCGAGCCAGCGGTCCCGTAGTCCGGCCCCTCCACACGGCCCGCGCCGCCTAATTAGCGGCACCATGCCGCCCCTCCCTCTCTTCGGCCTCTTACGCGAAATGGCGGGCGACGGCGTCCAGGTTTGCGTTGACCTTGCGCACCGCCCCGATGAGCTGGCCGATGTACGCATCGTCTCCGAGCAGGTGCGTGTGCGACAGCACGGCCCCTGTCTGCGTCACGGCTCGCTCGGTGTTCGGAAGCTGCAGCCGGGCGTAGTCCTGGACAAGCGCCGGGTCGCGGAAGGGGATCGGGCTGGTGGTGTCGTAGAGGTTGAGCAGAGGGCTTCGGTACACCGGAGGGTACGTCTCCCCGATGGGCACGCCCTCGGCGCCCAGCGCCGCGAAATACTGCGCTCGCGAGACGCCTTGCGCCCGGTCCGGATCGAAATGCAAGGTCATCGTGTAATACGCCTGCCGCGTGATGCGCGGGTCACGCCTCGCCGCCCGCAGCGGGCCGCCCATCTCAGCCAGCGCCCCTGCGATCTTCTGCGCGTTCGCATCCCGGCGGAGGGTCTGCTCGGCGAGGCGCAATAGGCCGCCTCGCAGCAGCACACACTGCATCTCGGTGATGCGGTAGTTGTGCCCATAGTGCTTCCCCGGCTGCAGGTCCGGCGTCCAGCCGACCTGTTTGAGGCAGAACGCGACCCGGTACACTTCCTCGTCATTGCACGTGATCGCTCCGCCCTCCCCGCTGGTGAGCACCTTGCTGAGTTGGAAGGAGAAGCTGCCCGCGTCTCCGATGGCCCCCGCGCCCTGGTCGCGCCAGCGGCTGCCGTGCTGGTGGGCCACGTCCTCGACGACTTTCAGGCCATGTCGGCGGGCGATGTCCATGATCGCGTCCATGTCGCACATGCAGCCGTACAGATGCACCGGGACGATCGCCCGCGTGCGCGGCGTGATCGCGGCCTCGACCGCCTCCGGGCTGATGCACAGAGTTTCGGGGTCGATGTCCACCAGCACGACGTTCGCGCCGATGTCGATGGCTGCCTGCGCGGTCGCGACCCAGGTGAGGCCGGGCACGATGACCTCATCGCCGGGCACTACACCGACAGCCTGCAGGGCGCACTGGAGGGTCACGGTGCCGTTGGCGAGGCACAGGCAATGCTTCGTTCCGATGAACCCGGCGAACTCCTCGCAGAAGGCGCGCTCGTGCTCTCCGAGCCAGCTCCACTGTCCGCTGCGGACGACCTGCTCCATCCAGCGGACCTCTTCCTCACCCGCGATGGGCCATTGCGGGGCCGGCCCGGTCACCGCCGGGGCCCCGCCGGTCAGGGCCAGTTGGTTTGACAATCCGGTCGTGGCTGTCATCGCAATCACTCCTGGAATGGCGGGATGTACCATAGTTGCTTGGATGCCTGTCACTATGGCGCATGATACCGCGAACGCGCGATAGGTCCAATAGACCGTTATTGCTATGTATGAACCATTATTGCTATGATCTGTGTCGCCAATGGAGAACCGACTCTTCTCTGAAGACATGCTGGAGACGCTGCTGTCCGCCGACACCTGGACGGTCGTCTCGTCGGCCTTCCCGTCTGAGTGTCCGCCGACGCCGGATGCGCGGCACCAGGCTTGGATGGCGGATAACACGCACTCGCATCCACACCGCGAGATACTGCTCGCCTTCGACGGCGGAAGCGCGCAGGGCTTCGCGGGGCGCGTGTTCGCCCGCCGGCGGGGCAGCATCTTCCTCCTCGATTCGGGCGAGGACCACGATGCCTTCTATCCCCCGTGGATGCCCCCGGCGCGGCATCTTTGGCTGACGCTGATGCCTCAGCATTTCGTCGCGCGTCTGATCCGCGTCGGCGGCACTGGCGGCGATGCCATTGGCGAGTGGAGCGCGCTGATCCCTCGTGAGGCGGCGGGGGAAGGGAGTGCGTTATTCCCTACGGGTGCGCGGGAGAGCCAGAGGCCGGAACTCGTCCGGGCCAGGACCCGGGGCGCGCTGGCGCTGCTCTTTTGCGGCCTGGCCGAGGAGGGGTATGCCAGCCCTACGCGGGAGGAGACGGCGGACTTCCAGAGAAGCATCATCTACACCATCCGCGATCATATCCGCGAGACCGCCGGCAGGGGCGCGAGCCTCGACAACCTGGCGTGCATTTCCGGGTACAGCAAGTATCATCTGCTCCGGCTCTTCCGGCACTACACCGGCCAGTCCGTGCATGAATACGTGGACCAGTGCCGGATGACGCGCGTCGAGGAAATGCGGGCGCAGGGGCGGCAGATGAAGGAGATCGCAAGTGCCCTGGGATTCTCGTGCCCCTCGGCGTTCTCGCGGTGGTGTAGGCAGAGAAGCGCTGCCGGCTGAGCCTGTCACCCCCTTGTATCCTGTGGATGCGCCATTCATGGCGCAAATTGCGCGGTGAACCGCGCACCCACAGGAAAGATGAGATGGGACGAGACGCTCTGGGATTCTCGTGCGTCTCGGCGTTCTCGCGGTGGTGTAGGCAGAGAAGCGCTGCCGGCTGAGCCTGTCACCCCCCTTGTATCCTGTGGATGCGCCATTCATGGCGCAAATTGCGCGGTGAACCGCGCACCCACAGGAAAGATGATGGAGAGGGACGCCGCCTCACGCGCGACAAGATTGTCGCGCCCACCTCGCTTCTAAGAACAGAGGGAACACGGCTTTGCGAGTCATCATCCAGCGGGTTGAGACGGCGGAGGTCAGCGTCGGGGGCGAGTCTCTCGGCCATATTGGCCGTGGGTTGATGGTCCTCGCGGGCTTCACGCACGGTGACGGCGCTGAGGATATCTCTCAGATTGCCGATAAAATCGTCAACCTGCGCGTGTTCCCGGACGAGACGGGTAAGATGAACCTGTCGGTGATCGACATCGGGGGCGGCGTGCTCTTGGCGCCGAACTTCACATTGTACGGCGATTGCCGTCGCGGACGCCGTCCGAGTTTCACCGCTGCGGGGGCGCCGGAAGTGTCCTCCGAACTCTTCGACGATCTGGTTGCGGCGATTCGCGCCCGTGGAGTAGAATGTGCGACGGGGCAGTTCGGAGCACACATGCACGTGTCACTGGTCAACGACGGCCCGGTCACGCTCATGCTCGACAGCAAGGGAGCATTCTGAGAAGCCGACTTCGCGCATGCGCGAGGGTATGCGAAGGTCCGCAAGTCGGCTGCGGGGCTGTGAGGATAGAGGAGATGCCACGAAGACGTCGCGCGGCGAACGATGAGCCGCAGCTCCTGAGACGCAAAGCTGACATCCGGTTGCGCATCGCGCAGGAATTGGCCGAGAACGATCTTCTCGAAGAGGCGATTCGGCAGTACGAAGTCGCGGTCGAACTCGACGCCAACAACCCGGATGCGCGCACTGGTTTGGGCGACGCTTATGCCGCCGCCGAGAAGCCTGTCGAGGCCTATCGCGCCTTCACCAAGGCGCTCGCCCTGCAGCCGCGTCATGCCGAAGCGCATTTCAGCCTGGGCGAGTTCTTCATCGGCCTCGGGCGGATGCGGGCTGCCGTGCGGGCGATCCAGCGCGCAGTCGATTGCCGCCCGGATCGCCACTACTTCGTCTACCGCCTCGGGGAAGTCCAGGCTCGCCTCGGGGACCTCGCCTCAGCCTGCGCCAATATCTCCCGCGCCGTGAACATGCAGCCGGAGGACGGCTTCTACCACTTCAAGCTGGGCGACGTGTACTTCCGGCTGGGCCGCCTCGAGGAAGCCGTCCAGGAATACCAGGCGGCGATCTCCTGCGCCCCGCTCGACGAGTTCTACCATTTGCGCCTTGCCGCAGCCTACATGCGCCAGGAGCAGCCTGAAGCGGCTTTGGCGATGTTTGAGCGCGCCGCGCTCCTGTGCCCGGAAAACTACGCTTACCAGTTCCTGCTGGCCGAGTGCCACGCCGCGCTGGGGCATGAAGAGCGCGCCGAGGTCTGCTTCACACAGGCCGGCGAGCTATCCGACTACGACCGCGACTACGTCCGCCGCGTGCGCGCCCGCTGCGCCGGCTCGATTGATGAGGCGGACGACTTCGAAGCACACGGCGCGGCCGAAGTATGCCCTCAGGGCCTGGCCGAAGAACGCTGAGGGCCCCACCGCCGACACTGCCTGCGCTATGCAGGGGGAGGAACCGATCCTTGAACGTCATCACTTTGCCTGTCGGGATTATCGAGGCGAACTGCTATATCGTCAGCGCCGATGCAAGCGATGAGGCGGTCGTCATCGACCCCGGCGGCGACGCCGACACCATCCTGCAGGCGGTCGGGTCGCAAGGCCTGCGCGTCGCGCTGATCCTCGACACCCACGGCCACCCCGATCACACCGCGGCGAACCGTGCGGTAAAGGAAGCCACGGGGGCGAGGCTGCTCGTCCATGAAGCGGACCAGGAGTTGATCGAGGGGGACGGTCGGCAGTGGGCGCTGACGGGCCTGGAGCACGTGCCCTCGCAGGCTGACGGCACATTCAGCGACGGCGACGAACTGCGCGTCGGGGACCTGACGCTGCGCATCTACAACACTCCAGGCCATACGCCCGGAAGCTGCTGCATTGCGGCTAACGGCGTCGTGTTCACCGGGGACACGCTGTTCGCGGGCAGCATCGGCCGCACGGACTTCCCCGGCGGCGATCCACCCGCGATGAAGCTATCGCTGGCGCGCATCATCGAGCTGTTCCCGGACGAGACGGTCCTGTACCCCGGTCACGGCGAGGCGACGACATTGGGCGAAGAGAAACAGACGAACCCGTGGCTGGGGTAGACGGCAGAGGACGGCCGATAACAGACGACAGAAGACAGAAGACAGAAGAACGGCCCGGATGCTCACGGGCCGTTCTTTGCATCTCACTGCATCGGAGTCGCGCGTGGGGCGGGCGTCTTGTTACTTACCGTAGGCGTGTAACTGCTATGTCTTCTCAGATTTGCGTAACCTTTTGTTTTCGCTATCCCGAATGTTGGCGATGTCTGCGGCATCCAGGCC
>Ga0181520_10010108_pt1 | contig 12768 bp, 8 predicted proteins | sample PEATcosm2014_Bin_29_FD_132451 | JGI IMG/M metagenome (GOLD analysis project Ga0181520, IMG submission 132451) | Peatland microbial communities from MTU Mesocosm Facility, Houghton, MI, USA - PEATcosm2014_Bin02_30_metaG | ecosystem: Environmental > Terrestrial > Soil > Wetlands > Peat | place...
CACCATCGTCCACTTCTGGCGCGTCCGCAAGGATGGCGGCCTCTCACGGCCCATTTGGAAGCTGAAGGGGAAGAAGGAAGAACTGGTCACCATCGGCGCTCCGGCCCAGACCCCGCCACTAGTAGCAGCTGCTGCCTCCAAAGACAAGACTTACGGGCTGATGGAAGTAGTCAGCGGGAAGCCCATCTTCGAGACGATCACTCCGGAAGAGGAAGAGGATACGGTCTTCTCGTATCCGTATGCCTTTGTCCGCGAGGCGGTGGTGCTGATGGCAACCGTCACCACCATCATGACCATGTCGCTCTTTCTGAACGCGCCGTTGGAAGAACTGGCCAACCCCGCCAAGACGCCCAATCCAGCCAAAGCGCCGTGGTATTTTCTGGGCTTGCAGGAGCTGGTGAGCCACTCCGCGCTGCTGGGCGGCGTCGTTGCGCCGGCGGTGATGGTGCTTCTGCTGCTGGCTATTCCGTACCTTGATCGCAATCCCAGCCGCCGACTCGCCGACCGCAAGCTGATTCTTTGGCTCTTCACCATCTTTGTCGTCGCCAACCTGATTCTTATCGTGATTGGAACCTTCTTCCGCGGACCGGGCTGGGCACTGGTTCCACCCTGGGTTCATGTTGTCGGAGGTGCGGAGTAATGGAACGCAGACTACAACAGTTTTTCTTCGCACTCAGCCTTCTGGCGCTGGCTCTGATTCTGGCCGCCGCCTGGCAGGCCAATACGCCTTCTTGGAAGAACTATCAGCGTGCCTACTTTCAACTGGAGGCGCAGGAGGAGCCTAACGCCATCACCAAGGCAGCGGTTCTGGCAACGCCGCCTGAGATTCACCAGGTGCTGCTGCCGGGCTTGCAGCGCGTGGACCGCTGCACCACTTGTCATCTGGGCGTGGAAGACCCCACGATGAAGAATGCGCCCGAGCCGTTTCGCTATCACGCCAACTTGGGGCCGCACGTTCCGTCTAAGTTTGGCTGCACCATCTGCCATGGCGGCCAGGGGCTGGCAACAGACAAGGAAGGCGCACACGGTAGCGTTCCATTCTGGCCAAACCCGCTGCTCTCCAGGGACTACATTCGTGCCTCTTGCGGTGGATGCCACAAAGAAGGCGATGTGCCAGGCGTACCGGAGTTGACCGAGGGCCGCCGCCTCTTTGAAACCCAGGGTTGCCGTGGATGCCACAAGCTCAATGGCGTGGGCGGAAGCATCGGCCCCGACCTCACTGCGGAAGGCGCCAGCCGCCGCTCTCCCGACTGGCTTGAACGCCATTTCCTGGCTCCCAACGCGGTCTCCTCCGGCTCCGCCATGCCCAACTTCCATTTCACCAAAGAGCAGGCGCGCGACCTCACCTATTACATGCTCTCCCTCACCAACGAAGAGATGGGAAGCTATTTTTCAAGCGTGCGCCTGATTCCCAGTCCGGAATATGGTCGCCAATTGTTTGTCGAGAAAAACTGTCTGGCTTGTCATGCCGTTGGTGGAGCAGGAGCAAAGACTGCCCCCGACCTGCTCGGCGTAACCAAGCGTCACTCAATCGAATGGCTCGACGAACAATTGGTGAATCCGGAGCTTGTGTATCCCGGTAGCTCCATGCCGGAATATGATCTTGATGCCAATGCCCGCAAGGCGCTTATTGCTTACCTGGCATCCGCCACTTCAGAAGATGTGCAGTCGATCCTGTCTCGGAAGACTCGGACGATGACACCCGAGGATGTCGCTATCGAGGCGGGCAAGCAGGACTTCGCGCGCTTCGGATGCGTGGGCTGTCACGGGACAGAGCTGCAAGGGGGCGTCGCCAATCCCAACGCCCAGGGCGGCGAGGTGCCTTCGCTGCTGCACGTCTCCGACGATTACACCAAGGATGAAATCATCGCCATCATTCGTAACGGCAGGGTGCCTCCCATTGAAAATGCCGCCGGACCCGCACCGCCGCTTTACATGCCCTCGTGGAAGCATGTGCTGAGCGACGAAGACATCAACCGCATTGCCGACTATCTCTGGTCGAAACAGCAGAAGACGAAAGAGAGTTGGTAGATATTAATCCGTTGCTGCGTAACCGCATTACACTCGGATTCCGTTCCTCGCGAGACGATAGGATCCCGGCGCCGTGGCGAAAATCGAATGCTCACAATTCGGTCGATGCCGCGTTTCATGATGCATTCGTTGCAAATCATTGTCAGGACGGACTCGGTTCTCTCTTTTCCAATGCGGAGGCTCACCCTTTTGCAGTCTTTATCCAAATCTCGATCAGCCGTCGCGGTAACTCTGTTGGCGACGGCCTCCTTCGCTGCAACTGCGGTGGCACGAGCTCCGCAAAGCTCGCAGAGTTCAACGACAGGCACGCCGCTCGCTCCGCCCCGCACTTTTCCGGCGCCTACCAACCTGAAGGTGCTGCCTCAAAACCTGACAGGAAAACAGGTACACGACATTATGGAGCAGTGGGCACATTCTCTCGGTGTTCGTTGCAATTCCTGCCACACCGAAGATCTTGATGCCGTTGGCCCGGACGGGCGTCCGCGTCTCAAGTTTGCGGATGATTCCAAGCCGATGAAGGCGAGCGCGCGGTTTATGTACACCATGACCGACGAGATCAATGCCAACTATATCGCCAAGGTCAAGGGCTTCGACATGCCTGTCACCTGTGGTACCTGCCATCGCGGTCAGGTAAAACCCGAGCCATTCCCAATCGAACCGCTCATCGAACCACCTCCTGCGCAGGACCAGCCAAGTGGAGAACAAAGGCCAGAGCCGAAATGAAGGAATTCCATGACACCCTCGCAGCAAAGCGCAGGACAAAGCGGCAATCCATCACAACTATGCTCAAGAAAGCGATTGAGCCCTCGCGATGAAGAACTGAATCCTTACCCGCTGGTCAAGATTGACAGGGCATGGGGTTGGCGAAGGACGAACGACGCGCATGCCCAGTATGAATCCCGCCCGAGGTGAGAATTGATGCATCGTGATTCGCCAGTACTGCGGAAGCTCATGGGTGCGGTCGTGGGAAAGAGGCCCAGCCCGCGAGGGCGTTACACGTTGTTGCTGGGCGCGGCGATGCTTTGTGCAACAGCAATGGCGGCTCAGCCAGACGATGCCAAGCCCGGAGTCCACCAGGCCATTCAGCCGGCTTCAAGCAATTTAGCGGGCGTTGCCGCCTGCGCGACATGCCACAAGGAAGTTGTGAAGGGTTTTGCTGACAATCCGCACAGCAGAGCGGCGCTGACGCATGGCGGCAATGGCGTGACCTGCGAGAGCTGTCACGGCCCCGGAAAGGCACATGTGGAGGGCGGCAATGCCACCACTATCTTCAATCCAGCCACGGCCACGGCCAGAGAGACGGATGAAAAATGCCAGGCATGCCACGGCAGACATGGAAACTTCGAGCGCTCGGCCCACGGCAAGGGCAATGTAAGCTGCATCGGCTGCCACGCCATTCATGCTCCCGGCGCGCCGAAACATCTTCTCAAGATGGAGCAGCCCCAGCTCTGCTTCCAGTGCCACAGCGACGTCAAACCACAGTTCTCCATGACCTCTCACCACCACAAGGTAGAAGAGGGTTTGATCGACTGCACAGACTGCCACGATGCGCATGGTGACCTAGGAGAAAATACGCTGCGGTCTTCCAGATGGCAGTTCATGATTTGCACTAAATGCCACACGGCAACAGCCGGTCCCTTCGTTTATAAGCACGCTGTGGTCCAGGCCGAGGGTTGCAGTGCTTGCCACTTCCCGCACGGAGGGCCGAATCCCCATCTGCTGATTCAAGCCAATGTGAATACAATTTGCCTGCAATGTCACTTGCCGTCGCCTAACTCCACAACGGGCCTGCCGACCGTGCCGGAGCACATCCAATCGGCTCACAGCCAGTCGTGTATCAACTGTCACACAAGCATTCATGGCTCCAACGCGAGTGACGTGTTCCTTAGCTCTAAGCCGGGGAGGGGCCAGCGCTGATTTGACATGCGGATATGAGGAGATTTCTGAGCAGGTCGTCTGCTGGGGTCATTCTCCTGATTGTGCACGGCGGGAGTTTTGGCCCAGCATAGACTGACTTCGAGGTTCTGCATCCATTTGTAAATGGAAGGATCGCGAATGAGGGCTGTGCCGGAGCAACGATGATTGGGCAGCGTCGAGCAGCAGAATCGCGATGCTCGTCTTGCTATGTGGCTGCCACTGATCGTAGGCCTACTCGTGCTTGTCTGCAAAGTGGCTGCATATCTGCTTACAGGATCTTCGGCGATCTCTTCCGATGCAGCGGAATCGGGTGGCGTCCCTTGTCTGGCCGGGCCCCGAAGCAGGTATCGAAGGTACAAACAAAGGTACAATTTCGTCGCCCCTATGCTCTCTAAAGGACTTACGGCTTCTTGGGATTCCTCAGAGCGATCTGTAAGTCTATGATTCTTATAGTACTTGCACTCTGTCACGGCAGAGGTCGCGGGTTCGAGCCCCGTCGTCCCCGCCAGATTCTATAGGACTTAAGTCCAATCTGGCATGTGACATTAAAGTACTAAAAAGTACAAGTTCAGATTTTATCCCTTTTTGGGGTGGGCTGGAAAACAAGTTCTGGGACCAGAAGAGGCTCCCGGTTTGCGGGGGCCTCTTTTGATTTATGCAGCCAACACTGATCCGATGTCGATCCAATTTCGCATGGCAATCGCGAGGTCGTTTTCGGGTACCCTCACTGTACTTCTGGGTCTGGATTTCAACGCCGATGAGGGCTGTGGCTTCCTTCTTGGCCTCGATCACGCCAACGGCCTGCCCGTCAGCGAAAAGGAGGTGGTCGGCCTCGCCAAAGCCGTGCCCCAGGGCGAATTCTCGGATGGCAACGCCTGGGCCGGTGTCGATGTTGGCATCGGCCCGGTCTTGGATAAGCCATCCGGCGGCAACGAGCATGCCGTCGATGGACTCGCGGGCTTTTCTTCAGGCGTCAAAATTGTCAAAAAGCTCTTGGCAATCAGTGTATGACAACTACGAGGGATGTCCTATCCCGTTGTCGGAAGCCTCCCTATTTGCCGGTTTTGAACGGCTGGCTGAATTCGGATTGCCGGACTCAGAGGTTATAGATGTGGCAGTTGCTTGGTATCCGCGGAGACTCAACGACACGGGCTTTTTGGAAACAATCGTGCTGGTTTGTGTTTCAGGACACTGGGCGACATTTCGTTACTTATCGAATTATCATCCCGAAAAATCTGCGGCAGCGCCGGTCAACCCGCTGTTCCAAAAGGGGTCTGCCTGAGTCTCGATTCCACAACCCTTATGGAACAACGAAAAAAACTGAAAATCTTTCGCAAACCGTCCCGAAATGGCATCGCATCAGCGAATCGTATGTCAGTGAAAGCAAGAGTCGGAACTGAAACCACGCGAGTGTTTCAAAAGGTGTGGATTCTGGCACAGGCCGGAGACCTTACGAATCGCCGGGAGAGCGGAGCACCCTTTGGGTAATTGGTGTATATTTACACGGAAAAATACAGGGGAATTTGCGAATCCGATCTTCAAAAACCAGCGGAAGTATCCCTCTATATTTCGGAATAAAATCCATTTATTCGATCTACTCCGCAATTCAAGTGCCATATCAAACACGGAATTATCATCAACGAATCAGGGAATTGCATTTCCCTGATACAGGTTTTCCGGATCGGGCGTAGGCTTCGCCAACAGGACGCCCAGGGCGCAACTTGCCATTCGCGCCAGTTCTCCATCGGCGCGGCTGGTGAGAACGACTGGAACCTTGGCTCCCACCACAACGCCCGCTGCCAGCGCTCCGGCCAGGTATTCAAGCTCCTTGAAGAGGATATTTCCGGCTTCCAGATTTGGGACCATGAGAAGATCTGGGTCTCCCGCGACCTTCGATTTGATTTTCTTGATCTGCGCGGCTTCGGTTGAAATGGCATTGTCGAATGCGAGCGGACCATCGACTATTGCTCCGGTAATTTGTCCACGTTCGACCATCTTGCAAAGTGCGGCGGCATCGAGCGTCGATGGAATGGCCGCGTTAACCACCTCGACTGCTGACAGGATTGCAACCTTCGGGTTCACGACCTCGAGCGTAGTCATCATGTCGATGGCATTCTGCAGAATGTCGATTTTGGTCTCCAGATCCGGCTGGATATTGACGGCTGCATCGGTAACATACAGGGTCTTGTGATAGGACGGAACATCCAAAGCGAATACGTGGCTGATGCGTCGCCCGGCGCGCAATCCTCCTTCGCGTGAGACAACAGCGCCCATGAGTTCGTCTGTATGTAGCGAGCCTTTCATGAGCATCTGAACCTCGCCTTTACGAGCCATCTCAACGGCCCTGGTGGCGGCCGTGCGACTATTGTCGGTGTCAACGATCCGGATTGTTCCCAAGTCGAGTTGCATGGTTCCAGCAAGGCTACGGATCTTCGACTCGGAACCCACGAGGACGGGAATAATCAATTTGTCCTTGAATGCCTGGATGGCGCCCCCGAGAGATACTTCGTCGCACGGCCAGACAATCGCGGTTCTCACAGCCGGTTTGGAGTTTGCGCGTGCGATCAAGCCAAGGTAGTGGCGATAGGGATTGTTCACGATGAGCTGAGGTAGAGGGAGTGTGGACCAGCGGAGCTTTTTCAGAGGCGCGATGAGCTGGGCGGTGCCCGAAAAGATTGGCGTACCTGCGCCATTGCTCGCCTCGCAATCGAACGCAACCCTCTTTGTAGAGTCGTCCTTGGCCGTGACCTTCACCTTGACGAGAATGCGATCTCCAACGCGGATGCGATTATGGAACGAGAGCGATACGTTCGTCAGTGTGCATCCAGGCCCGGGTATATTCATGCTGAAAAGACCGGAAATCAGCGAGGCGCACCACATGTTTGGTCCTGTCGGAGGTATGCCTCCGGCACGATCGATAAGTTCATCGGAGTTCAGAACAGAGTGGAACCCGGAGATCGAGGCAAAAGCCATGGCGTCTTCCGTGGTCAACACGTGCTCTGTCCCGGCTGTGTCGCCAACTGAAATCTCGTCGTATGTCTTGCTCTCAATGAACCCCAAATCCATAAAGGCTCCTTCCCAGCCCAAACGCCGACTAATGTGCAAACTAGGTGCCATCTTATCTTCTCGGAGCACAGTATTAAGTGACTGCAGTCACCGATGCCCGCTAGCTACGAATCCAATGGCTCTCATCGAACCGAGGCGAATTGGCGGTTGTCCCAGCCAGGACACCGGGAGGTTCGCGGCCTATCAGCACATGCGACTCGCTCTCGCAGCGCTGGCTTGAGAAGCGGCCTGTTGGCGACGGATAAGCGGGTCCGTCCTCATTCGGAGCCTTCTATTGGCTTTGGGTGCAGAGAGCAGGCTTCTGAGAAGAAGCGCCAGATTTCCGCGCTGGCATTCGGTCCCCTGGGGTCGCCGTACCGGCTGCGCTGTGGAGAGCCCGACCAGGCGTGGCCCAGACCCTTAACCACCCATTCCTCCAACAAGAGGCGGCCATCCTTCTCCACAAAAATATGTCGTTGGTAGGCATGGCCGCCGGGTACCTGGCCGGCAGTGACCTCCTCTGTCACGGCCAAACTCCTCTCACCGAGCGATGCCGCCAGCCGTGCATTCGTCGCCGTCCACTGGGCAATTACCTGGCCGGCATTGACCATATGCACGTAAGGATCCGCCGTGCCCTGAAAGACGATCACGGGCATGCGTCGTCTCTGCTTGCATGCCAGGCCGGCGCGCATCGCGTCAAAGGCGAGTTGTCCTTGCTGCTCCGGGTCCGGCCCGCCGCGCTTCATAACGGTGAAAGCCTCGCTCATGCTGGCTGCGGCCTTGAATTCCGCTCCGGCGCAGATGGCGGCGGCGGCGAAGAGTTCCGGGTAGGTTGCTGCCAGTATGGAGACCATCGCGCCGCCCGCGGAAACGCCCGCCAGGTAAATCCGCTCCGGATCGACCGGGTGCGCGGAGCAGACCTGGCGGACGACTGCCGCGAGGATGGAAGGTTCACCCGCATCGCGCGCCTGGTGGCGGGGATGAAACCACTTCCAGCACCTCAAGAGATTGGCGCGGCGCGATTGCTCGGGATAGAGCACTAGGAAACGGCGGGCATCAGCGAGCTCGTTCATCCCCGAGATGCGAGCCATCTCCATGGCGTCGTGAGTGCAGGCGTGCAGCATCACGACCAGAGGAAAAGCACGCCCTTGTTCGAGCGCTGCGGGCGACCATAGTTTGAAGTTGCGCGCTCCCGCGGCCACATGCGCGCTCCCAGCGATCCATCCCCGTTCTGTCATGCGGGCGTGTCTCCTCTCTTGCGTAGTTTCCTGCTGTTCCTGGGGCCATTGCCAGCAGAGCCAGCCCGCGGGCCGGTTCACGGATTTGATCGGCGATCTTCGCCGCCCAGCACCTTTCCCGAACCAGGCCTCGCGTTCTGGGCGATCCACTAGTCTGGACGGTCTTTTCGGGGCACAAATCCAAGATGCTGATCAACGAGGGAGCCGCCAATTTGCTTCAACATATACGAACAAATCCGAACTCGCAATACTTTTACGAAGGAATCGTTGGGCGCTTTCGTCGGAGAAATTCATATACCTTTGAAAGTTTTTCTTGACAGCCCCTAATTTTGCGATGTAGATTCCTCCAACATGAGCGAACGCTCCACTTGGAGCGAGCGCTCGTCTTTGTTCCCGGAGCGAACCTGGAAATGCCCAAGCTTTTGGACAAAACAGTCGCCAAGAACAGGCTGAGGATTGAGCGGGCTGCGCTGGCCCTGTTTACCCGGCAGGGCTTCAACGGCACCACCGTCCGGCAGGTCGCCGGCAAGGCCGGTGTTTCCATGGGCCAGCTCTACCTCTACTATCCGACCAAGGAAGATATCTTCATTGATCTGGTGCAGCACATGGAGCAAAAGCTGGAAGCCATCCGGCAGAAGGAATTGCTTCCCCTGATGCAGTCTCCAGATCCCCGGTCGCTTAAGAAGCTGGGCATGGCCGTGGGCCGGGTGGTAGCGGAGAATCTGGACTATTGGCGGCTGATGTACGTCGACGTCGTCGAGTTCCGCCACAAGCACTTCATTCGCAGCTATCGCGAGGTTGCCGGGGGGCTGCGAATCTATTCGACGGCCTTGTTTCAAAAGGCCCCGATCCCCTTTGCCCCGGATGTGGATCCCGGGCTCGCCTACATCAGTTTGTATCTCCAGTTTGTCACCTATTTTCTGATGGAGAACCTGTTCGGCGCCAAGCGCTATCTGGGTGTTAGCGACGAAGAAGCCATCGATCAATTTGTCCGTCTGTATACCCGTAGCCGCAAGGGCCGAGCTTCGAAATCGTGATGTCCCCACGAGGAGGAGTTATGCGAGTGCGATTTACCGGAATGCTGCTGGCCGCGGCCGGCATACTCTGTTTCATGGCGCCTCTGATGCAGGCGCAGACGCCCACTACGGGCGAGATTGTGGGCGTGGTGACTGATCCCCACGGCGCCCTCTTAGTCGGCGCAAAAATCGTCCTGACCAGCGACGCCGGCGTACGGCGCGAGACGCAAAGCGGCAGCAATGGCCGTTACGTCTTTCCCCTGCTCGACCCCGGCGTGTACCAGATCGAGGCTACGCACAGCGGGTTTGCGGCCATCAAGTTAGAAGGCATTATTGTGCAGATCACCGAGGCCACCGTCGTCGACGTGGCCCTCAAGCTTGCCGGCGAGACGACTACCGTCAAGGTAACCACCGCGGCGCCACTGCTACAGACTGAGAGTTCCGCGCGCGGCGTGGTCATTGACGAGGCCCAGGTGCGCGATTTGCCCCTGCCTACGCGCAACTTCCAGCAATTGCTGGCGTTAACGACGGGCGTCTCCGGTTCCATCCAGAACTCTTCCGATCTGGGCCGGGGAGACGCCGCAGTCTATGTTAACGGACAGCGCGCGATCTCCAACAATGTGCTGATCAATGGCGTCGATGCCAACTCCATCGGCACCGGATCAACACCCAATCTGGCCGTTCCCTCCATCGACTCGCTGCAAGAGTTTATCGTGCAGACGAGCATGTACGATGCCTCCTCGGGCCGCAACACCGGCGGCAACATGGCAGCGGTGACCAAGTCGGGCACCGACAAGGTGCACGGCGATCTTTACGAGTTCGCGCGCAATACGGTTCTGGACGGCAATAACTATTTCCTCAACGCAGAGGGCACCTCGCGGCCCACTTACAACCGCAATCAGTATGGCGGAACGTTGGGCGGACCGTTGGCCAAGGGCCGCGCCTGGTACTTTGTCTCCTACCAGGGAACGCGCGAAACCAACGGCACCTCGCTGACTAACTCACTTTCCACGATGCTGGTACCTTCCTTTTTGGGCACGGCGCGCGATCTTCCATCACTGGAGGCCCTGTCTCTGTGTTACAACCCCGCGTATTACGGGTATATCGATGCCGTGGCGGTGCTGGCGCTCCAGGCCAAGCTGCCGAACGGGCAGTACATGATCCCTTCGATCCCAGGCGTCACCACCGGCGATTGTTCGCCGGGACAGACGCCCGGCACGGTCGCGGAGACCGTTCCCTCAAACTCCACCTACGAAGAAGACCAGTTCAACACCAATCTGGACATCAAAATCAATAACGCCAACCGCTTTTACGGCAAGTTTTTCTTTGCCAGCAACCGCGAAAATCAGGCGCTCTACGATCAGTTCGGAGACGGCAACCCGCTGCAGGCGCCGGGCTGGCCAACGGAGGAAGACATCACCCAGCGGCTACTCTCCGTAGGAGTCACTTCGCTGATCTCCAATCATGTGCTGAATGATGCTCGCTTCGGCTCCAGCCTGATTTACGGTCCGGGCAAGCCATCGCAACCCATCACCAGTGCGCAGTTGGACATTGCATCGCCCTTGAGCGGCGAATTCCCCGGCATGCCGACCATGTCGTTCCCCAACATGTTCACGTTGGGGCCGTCTCCGCTCGGCATTACCTACGCGGCAACCAACACCTTCGGCGGCAGCGATATGGTGACCTGGACCAAAGGCGCACATGCAATGAAGTTCGGCGGCGAATACAAACGGCAGGAGCTGGACGCTCCTTATTTCGACGTCTTCCCCAACGGCGAGATCTTTTACCTGGGCTTCCTTGACGGTAACCCGTTTGAGGATTTTCTCTCCGGGCTCGCCGGATTGTCGGTAATAGGCTCGGGCACCAACAGCATACACAATCGCGCCAATGATTTTTCCGCCTTCTTCCAGGACGACTGGAAGGCCACACCGCGTCTGACACTCAACTTGGGCGTGCGCTATGATTTCTTCGGCCCCACCACCGAGACCGACGGCCATTTTGTTGACTTCGATCCCACCAAGGCAACAACCGCGCCTTTGGAGATACCGGGATTGACCGCAGGTTGCCCGGCCACACCCAGCCTCTGCGGTTCGATTGTGACCGGCGGATTTGTCCAGGCCGGCAATGGCAACCTGCCAGGATATCCCAAGGTCAGCGACGGCCTGGTGAATCCCAACTACAAGAACTTCGGGCCGAGAATCGGCTTCGCCTACCAATTGACGGGCAACGGCAAAGTAGTTCTGCGCAGCGGTTACGGCATCTTCTTCGACCGGCCCAACATGAGACTGTATAACACCCAGTTGTTCAACATGCCCTACGAGATGATGGCCACGGCGCTGGCCACCGGCAATGAGGCTCCCTTTGTGGATGTTCCTCCGCCCAGCGCCTTCCCACTGACGCCCGCAGCCAATCCCACCATCTTCCCTCTTGGCGGATATCCGGCTCTGCTGCCGGTGACGCCGTACGGCGCGACCACGCCGATTGATACGCTGGTTCCTGCCACCGGCATCTATCCAGATATGCACGACTGGGGTATTCCTTACGTGCAGCAGTTCAACCTAGGCGTGCAGACCAGCTTCGCCAAGGACTGGATGCTGGATGTGGGCTACGTCGGCTCGGAAGGACGCAAGTTCCCCCGCTTGTTCTCGTTCAATCAGGCTGCGACTCCGGCGTTCGGCGGGTTGTATGCGGCGGGAAGCCTCGGCGGGCCATTCTTCCCGGGCTTTGGCAATCTGGCTGCACCCGGATTAGGCAGCTTCCTGATGGAGAGCAACTCGAATTCCAATTACAACTCTCTCCAGATGACCGTCAACAAACACTTCTCCAAGGGCCTTCAGATGTTGCTCAGCTACACCTACTCGCATTCTCTGGACGACTACTCTGGAACGGATGTGAGCGACATCTCGCTGATCCCGGGCAACATGGTGGATGAAAAGAAGAACTATGGCACCTCGGACTTCGACCGCCGACAGCGCTTCGTCGCCAGCTATCTGTATGACCTGCACAATTTTTATCGCGGCGACTCGGCCTTCGGACGGGGATTACTGAACTCCTGGAGCGCGTCAGGCATCATAACTCTGCAAACCGGCCTGCCGTTTTCTGTTTACGGCGAAGATACGGCGTTTGCGGCCACCACGGCCGACCTCGCGCCGGGCGCAACCATCGGGTCGGCGATCAAGAGCGGCAACGTAAAAGACCGCTTGAATGCTTACTTCAAGACCAGCGTTTTCGTTGTGCCTTCGGCCTTCGGAGACTTCGGGCAATTGGGGAGAAACATCCTGCGCGGGCCCAAGCAGATCAACACCGACTTCTCCATTATCAAGAACATTCCGGTCAGGGCTGGACAACGAGCCGAGATCCGGGCCGAGTTCTTCAACCTGTTCAACAACGTGAACTGGGACAACCCCATCAACATCGCTACCTCGTATAACTTTGGGCAGATCGTGGACACTACCACCGGGCCCAGAGTAATTCAGTTCGCGGCCAAGTACACCTTCTAGGAGCGTTATGAAAGACACGGG
>Ga0181520_10010115_pt1 | contig 12760 bp, 9 predicted proteins | sample PEATcosm2014_Bin_29_FD_132451 | JGI IMG/M metagenome (GOLD analysis project Ga0181520, IMG submission 132451) | Peatland microbial communities from MTU Mesocosm Facility, Houghton, MI, USA - PEATcosm2014_Bin02_30_metaG | ecosystem: Environmental > Terrestrial > Soil > Wetlands > Peat | place...
GAAAACAGTCATCCGGGCGTTGAAGGTGATGTCCTGGCCGGGAGCGAGGGCGTTGACACCTTCGCATTCCCGGAGGCGATCGAGTAGCAGCGCCTCGGCGGTGTCATTGTTCGCTCCATCGTCGCCGAGGAGCGATACGTTGGGCGCCTTCCCGTCGGTGAGCTGTTTCTCCATCAGGTACGAGCCGCGGGCAACTATGAGTGCCTCCGTGGACACCTCCCGGCGCGTCGCGATGACCTCGGCGACGATGGAGCGAACCCATCCATCCTGCTGGTTTGCCCAGTCAACGAGGCGCTGGCGGGCCGACGTCACAGTCGTCGAGCTCGACGCCCCAGCGCACACGGTGAAGACACCTCCCTACATTCGCGAGTCGAGGTACGCCCCGGTGAAATTGGACCCCGCCGCGACCGCTATAGACCGATGATAGGAGTCTCGGGTTCCCGCGGAGGATTCACAGGGGCGATGCCTCATCGGCGCGGGTGTTCGCCGGGCGTTCTCGCGCAAACCGCGGCGTTGCTCAGCGCCTACAGGCGAGGGTCGACCGGTTCGCTCTCAAGCGCAAGGACCCCGAAGACGCACTCGTGCACGCGATAGAGCGGTTCGTTGTTTACGAACCGCTGCAGAGCCTCGATACCGAGGGCAAACTCCCTGATGGCGAGCGAACGTTTGTGTCCGAGACCGCGGGCACGAAGCCTCGCCAGGTGGCGCTCGGCCGTGTACTCCGGTCCGTAGATGATCCGCAGGTACTCGCGCCCGCGGCACTTGATACCGGGCTGGACGAGGCCCTTCGGACCGCGAGACACGACGTCGACGGGCTTGACGACCATGCCCTCTCCTCCTGTGGCGGTGAGCTCCTCCCACCAACGAACGGCTGCCTCGACGGCAACGTCGTCGTTGACGTCGACCGTCACCGCCTTCGTCCGGCGAAAGACAGACGCATCGGTCTCGCAGAGCCGGCCTAGCACCTCCAAGTGCCACTCGTGGTCACGTAGCGCCAGGGTCTCGCCCTCGCCGGCGAGCAGCTGGAATGGCGCGAGCTTGAGATCCTCGATGCTCTCGATCGGCCAGCAGTACTGACCGTATGCCGTGATGTAGTCGTCCAGCATTGCCGCTCGCTCAGTCAGGCGATCGTCGAGGTCGCCGACGTCGACGCCACGTGAACTCGCGGCTCGAGCCATCGCCGCCTCCGCACGGAGGGCCCTCGAGCCCGAGGCGCCGACGGCAGCGTACTGGCGGCGCAACAGGTCCTCAGCCTTAGCTGACCAGGGAAGGAGTTCGCAGTCGAGCACAAACCATTCGGTCCCTAACTCCTCCCAGAGCCCAACCGCGTCGAGTGCGGAACGCGTCTTCGCGAGCAGAGCTGTTTCCATCGAGCGGTCGGTAAAGAAAGGTCGCCCCGTCCGGGTGTAGATGCAGCCCGCTTCTCCCGTGTCGATCCGAAAACGACGATCCGCGACCGAGGCGTCACGACAGATGACGACAATCGCGCGCGAGCCCATGTGCTTCTCCTCGCACACCACTCGAGTGACGCGAGCTGTCCGGTATGCGGCGAACACCTCATCGGGGTGCTCAAGGAGGCCTTCCCGATCGGACGTCGCCGGCGGCGACATAGTCGGTGGCAGATAGACGAGCCAGCGCGGATCGACGGCAAAGCGCGACATCACCTCGAGAGCGGCAATTGCGTTCTCCTCCCGGATGGTGACCGTCCCTGTGAGTCGGGTGGCGACAATGCGCTTCCCGATCACGTCCTCCAAGTCGAGGTCGGTTGCTTCACGCGTGGGGACCGCTTCGGCTTGCGGCGCAACCGGCTTCGCCGGCTCGTAGTACACCTCCCGTGCCGGAACGGAGACGAGCTCGTTTTCCGGGTAACGGAGAGCTGTCAGCCTGCCGCCGAAGACACAACCGGTGTCGATGCAGATCGTCTTGTTCAGCCACTCCGGATCGGTTACGGGCGTATGGCCGTAGACGACCATCGCCTGCCCGCGATAGTCCTGCGCCCAGGGGTAACGAACAGGCAGACCGAACTCGTCGGTCTCTCCGGTCGTGTCGCCGTAGAGGGAAAAGGCACGAACCGCTCCCGACGCGCGTCCGTGCATCTTTTCTGGCAGCCCGGCATGGGCGACAACGAGGCGTCCCTCGTCGAGCACGTAATGGCCGATGAGCGAGTCGATGAACTCCGCCACCTGCGTCCGGAACTCCGCTGGTTCGACACTGAGCTGCTCAAGGCTCCGGTCGAGACCGTGCCCGATCGTGACGTTGCGACCCTGCAGGGCGCGGAGCAGCTTCACCTCATGATTGCCGGGGAGACAGACTGCACTGCCTGAGGCGACCATGTTCATCGCGAGGCGGAGCACGGCCGGCGTCGCTGGTCCCCGGTCGACGAGGTCGCCGAGAAAGAGTGCTCGACGCCCGTCGGGATGGATGGCGACGGAACCTTCGTTGTCGACCTCGTAGCCGAGATTCGCGAGGAGCTCGACGAGCTCGGCGTGGCAACCGTGGACGTCCCCGATGATGTCGAAGGGGCCGTGGTCGCCCTTACGGTCATTCCACAGCGGCTCGCGCTCGAACCGGGCCGCTGCGATCTCTTCCTCGCTCGACAGGACAAAGACGCGGTGGAAGCCCTCACGCCGGATTGCCTTCAGCGAGCGGCGCAGCTGCTCTCGCTGGTTGCGAAGCACGTGTCGACCGAACTGTCGCTCCGGGCGCGAGCTGTTGCGAGCAGCACACACCTGCTCAGGAAGGTCGAGGACGACGGCGACCGCAAGTGCGTCGTGGGCCTTTGCCAGTTCGATCAGCCCCCGCCTCGACTCGGGCTGGACGTTCGTCGCGTCGACGACGGTGAGGCGACCCGCATCGAGTCGCTTCGCAGCAATGAGGTACAGCACCTCGAAGGCAGCGTCGGTCGCCTTCTGGTCGTTCTCGTCGTCTGCGACGAGCCCGCGGCAGAAGTCGGACGAGACCACCTCGGTCACGAGGAAGTGGCGCGCCGCGAACGTGGACTTGCCGGAGCCCGTGGCACCGACGAGAACGACCAGGCAAAGTTCGGGGATCTTGATCGGCTTGTTCGGGTTCATCGAGTGAACACCGCCATTTGTGTCGGGGCGCCCACCTCTTCGTCCTGCTCGCCAACGGGCGAGATCTGCAACTCATAACCGTGTGCGCCAGCGACCCTCTCGGCCCAGGAGCGAAACTCGGTGCGGGACCACTCGAAACGATGATCGCGGTTGCGAAGCTCGCCCGCAGGCAAGCTCTCGAAGCGCACGTTGTAATCGGCGTTCGGAGTGGTCAGCACGACGGTCGCCGGTCGCGCGTGACCGAAGAGCACCCGTTCAAAGCTGCCCAGACGTGACGGGTCGAGATGCTCGACCACCTCGACGACGGCTGCCGCGTCGAAACCCGCCAACCGGCTGTCCCGATAGGTGAGCGAGCCCTGCAACAAGTCGACCCGGGCCCGCTGGCGTGGCGTCATGTCGTCGAGATGTATCCGCCGGGCGCCCGCCTCAAGGGCGCGATAGGACACGTCGACTCCGACCACCCGCTCCAGGCCCGCCTCCTTGAGAAGCGCCTCAACGAGCTTCGCCGAACCGCAGCCGAGATCGAGCACACGCCGCGCGCCACTTCGACGAATGGCGTCAACGACCGCCGCGAGCCGGAGCTCGCCCAGCCTGAGCGGGCGCTCGACAGCCTCTTCCTCGGAGTCATGGGTGGCGGCCATTTCATCGGGATCCCTTGTGTCGTCCTCCATCAGGCGGGCAAGAGCTTCGCGAGTCAGCAGGCGGTCGTGCCGCAAGTAGCGCCGCGTGATCAGTTCGCGGTCGGGATGAGCCTGAAGCCAGGCCCCTCCCTTTCGAAGGAGCTTGTCCACCTCGTCCCGACCCACCCAGTAGTGCTTGTCGTCATCGAGCACCGGCACCAACACGAACAAGTGCTCGAGGAGATCCTTGAGCCGGACGGTGCCGGTCAGCGACACGTCCAGGTACTCGCTCGCACCCCAGTTGGGAAAGCGCTCATCGAGTGGGATCGGGGCAGCTGTGACGAGGTACCCAAGCGGCTCGAAGAGCCGACGCAGCACTACCTCGCCGCCCCTGCACGGCACCACCGGCAGATGAGCGACGAGCGGGATCGCAGTGTCGGCAAGTTCGGGGCGCTCCTTACTCCGACCGCTCATCGCCGTACCGAACACCCTTCCCAGCGCGACCGAAAGAAACGACGAGGCTGCGTACGGGCGGTCGTTCACGTACTGAGCGAGAGCAAAGTCGTTGCCCGCCGGACCGCGCCGGTCTCGCACGAGGCCGATCGGGTCGACGTCGACGATGAGCGCCGCTGTGCACGACGTCTCTGTCGCTTCTGGGTACACGACGTGGACGGTGCCGAAGCCGAACTCGACCGTGTGATGGCGATCCGGGTTCTTATGCAGGAGGTAGCCGAGATCGGTGGCGGGTTCGTGCGTCGTTGAGATTGTGAGAAGCATGAAAGGGGCTCCGGTCGTGCGCCATGTCGACGGCGCTGGGTCTGACACGATTCTCGCGCTCGCTCGTCCATCCGATGCACGAGACAGCCAGGGCCAGACCGCCGGACCAGCTCCTCCACTCTCGCGGAGTAGGCCTCTCTTCGGCGCCTCTTATCTGTGAACCAGTTGAGAGCCGTGGACCCAGGTCAGGGAGCACGTTCGAGGAACACTGACGAAAGACTCGACCGTCTCGTGCCTCCGCCTGCGGAAGAATGACTAGGTGCTCCGCCGTGTAGCTGGTGACCTCTTCGCGTGGCAGTACGGCGAGGAACCGATCCAGGTCGTCGCGTTGCCTGGATGGATGAGGACCGTGGCGGACTTCCAATCCGTGCTCCAAGGCCTTCCAGCTCTGGCAGTCGATGTTCCCGGCTTTGGCGGAGTCCATCGGCCGCCGCCAACTGCCTGGTCAACGGCCGACTACGCCCAAGCGCTGCTACCGGTGCTAGAGGAACTTCCCGATCCAGTCGTCGTGCTGGGCCACTCCTTCGGCGGCCGCATCGCACTCCAGCTCGCCGCGACTCGACCCGAGCTGATTCGGGCGCTGGTCTTGACCGGCGTTCCCCAGCTCTGTGCCCGCCCGGCTTCAAAACCCAGTGCGAGACTCCGCATGATTCGAACGCTGCGCAAATCTGGATTGATCACGGAGCGCCGGCTGGAGGCCTGGAAGAAGCGACATGGCTCCGAGGACTACCGCCGCGCTCAAGGAGTCATGCGGGACGTTCTCGTGAAGGCGGTGAGCGAGAACTACGAGGAACAGCTGCAAGGTCTCAAGGTTCCCGTTGACTTCGTCTGGGGTGCGTCCGACACGGTGGTGCCGGTCGCGGAAGCAGGTGTCGCAATCCAGCTGGTCCGGGACGATCTGGCCAGCCTCAACGTCCTTGAAGGCATCGGTCATCTGACGCCACTAGAGGCACCGTCAGCTCTACGCGAGGCGGTGCGACGAATGTGCGATACGTAGTCAGGTCGCTGTGACGACTTGCACTCGCTCTAACATCTGCGCGGCCTGCTTGTCGATCTCGGGGAACAAATGCCCACAGTCATAGGTGAACGCAACCGAAAAGTGCCCAGCGCGTCGAGAAATCTCTGACAAGAGCTGAAAATATCCCGCGGCGTCGATGCGGCAGATCCACCCGCAAGGCAGGACTTACGGCCGGCGCGTCTCATCATCACATGGGCTGAACGTAGGAGGCTGATGCGCCACCCTCCCCGCCTCGTCTCCTGCTGCCGTCCTCTACGTCGATTTCTGTGCGCCCAGTCCCGGCGATCATGGATGCTGGGCATCTGGTGAATGCGGCTACCAACTAGTCAGTACAGCATCGAGCCAGTCCTTCTGCACCAGCGTGTCCGGCACTGCAAGTCCTCGTGCCTTCGCGATTGCCGCCCAGGCATTCGGAGCCGATACGCCCTCGATCATCAATATCCCGGCTGCGACGAGAGAGGATCGACCGATGCCCATTCGACAGTGCACAACGACGTGCTTCTCGTCGCACAGTTGTGCTTCCAACAGCTCGATCAACGCCTTGAACTCAGAGACTCCAGGTGTGCTCCGATCTGGCGTCGGAAGTTCAACGAATTGGAGACCCGCCGCTGTGGCAGCGCGTGCTTCATCTTCAAGTTCGAGTTCGCGGGCTTCGGAGGCCGTCAGCATTGAGACCACGACGTCGACGCCCTCGGCGCGAAGGGCCTCCAACTCATCGACGAGCCAGTCTCCTCCGCGCGGACGCGCCATCGTGCTCAGGGTGCCGGTCCCGACTCTCTCAATCGAATAGATGACGGCCTTCAAGAAGTGAACCTTTCACCGGTGAGGAGCTTCACCCGGGGTGGGCGATCAGAAAGTCAATCGCCGCCAATACCTGCGACCAGAGTTGATCTGCCTTCTCGTCATTTCCCGCGGTTCTGGCGCCATCGTGGGTTCTCGCGTAGGACCGAAACTGCTTTGTGACGCGGATGGCCGATTCGAGCGGCTGTGCCAGTGGCGACCCGATCGGCCAATTCTTCGAATCGTCGGTGGGGAGCGGATTGTTGCTGAGGTACGCCAACAGGTGGTCCGCATCGCGAGTCCACCCCGGATTTCGGAGTGACCTCGTGCGTAACCGCTTAAGCTTGCTCACCAGTTGCTGATCTTGAGATGGAAGTGGTTCCTCAGCCACGACACCAATCATTGTCAACCCGAGGCGGCCCTGTCGTGCGCCCGGTTCTGGGACGGTTGACACAGCCCGGGGTAACTTGCGACGACGTTGTCGGAGAGAGCTGGAGGTGTATCCCAATGATCGAAGTCGTCAGCTCCCCGAAGGATCTGTCCACGTGGGACAGTGAGGAGCAGCCCTTCTACCTTGAGGTCTTCGGCGACCCCTCGCCAGTACTCGACACGGACTACGCGGAAATCGTGCCGCCCGGAAGCGACGGCGTGACGTCGGCCGCGAGCACCCCCGTTTACGAGTACTGGTGGACCATCGGCCACCCCGGCCACAAACGGCAGCATCACCACCTGCTCAGCGGAACGGCCGACAATTCTCTTTGGGGCAATCTCGCCGAAGAGGCCGCACACATCTACCTGATGTTCCCGCTCGACGCCGGTTGGCGGGTGAAGGAGATCGTTGCCACGGTCAAATACCTCAGCCCCGTGCACAATCAGGAATCGCTCTCCGAGCGCGCTGCTGCGGAGTGGCAACACATCCAGCCGCTCCTCGCCGACGCGAGCTCGATTGCCTCCACGTTGAGCGCGGTGCCGCCGGCAGCCCCATTCGCGGCAGGCGCCGCGCCGATCCTGGCCACGCTTAGCAGGTTGCAGTTCGGGAGCGTCCCGACCGGCAAGGGTGGATACGACTGGTACGTCGAGAAGGTCTCGACCGGCTACTCGAAAGCCCGAGGGGTGATGCAAGGGGTGATGTGGACTCTCCCACGGGACATGTTCGAAGACCTCGGCAGCCGGATAACGGGCAGTCTTGCCGTCAGCTTCGTGCCGAACCGACGACAGGACATCGACGAGGAGTGGGAACCGCGGCCCGGCGCGCTCCGGGCCCATGCTGTCGTGTTCCCGAAGGACGGCGAGCCGGTCTGGAATCCGAGCCAGAGTTCGTTTCTCGAGTTTCATGTGACACCCCGGCAGCCGTCCGAGGGCGGCGGGGCCGAGCCGAAGTCCTGACCCAACCGACTCTATGGTTCGAGGCTGAAGTCGAGGTCGGGTTCGAGGAGACGTCGACCCCCGACTCCGGTCACTCGCATGTCCGTCGTCGTGAACGTCGAATGGACCGTCCCGGGCCGGAGGCCACGGCTTCATTCGGCCAGCCTCTCGGCCTTGGCGATCGTCCTCGATCGGTTGCCACCCAAGTCGCCCGGCTCCTTCAGGTAGTCGGGGCGGGATGACTACATGTTCCCGTCAAACTTCGGCGCCGATTGGGACACCTCGCAATGTCGGAAGTTGGCTAGTCAGCTCGGCGCGCTCAATGCCCACCTCGCACACCTCACCTGGGCGCGCCTCGAGAAGGACGCCCCTCGAGTGAGCTTGAAAGCTTATCTACGACATGTCGCGCTATTGGCCGCAGGAGTTGATCCTTCGGAGATTGTGCGACGGACTGCCCACGAGCGTGGCTTTCACCTGTCCGCTGCGGCCATCTCTTCCCCGAGATCGATCACCTGGCTGCGGCCAAGCTCGAAGCGATCCGCACCCGTGGGCTCGGTGCAACGGCGGCGGTGGGTCATAGCAGTCCCTGCCGATTACGGGAGCGGTCCTGGCATCCACGCATGATCAGGTCGCGCGTCATCCCGTCGCGACCCGATCATGAACGCCGACGAACCGGACCGAGACCGGCAGGATGAACGTCGCCTTGGCGACGCTCATGTTTCCTCTCGACCATAAGCAGCACCCAAGAACCGGCGACGCCGGTTCATCTCCAAGCATGCCCCTGAGTGCCGTACCCGCCTCCTCAAGGCTACGCGATCCAGTCGTCACCGGAATGACTCCCGGATTGCTCTACGGGCCTTGACCGGGCTTCCCTCGTAACCCGACGCCCGACAGGCTCGTCAGGTAACTTGCCGGTGCCGTGTCACAGGGCCCGCCAGAGGCGGGAGACCAATGCCCGGGATCATTGTTTCAATCTGGAATCTGAGACAGGCGTTGTGCGACCACCCTCGTCTCTGACCTTCTGTCAGACCCGAGATGCATAATCAGTTCATGCAACCACTCGGGCCCGCTCCCAACCGTCGCTCCGACTGGGCCCGATCCTTCCTCCGCGCCCGACTCTTCCTCTCCTCCTACGCTTTGATGTTTCTAATCGCCGCTATCAGGTTCGACGGCGTCGCATTAGAGGCATCTTGCTGTGCGCTCTTCGTCCTCGCAATGTTCCAGACCTGGCGAATAATGGCTGCGTCCAAGAGCACGGTCAATCCGCACTCCTTTACGGTCACGGCGGCCGAAGACACCGGCGGAGAAGTCAGCGGCTACCTGGCTTCCTACCTATTGCCGTTCATAACGGTTGCAAGCCCCTCCTGGCGTGACCTACTCGGATACTGCCTCTACCTAGCCTTAGCGTTGCTGGTCTACATCCGATCGGACCTTGTGCGCGTTAATCCGACCCTCTACGTCTTCGGCTATCGTGTGCTCAAGGTGCAGGATTCCTCAGAACAGCCCCATTACTTGATCACACGTCATACGCCAACACTCGGCACGGCCGTTTCCGTCGTAGACGTCGCTGGCGTAGAAATCCGGATCCGGAGTAGTTAGAGTGCCCACCACCAAAGAGGCTTGGAGTGACCAGACGCTCGGCCGTACCGCGACTCTTGTGCTCGGATGGCGCTCCGGCCGCAATATCGTCGCCCAACGTTTGCCGATGTCGAATGAGATCGCTTCCGAACTTCGCACAAGGGCGGCTGCCACGCTTGCCGAAATTCGGGAACGCAGGTCTCGCTCCTTCCAGGCCTCTGCAGAACTCGAACCCGATGAAGTCTTCCTCCTCACAGCGGACGAGCTGCCCTTCCGGAAACCCCTCGGCAGACGCGGTCGTCCACGTCCACAGGAGATAGGACCGGATGCCGTTGAGACGGCAGAACCCAGCACCCTCCTTGCCTGCCTGCGAAAGCCGGGCGAACTCTTGCCAATGGCACCAGACGACGCTCGAGGCCGGTCATTTCTCTTCTACGCGGTTGTCTTCACACAACCACACCTCCCCGAGATTGCTTTTGTGAAGCACCACAATCCGGGGGCAGTCCTGAAGTCCGGACGCGTTTTTGGATTGTTTGCAAGCACCTTGACGAAGATCGATGAACCGATACTTATCTTTGACCCGAATTTCGACCTTGTTGCATCCGGAGACGATCTCGTCGCATTGACCCCGCACGCCATCGTCCGTCTTTTCGCCGATGTCGAGGTCGCCACATCAGCGGTGCCTGACTACGTCCAGGCGCTGCAAGGGTTACCTATCGGTCTACCCACCGCCACGCTCACCGCCATTCAGGAAGCCTGCGGCCACCGTCGGCTTCTTGCACGGCGCCTAGCCGATCTACTTGACCAGCCTCACATCTCGACGCTGACGGTTGCCCAGGTCCAGACCTACCTCCGCGCCCTTAAGATCCCCACTCGCCGCTTCATTCACAACGGTCAACTCGTCGTAACCGCTGATGACGTCGACGCACTGCTCGACCTTCTGGATCAACGCAACTACCTAGGCGCGTACGACGAAATACTTCGGCGCGCCGACCGAACATCGATCGTCTCGCCCTGACTCCTCAGGTGCCAGGGATATCGTCCAGCCGGTGCAGACTAACTACAGCGAGTGGTTCCGACGCACCCACTTTCCACCCCTCGCGCACGGCCCTCTTGGCATCAGTTCGGACCACTGGGACCCCAACCCCGAGCAGTATGAAGGGTGCTCGCAGCTAAGAGAACGGTATGCCGACCTTGGACGGATACCCACCGATTCTGACCTCGTGTTCAGACTGTCCAAGAACCTACTCCCTGACGTTCTCGTTGCCGCGGGCGGCATCGAGCGGGCGATGGCCCGCCTCAAGTCGGCAGTCGCTCGACTCGAATCCTGGGCCGTCAAGAACGGAGTCGTCGGAATCCCCACTGGCATAGCTGGCGACGCCTCAGTAGACGCCTGGTACGCGTTCGCAGAAATCGTTTTTTGGACTCGCTCTCTCAGTGAGCGACTTGACCGCAAGCCCTTCGGAGATCGCACGCTGCGGCGACAAGGTCTTGTGCCAGCTCTCCGGCCGGGTCAACTTGCCACACGCGCACGATGCCTGCTGACGACTCTCCGAAGCGGTCCACTGCGCGAAGCCTGCTTGTGGGCGAATTTCGGTTTGCACGCCTCCCTGGTTTCATCGCCGAACTCAGGAGCAAGATTGGCGCCTTCCGGCTCGGTGACCCTCCCCATGCCAGATACCCCGACGCATCCAGTCGGAGACTGGTACGTGCTGACCTGGGACGAGGACCGCGACGCCTTGGTCTTTGCGGACGCCCTATGGAAGTCCGTGCAGGACTTCATCGACGCCCTGCTAGAAGCATTCGAGCAGGCCGCCCTGAGCCGACGACAACGTTAAATGCCTAGACGACTGCTCCTGCGAGAACGACGAGAAGGACGGCAGCGACACCGACCAGCCAACGAAGCCGACGAAGTCGCTGCGCCTCTTTGATGAGCGCCGCGGCCTCCAAGGTGCTGGCGCTGATCGGAGGAGTCTCTTCGCGAAGCAGGGTCACGAGTCGCCCTAGGTCGTAGTTTCGATCATCGCGATCAACTCATCTGGTCGATAGCCTTGCTTCCTGGCGAACTTGACGAGTTCGTTCACCTTCGCCAACACCGCCCCGCGCTGTGGAGTCCCTGCGACGGTGATGCCACGACCTCGTCGGAACTCGAGCAGACCCTCTTCGCGCAACAGGCGAAGGGCACGAAGGACCGTGTTCGTGTTGACGCCTAGCACTGTCGCGAGATCCTTGGCTAGCGGCATGCGCTCACCGGGCTTGGCCTCACCATCGGCGATCGCGCGACGTATCTCGGCAGCGACCTGCTCGAAGAGCGGCAGCGAGTTGGACGGGTCGATCTTGACATCCTTCATCGTGCTACTAAGCTTAGCTCCATCGACTCAACTGAACAACCGGAGCTAGCGTGACTCTGCTCGCACCTCACCGCCGCGCGGTGACCGAGCTCGACGCGGAGGCGTTGATCAAAGAGGCGAAACGGCTTCGCCGACGGCGCTGGATGAGCGCCGGCCTCGTGGTCGTCGTGGCGGCAGTCGCGACTGGCCTAGGCCTGGCCCTCAGTCGCACCGCTACAGGGCACACCGTCTCGCGCTCGAAAGGCACTGGCCCTGCGACCGGAGACATAGCTTCGGCGGGCTCGATCATTTCGCCAAAGATACCCGGAGCACTGGCAGTGGGTCCGAGTGGCGCGCTCTACGTCGCAGACGGTGGTCGTGACCAGATTCTGCGCCGGCTTTCTGACGGTCTCTTCCAGGTGGTGGCCGGAAATGGCAAGAGCGGTTTTTCGGGCGACCGTGGCCAGGCAATCGATGCGGAGATCCGCGGTGCTTCGGGAATCGCGGTCGCGAAGAACGGCACCGTCTACTTTGCCGACGAGGGGAACGGCCGGGTTCGAGAGATCCTGCCCGACGGCATCATCGAGACCGTCGCCGGCGGCGGCACCGTGCCTCTTGGCTCAAAGCCCGTGCCGGCGCTCAGCGCCTCATTTGGCGGGCCGTCCTCGCTCTTCAGTCTTGCGATCGGTCCGGGCGGAGAGCTCTACATCGGCACCAGCGCGGTCTACCGCCTCAACTCGAGCGGGATGCTCGTTTGGGTCGTCGGTTCGAGTGCCCGTGACCTCAACAAGGGCTTCAACGGTATCTACAGCAATCCCGCTTTCCAGATCGATTTCGCCCCGGCACTGCAGCTCGCGTTCGACGGCAAGGGTGATCTGCTCGTCGCAGGTGGGCCCGGCTTCGGTCTCTACGAACGAACCACGACCGGAAGGTTGCGGTTCCTCGAGAACGACCGCAGCGATGGGAACTTGCGGGGTTCGCTCGCCGCTGCGCCGGACGGAAGCGTGGTGATCGCTGGTGAAGCACGCTTCCATCCCTCGGGATCGATCACCCCGATTGCCGCGCCCGGCCTCCGGACGGTGCTCGGCCCCCACGACGAGTTCATAACCGGCGAGGGCGTTGCCGTGGCACCGAACGGTGACATCTACCTCGATGCTGATGCTGGCTGGTTTTCCTCTGTCAGCGCCATCGTCGAGATCAGCACAAACGGTCACGTCA
>Ga0181520_10010116_pt1 | contig 12760 bp, 11 predicted proteins | sample PEATcosm2014_Bin_29_FD_132451 | JGI IMG/M metagenome (GOLD analysis project Ga0181520, IMG submission 132451) | Peatland microbial communities from MTU Mesocosm Facility, Houghton, MI, USA - PEATcosm2014_Bin02_30_metaG | ecosystem: Environmental > Terrestrial > Soil > Wetlands > Peat | place...
CCCCTCTCCCCCAAAGGGGCGAGGGGAGAGGTGATTTGAATCTATATCCCTCGCCCCTTTGGGGGAGAGGGTGGACCGCAACCGGCGCTTTCATCAGTCCGTCAGCCGACGGAGACGGGTGAGGGGGTCAAAACCCAAGTGTCGCAGAAGTAGTCACAGGCCAGGGCGAAGTCAAAAGGCAAAACGCAAATGCCAAAAGTGCAAGCATCTCCGGTTTTGCGTTTTGGGGTTTGATTTTTGTACCTGCCTACTACCCACTGCCTACTGCCCCCCGCCTACTGCCTTCTGTCATTTGACCCTCCCCAGCGCGTGGTGTACCCTAGAGTCAGTGGGGGCGTACCGGTTTCGACGGGAGCCCTTGCGCTTAGGAGGCATGTCGGGGGCCCATACCACCCGTAATCGGAATGGAACAATGACAACTGCCAACACGCAGTATGCCTATGCTGCCTAATTAATTAGGTGGCCGTTTCCTCCTTCAGGCCCGCATGAGGGATGTGAAGCGTCGCTTGGCGGGATAGCTTGGGATCAGACGCCTCGGGATTCTGAGCGAGAGCCCTTCGCGGGGCAAGGGGCTAGCTGGCGGTTCGTTATTGCCCGTTCCTGAGGGCCGCCGGCGAAAGCTAGAAGCGAACTGGGATAAGCATGTAGGCTCCTAACCGTAAGTCTCTTCGGACGGGGGTTCGACTCCCCCCGCCTCCACCATCGTTCCTATTACTTGCCGGTCATTTCAATTCGTCACCGAATGCAGGCGTGGTTCGCGGACCACGACTACATTCGATGATGCGGGGCAAAGGATAGCTCCGGGTTTTTCCTCGCGCTCGCGACGGGTGGGAACGGCGTTCATTGTTCACGCGGATTTCAAGAGTGTCCAAATCCACCCGATGAACGTCAGAACCAGGAACGGGTAGGCGAACAATGGCAGCGGGCGAGCGGTGGGCAACGTCTGTGCTCCCCAGAAGATTGTTCCCGAAGTGACCGCGAACAAAGCCGTAGCGATCAGCCCCACCCCACGAATCCAAGTGGCGAACTCCCTGGGCGCACTCGTGAGCAGCAGACCGGCGGACCATAAGGCCGTGCCCGCCGCAAACGTTGGGACACTTTCTGCCAAGGTCGTTGCCGTACCTGCAAGCATCACGCTCTCTCCAATCGTGAACACAAGAAAGCCGGCGGCGACAACGTCACTGCCCTTTCTGAACAACTTCAGGGCAAGCAGAGTGGTACCCACCACGACGCCGACCCCGTCGATTGCCCAGAATGCCGACTGAAGATTTCGTGCTGCGACCATGGTCCCCAGCATGCCGAACAGCCCGCCCAGGGCCAGCCCAATCGCGGCGATAACGTTCAGTGGGTTTTTCATGCCAGTTTCTGCGCTCGCGCTCATCTCATGTTTCTCCTCTCAAGAGTACCAGGAACCAGCGGATGCGTGACCGCGTTCATGGGCCGGAAACCTGCGCTTCCGCCACCCCACTACTTTTGCCCGCCATAGATTTCGCGGAACGCGCCATTCAGGTCATCGAGGGCTCGGGCGCAGTCGCCGGTAAAGCTTGAGCCGTGCATGACGGCGAGCGTTTTGGGCTCGAGCTCGACGAGCTTTTTCAGGTTCCGCGCCGTGAGCGGCGTGTACGGCACGTAATCCGCGAGGATCGTTGCTTGATATTCTTTCACGGACTGATGCGACCTGCCCACAACGTCAGACGAGGTGATCGGCTCGACGTCGCCATTTTGATGGAAGAGGTCCGAGCAGAGCAACGTCTTTTGCGTCTCTTCGAAGAGCACGCCGGCATCCCAGCCATGCGGCAGGTGCGGCGTCCGGCAGTAGCGGAACCGGTATTTCCCCGTCGAGAAGTTCTCGCCGTCCGCGAGGGCGCGCGACTCCCGGCCAGTGAAATCGTTTACGCTCACGAGCGCGCCGACTTGTCCGCAGATCACGCCGGCCTTCAGCGCCGCGCCCAACCAGTCGTTGAGCGAGCCGCACTCGTCCGACTCGAAGTGGCTGAAGCTAATGTGGCGCAGCTCCGATAGGTTGATGAGCTTGGATACAGCTTCGCGAATTTCCGCGTGCATCCCCCGCAGCCCGGTGTGGAATAGCAACGGCTCGTCATCTTTCACCAGGAAGTGGTTGAACTGCAAATTAGCCCAGGGAGCGTAGATCGAAATGCGATAGATATCCGGTGCAATCTCCGTGGTCTTCGCCATGAGTTCCTCCTCCTTGTCTGTGGCGGACCGCCTTTTGTACAATGGTCCGCGTTTGATACCCGGATGTGTAACGAACCGCTCTCCCGTTACACATAAAAGATGTGTTGATGGCCATCGAACTGAATGATGCGGAGCTAGTTCGGCAAATCGGCTCCGGCAGTGACCGCGAAGTCGAGGCCGAGTTGTTTCGGCGGATGGCGCCGCGAATTCGGCTTTATGGTTTGCGGCACTTACGAGACGAACACGCCGCCGATGACCTGACCCAGCAGGTTCTTATCACCACGCTTGAAGCTTTACGGGCCGGCCGCTTGCGTGAACCGGGGAAGCTCGCATCGTTCGTGCTGGGAATCTGCCGGATGACGGTGCTTGATCTGCGTCGCGGCGCCCAAAGAAAAGAACGCCTCCTCGAACAGTTTGGGGCGGACCTGCTGCCGCCGGCCCAGCCGCCCATGCCAGCCCTTGACCGTGACCTGCTCACGCGTTGTGTGCAAAATCTGAAAGAGCGCGAACGAACGGTTGTCGTCATGACTTTCTTTGACGAGCAGACCAGCGCGGATGTGGCCAGTTTCCTGGGAGTTTCCGAAGCCAACGTGCGCGTGATTCGACATCGGGCGATTCACCAGTTGCGCGAGTGCATGGGAGTTGCGGCATGAGGATTGAAGACCGAGGCGACCCAGTGCCTTGCTCGAACCCCATCGACGCGGCAGTCCTCGCCGACCATTGGCTCGCGGCGCTGGGCGATGGCGAAGAAGCAGCCGTCGAGGAGCATCTGCTCGGCTGCGACCGGTGCGGCGAGCGGATGCGCGACGTGATCGCGCTTGCCGAGGGTCTCCGCAGCCTGGCGCGCGACGGCAGTCTGCGGGTCGTCGTGAGTGATGCATTTCTTAGGCGTGCCGCGGAGGAAGGCCTGCGCATTCGTGAGTACGCCCCTCCCGCGGGAGGCAGCGTCCAGTGTACCGTGACTGCCGAAGACGACCTTTTGGTCGAGCGCTTGGCCGCGAACCTGAGCGGGGAAAAACGCGTCGATCTCTGCCTCTGCGATGAGCGCGGCGCGGAACAGCTTCGGTTGCCGGACATCCCAGTTCATCCCGGCGCAAACAGCATTGCTTTCCAAGAGTCGATCACCTTCGCGAAGGCCGCGCCCTCAAACAAAATGATCGTGCGCCTCGTCGCGTTCGATGACGCGGGCGTTGAGCGTCTGCTGGGCGAATATACTTTCAACCACACGCGCTCCTTGTTCGGCCCCGGCGCTTGGTAGTAAGTCTGACTGCCCCCTCCACCGCACTAAGTTGGTATAATCCCGGCCGGGCCGCGCGTCGAACTTTTGCCACGACATCAAAAGAGGAGGTTTCATGCTTTCTGTCGCCCTCGCGTTCTTCACCCTGCTCCCCTCACTGCGGGCACAATCCCCCGTACAGAACCCCGGCTTTGAGTCTGTCCCGGTTCTTACGGGCTGGGAGATCGAGACTCGTCTTCGGCAGGACCACGGGCGCAAGCCCACGCTGACGGCCGATCCCAACGACGCGAAGGAAGGCGCGCAGTCCCTGTTGATCGAAGCTCTGGATCCGGCCGACGCGTCCATAGAGCAGAGAATCTTCCTCCCCGTTGGTTCGTTGTGGCGCGTGCGCGTTTGGATCAAAACGGAAAACCTCGAGAGCGGTGAAGGTGGTGTCCTTGCCATCGATACACCGGGCGCGGAAATCGCGTCGAGTGTAGGCCGATCGAGCACTACACCTTGGAAAGACGAGGAAGTGACCTTCCGCGCGCCATCCCCGGGCTACATTGATTTGACCCTCGTCGGTGTGCGCGGCGGCACGGGAAGGGTATGGTTCGACGACGTGCGACTGGAATCTCTGCCGTCCGACGCGCGCGAAGAGGTTCACATCTTCGCCGAGCACGCGACGAAGCGACCGATCGATGCGAAGCAGCAAGGCCAGTTCATCGAGCTGCTTTGCAACCTGATTCCTACGATCATCTCCCAGCAAGTTGTCTCGACGAGCTTCGAGGATGCGCCGCCCTGTCACGTTGACTATAAGAAGGAGGTCGATGAACCCTATCGGCCCTGGTACCCGGATGGCGCGGTGCAGGTTGCGAAGTACTCTTTCGACGCAACGAATCCTTTCAGTGGCGCGCGCTCGCAGAAGATTGTGTTGACCGCAGCGCACACCCGAGCCGGCATCTCGCAAGACGGTTTCTACCTCAAGCAGGGGGTTTCCTACAAGCTACGCCTGCATCTGCGTGGGGATGGGAACGTCCCCGTTTGGGCTTCCCTCCACGGCGGAGGCAGGATTATTGCCGGCCCGGTTCTGCTCGGCCGCGCAGGCGAAAATTGGGCCGCCGCTGAGGCCGAACTGCGCGCCGACCGCACCATCGACAATGCCACCCTCACCCTCGATTTCGAGGGGCCCGGGACCTTGTGGCTAGACCGCGTTTACATGATCGGCTCCGACGCGGTTTTGGGAATCTGGCGGCCTGAGGTGGTGGCGGCGCTCAAGGCCATGCATCCGGGGATCATCCGCTTCGGCGGTAGCACCACGGAAGAGTATGAGTGGGACCGCGCCATTGGCCCCTGGGATGACCGGCTCACCTTTACCACCGTCTGGGGCGGCTGGGAGGAGAACTTCGTCGGCGTCGACGAGTTCGTGCGGCTCTGCGAGTACATTGGAGCGGAGCCGCTCGTCTGTGTGCGCTGGACGGGCAAGAAGCCGGACGACGCCGCGGCGGAAGTTGAATACGCCAACGGCAGCACCGAGACGCGCTGGGGCTCCCTTCGCGCCAGGAATGGCCATCCCGCTCCCTACCACGTGAAGTACTGGCAGATCGGCAACGAGGTTGATGTCTCCGACTACGGCAATTCCGTGCGAGCATTTGCCGAGGCCATGAAGAAAGCTGATCCCAGCATCAAGCTCATGTCTTCCTTTCCGACCAAGGGCTTGCTCGACGCCGCGGGAACTATCTTCGATTATCTCTGCCCCCATCTCTATGAGGTCAACGACATCGTCACTGAGGAGAGCAGTTTCAAGCACCTCGGCGACTGGATTGCCGCCAACGGCGGTGGCAAGGACATTCGCATCGGCGTGACCGAGTGGAACACGACCGCGGGCAATTTTGGCCTGGAGCGAGGGATGCTCCAGACGCTTGGCAACGCGCTGAGCATTTCGCGCTTCTTGAACTTGATGCATCGATACGCCGACTTGGTCGAGATCGCCAACCGCTCAAATTTCGCCGATAGCCGCGGCTCCGGGTTTCTGGTGACCGGCCCCGGCTGGATGTACGAATCGCCTGCCTATTACGCGCAGCAGATGTACTCGCGCGCTACCGGCGCCTACCCCCTCCGCGTCGAGCGTTCCTCGAAACTCGCCTGGCATCTGCAAGAACCTGACCTGAGCGCGAGCGTGAGCGCGGACGGAAAGAAGCTGCGAATCTATGCCGTTAACTCAACGCTCGATCCGCTCCCCCGAAACTTCGAATTGGGCGGCTTCAAAGAAGGAGTAGTGGGAGGGACGGTCACTACCCTCGAAGACCACGCGCACGCTGGCACGTCAGAAATCATGAACAGCCGGGACGAGCCGCAACGAATCGCGCTCGTTTCGCGGCCGGCGGATCTGCGCGGAGCGCGGTTTGATTTCACGTTTAGCCCGCTTACGGTCACGCTGCTCGAGTTGGAGCTGCGGCCATAGGAGCGAATGTGGCGCGGGCGTCTCGCCCGCTGGTGCGTGGGCATCCTGCCCGCGCGCCGGCGGGAGCGGGACGCTCCCGAGACAGCGGGCAAGATGCCCGCGCTACGGACGTCATTGTCATATTGTGCAAACCTCAATAGACGCGCCCGAAGAGAAGAGTCGCGCACCTACAGAACAGGTCGCTACATTCGCTCTTCCACTATTTCAACTCGATCAACTAGGAGGTCGAAATGTTAACACCCCGAGAACGCTGGCGTGCTGTCGTGGCAGGAGAGCAGCCGGACCGGGTACCCTGCGATTATGCCGGCACGCCCGAAGTTACCGCGCGGCTTCTAAGGGACTTGGGTTGCGCCTCGGAACGAGAGTTATGGAAATGTCTGGAGATCGACAAATTGATTCTTCTGGGGGCGAAACATCCGCGTGCGAAGGAAGATACCTGGCACATGCAGTCCCTCTGGAGCGTTTGGCACATCGAAGTTGCGAACGTTTCAATCGGTGACGACCTGGGTGCATACGAGGAGGTGGTCACCCACCCTCTGGCGCAGGCCGAAACGGTGCAGGACATTGAGAGATTCGGTTGGCCGGATCCGAACGAATGGGAAGTGGGTGGCTTGCGCGCGCAGTGCGAAGAATGGGCGGGCTACCCGATTCTGGGTGGTTGTTACGAGCCATTTTATCTCTACTGCCGGCTTCGCGGCATGGAGCAGGCACTCACCGACCTGGCGGTGAACCCGGCGATTGTCGAGGCCGGCATGGAGCGGATTTACGATATCCACGCGTCGGTGATTCGCCGCAGTCTTCAGGCCACGCAGGGCTTGGTGGATTACATCTACGTGGCGGAGGATCTGGGCACACAGGACTCGCTGCTGATGAGCGCGGCAGCTTTCCGGCGATTCATTAAGCCCTGGCTGCGCAAGATGATTGATTTGGCTCACTCGTTCGGCGTCAAAACCATGCACCATGATGACGGCGCCATTCGCCCTCTCTTACCGGAGCTTATCGAGATCGGCGTCGACGTTCTGAACCCTGTACAGTGGCGCTGCCGGGGAATGGACCGGGAAGGGTTGGCGCGGGATTTCGGAAGTTCACTCGTGTTTCATGGCGCAGTTGATAATCAGCAAACGCTTCCTTTTGGCACGCCCGAAGATGTCCGGCGGGAAGTCGCGGACAATATCCGCATTTTCGGGAAAGGCAAGGGTTACATCGTGGCACCCTGTCATAACATTCAACCGAACACGAGTTCGGCAAACATTGTGGCGCTGTACGAGGCTGTGCGGCAATACGGCCGCCCGAGATGCTAAGTCTTGGAGAATTCGTGCCGCGGGCGCATGACTAAAGACGCCGCCCTCCCGCCAAGCGGGAGACCGTGGGCCCTGTGTGCAGCATGGAATGTCCCGGGATACGGGAAACCGGAACGGACCCTCTTTAAGTTAGCGCTTATGGGCCTCGTTCCTGCCCGAGGGGCGACCACGAGTCGCCCCTACGACGTGCGCGCCTATAGATACTTCTGCGCCACCTGGCGGAACTGGGCAGCGCGGACGTCAACCGCATCGAACCCGTCCCGCATCGTCAACCCGAACGCCGAGCCCAAACCGGGGTCAGACACTCCGATTCCGATGTTGATGGCGCGCGCGAGCAAGGCGTCGGTTTGCGGCAGCATCCCTTTCCAATACTTTTGCTCTGGCCCGGTGTACAGCGGGCAATGGAACGGGCAGCCCTGCTCGATGGGCGTGCGCTTTTCCAGGATTTGTTCCATGTTTGAGTAAACGTGCCAGCCGGAATCCGCCACCACGCGGGTGCCCAGCTCCTTTGCCACCTGCCGGGCAATCTGCTCGGAAGGGAGAAACACGGTCAGCAGAGTAGCGCACTCGCCCTGGGGGTCCGTGATCTCGCGGAACTCGAGTCCCGGCAGGTCGGCGATTGCCTGCTTGAAACGCTGCTTGTTCGAGTGCAGGTGCCCCAGGATGGTTTCCACCTTTTTCAACTGGGCCAGCAACACGGCGGCGGCCAATTCGGTCATGCGGAAATCCAGCCCTACAAAGGGCCGGTGGCCGATTTCCACGCCCGAGCGCAGGGGGGTGTGCCCCTGGTCGTGAAGGCCGAAGAACTTGCGGTAGGCTTCCTCATCGCGGGTCACCAACATGCCCCCGTCGCCCGCCGTAATCGTCTTGTAAACGTTGAAGCTGAAGGTGCCGACATCGCCAATCGAGCCCACGCCGCGGCCCTTGTAACGGGCGCCGAAAGCTTGCGCGCAGTCCTCAATCAGCAGAAGCTTGTGCGCGTCGGCAATCTTCTTCAACTCGTCAAGCCGCGCCGGGTTGCCGAGCATATGCACCGCCATGATGGCCTTGGTGCGCGGCGTGATCTTGCGCTCGACATCGGCGGGGTCGAGATTCAGCGTGCGGTCAACCTCCGCCAGGATGGGGACCGCTCGTGCATAGATGATCGACGAGATGCTGGCAATGAACGTGTACCCGGGAACGATGACTTCATCCCCCGGACCCACCCCCAGCCCGATCAGCGCCACCAGCAGCGCCGAGGTGCCGGAATTCACGGCTACGGCGTAGGGCACGCCGACTCGCTTGGCCACTTCCTGCTCAAGCTTGATGACTTTGGCCTTGAATCGGGGATCATCGGCGCTCCCGTAACGATACAAGCGCCCCGCTTCCAAAACCTCGAGCAGTTCCTTCTTTTCCTCTTCCCCGATTAATTCCATTCCCGGACCTGGCATTGCCATCCTCCCTCATTCAGAGTTTGCCCCTGAGTGTGCGCCTCGGGGCCCTTCGTCGTGAATTGTGAAATCTGATGATACCCTGTGCAGGCCTGCGGCGCTTGATCTTACCTGCGTTCCTCGCGCACGGTCCGACAGTGTATCCCGACTTGCGGCGGTAATCAATCGAGCCGCCTTCAATGCGAGCGCGGTATAAGAGTGAAAGCACGGTCCGCACTCCAAGCCACCGCGGCGCGTGGGTGCCTGTCCGGTTTGAAACATGGTTGAGTGTCGTAAGTCATTCCCCTTTATTCGGCCCAGTGACCCCTTTTCTCCCCCCTCCGTTTACTTGCCTCCAACGTAGACCACGCCTTGCTTCATCACAAAAACAGGGTGCTGCGTTGCCTGGATGTCGGCCAGCGGATTGCCCGGCACGGCCACAATATCCGCCGCCTTTCCGGGCTGGAGGGTCCCAGTTTGCTCGGCGATGCCCAGCAAGTCGGCGCCACTTGCCGTGCCGGCCATCAAGGCCTGGGCGGGCGTCATTCCATCCTTGGTCAAAAGCCAAAACTCCACCGCGTTCTTGCCATGCGGGCCGACCGCGGCGTCCGTCCCCATGGCGATCGGCACTCCGATCTTCACCGCGTGCTCGACCGTCTGATCGATCTGTGCGAACGCCGCGCGTGCCTTGGCAGCGACGGCCGGAGGCATCTGGTCGAAGTTCTTGCCCTTCCAGTAGGCGGCGGAAATCGTCGGAACCAGATACACGTGGCGATTCTTCATCTCGGCCAGCGTGTCGTCCTTAAGGAAGCTTCCGTGCTCGATGGAGTCCACGCCGGCGGCGATGGCCATTTTCGCTGCCCGGTCGCCGTGGCAATGGGCCGCCACCTTGCGCGTCCACGCGTGCGCCTCGGAGATAATCGCGTTCATCTCCTCCTGCGTGAGCTGGACGTTATCCACGGGATCGGTCAGCGAAAGGACGCCCCCGGACGGCATGAACTTGATCACGTCGGCGCCATATTTGATCTGGTAGCGCACCGCGGCACGACATTCGTCGGCGCCATTGCAAATCCCCTGGATGGGGCCATGGGGCGCGACCAACTGCGGCGGAAACGGATCCTGATCGGCGTGGCCTCCCGTGGAACCGATTGCGTAGTTCGACACCAGCATGTTGGGCCCGGGGATCATACCCGCCCGAATGGCGTTCCGCAATCCGAGGGCGATGTAGTCGGTCGAGCCCAGATCGCGCACCGTGGTCACACCCGCTTCCAAAGTTATCTTGGCATAGTGCGCGGCATAAAGCGCCTGCTCCGCCGGAAATCGAAAGATCTGTTGGAAGAAATCCAAATACCAGTTGTCACCCGATTCTGCTTCCAGGTGAACATGGGCATCGATGAACCCCGGAACGAGCGTCGCATCGCCGAGGTCGATGGTCCGCGCGTCGGTGGGAACCGTCACGTCGCTCCCCACGGCCTGAATTGTCTTCCCCGAGACGACGATCACGCCATGGTCCAGCAATTTGCCAGACACCGAATCGAAAAGATGGGCAGCCTTGAGCACCACGGGCTTTGGGGCGCCTTCAGCTCCCTTCGCCGATCGTGCCGTTAGCAACGCTAGCGCCAAAGCAAAGGCCCAAATCCAAATGGTCCTTTTAAATCTCATCCTGCCCTCCTTGGGTGTGATGGAAGAAGATATCATCACTCGCGGATAAATTTAAGGGACTTCGCGGGACAACCTCCCGCTGCTGCGCGTTTTCCCGTAGCCCGTGAAGTCCGTTCTGCGTTTTCACACCGGCAAGCGTGACCGCGAGTTTGCGCTCGATTTTTTTGGACCCGGACGCGTTGTTTCTGCGTTTAGGATAGGGGAGGGTTTTTGCGATGTTTTGCGTCCTGCTGGCCCTTATCTTGTCGGCGGCGCCCGCGCGCGGCTCCAGTGACCAGCCTTCTCTTTCCGCCGAGGCAATCATGGCGCGCGTGGCGGCCAACCAGGACCGCGCGGTGAAGCTCCGCGCCGAGTACATCTATCGGCAGCACATTCAGGTCGCGATCCACCGGACCAACGGCAAGCTGGCGCGCGAGGAGAAGGCGGATTACGTGGTCACGCCCACGCCCGCGGGAACGAAGAAGGAACTCACCCACATCGAGGGCCGCTACCTGAAGAAGGGGCAGTATCTGGACTTCGAGGGCAAGCCGGTGCCCGAGTCCGACAGCCTGGATGGCGACCTGGTCAACGACTTTCGCGACGACCTGGCTTCCGACAAATCTAAAGACGGTCTCGGCTGCGACCTCTTTCCGCTTACTACGGAGGAGCAGAAGAAGTACCGTTTCGATCTCACCGGCGAAGACACTTTCCGCGGCCGCAGGGTGTATCGCGTTAAGTTCGGTCCGATTGACAGGAATGACCTTGACTGGGCCGGGGAAGTGGTGGTTGACTCCGAGGAATTCGAGCCCGTCACCGTCTTCACCAAGCTGTCCCGGCGGATTCCGTTCTTCATCCGCACCTTGCTCGGCACCGACCTTCCCGGAATCGGATTCAATGTGGAATACCGGCGCTTCGACGAAGGCGTGTGGTTTCCGGTCAGCTTCGGCACGGAATTCCGGCTGCGCGCCGTGTTCTTCATTAACCGCGACATCAGCGTCTCACTCGAGAACTCCTCCTTCGAGCACGCCAGGGTGGAAAGCAAGATTCGCGACTTCAAACCCATCTCCTTGGAGCCGGGGACAGGTCACGCGCTACACTGGTTTTAGTGGGTGTGGCCACCGCTCGAAAACCAGTGTAGCGAGTGGCCTGTCCCCTTCCCCCCCGGTGTATGGCTTGACCGATTGAGAAGAAGGCGCCTTCCTGGGGTTGGAGGATTCCGCACTGCTGATGCGAGCTGCAAGGCAGGAACTAACGCTCGTCACCTATTCGCAAGGGTGTATAATCCAACCATGGGGAAACACGTGATCCACATCTCGGAAGCGGAAGCCGCTGTGACTAGTGTTGCGACGCTCCTGGCTCACGTTCGCGCCGGGGCGGAAGTCATCATCGAAAACGGAATGCGGGCCGTGGCGGTTCTTCATTCCGCCGAACCCGCGCCCCGCACGATATCAGAATGCATCGCGCAGCTTCCTGAGGACTCCGCCGCTACCATTGACCCGGACTTTGCCCGGGACGTAGCGGCGGCCGTTGAGGCCCATGGCGAACCGCTGAACCCACCCACATGGGACTGATCCTTGACTCCAGTGTCTTAATTGCCGCGGAACGTCAGGGTAGGAATGCTCGCCAGGTTTTGACCGTCCTACGCGAACACATCGGGGAAACTGAGGTCGGCATCTCCGTCGTGACGTTAATCGAGTTGGCGCATGGAGCAGCTCGCGCGGACACTCCACAACGACGGTCAGGGCGCCAAAAATTCATAGAAGAGCTGATCAGCGCGATGCCCGTCTACCCCGTGACTGTGGCAATCGCTCTCCGCGCCGGCCAAATCGATGGCGAAAATCAGGCGCGAGGATTGAGACTTGCCCTTCCTGATCTCTTGATCGGTGTGACTGCGCTCGAACTTGGTTACGATGTAGGCACGGCGAATGTCCGCCACTTTGAGGATGTCCCTGGCCTGTCCCGTCCTGCGTCTTTAACGATGAGCCATCTCACACTTATCGAGGAAACCGGAGATTGGGACTGGACCGATCGAGTCTGCTTCCTGCGCCGCGGTGAGAAGGAAAAGGTCTAAGGATAAGCAGGAGAAGATGTCGGGCATCTTTTTGTTCAGCAATGATGCGGTAGAACACTGTCATCGGCAGGGGCAAAGAAGAGGGTACCTGACCTCCTCCCCGACTTTGGCAAGGCCCCGGCTAATTCTCCGACGGCCTCTCGATGTGATCTATGACAATGACTTCCACCGGAGGGAGGAAGGGGGTCAGGTACCCTATTTCTTTCGTGGAAAGAAGCGGCAGGATTCCGGCATGGGTAGAGGACAGATGGAAAGGGTACCTGGACCATGGGTTTTACCGATTTCAGTACTACGCATTTTCAATAAGTTGCACGGTTGATAACAGATCGAAAATACTATTTTTTCACATGTTTTTGACCCCTTTTTCTCCCCCCTGACACGCATTATGAAAGGGCGCCCCTGATTGTGTAGGGTTGGGTTGTAGTGGAATCCAGCTTTGACAAGGAGGAGCACCCTCATGAG
>Ga0181520_10010117_pt1 | contig 12758 bp, 15 predicted proteins | sample PEATcosm2014_Bin_29_FD_132451 | JGI IMG/M metagenome (GOLD analysis project Ga0181520, IMG submission 132451) | Peatland microbial communities from MTU Mesocosm Facility, Houghton, MI, USA - PEATcosm2014_Bin02_30_metaG | ecosystem: Environmental > Terrestrial > Soil > Wetlands > Peat | place...
CGGGCGACAGACGCTGGATCTTAGGTCGGGGCGGCAACTGCTCCATGTTGCAGTACTTTAACCCCGGCCAAATTAAATGCAAAAACTTATCGAAGAAACCGTCAAACGACCTGAGCAGTTACCTGTTCGCTTCACCCGCTGGTTGGCCAAGCAGCATCCTCCAGTTGGGATCAAAGTTTCTGGTGTCCAGGCCGTTCACCAGTTCCTCGAGCTGTGCAGCAGCCTCCTCGTCGGTCCCGGACACTCCAGGACTCCTCTTTCTTAAGTGTGCGACAGCGCGATCCATGTGGAGTCTATAAAGGTTCTGCTTGCCGCTTGCCTTGAAGAAAACGGCTAGCCGCCCCTCGCTAAGTGCCCTGAGATACTCTATCCAGCCCGGTGGCCCGTATTTTGCCCAGCCCCGCTGCTCGTAGGTATCTGCAATGGCGAGGTAGTCGTTCAGAACAGGCTCTACTTCCGACAGAGAGGCCTGCCTATAGCGCTGCACGATCATGGCCTCATCACGGTCCTTCTGCTCGGCCGCCCGCGCCATCTCCATCTTAGAGCAGCCAGCGCACAGCAGAGTTACAGCCGAGCCGATCGCGATGAGTGCCGCGTTCATGGCCAACACCCCGGCGTCGCCGGCAGCCGGCTGCTTCAACCCCTGTTTGCTTCTCATTGCCAACTCCCCAATTGCTTGCAGGTCACCGTGTCGATGGGTATCCGCAGGATGACCAATGCGCTTAGTTGCCGTTCGTCGTATTCCCCCGGCTCCGTCTTGCCATAGTGCGCCATGATGATGTCCAAAGCGCGCTTCTTGGCGCTGCGCTCGATGATAAGCTCGGCGCGTCCATACCCGATAAGGGACCGGCACCGTGTCCCCCAACCACAGGCCTCTGGGTCCTTGATAATCGTGGACTCGGTCTCCATCTCGAAACAGACCAGGTTGTTTCGCTTCAAAGCATCGATCTTGCGACCCGCCGATGCGGAGTGGACGTACAGAATCCGATCTTGGTACCCGAAATTGACCGGCACCACATACGGAACGCCGTCGTCGACCATGGCGATGCGGCAAACCTGTGCCGTCGAAAGAATACCTTCGATGACACGCTCATCGTTTATCTCTTTTTCCTTGCGACGCATGGATTAGCCTCCACTTGCTGAACGTTCAGCATCAGCGGCCGGAGGTAGCCGCCACTTAGTAACAAGCGCAACACGGGCAGCAAGGCCGGCTCCGGTCCGCTGCATGCTGGGGCTAGGCCTCCGCTCAGCCATCGGCTATCGCGCGGTACATCACCGCGGCGCTGCAAAGCCCGCCAAATGGCAAGAAGGCATACCCGGGGATAATCCCGCCTGTCTTCCAGCCCAGCCGCGCATACAGCCGCTCAGCATCGCTGCCGGCAACAGTGTCCAATACCAACAGCGACCGACCAGCCTCCCGAGCCACCGCCTCTGCTGCTCGCATCAAAGCCGGCGCGAGCCTACGCCTATGCGGCCACCCGGGCCGCGACTGCTTCACTTGCCTCACGCTCGCATCGGCGGCTTTTTGCCAGCCATGCCCTGCCCGGCTGCCGCGGAGCCAGCATCCTGACAAAGAGCGGCCGGAAGACCGCCGAGTTCTGAGACATGGGATGAGCAAAGCTCTCCGACAGGTCCGGTTGCTCTTCCCTCTCCCACTCTCATGCGGTTATCAAAGCGCGGTTTTTGCCGTCTGACAAGCAAGAATGTCGCGAAACGGCTAGCGTCACCGCAGAATGACACCGCTTCTGCGCCATTTCCCCACACTTTTCCGGAGAGCATGGACCGTCCCCGCGCCGGCAGGCTCGGGATTAGCGTGCATTAGCGTGCATTAGCGGTTAAAAGCAGTTCCCCCGCGCCGTCCTGTCCGCCGCAGCCTTGGCGGAGGCGGAAGCCTTGGCATCGGCGTCCCACCGATGCTCTCCCCATTCAGCCTGTGGCAAGAAGATGGCGCAGGACATCGGCGGCAGAGTAGGACTCCTTGCCGGGTGAGATGAATTGAGCCAGGTGAAGAATGTCGTCGCCGGCAGTCACCAGGGGCAGTTCGTAAGTTCCCTCGTCCCGGGATTGGGGAAGGCCCACGGTGGATGGCAGGCCATTGCACACGCACTTGCGGCCGAGGGTTTGCTCGATGGTGCCGCCTTTGCGGAGGAATTGCTCGACGGGCTCGGCGGGACAGCGGTAGCCGATATCGCCGTCGGCTTTGCGGTAAAGGTGCCGCAGGTAGCCGAGGTCACAAATCCGATGACGAGCCTCGTAGTTGGAAGCGCTTGATAGAGTGCTCTCGAGTTGAGCCACTTTGAAAGGAAAGCCTGTCGGTGAGGCTACAGGGTCGGTGAAAACGCGAGCCTGGCCGATCCGACTCAGGGCGATTGCCTGTCGTTTCAGCTCGGGTTGAATGCTGGACTCTTCGCAAAAGGCGAAGGGGGTGCCGACCTGGATGCCAGTCGCGCCCAACCGCAGAGCTTCGGCGAGTTTGCCGGGATGACCGAAACCGCCCGCCAGCCAGAAGGGCAACCCGATCCCTCGGATCTTTTCCAGCTCGGCGACGTCGCGCGAACCGTAGAGGGGCTCGCCTTCCGGGGTTAATTGGAGAGGGCCCCGGGGCGGGGCGTTGTGGCCGCCCGCGGTGGGGCCTTCGACAACGAAGCCGTCCACGTGTCCACTGGCCTTTTTGGCAAGGGTCAGGGCCAGGGTAGCCGAGGCGACGATGCCAAGAAAAAGCGGGCGGTGCAGAAGGCGAACCTCGCCGCCGCAGAACTCCCGCGGATCGAAAGTGATCACGGTCTTTTCGCCCGGCAGAGCGCCCTGCACGTCAACGGTCAGAGAGGCGGGTTGGCCTTGGGCGAAAAGGTCGAGAACCTGGGGAATCGCGCGCGGGATGCCTGCCCCCATCAGCACGTAGTCCACCCCTCCAAGCATCGCGCCGTAAATGGAAGGCAGCGTGGGAAGTTGAATCTTTTCGAGATAATTGACCCCCACCGGTCCGGTATGACCTTCCTTGGCCAGGAAAACCTCGACAAAGTTGGCGACGACGGTTAGCTCCACCAACTCCCGGCGAGGCCGGATCGTGGGCATGGCGGTGAGCTTAAAACGCGCGTGGGGAGACTTGCCGCCTGGAATGAAGTAATTCGCGAGGACTCGCGAAGCCATGCGCGGATACGGAAACCGGGCGAGAGCGTGGCGCAATTCACCGCCCGGGTCGCCGAGTTGGAGCCGCCGAGCCAAGACCACCGCCACGGCGGTGCCGGAGACAACCCCGAGCTGGTCAAGGCGCGACACCGCGCGGGCCAGCGGCCAGCCGGAGACGGCCACCCCCATGCCGCCCTGGATGATAGCGGGAAGCGGCATGGCGTTATCTCAGCCGCCAAACGATGCGCGCCTTGTCCAGATCGTAAGTGGACATCTCCATGTTGACGCGGTCTCCCACCGTCAGCCGCACCCACCGCTTGCGCATCTTGCCCGATATGGTCGCCAGCACGAGGTGTTTATTGCTCAGCTCCACCCGGAACATGGTTCCAGGCAGAACGGTATGGATGACGCCTTCGATTTCGACAGGTGTTTCTTTCATAAGCTGTTTTCTGCAATGACCAGTTCCAACCATTGGCAACGCATCGCAGACCAGCCAGAAAGAGAGGCGTCAAAGGAAAGTAGAGCGCACCAGGAGCAGGCGCCGCCAAATCTCGAGGCGGCAGGAAAAACCTGAGATCACGGCCGGGTCTTACATCCCCCTCCGTTGTCCCCTGCTCCGGCTTGGATTTAGATCAGTAACGGTCGCGATGACCGCCACCACTGTATCCGCCACGGCCGCCGCCGCCACCACCACCACCACCACCGCCGCCATAACCACGGCCCCGGCCACCACCACCGCCGCCGCCGCCGGGACGCTCTTCGCGCGGCCGGGCGATATTGACGTTCAAAGCGCGGCCGCCCAATTCCTTGCCGTTCAATGCATCGATGGCTTTTTGGGCCTCCTCGGGCGTGCTCATCGTGACGAAGGCGAACCCGCGCGGGCGGCCTGTGGTCCGGTCGGTAACCAGATTGGTTTCCTCAACGGTGCCGTGCGCCGCGAAGGCGTCCTGCAGGTCGTTTTCGGTGACTTTGAAGTCGAGGTTCCCGACGAATAACTTGGTACTCATTAATTCTATAAACTGTCCTGGACAGTTCTGCGCTCGCCATAATGTTCCCGCGGGTCGGGTCTCAAATCTTCACTGAACCACGTTCACCTGAAGATTTCCATGTCATGGAAGTCGAAAACGTATCAAGAGACGTATTAACTGTGGCGAGTTTCCGATAAATAGCAAGCGCGAATCTGGATTAAGACCGGCAGGCGCCTCCTCAATCGGTGGTGCTCTGCAACAGATTCGTCTCGAGCTCCAACCGCAGCTCTTCCCGCCTGAATTCGTCGGCCTCGCGCGGAACCCGGATCGGCTCGTTGAGGATCAGCTCGCACCGGGAGAAAGGCAGCGGGATCTGAAAGCAGTCCCAGCTTTTGAGGCAGATCTTGCGCCGCGCATTGCAGGTGACGGGGATAATGGGCAACCCGGTGAGCTGCGCCAGCGCAATGACGCCCTTCTGCACCACATAGCGGGGACCCTTGGGCCCATCCGGCGTTACCGCCAGATCATAGCCCTGCGCGGCGCGGCTGGTCAGCTCCAGCAAAGCCTGGGGACCGCGCCGGCTGGTCGACCCGCGCACGTGTTCGACGCCGAAAGTCCCCAGCACCGCCGCCAGCAGCGCGCCGTCCTTGCTGGCGCTCACCAGGGCGGCGAGTTTGCGCCGATGCCGCCGATACACCACCATCGAGGTCGCCAGCCGATTGTGCCACAAACAGAAAATCACCGGCTGCCCCGGCGCGGCCTCGGCCAACCCGGACCGATCGCTCCAGCGGCAGCGGAGCGAGGCGGTCACCAGGCGCTCGACCAAAAACACCCACCAGGCCACCATCCGCTGCGAACGCCTGGGCTTGTGGGGGATGACTGGACCTTTGGAGGCCGACGCCAAGCGGTGTTTTTGGAGGGCATTCATAAAACAATCAGGAACCTCTGATATTACACCAGCTTTGCCGCCCCGCCGGAAATTTAATCATGCGAGCGACCGCTTTTAACGCAAAGGCGGCCGACCGCCACGCAGCCCCGCCCCGACCCGGGGCTGATTCGCTTCCTGGTAAAGCTATGGTATGTTGGTCCCGAGTTTGACCAGCGTTTCCGGAGGCCCTTGTGCGGTTCTCTTTCCCGCCGGCTGAATTCTCAAGGCGGGGGGTGGATGGTTACGCCCGCCAGAGAGACTTTTTATGCTGATATTATTGCAGGACAAGAGGACGTTGCGGTACGTCGAGGGGGCGGGCTCGTGGACCAGCGAATACAAGCAGGCCCGGGTCTTTGCCACCGGGCTGCAGGCGATCCTCTTCTGCTATGAAAACGACATTCAGAATATGCAGCTGGTGGGAGGATTCGCCGACCGGCGCCTGAACTTCGCCGTCCCGGTGACAGACGAGCGGGGCGATTGATTCCCCGCCAGGAAAAACAACAGCCGCGGATCGTCTTCAGTGACGCCGCGGGGGAAGATTGCCGCTTCCGAGCCGGGGGCTCATCGGCATTCGCCGATCAATCCTCGGCGTAGCGGGCCTTGAGCATCGCCGCGAAGCGGGCTGCTTTCTCCTTGCGCCGCCTCATGGCGCTGGGCTTTTCGAACCGCCGGCGCTGCCGGAATTTTTGCAGCGTCTGCTCGCGGTCCAGCTTCTTTTTGAGCCGGCGAATGGCCCGCTCCACCGGTTCGCCCTTTTTCAGTTTTATCTCAGTCATAGGTCAAGTTAAGTTTATAGCGCAGCAGCGTCTGGCAGGGCTCCCGATCGCGGTCGCCCCGCTTGCGCGTGCCCTGGCACCGCAGTTCACCGATGACCACCTTGCGCCGGGAGGTCACCGCTCGAGCCAGCATCTCGCTCAGATCAAAATCGCCCCCCAGGCATTCAACTCCCGGACAGGCAAACCACAGCGCCGATTTCGCGTGCTCGACATTTACTTTGCACTTCATTTCCCCGTTCTTGGTGGTTCCCGTGGCATCGAAGAACTCCAAGGTCGCCTTCAAGGCCTTCAGCCGCGGAAACTTTGTCGACATCAAGTCGGAAGCCTCGATTTGCGCTCGCTGCTTCAGCCGGTATTCCTGCCGGGCATTGCGTTTGGGCATGTGCATCAAGAAGCCCTCCCGGACTCCACAGGCGCCGGCTCCACTTTGACAGCCACTCCATGCAGGCGGGTCCCATCCAGCGCGCGAGCCGCCGCCATGGCCGCCTCATCCGTCGCCATGGTTACCCAGGCATGACCAAGGCTAACGCCCGCTTTGTCGGATGCCGCCAGCTTCACGTCCATGACAAATCCATACGGCTCAAACAGCTCCTGCAAGGTGCTGGCCGCCACATCTCGGGCAAGGTTTCCGACATATAATCTGTTTTGCATTCGAGGCTGTTCAAATCCGGACTATTGCGGTTTCCGCAATTAGCAGGCGCTCGGTCCGCCCCAGACCGCCAATGGAAACCCTCATTCGAAGATTTGCAAGGTCGCGAAGGCGCAAAATTCGCGAGATGACACCTCAGAGTAGTCTGCCGCCTGGGGATTACAAGCCGCAATTTAGCCCAAGATATGCCTTGCGCTTGGCTGCGAGAATGCGACAATGTTAGCAGTATAAGTTGTCATTTACACAATCGTCTTCGGTCGCTTGTCGCATGAGAAACCTCAAACCTGTGGGGTGTCATTGAGCCGCCCCTTCCCCGCTCGCTCCTTTCGTCCCCGCGAACCACTCCATCGCCGCAATGGAAAGATCCGCGCGCGTGAAGTCCGCGTTATTGACGACACCAAACAGCAACTGGGCGTGATGTCGCTGAATGACGCGCTGCGTCTGGCCCAAAGCAAAGATTTGGACCTGGTCGAGGCCGTGCCCCATGCGACCCCGCCGGTGTGCCGGATCGTGAACTACGGCAAATTCCTCTACGAGCAGTCAAAAAAGGAGTCCCACGTCCGCCCTACCGGGGGCCAAATGAAGGAGATTCAGATTTCTGCCGTGATTGATCCCCACGACCTGGCCACCAAGCGCAACCACGCCATCAGGTTTCTCTGCGAGGATATGAAAGTGCGGATCAAGCTGCGCTTCCGCGGCCGCCAAAAGGCACACAAAGAAATCGGCTTCCAGGTCGTAAACCAGTTCATCAAGGAGGTCGCCGCTTTTGGCCAGGCGGATTCACCCCCCAAACTGCTGGGGGACCGCGACCTCAACGCGGTCATCAGCCCCTTGCCCCGCAACAAACGAGCCAAGAATCCGAACGAGTCGGCAACTCCGAGCGATTCGACAACTCCGAGCCTGCCCCCCTCTTCGGCCGCACCCGAACCCACGGCGGAGCCGCCGCCTCCAACCTCCTCGGCGGAGGACCAAAGCGGGGTTTGATCGGAGCCTGGTCGGATATTCCCGGCGCCGCTCGGCCAACGGCAGTTTGAATCGCCGCTAGTATTCAGGGCGAGCATCCGGCTGGGCGTCAGATTTCTCTTCGGCCACGAAGGCGGAGACTCGGCGGGCACCCTCGGCCACTTCTTCCCGGGTCATCTCGAACGTCACAAACTCGCAGGCCTGCTCTGCCTGGCGGTACCCCTGAGCCGCCGAGAGCCGCACCCACTTCAAGGCTTCAATCCGCGTCTCGGGGGCCGTTCCCGTCGCCGTGTTTCGGCAGGCGAGATGCTGGCGTATCCCCAGCCGGTACTGGGCTCCGGCATCTCCCAACACGGCCGCGCGCGTCAGCCACATCAGCGATTTCGCCTCGTCCCGGTCCACCCCCTGTCCCTGTGCATACATGGCCGAGAGATTGAACTGAGCCAGCACATGATTCTGCGCGGCGGCTTTGCCATACCATTGCGCTGCTCGCGCATAGTCCTGCTGGCCATTCCCGCTGGCAAGTTTCAGCCCGAGTTGAAACTGAGCCTCGGCTTCCGCCGGACGGGTCTGGTTGTCGGCGGCCGGGTCAGCGAGGGGCTTGCGGTGGCTCAGCCACTCACGAAGGGAAGAGAGAGACATAGACCCTATATTAACCGCTCTAAACGCTTTTACAACGCATATTTAATCAGGGAGGCTTGTTCCCTGTCACGCCGCCAAGGCGCGGCTGGCGATGGACTCGAGCACGCGCAAGGGGGCCTTTTCGGGCTTCAGCATCGCCGACACCGGCACAATCAGCGTCTGCTCCACCGCGTAACGTCCGGACAAAACCGCGTGCGGCACGGAATCCGTGAAGCAAATCCAAGTGGACCCAGGCGGGAATTCGAGCCTGATTTTCCGGCAGGCTCGTTGGAAACCGGAGTTCTCCTTGAGGTAATCATGGAAGCGGAGCATGAAACGATCGTAGGCTGTCTGCCCCTTGGGCTTCAGGCCCAGAGCCCCGCCCAGCCGGTGCCAGACTGCGGGCCAGCCGCCGTTTCCTTGCCGGGCGACGTCCGTCAACCCGGCCGGCTCAGCGTAGGCACGAGCCAGCTTGGGAAACGCATCCGTCGTTTGCCACAGGCGCGGCTCGGCCGGGTTGATGTTGGAAAAGCAGCGCAGAATCCGTCCGCCCCGCGTTGGCCGGCTGGGGAAGGCATCCACATGCAACAGGTCGTTGCGCTTGCGCAGGGGCAGCGCGCGATCCTGTTCCGCCTCGGGCCGCAGGCTCGCATAATCGAGCGACCAATGCGCGGCATAGGGCTCCAACAGGCGCGAAAGAAACAAAGTCACCCGCTCCGAGTAGCGGCGCATCACCTCCTGCATGCGCCGGCCCGCGGAGGCATCCGCTGGCGCAAAACCCCGCAGCAGATCCTGCCTCGGTCGATAGGAGATGTTTTTGTGGAAGCGCGAATCGCCCCAATTCTGCGACATCAGGAAGGTCCGGTCCTCCTGGGAGAAATCGAAAGGGAACCTCTCGAAAAAGAGGATGCGGTTGTCTTCCAGTTGCTCGCAGCACCAGCGCGACCGCGCCTGGGCCTGGCCGGGGGACTCCCAGCCTTCGCCAGCCTGAAAGTCCCGCACCGGCGCCAAACAAGTCTCCGCGGCTTCAAGTTCTTGCATACCATCACTTTTGGGAACAGCACATGGAACGAGCGAGAAACTACTACCGGCGCCCCCATTGGTGAATATGGGGTAATCAACCTATTGCGCGGGATGGCAGGCAGAATCGCACGGTGGTCCCGCATCCGTTCTGGCTGGTGATTTCAAAGCGGCCGCCCAGCTTTTCGATGCGCGTCTTCATATTCGCGATGCCATCCATGCCTTCAGTGGGGCTTTTTTCCGGCAACCCCCGTCCATTGTCGGCGATGGCCAGCCACAGCTCACCCTGCTGGACCTGAAGGCTGAAACGAACCTCAGTCGCGCCCGAGTGACGCACCACGTTGGCCAGGGCCTCCTTGAAGGCCAGGAACAACTGATGCCGCAACCGGGCGTCGATGGCGTATTGGACCGGGCTGGAAGGCCCCTCAAACTGCCAACGGATCCTGGCCAATCCCAGGAAGCGATCGGCATAGAAGCTGAAGTACCGCACTATCGAGACGACCGAATCATGAAGCGGATTCATGGCCCAGACGATTTCCTCCAGGGCGGCCACCACCTGGCGCGACTTCTCGGCCGCCTGTTCAAGGTAGCGGACGCGCTCCGCTTCAGAGCCGGCCATCGACTTGGCGCGGGCGGCCAACATGCCTATTTCGGTGATGTCGGAACCGAGTTCATCATGCAGGTCCCGAGCGATGCGGGCCCGTTCCTGCTCCATCGCCCCCTGGTGCTCCACGCGCTGGCGCTCCTGGATCTGAGCTCCAAGCTCAGCCGTGCGCTGCTCGACCTGTCGATGGAGCTGAGTAATCCAGAGCGCCAGAATCGCCAGGGCGCACCCCAGGATGCCGACGATCACCAGCAGCTTGCGCAACGTCCACCAGGGAGGCAAGGCCAGCACTTTGATGTCCGCCGGAGAGTTTAGCAACAGGTCCAGCGGGACCACGTCTTCGCCCAGAGCCACGTAGCCGCCTTGCGCGCGATAGACGCCGGTCAGCTCGAGGCGGCTCCCGAGCCGAAGCGGGCGCTCGGACGCCTCGCCTGTATTAAGGCGGGCCAAAAACCTCGAGGCCCCTGCCTGGATCTCCAACACCTGGCCTGCCGCGGTCCGCCGCAACCCAGCCAACATTCCCTCCACCCGCACCAGGGTCGAATCGTAGACCAGGTTGTTTAAATCGGCCGCCGGAACCGGCGTTGGCTCCGGCAGCGCGGCGCGGCCGACCTTTCTGGCCACCGCCGCGCGCAGCACCGGCGCGGCCCCGCTCAACTCCGGAAAGCCGACCACCTCCACTCGATCTCCGGGCTCCAGCGCCAAAGGCTCCTTGGCCAGGAAGCGCAGGCCGTTGGCGCCGTCCATCAAGAAGTAATCCGTGCCGCGCACATGGACGACCTGGCCCGCTACCTTCACCCGGTGCGCGTTGTCCATCGACGGATCGAAATGTTTCAAGGACGCGGCGGTTCGCGTCGGCAGCGAGAACAAATCATTCGGCGCAGGCTGATCGACGCTCACTTCGGCGGTGTACATGCGGAACTGGCCCACCTTCAGTTGAAGCGTGCCCGGCTGCCAATCCGCCAACAGGCACCCTCGCAGCCGAACCACCGCGTTTTCGTATTGCTCGGGCGGCCCCGGACTGACCCCGCTCCTTAACAGATCCAGTTTCAGCACCCCGCCACCGATGCGCAAGCTCAGGCGAGACCAGCCGTTGGAGCGGTTGACCGAACTTTCGACCAGGCCGACAATTTCCACCCATTGAGAGTCCAGGCTCGCATTCAGAAACTGATTCCAGGCGGGGTGAAGCGGTTCCGGCGGGCTTCCCGCTCCCAAGTGCCTTACCCGCTGAGCTTTTGCCTGGCCCTTTTGAGCCACCCCTTCGATCTCGAGGAATTCCCACATTTGAGGCAGGCCCGACGGCGGCGCTGACGCGTCGACAAGCGTCACGCCACTGATGCCGTCCTGGATAACGAAAGCCCTTTGATCGTCCTGGACGCAGGTGACCACCCCTCGAATCCTGAACGCGTACTCCGGCTGTGCCGCCCGCGGCTGCAACCGGCGGACCTGGTCGGCCGTTGTTAATGCCGCCGGGCCAAGCGGGTGGGTGCCGGGCGGATGATCCGCGGGAGCTTCTATCACCTCGATCTCTCTGCCGCTCGGAACCAAAAGAATAGCGGCGGTCCGCTGTCCGCCTGCGGCAAACGCCGGCTCATAGAACCCCGTGGCTCGAACCCAGCGATCCGTCAGGCGGCTCGTGGAATCCGGCGTTGGCTCCCCCAGCTCCACTCGAACGCGACCGCCTCCCTGGGCCAACTCCATCTCGAAGCCGTTTCGATCCTCGCGCAACTGCGTGACGCGGCCCTCCGCCGCCATCCAACCACCTTCCGGTCGCGGCCCCGGCGGGCTTGAGCGGATAGGCGCAGGGGTCGGAAACCCGGCTTCGCCCGTTATGGCCAAGCCAATGGTCGGCTCGCCCACGAAGAGCCGGCTGCCGGCGGCGGACTTGAGATTGAACGTGTACAGACCCTCGCGTGGCACTTCAAGCCAGCCCATGAACTGCACGGCCACGTTCCTGTCCCGTGTGCGGCTTCCCTTGAGATTAAGATTGCTCAGATTGCCTGATTTCACTGGCGTCAGCGTCGTGAAATCCGGCAGGCTTTCCCAATCCCCTTCATAGCACCGGTAGGACAACCCGTTGACCTGACGTCCGGGGCGACCGGCATCATCGCCCGTATCCCGGAACAGCACGCCATCGGGTATCTTTTGGCGAGGCAGGTCTGGCCCTTCATAGCTTACCTCCAAGCCGGGCTTCCCGGCGCCGTTGAACCACTCGACTCGAAAGGGGTGCCGGCCCCGCTTCAAATAGACCGTCCCGGATTTCTCCAGCGTCCGGTGAGTCCCATCATTGTCAACAACCGCTCCCTGCGTTCCGATTCTGAAGCCCGCTCCGCGCCGAACAATTGTCGCCGGTCCTTCGAGGCGCACCCGCTGGCCGGCGCGGATGGACTGGCCTTTCAAATCCAATTGCAGTTCCACCGCTCCCGTCGCATCGCTTAACACCAGCCTGTTGTGCAGCGGATTTGCCCACCAGACGGCTCCCTCCAAACCAATCCAATAATTAGTGGCGGAGTCCTGCTCGTCCACTTGGCCGAGTTGCGCCACGTTGGTAATAGCGGGCGGCGGACCTGGAATCGAATCCTGGCCCGCAACGCGGGCGGGGCCTGCGCTCAACACCAGCAGGACCACGAATGCGGCCAGGCGGCCCCAGACCTGATACCGAGTTTCGCGCATGAATTGCAGCATAGCCGAAATGGCCCGCTCCTTGCACCAAACTTCGGATGCCACGTGTGGTGATCCGCACGGATATGAGTAAAAGAAGGGGTGGGAATTCGACATTCCCACCCCCACGAACTCAACCTCATGCGAAGGCGTGCTTCAGAGAGCGGGCGGCGGCGGCAGTATCGGCCCCACCTGGATGCGATAGAAGAGCATCGGCAGCGGCCCCGAGACCGTGTCCGTCCACTGGAACGGCATGGCTGCCGGCGTATTCGTCGCAATCGATGTCCAATCGACCAGATTGGTCGAGGTTTGGATGATGTAATCGGGACCGATCTGCCCACTGAGTGTCAAAACAAACTGGCCCGCGCTCCACATCGGCGAACTGACCGCCGGTTGCGTCAGCGGGTTAACGATGACGTTGAAGCTCTGCGTGGCGCTC
>Ga0181520_10010121_pt1 | contig 12753 bp, 11 predicted proteins | sample PEATcosm2014_Bin_29_FD_132451 | JGI IMG/M metagenome (GOLD analysis project Ga0181520, IMG submission 132451) | Peatland microbial communities from MTU Mesocosm Facility, Houghton, MI, USA - PEATcosm2014_Bin02_30_metaG | ecosystem: Environmental > Terrestrial > Soil > Wetlands > Peat | place...
AGGATGATCCGAGGGGGTTGCATTCGTCGTATCCCACGAGAGCAGCCTGCTTCCGTCCGCGCTCAGGATCAGCTTGACGTTGAGCAGATCTTTGGGCGTAATCATCTGGTCGCCCACCAGCACTCCTCCCCGCGTAGCCTCAAAATAGGTGTGATTGAAAGTTCTTCCCGATGAGTCCGAATCCGCCGTATCCGAGCTCGGTGTAAAGCCGATCACCTTCAGCTTCTTTGCCTTCTCCAAAGAAATGTTCACCCCGGAGTTCATATCTTCCACGGTCACAATCACGCCGTCCCGATGCTTGCCGTCATCCCCGAAGGGCTGCGCAACTTTGAACCAGTAACGCCCGCGCAGTGTTCCGGTGCTGGTCTTTACATAGGAAGAGTTGGGAAATCTCCTGTAGAACTCCATGAAGATCTCCGGCGAGCCATCTTTATTGGCTGCTTCCCAGGCGGCAAACTCGCTCATGCCGGTGTGGAATGAGGCAAACGAACTGGTCGCCGGCTTCTCTCCCTGCGATTCAGTTGTACGCGAATCCCCCTGAGCGTCGCCCGACGGCGAGGCGGAATTGGAGGCCGCCTTCACCGGCGCATCCGTGCTGCTCAGCGAAAAGTTAACGTTGATTGTGGTCAGCACCCGCACCGGTTCGCCCTGCACGGTATAAGGCCGGTAGCGCCAGTTTTTTACCGCATCGTAGGCCGCTTGCTGCAACATCGCCGGCCCGCTGAGGATGCGCAACCCCTCAATCGTCCCGGTCTTCGAGATGGCGGCCTGAAGGACAACCGTGCCACTGACGCGCGCCGCCATGGCGATGGGCGGATAGACGGGATCAACCTTGTCCAGCAACATTCCCGCCACCACGCCGGAGTCAACACTGAGCTGGCGGCTGTCATTGGACGAGCCGGAGGATTGAGCAACCAAGGCCGGAAGAATGAAGATACAGGAACAAAGCGGCAAGCAGAGAATAAGCCGCATCCCGAAGGTCCGATTGCGGCGGAAGTTCAGCAGAAACATCGGAACACCTCTATAACAGGAAACGTGACGAGTTTAGCAGAAAATGCCCAGCCAAGGCGAGAGGTTTTCATCCAGCCTTTACACTTTCGAATCCTTGAATCTCGATACCTTACGCTGCGGTGCGCACCAGAAACGCCTGGTTGGCCGCAAATGCCGTAAGATGGAGAATGGATTGATGTTGAATCCCCGTCCGGATTGGGCAGGGAAAATCCACGCAAAGACCCTCCTATGACTGATTCCGCGCCAAACGCATCCCGCTACTACCTCACCACGCCCATCTACTACGTGAATGCGCGCCCTCACCTGGGCCACGCTTACTCGACCATCGTCTGCGACGCCATTGCGCGGCGCAAGCGAGCGCTGGGCATCGAGACATGGTTCCTCACCGGCACCGACGAACACGGCCAGAAGATTGAGCGCTCCGCCGAGAAGGCAGGCTGCCCGCCGCAGGCCTTTGCCGACTCCATCTCCGGCGAGTTCAGCGGCCTTTGGCAGCGCCTCGGCATCACCAACGACGACTTCATCCGCACCACCAGCGAGCGCCACAAGCGCGGCACGCAGAAGTTGTTTACCGAGTTGCGCAACCGCGGCTTCATCTACAAAGGCTCTTACACCGGCCAGTATTGCGTCAGCGACGAGTTGTATGTCGATGGCCCTCCGGGAACCGTCTGCCCCGATTGTGGCCGCGTCACGGAAACCGTAAGCGAAGAGAATTACTTCTTCAAGCTCTCAGCCTTTGAGCGCAAGCTGCTGGAGTTCTATGAGGCCAACCCCGATTTCATGGGCCCGGAATCCACCCGCCGCGAAGTGGTCTCCTTTGTGCGCGGCGGCCTCAAGGATCTCTCCGTCAGCCGCACCAGCTTCTCCTGGGGCATTTCCGTCCCCGACGACGAGAAGCACGTCATCTACGTTTGGCTGGACGCGCTGGCCAACTACATCACCGCCCTCGGTTACGGCTCCGACGACCCAGCCGATCAGGCGCGCTTCAAGAAGTTTTGGCCGGCGGATATGCATCTCGTCGGCAAGGAGATTACCCGCTTCCACTGCGTCTACTGGCCGGCCTTCCTGATGGCCGCCGGCATTCCGCTGCCGCGCTCGGTCAAGGCCAACGGCTGGCTGCTCTTCGACCAGGGCAAAATGTCCAAGTCGCGCGGTAACATTGTCCGCGCCGATACGGTTCGCACCGTTCTTGGTTCTGATGCGTTACGGTACTTCCTGCTGCGCGAGATTCCCTTCGGCCAGGACGGAGGCTTCTCCTTTGACGCTTTGGTCCAGCGCTACAACGGCGATCTGGCCAACGGCTACGGCAACCTGGTCAGCCGCGTGGTCAACATGGTCCACAAATACTTTGGCGGCATTCTGCCTGAGGCGGGCGCTCCCACCGCGGCGGAAGACGCTCTGCGCGAAAGCGCCGTGCGGGCCATTGCCTCCTTTGGCTCTGAATTCGACGCAATGAACTTTTCCGAGGCGCTGAAGGCTCTGTGGGTTCTGGTGGCTGAAACCGACGGATATCTGACCGCCAACGCCCCCTGGAAGCGCCCCGTGGATCGGCCCGAAGCCGAACACGTTGCGCTGCAAGCCCGCGTGCTGGCCACTGCGGCTGAAGCCATTCGCATCATCACCGCGCTGGTTTATCCGATCCTGCCCGACGCGGCGGCCAAGGTCTGGCTGCAACTCGGCCAGGGCGAAATCACGGACGCCGCCAAGAACGCTTTTCTGACGCAGATCAACTGGGGTGGCCTGCGCGCCGGAACCCAATTCGCCGAACCCGCGCCGCTCTTCCCCCGCGCCGAAAAAGACGCCGTTGCCCGCATGCAGCAGATCGAAGAAGAAAACAGCAAGTCCGTTATCGAAGCGGCTGGCGGCAAGACTGCTCCCGCTGATGAGCCAGCGGCATCCGCCCCGGAGGGGCGAGACGAGAATAGCCCAGGGCGAAAGCCCTGGGTAGGCCGGGAACCAGAGGCGTCAAGCCCCGGAGGGGCGACCGAATTCTCCCAAAAGATTTCAAATGAGCAAGGCCGTTTTTCTGGCCTTGCCGAAAAAGCCACTACGCAAACTTTGAAAGGGCATGACTTCAGTCGTGTCGAAAACGCCACACAAAATGCCGGGGCTTCAGCCCCTGAGGGACGTTCCTTGGAAAACACACCTGCCATTCCCGCTTCGCCTAACGCCGAACCTGCCATCACACCCGCCGTGGGTGCCCCCGGTCCCTCGCCTTTGGGGACCGGGGAGGTGAACCCCTCCGCAGCCATCGCCGCGCCACCGGCGTCTGCCTCACCGCAGGTGATCTCCATCGACGACGTCATCAAGGTCGATCTGCGCGTAGCGCAAATCCTGGTCGCCGAGCGTATTCCCAAAGCCGACAAGCTCCTCCGGCTGGAAGTCGATCTAGGCTATGAGAAGCGCCAGATCCTGGCCGGCATCGCGCAATACTACGAGCCGGAAAAGCTGGTTGGCCGCAAGATCATCATTGTCGCCAACCTGGCCCCCCGCAAGATGCGCGGCCTGGAGTCCAACGGAATGTTGCTCGCCGCCTCGCTACCGCCCGATGGCGCCCCCGTCCTCGCCGGCTTCCTGGAAGACGTCCCCCTCGGCGCGCGCCTGAAGTAGCACCTGCGGTGCGGCCAGCGGCTCACTGCTCGCTCGCATAGGGTTCGTGGTTCCCCGGTCTCAAAATCGAGACCGGGGGCACCCGGCACCTGGCTTTGAAACTATAAGTGCAGTAAAAAAGCCTCTGTGAATACTCAGTATTCACAGAGGCTTTTCGTCTTTATCACTATCTTGGATTATTTACCGCTCATTCTCCGCTCGGCAGTATTATTTCGATATTAATTTCTCCATTCACTTTCTCGTAGAGTTCAATGACTTCCGAAAGCTGATCTCTAAGCAATTTCGCATTACGCCAACCAAAGGTAACGGCGGCGGTCTCTTGGACAACACCTTTGAATTCTTTTCCTGGATTGGGAGTTTCGGGACTGTCAATAACCTGCCCTATGCGAATCCGAAGATCGTCCAATGTCCAAGTGGCATGCATCATATTCGCATAGATTTCAATTATTCCATCCGGAGATTTGATCCACGGAAGTTGCCCTCTTACCTCTCCACCTTCGCTCATTTCTTATTCTCCAAATACCCGAGGCTCACTGCCGGTTTTCCAGTTCCGCTAAATGCTATGTTTCCAATCCCTCCCCCATCGAATGGGGAGGCCGACAAGGCAGATCTGCTGGTTGGATGAATACCGCCCATCAGCACAGTATTAATCCTTTGATGAACATTGGCTTGCACATCAGTGTGTTTTTTCATCTCCGAGCGCTTATCCAGATAAGAAGAAAGAGCGCCTAGAGCAAAAACGAAACAAACTACCAAAACTGATAAGAATTCAACCTTTTCCATCGCTACGCTCCTTTTGCCAATTTTTCTTTTTCTCTCAACTTCATCTCCTTCTTTTTGCAATAGAACGCGAGCAGAAAGCAGATAAATGCTACACCAAAAGACCCGAGAATCGACTTGACACTCAACGGTGACTGGTTTCTGGCTCTATCATATAGGTCATCCAAAACAGGAAAGACAAACCACAAAACTGCAACTTCATTCCAAAAAGTCTCAGCAAGACTCCAGAATTCGCTACTGCCTATCGACCATTTGGCCGCAGCCAAAAGGTGCCGTTTCAAACGGGACCGCCAATGCCAAGCAGGCCAAACCACTATCGCCAACCCCAAAATACAGGCAATCCCGGAAATCAGGCGAACTATCACAGAATCCCATTATAAGCATATCGGCTGTAAATCCATTCAACATAAAAGATTCTACCGAGGTGCCTTTCGTTTCATTACTTTTGCTGCATTCTCATCAATATCCTCAACCTCCCAAATTGGGAATTGGGCAGGTGGCGTACCCAAGTTTTCAAATCTTGACTATTTTTAAAAGTTGGATGCCCCATCCATTCCACGGTTTGAAACACAGATCCTTCGACTTCGCTCAGGACGGAATGGGTAGGCGTCCACAAACCTCAACCCGCCTGTTTTTCTGATCCCTGACCGCTGTTCCCTGACCCTTGTGAACAAGCGCTACCTCGTCTGTGTCACCGCCCGTTCCAGGGTCTCACGGATATAACGCGTGTAAGGGATGCCGCGTTCGCGCGCGCGTTTCCGCACTGCATTGAGCAGCGACTGCGGAAGGCGCATATTGATTTGTTCGTCTTTCTTTTCGAACTCGAAGTGCACCGGGCGGAACTGCGCAAAATCCAGTTCCGACAGATCCTGTGCCAGGAACTCTTCGGCCTCTTCATCGGTTTTCAGTTGTGGAACGCTCTTTTTCATAGGCTGCAAACTCCTTTTCGTGCATAAAGCGGGCCGAGATTGGCCGAAGCAGGCGCATCTGTCCCTTCGTCCGCATCGTGAAAGCAACAAAGACGCCTCGTCCCGATGCCGTTTTTCCCACCGCGATCCGCCGATCTTCCTTCATCGAGTGCTTCCAAGCTGGCGCCACGAAATGATCGGTCCTAGAAAGAAACAAGCGTGGACCAGGAGGTCCACGCCACAGCCGACCGGGAGGTCGGCGCTACGGTTTTATGCGCGGTGGGTCGGAAAGACCGGTGGGAACTAAAAAGAGCTTCGATTTCAGCGATTGAAACGCCGTGCTTTTGACACTTGGTGCGGTTGCCCTCATCCCAATCGAAGCCGCCTATCCCGATGCTCATGTCAAAGTAGTATAGTCATTTGTATATACATTTGTCAACTGAAATCTCAATGTGCAGCCCTGCTCAGCTACAGTATTTTCAAGTTAAGGATTCCCCGGTCTCAAAGTCGAGACCTGGGGCACCCGCGATTTTTATCACCCCGGCTCAATTCCCGACCGCCTCGATTCCCGCAAAACGGCCTTATCCGCTCTCCGGCTCAGGCGTCTCCCTGAGCGGCTTGGCAAAGGGGCGGAAGAGGAAGAAGCCTTTTTTCTTTTCCGGGCCCACTGGCAGGCCGCAGGCGGTGCGAGCCATCTGGCGAATGGCGCGCGCAATGGGCGAGTCTTGCAGCACCACTGGAGTGGCCGTGCTGGCGGTGCGTTGCGCCGTGGCAAAATCGTCGGGAATCTTCCACAGAGCCGGCCGGGTCAGGGCTTTCGTGATCTGCTTTTCATCAAAGAGCAACGCGTGCGGCGTGTAGCGGTTGAGCACAATCTGCAACTTCTGTCCGCGCGCGGAGAAGAACTGCGTAATCATCCGGTTGGCGTTGCGCATCTCGGTCACGCCAACCTGCGCAATCAGATAGAGGCAGGCCGCATCGTCAAAGGCAGCCGTAGTCCGCAGATCGATTCGGGTTCCGGCGTCCACCACCACATAATCAAAGCACTGCCGCGCCACGGCCAGCAGTTTGTCTACCGCGTCACTGGGCGCATTTACCGGGGCAAATTCGCCCGGAGCGGCCAGCACCGAAAGCCCCGAGCTATGCTTGGCCAGCAGCGAACGGAAGAAGTTCGCGTCCAGACGGTTGCAATCCTGCAGCGCGTTGGTGGTTGAGTATTGCGAGACCATTCCCAGGTTAAGCGCCGCGTCACCCAGCGGAAGCCCAAAGTCGATCAGCAGCGTGCGCTGGCCCGACTCCTGGGCCAGGGCAACGGAAAAATTCGAGGCAATAGTGGTCACTCCGCAGCCGCCCTTGACGCCCAGGAATGTGAAGAGCTTCCTGCCGCCTTTTTTGCCGCGCGAGGTTGCCGAGCGGCGGATCGAAACCCGCGCCAGCGCTCCGGCAATGTCCGCCCGCAGCAGCGGAAGAATCAGAAACTCCCGCGCCCCGGCACGCATAAAGCGCACCGCCATCTCCAACTGCGTCTCCGTCGAATACACCATGACGGTTGTCGAGTTCGAGGCGCAGAGAGTCTCCACCACGTCGTAGGCAAACTCGGGATCGCTGTCCAGGCCGATCATCACCGCGTCGTAACGCTGCTCCAGCATCTGCGGCAGTTCATCCAGATCCGCCGGAAAGGAGGAATACTCGCGTACCGACGTCCCCTGAAATCCGGCCAGCGCCGCGGCTACCTCGCGGCGATGCTGGTTGTCCGGGTCGATCAGCGCTACGGATAAGACGCCGGTGCCGGGGGATTCGGGATTCTGGACAATTGTGGGCATGGCATGGGGTACTTCAATGGATCTGCTGCGAAAGCTGGACCTGCGTCCGTCCAACTGTTTCGCCGCTTGCGTCTCTTTCCCGCGCAAGCGGCTAGTTACCAAAGGTCATCGATACTTCCAATGTGGCGACGCCGTCGCCCGGCTCGAACTTCCATTTGCGCACTGCTTCTTCAGCGGCAACCGCCAGCACACGGTTTCCAGAGATCGTCTTCACCTCGGTCACCTTGCCGGATGCGTCCACCGTCACGCTCATCTTGACCACGCCCGTAATCCGCATCCGCTTGGCCAACTCCGGGTATTCAGGCGGCACACGCTGATCGATGGCGCGATCTTCGGCTACGCATGGGAAAGTAAAAGCCAAAGCCAGCGCGCCTGCCAGAATCAGCCGTCTCCTTTTATGTTGAATTCTTTCGCCATGGAGTTTGCTGTCTGGATGATTCATCGGATTCACCTCTTGAAATTCAATCTTTCCAATGAGGTTATCGGCGCGGAGGTTGCCATCATTAACGCATTTTCAGACTCTAATTACCCTGGGACAGCGGAAGTTGGTGGGATTACTCCTCCGGTTCTCTCAACTCCTTACCCGCTTTCGCTAACCCGCCGCGCTTGAAACAGGTGCGCCGACCTCCCTGTCCACGCTTGTTTCATATCCAAGAGACCTGGCTGGTCGACTCTCTGCAAGCGTGCATGGTCTGTTCCCGGCAACGAGGCAAAAATCTTGCGCCAGAAGCAGACTCCGCCAGCTTGCCTCCACAAAGGTAATAAGAGCTTGAAAATCGGCTGATTGTGCAAGATTCAACGCCGATGAACTCATTGGAAAGATTGAATCTCACGAGGTGGAAATTATGATTAGCTCACCCAACAAAACCATTTCTCAACGAATTCCGCGTTGGGGAACAATATGGATGCAATTAGCAGCCCTGGCGCTGCTTTTGGCCCTCAGCCTGCCCTCAAGCGCCGAAGATCGGGCCATCAAATCTCGCGTTGCGCCCCTCTATCCTGAGATCGCCAAGCGTATGCGGATTGAGGGCGTGGTCACCATGACCGTAACCGTGGACGCGGAGGGCAAAGTGACGGACGTAAAAACAGTTTCTGGAAATCGGACCCTGTCGATTGCCGCGGAAGATGCGGTGCGCAAATGGAGGTTCGCGCCGGGCGCCGGCGTGGCCACCTTGGAAGTATCGTTGAACTTTGCCCTGCAATAAAGACGCGCGCGGAGAACGCCCGCACCCGCCCTTCACCCCTTTACGCACGCGGCAAAGGTCAGGTGTTCAGCGGCTGGGTTGTTTGCGCCGCGCCACTCTTCGAAGAGCCGCCCGTAGCTCAGCGTCAGGTATTGCGCCTGATCCACGCCGAGGCGGGCGGCGGCGCGGTCGATCCACTCTGGCGGCCCTTCCAACTCTGCGTAGTTGCCGATGGGCGTCTCATCCACCACGCAATGGCCCTCGCCGTCGGTCCACTCGGCGCGCCACTTCTCATAGCGGAAGGCGGGTGTGAGGCCCAGCGAAAGAAAGATCTGCTCAATCGCCGCGCCGTCGCCGACCTCGGTCTCCGTCTCCACGCGATGCTTGTGCCGGTCCTCGCCAACGCCCGAATCAGGAACGCGCTTGTGCGTCACCGTCCACCGTCCGCCGTAGTTGCGAATGCGCAGAATCTCGGTGCGCGCCCGCATCCGGCGGTCGGGCGTGTCATACAGGACGTTGCTCTCAAAGGCGCGCGGCGTGTGCAGCGTAAAGCCAGCCAACTCCAGCCGCCGCGCCAACCCGGCCAGGTCATCCACGCGAAATTTGATCTCTGTCTCGATGGGCATCGCTAGCTGTGAGTATAAGACAGCAGGGCAGATGAGTGCCCCGGAATGGATGAACGTGATAGCAAAACGCAATCACTGACGGCGGAAGCGCGGGATGGATGGGCACCCAAATGTGTTGAGACTACTCCCTCAGTCCCTCAGTCCTTCAGTCCCTCAGTCCCTCAGTCCCTAAGTCCCTAATTGAAAAACTCCTTCATCTTGTCCAGCAGGCTGGACGAGGCGGGCTTGTTTTCGACGGACATGGAGTCGGCCAGTTCGGTGATCAGATCGCGCTGCTGGCGAGTGAGTTTTTTAGGAATCTCGATGACCACTTTGACGATGAGGTCGCCTTTGCCCTTGCTGTTGAGGATGGGAACGCCGCGGCCGCGGATGCGCAGTTCGCGCCCGCTCTGCGTGCCTTCGGGAATCTTGATCTTGACCGGGCCGTCGAGGGCATCGATCTCGATCTCGGCACCCAGAGCGGCCTGCGGAAAGCTGATGGGAATAACGCAGTGCAGGTCGTTGCCTTCGCGCTCAAAGAGCTCATGAGGCCGGACGGCAAGGACGATGTAGAGGTCGCCTTTGGGCGCAGCGCTGCGGCCGGCGTCGCCTTCGCCTGTGTAGCGGATGCGGGTTCCGCTCTCCACGCCCGCGGGCACTTTGACGTTGAGCTTGATTTCGCGAATGACGCGCGTCTCTCCGCGGCAGGTGGTGCAGGGGTCGCCGATGACGTGGCCTGAGCCTCCGCAGGCAGGGCAGGCGCGGGCCACGGCGAAGAAGCCTTGCTGAAAGCGGACCTGTCCGCGGCCCTGGCACTGGGCGCAGACCTTTGGCCCCTTGCCGGAGGCGCTGCCCGTTCCGTGGCAGGTGTCGCAAGTTTCGCGGCGGCGGATTTTGACCTCAGTCTCCGTGCCGAAGACGGCTGCCTCAAAGTCGATGGCCAGGTCAAAGCGCAGGTCGTCTCCGCGTTGCTGCTGGCGCCCGCCGCGCTGCTGGCCGCCGACCGAGAACATCTCGCCGAAGAGGTCGCCGAAGAGGTCGCCGATGTCTCCCCCGCCGGCAAAGGGAGAGCCGCCAAAGCCCGGTCCGCCGCCGCTGACGCCGGCATGGCCGTAGCGATCATAAGCGGCGCGCTTGTCGGCGTCGCTCAGCACCTGATAGGCCTCGCTGGCTTCTTTGAACTTTTCCTCGGCTGCGCGATCGCCTTGGTTGCGGTCAGGATGATGCTTGAGCGCCTGCTTGCGATAGGCGCTCTTCAGCTCCTGGTCGCTGGCCTCGCGCGAGACGCCGAGAACTTCGTAATAGTCTGCTTTGCTCACTCTTGAATTCAATCCTATTCGTTGATCTGCTTGGGGTTGGAACTGATGCGCACCAGCGACGGCCGCAGCAGCCGGTCACGCAATTTGTAGCCGCGGCGAATCTCTTCGGCAATGTGATGATCGGGCAGGTCGGGCCGCTCCACGCTGCCCAGCGCTTCATGCAGGCGCGGATCAAACTCCTCGCCTTCGGTGGGGATGGGCGTCACGTTCAACTGGCGCAGCACGTCTTCCATCTGCTTGACGATCAGCTCAACGCCGGAGCGCAACTGCTCGGCCGATCCGCTGGCCTTGAGCGCCAGTTCAAAGTGGTCCATCACCGGCAAAAACTTTTCTACAACACTGCCAACGGCGTAGTCGCGATTGGCTGCCTGCTCGCGCTCGGTGCGCTTGCGGGCATTCTCGAACTCGGCTTGCAGGCGGGCCAGGCGGTCCAGCAGTTGGTCGCGCTCGGCTTTGAGCTGGTCAAATTCAGCGCGGCTGACGCTTTCACCCTGCTCGGCTTCCGGGGACACATTCTGCTCTGCCTGCGCGGCTTGCTCTTCCTGCGCGGCGGCTTCGGCCAGTGCTGCCGCCGCCTCCGGCGATAATGTCAACTCGGATTCTTGTTCTGACATATTTTTATGATTTCTCCTGAAGATTCGTTGCATACATCCATGATAAATTCTTTGGCTGAGGAGGGTCTCAAAAGCGCAGGGAATAAAGCCCCGCGTCCATGATCTGGCTTTATCGGCACGCCGGCTGATCCATCCCCACCGTTGAAACGGTGGGCTAATGGCCATTGCGCCTACGGCGCGTGCAACAGATCCATCCCACCATTGAAACGATGGGCTAATAACCTCTGCGCCAACAGCGCGAATTCACGCGCGCAGGTTCTCGTTTTCAGGAAGCTCCAGCAGGCGCTCGGAGAGGCGGGCGATGTAGCGAACCGCCTGAATCATCTCCTGGTATTGGATGCGGGTGGGCGCGATGACGGCCACGGTTCCCAGATCGGCTCCGCCCAGGCGCGCCGGAGCGCCAATCAGCACCAGATTTTGCATGGCCTTTGAGGCTTCGTCCAGGCCGGTCATCTCTTGTCCTGCTTGATTCAAGCCGACCACCACGCGCACCTCCTGCTGGCGGCCATCCACGTAGGCGGTGAGCAGCTCGATCAGCCGCTGCTTGGCCTCAAGCGCCACCAGCATCTGGCGCAGGCGCTCGCGATCGGCCTCGGCGGCAATCAGGTTGGCCATGCCGTCCACAAAGATCGCCGGGCCGGTATCATTCGCCACCAGCGCGCCCTTGCGGCAAAGCTCCTCCACCGAGGAAAGCATCTGGTGGTAGGCGGCCTGCTCCTCGTCGATGCGCCGGGCCACCTCGGCGCGGATGCGCTCGATGGGCCAGCCGCGAAAGTTTTCATTCAGGTAACGCGCGGCGGTTTCCAGCTCCACATGGCTCAACTCGCGGTCCAGCAGCAGCACGCGATCCTGCACCGCGCCGGCCTGCGTCACCAGCACAGCCAGCACGCGCCCTGCCGAGAGACGCGAAAAATGAATGTGCTCCAGGATTTGGCTGCCGGTGGAGGCGGCCAGCGCCACGCCCAACCCGCTTGAAAGCAGCGCCAGCACGTGCGAGGTGCGCTCCAGGTAATCGTGGCTGCTGGTGACGCCCGTAAAGCTCTCTTCAATCTGTCCGCGGCGCGCCTCGCTCATCGGTATGGAGGGCAACCTTTGCGGCGTGGCAGCGGCGCGCTGCGGCTGAGTGATCTGTTCAACGTAATAGCGGAAGGCGGCGGCGGTGGGCACGCGGCCGGCCGAGGTGTGCGGCTGCTCCAGCAGGCCGGTCTCGCCCAGCGTGGCCATCACGTTGCGGATGGTGGCCGAACTGAGTCCCTCTTGATGTGAGAACGAACGCGCAACGGCCTGCGAGGCTACCGGCTCGCCGGTGGCAATGTACTGCTCGATGATGGCCGTCAGCACCAGCCGCTCACGCGGACTGACGCGCGCGTCAGGCATCTTCTCCGCTCTCCGTTCTTGACTCAACCATAGTTGCTACTTAACCCTCTAGCCTTACCAATAATGTAGCGTCGGCCTTATGTAGCGCCGGCCTTCCCAATTAGCGTAGCGCCGGCCTTCCCAATGAATGTAGCGCCGGCCTCCTGGCCGGCTGTAACGTGGACCTCCCGGTCCACGCCTGTTTCTTCTCAATCTCAAATCCGCGTCAGCCGCAAAAGCTCAAAAAGCTGTAGAAGGCGAACCCCCATTCCGAGGCCGATAAGAACCTGCTAACCGCTTGAAAAATCTACCATTTATGCCGGAATCAGTGCAGGGTTCTCCTCTTTAATTCTATGGAGGAGCGACGAGTGCTGTCAATGGGCGTGCGCGGCGGCGGGCGCAAGCCCGGTGGTGCAGCTCCAGTCTTTTCCAATCGAAAGATGAGCCTGAAGGAAGCGAAGGGTAGGCGAAGCCGGGTTTTTGTCCTTTCGGGTTTTTAAAGATAAATTATGCTAGCAGCCGGGGCCGAGGGAATGTGGAAAT
>Ga0181520_10010123_pt1 | contig 12752 bp, 6 predicted proteins | sample PEATcosm2014_Bin_29_FD_132451 | JGI IMG/M metagenome (GOLD analysis project Ga0181520, IMG submission 132451) | Peatland microbial communities from MTU Mesocosm Facility, Houghton, MI, USA - PEATcosm2014_Bin02_30_metaG | ecosystem: Environmental > Terrestrial > Soil > Wetlands > Peat | place...
CGAAGTGGTATAAGAACCAGATTCGTAATAAAGCCATCCCATGCGGATAGTTGTTTCATAAGATTTTTCATCATAAACTTTCTGAATTTCAGCTATCGCTTTTGAATAATCTTTGTTCTTTTCGAAAGCATAACTATTAGTAAAGGCATCTTTCATACCGTTCAGATCCTGCGTAAATGCAGATAAAGAATACAGTAAAAAAAAGATAATTACAATTTTTGATTTGATTTTTATAGTTTCCATTTTACACCTCCTATTATAAAATTATTCCTATATTTAGTTGTATTTGTTATGTACGTATTTTGTGGCATATCGGTAATATAGCTGCTTTGTTTTTGTATAAATTCGTAAGTAAGTGAAATGTCAAATCGCTTGAAAACAAGTATCGGCTTGATGCCGCAGCGGAACATAACAGGGTCGGTATTATTATCTACAACAAAACCATTACTTTCGGTGAAATCGCTGAATGTTCCAAGGGTTACAAAGCCTTCAAGCCAGATGTACTTACATATTTTTGTCCCCGCAACCTGGTTGAAAACCATATTTTTTATCCCGGGAAGATGTTTGAAGTCAATATGTTTTATAGTGTCTTCCTGAATGGCGGTAATTGTGCTGCTGAAATACAGGTTCAGGTTTCCTTCGGGATACCATGTAACGGTTAGCCCTCCCTCTTTTTGCTTATAGTTATTAAGGTTGGAATATGATGCGAACAATGATGTAGTAACCCTGCCCCAGTTTTTGTTGATAGCTAAGCCAAAAGCATAATTATAAAAAGAAGTGTCCTTTTGAGAATAATTATATTTTTGAATAGGGGTTACATAGCTGGTATCATGATATACAATAGTATCTTTAGATGATGATGGCGGCTTTGGAACCTGTGTATGCCTGGTAATCGAATCATATAAACCAACATTAACAGTGCTATTATTTGCTTTAAAATTTATGGTCTTTACCGACAGCAAATGAAAAAACGGAACAATGTCAAGCCCTTTGGCTACATGTATATTGCATTTAAGATATAACTCAGTTTGTTTCAGCTTATATTTAAAATTCATGGCAGTATCGCTTGATTTTATTAACTGCTGAACATTATACACGGTATCGTAAGAGGTAAATGCAGGGTGGCCGTTGCGGGGCGGATGAACAACAACGGTATCACTCACGTTGGAAGATCTTCCGCCGGGTGCATAATTAACGGTTTGAAATAGCTGCATATCTTCATCATTAACAAAACTTACGCCGGGATAAATGGAAAGCCATTTGCCAATATTAATATCCATGCCAATATGCGTATAACTGATGTTATTAGTTAAAGCGGCGCTTCCGCCGAGATTTTCACTCCCTGCTAAATTTATACTCCCGTTCTGACTTATATTGTTGCTTGTAGCCTGACCTGTTTCAAAATAAACATCTTTAAGCGAAATGTTTTTCTTTAAATGAACATCTTTTTTTATGTCGTCGGTCATTTTATATCCTAAATTGCGGGCATCGCTTTCTCTGCCCGAAAACAGGTAACTGTAATAAAGAAACTCTTGGGTAGTAGTATCTCCTGAATTGCTTTTTAATGCTTTCTCAAATTGTTTGATGGCAGGGGCATACTTCTGTTTATAGTAATATGCTTCGCCCATTCGTAAACGCAGGTAGAAATAATCAATATTGTTAGCAAGTCCAAGCTTACCGTAGTGAATAACAGAATCCCATTCGCTGAAAGAAGCAAAGCCATAGGTTTGCAGGTCAATATTGTTAAAATTAACCTCATCCTGCGACATGGCAACAGAGGAAAAAAGAGAAAAAACTACTATGAAAAAGCTTATTCGGCTCATGCGGGAAATTAGTTAGCTAAAATAATACTTCTTTCTTATTCTCATTAATAATACACATGAAAGTGGTTTTACCCTGTTATGCTGAAAGAAATCAGCACTCCTTTAATATTACTGCATTTAAAGAATATTTTATTGTTTTTCTCCTGCAAAATCAGGGTGTTGATAAATATTTATCTGTTTCTATGCTGTAAAATCAACTATTTGCACTATATTTGTAGTGCAAAACTCACTATTCACGAGCAAATGATCATCATCACACCACATAATACCGCATTTTTACTGATATGTACACGAGTGTTTGATTACTCATTTCCTGACATATATACCCAAAACAGTTTTTCATTATTATTCGGTTTAGTAAGCAGAGAAGTAATACTATGACACAGGGACATTTTATACTGCTATGCCGGATGAAATGGACGGGTAAAGCCAAGCTGGAATACTTTGCCGATGAATTGAAAAGAAGAAAGTGCATCCGCTATAAAAAAGAAATATACGCTTTATTCGAGAAACCCCGTGAAAACACCATAGTGAGATGGGACTTTGATAAACTTGAATTACTTGCCTGCCTTCTGCATCGTTTTATCAACGAAGAATATATCAGGATGATAAAGACAAAAGGTTACTTTTTGTTCGCAGAGAGCCATTTTACCGACTTTGAAGGTAATAAAATGAGAAAAAACGCACTCAAGTACCAGAGCTGCCAGATAAATTTGAATAAAAGCCGCTATGCCGCTATCCTGGCGGAAGTTGACGATATTATTGCCTCCATTTCAAAGCGCTAATTCAAACTATTGTCAAACTATTGCCAAACTATTGCCGAAAGCCGCTTGACAAGAGGGTTTGGGGCATAGTATCTTTGTAAGCGAAAATCAAAAAAAGTATTAACCTTAAAAGCTTAAAAAATGGAAACAACAATTTTAAAACCAGAGCCAATGAGCTATGGACAAAGATTTGTAATGACGTTTGCCATGGTGGCATTAGTTAAAAATCTTCCCTTGATAACAGTTTTGTTAGCAAGTAAGAAAACTTCTACGCCAACTTTGGTAAAAGATTGCAATTTACAAAAAACAACAGGCGACCCGCTGGTGGTTGCGCCACCTGTAAACGATACAACAATCAAGGGACAGGCGAGCACACTCAGTAATACCTATGATGATTTCTTAGGCAAGCCGCCTACGGCAACTTCGGCACAGGTAACCACGGCAAGAAACACCTGCATAAATTCGTACAACCAGAATGCTATGTACATACAGGGAATTGCCAGAAACGCTGCCATCGCAGCAGGTGATGTTTCAGTAGGGATACAGGTGGTTATCCGCTGTGGTTATAAAGTTAAAAAAACCAAAGCCCCTACTACCAGGGTATTTAAGGTAACACCTTCGGGGATTGGTGCGGTGGAGATAACCACCAAAGCGGTAGCTCCCCGTGCAGGCTATATACGCCAGTACGGACCTACTACCGCCAAGAATGTGGTGCCTGCCGTGATAGCTGAAGACCTTTACAGCCTCGAGGCAGATGTACATGTTACCAATTTAAAGAGCGGAACCATTTACGGTTTTCGCGAAGCGAGTATTTTACCCCTGAAACGTGCAGGTACAAGCACAGTACCTACCTCTCTTGTTAAAAAAGCAGCTACGCCAACAATAGCTACCAACGTGCATAAAGTTACTTTCAGCGACGGCGCCGAACACTACACATGGAGTAACTGGGTGTATGTGGTAATACTGTAAAGAATTACTTAGATTACGCTAAAGTTTAGAGTACTTAGGGCTAAAACCTTTAAGTACTCTTTTTATTTTAGGTTCTCCCCGCTAATAACTCCTTGCTAAAACAAAAGGAAAATTGTTATTGAGCCAATGCCACTAATAACTAAGCTGGCGCTTACAAGCATTAGCTTTAAGATTATAAGCATTAGCTTAATGATTACAAGCATTGGCATGAAGATTACAAGCATTAGCTTAATGATTACAGGCATTAGCTTAGAGATTACAAGCACTGGCTTAATGATTACAAGCATTAGCCTAAAGATTACAAGCATTAGCTTAATGATTACAGGCATTAGCTTAGAGATTACAGGCATTAGCTTAGCGCTTATAAGCATTAGCATTAAGATTACAAGCATTAGCTTAATGATTACAAGCGTTAGCTTTATTATTACCCGCTAACGCACTTTTCTTACCATGCGGCGGCTTGGGAAACATTGCACAACTGACAAAACGGCGTGCGGCGGGTTTGCGGCAATTTTTGAAATTCGCGGAACTGACAAAAAGGCTTGCGGGAATTTAGGGAAAAGTTGCGGAAGGAAAATGCAAACACTGATAACGTAATTATTAACTAATGTTTGCTAAGAAAACATGCTTCATGCATGAGCCTGATTAAATATTGCCAATAAAACAGTCTAAGGAGATAATAAGCTAAAAATTGATGATTTTAGTTAAGTTAAGCTGTAACCCAACATATATAGTCTCTAAAATCAACAAAACGTCACCACTTTGTTGATAAATATTTCTCTTATTTCCTTTCAAAAGCGAAGTCAGATGTTGTATTTATTATGTTTAGCTATATTTATTTTTCAACAAGTTTAGGTTCTTCATTTATTTGAATTATATTTGTATCGTTAAAATTAAAATCGTTCTTTTAATAAGTAACAAAGATGTTGCGTTGCTAAAGCGTTTTTAATACTGGAAACGACCAAATTTTCAAAGTGCAAAAGAAATAGCTGAAGTGGACGCACCCGTACGGGTGTGTTCCTTTTGCTTTATTTCAGTTTGCACGAGTGCTTGGTCGTACTTCAGTATTCTGGAATGTACAGGCAAAGGTTCACGCCCTTTTTTGTAAGGATTTTTAGGGGAGTTGGGCAGTTTTTATCATTTCTGTTATTAATTAATAATAATAATAAATGAAGTGAATTATTTTGTTAATGCGTCAACACTTAGGTTAATTATGGTACTTATAATTGAGAAACTATCTGATTAATAACTAAAATTCTTACACCATGAAAAATTTTACCTTTTTCACAGCTACAAAACAAATGCCTGTTTTGTTTGTAATTATCAGTTTAATTGTATCCATTTTATGGAATACCGGCGCTAATGCTCAGAACAATAAAGGCAAAAGCGAGCAAAGCGGTAAGACCATAAATAATGTGAGTGCGTGGAAAAATAATGTTCCAACTCACAAACAAACTCCTATTCTCAACACAAACACACAACCAATAATTCAAAAGGATGAAAATACTTCTAAAGATTTAGAAGTTAAAGTGGTCAATCCGGAAGGGTACTCCCTGCTTCAAACACCTAAAGCACAACAAGGGTATTCCTCTGAAAGTAAGGAACTGGTTGAAAAAAGAGATGCCCGGACAAGGACATACCTTAATCCTGACGGTACATTTACCAAAGTTCAAACCAACGGATATTTTCATTATAAAGATGCAAGCGGGAACTGGATTCCTTTAGATGGAACATTATCTCAAAGCCAGAGTAACTCTAATATATACAAAGTTTCTAAAACAGATTTGCCTATATCTATAGATGTAAGCACGGGTAAAACAACAATGGCTTTGGAAAAAGACAGGTACATGAGTTTCGGGGAAAATGTGGATATGATAGTGATGGATAAGAATTTTAACGAAGTTAGCAGGGTTGCTGACAGTAAAAGTAAAATTAATAGTATTAAAGAAAAAGAAGTATCATATAAAAACTCATGGGCTAATATTGACAGGCAGCAGGAAGTAGATTACGGGTTTGCCAAATCAGATTATGTAATAACCTCAAAACCCAATTATACTAATACTGATGGTTATCTTGTATTTGAAGATAAAGTAGAATTACCTTCGGGATGGCAGATAATTAAATCAGGTGAAGGAGAAGAAACTGCAACAGGCTGGAATGGAGATTTAATAATAATAAATAGTTCAGGTAAAGAAGTTGGACGGTTTCACACACCTGTATATTATGAAAATCCGGCAGACGGTTCTAAAGAGCAAAGAAGTTGTTCCGTTTCAAAAAAAGAATCTGAAATTCAACAAGCTGTTAACCCTTCTGAAAATAACAGGGAAATAATCGGCTCTTACAGGATAAAAGAATCGGGAGGAAAATATACTTTATCAGTAATAGTTCCATTAAGCTGGCTTTTATCAGCAGACAGGACTTTCCCTGTAACTATAGACCCCACTGCAAGCAACACCTATACATCGGGGAATATTGCTTCATGTCATTATTCCACCTTCAACAGTGTAAATATGAATGTGACCGTGCCTGCCGGAAGTACGGTAACAGCAACCAATTCAGCTTGCACCTATTACGCCGTATCGCCATACTATTTATCTTACGGCTATATAGGTTTTGAATCAGGAGGCAATCTTGATGGTGGTAATTATTGGTATTGCAATACTAACAGTCCGGGTAACTGTAATGTAACAGGGGCAACTAATTCCACATTTGCTAACGGGACATATTCTACTGGTACGGTTCCTTTCACCCTTGAAGTATCCAGAGATTACCCGACCGGATCATGCAACACTACCTATTTATATGTTGCCAATTCTACATGGACAGAAACAGTAACTTATACCCCTCCCTGCACAGTTCCGGGTACTCCAATGCTGACAGCACCGTCAAACAATGCAAGTATTCAACCGGGCAAAACCATACAATTTACATGGAATGCTCCAACAACAGGTACTACTCCTTTTACCTATACTTTCTATTTCTATAATGGATCATCCTGGAGTAATTATAGTGCCGGCTCAAATACCTATTTCAATCTTGAATTAGAAGAATTTAATAGTGCATCATGGTGTGGTACGAATGCACAATGGTATGTGGAAGCCACCAATAGTTGCGGCAGTACCAATTCTGCTACATGGAATCTGTCGGTTTATCCAAAGTATTCGGGTTCTACTGCTGATTATACTATTACACCTTCCGGCAGTTGTCAGACCACCGGAGCGCATTCTATTGTGCAGGGTGGAGCAGATTACTATTCGTTTAATGCCACAGCAGGTTATACCTATTTTTTCACAACATGCAGCACAGATTTAGGATGTGGTACAAGCACTTCATGGAATGCATACCTGAAAATATACGGAACAAACAGCAGTTGCACAACATCTGCAACTAACCATAACAGCGGCGCTTGCGGCAACGCTTTCATTAACGGGTGGACATGCAGCTCTACAGGTACATATTATTTACAAATAACAGGATATAACAGTTCGGATTACGGCACTTATTATATAGAGTACGATTATTGCGCCCCCGCAGATGCGCCGACATTAGCCTCACCGGCAAATAATGCAGATGCGCAACCGGGAAAGATAGTGCAATTTACATGGAATGCGCCCTCAGGTACGGGGCCATTCAATTACACTTTTTATCTGTATAATGGCAGTTCATGGCAAAATTGGAATTGCGATACCAACAGGTATATAGATTTACAGTTCATAGAGTACAATAGTGCAACATGGTGTGGTACTACTGCGCAATGGTATGTAAATGCCTCAAATAGTTGCGGCAATACGAATTCATCTACATGGAATTTATCACTTTATCCAAAATATACGGGTTCTACGGCTGATTATTCCATTACGCCCACTTCCAGTTGTCAGAGCAGTGGAGCGCATTCTATTATACAAGGCGGGGCTGATTATTATTCCTTTAATGCTACTGCCGGATTTAATTATTATTTCAGCACCTGCGGTCTTGATTTGGGATGCGGGACAAATACAGGCTGGGATACTTACCTGAAAATATTTGGAATAAATAGTAGTTGTACAATGGCAGCTTACAATGATGATGGAGGCGCATGTACACATTATGAATCATTCATTAATGGATGGACTTGCAGTACTTCCGGCACTTATTATGTACAAATGACAGGATATAATAGCGCCGCTTATGGTACATATTATTTACAATACGAAGAAACATGCCCCACATTAACAGCCAGTTTATCAGGCGGGAGTTCTCCTGTTTGCTACAATACTGCACCTTCAACATTTACTGCAACAGGTTCAGGCGGTAGCGGAACATATACTTACTTATGGTATAAAAATGGCACATCTACAGGTGTAACAACACAAACCTATACAGCACCTGCATTGACAGCCAATACAACAATTTATTGCACCGTATCAAGCTGCGGACAGGCTGCAAATACTTCTACTTATACTGTAACTGTTTATGGTAATTTAACGGCAAGTATCAGCGGGGGAACAACACCTATATGCAGCGGTACAAGCCCCGGTACTTTCACTGCTACAGGTTCGGGTGGCACGGGTTCATACACTTATTTATGGTACAAAAACGGTGTCTCAACCGGAATTACTACACAAACATATAATCCCGGAAACCTCACATCTTCTTCTTCGGTATATTGTGCGATAACAAGTGGAAGTTGTGGCACTGCCAATACTTCAACAACAAATATTACTGTAAATCCTTTACCAACTGCATCAGCAGGAAGCAATAGCCCGATATGTTCCGGCAGCACATTAAGTTTGACATCAGGAGGTGGAACAACTTACAGTTGGACTGGACCAAACAGTTTCAGCAGCACATCTCAAAATCCGACTATAACAAATACAACTACAGCAGCAAATGGCACATATACAGTTACAGTTACTAATTCAGGCGGGTGTACGGGAACAGCAGCAGTAGCAGTAACGGTAAATCAATTATCCACAGTATCTGCGAAACCGGCAGACACGTCAATATGCAGAGGCAGCAGCGTAACACTTAATGCAAGCGGGGGAACAACTTATGCATGGAGTCCTTCAACCGGACTAAGTTCAACAAGTATTTACAATCCCGTTGCATCACCGACAAGCACAATAACTTATACCGTTACAGTTACTAATTCAAGCGGATGTTCGGGAACGGCAACAGTTGCAATTACTGTAAATCCATTACCTGCAATATCTATAAAACCATCGGATACGACAATATGTAAAGGCAGCAGCGTAACGCTGATTGCAAGCGGCGGGACAAGTTACGCCTGGAGTCCTTCAACAGGATTAAGTTCAACAAGCATTTACGATCCGGTGGCATCGCCGACAACTTCAACGGATTATATGCTTACTGTAACTAATGCTTACGGTTGCAGGAATGAGAGAGAAGTAATGGTAAATGTAAATCCTTTACCCACTGTATCAGCAGGACGAGATACAGCAATATGCAAGGGTAACAGCACAACGCTTAATGCAAGCGGTGGCACAACTTATGCTTGGAGTCCCTCAACAGGATTAAGTTCAACAAGTATTTACAATCCCGCTGCATCACCGACCAACACAACAACATATACAGTTACAGCTACAAATTCAGGTGGATGTTCAGGAACAGCGGCAGTAACAGTTACAATATATCCTTTACCTGTTGTTAATGCAGATAGCGACCTTGTTAACTATTTAACAGGTAAACCTGTTAATGCATCAGGCGGTACTCCTCCTTATACTTTTGTCTGGTCGCCTCAAATTATTTTCCCGCTCACTTCTACTACTTATTCTGTAACTGTTACTGATGTAAACGGCTGTAGCAGCAGCAGCGCTACAAATTATAACCCTGCGCCAAATGCGGGACCATGCGGAGCTATTTTTATTTCTGAATATGTGCAGGATACGCTGAACCATGATGACGCCATAGAATTATATAACCCAACCGCCAGTACTATAAATTTAGCTAACTATTACCTTGTTAATACTGCTAATAATATATTCTTATCTCCTCCACCTATCATGATCAATTTAAGCGGAACTATAGCTCCATATAAAACTTTTGTAATTGCAAATCCCAATGCTGATACTGCATTAAAAAACAAAGCAAATATGCTGTCGGATAGTTTAAAATTTGATGGTACAAATGTTGTGGCATTAGCATATATATCATCAGGTGTGTCAAGTATAATGGAATTGGATAAAATTGGAGATGATACAATCTTTCCCGCTGCTAATGGATGGGCTGTTGGTTCTGGAAGTACCAGAAACCACACACTGATACGAAAATCAAGCATTCAGCAGGGAAACACCAATTGGAATACTTGTCAAAATGAGTGGAATGTATATCCACGAGGACAATTTAATAATTTAGGAACTTTCCAAAATATTTGTACTCCCGGTGACCCCGACATTACATTTTTTTTAGCAAATGCAAAAACAAACTGTGCTAAGGATTCTTTTGAATTTGATGTTATGGTTTATACGCCGGGTTGTGATACTACAATTTTTAATTATTGCGAATTGTATATTGAATACCCAACTGACGAATTTGGCAGCGATATTTCTTTTTACAATGACGTAAGTGTTACACAAGGGGATTTGTTTCCATATGGAGGCGGTTTCATTTATGAGTATCCCGTTGTAAGTGATTCTTTACCTAATGTAATATCTATAACATTTGGCACTCAGAACTATGCCATGAATGGTTCAGGAACGCCTCTTTGGGCAGATAATGTTAACGATGCTTATACATTATTTCATGTTAACATGGCATTTCAATGTAGCAACGATTCAGCAGTAAAACTTACTTTTGCTCCCATCGCCTGGTATACTGATACAGCTGCAGATTTAAACCCGTATAATAACGCATCCGACTCAAGCAATCTTGTTTATTCAACTACATGTTTCCCGCAAATTTCTGATTATACTCAAAAGATTAATGCCGGAACAAATGCTAAAAGCGACCCGCCTAATTCATCCATCTTAACTATAACAGGTAGCGGATTTGGAAATACGAAAGGCACTATCGTTGTTCCTAACGCCGATGATTCTACTATGATACCATCTTTAGATAATTCAGATATTGAAGTATGGACACCCAATTTAATAAAAGTTAAGATGCCTTCGATTGTTTTATCAGATTTAAGTACTCCCGGTTCCGGATCATTTACAGTAATAAATGCTTGCGGTAATTTTATTACCAGAGATATACAAATCAATTATAGTATTTTAAACGATTATAATGGCATCGAGAAATTAAGACCGGATATAGTTATGGCAAACGATACTGCAAGTATTACTTTCCGTTGCGACAGCGCAAGCATGGCGAATAATCCTCTGGCAAAGGCGTGTATTGCAAAAGCTATAAAAGATTGGAATTGCTGGACAGGTGTAAACTGGAAATTAGGAAGTGATATTAGCAGTCTTGGTGATACAGCTATACAAAATGGTGTTTCTGTTATTTATTTTAGCAATGAGTTCAAAATCAACTCTGGTACAGTAATGACAACATCTTCATGGTATCTCACTGACTCCTGTTCTGCTGCTTCTGCCGATTCGATGACTTTTACACACGAAGCAGATATAAAGATAAGAATAAATCTACCTTCTGGCGTTAATTGGAGTTATGATACAACAACAAATATTTTACCAGGCAATCTTGTACCTTTTTATAATGTATTGCTTCATGAGTTAGGTCATGCAATAGGGCTTGGACATATTAACGACTCAAGTTCTTTAATGTTCAGGACAACGTTTCTTGGTACAACAAGATTAGATATAACTTCAGGCAGTACTTACCCTGGTCCGGCAACACTGCTTGGAGGATTGGACATGGTAAGAACAAGTGTAATTAATTCTCCCAGTACTCTTCATTGTTCTATGTATAATAAATTAGATACAATAGCCAGAATTTGCAAAGATAATACTCTCGGTATACCACCCGTTATTTCGGGAAATTCATATAATTATTTAAATCTATTTCCCAACCCCATAAATAGTGGAGAAATTACGATTACATATCAATTAAATAACAATACTAATATTCAGTTTAAAATATTAGACTGTATCGGCAGGGTAGTGATGAACTTAGATAATGAAAATAAAACTGCCGGTACTTACAGTGAACAGGTTAATATTGATGCTTTAGCTGATGGTATTTATCTTTTTAATGCAAACATCAATGGAGAATATAAAACAATTAAATTTATCAAACTTTAAAATTATATTATTATGAAAACGAAAATGGGAGTTATTACAGTAGTTTTTATTATCTTCTGTAATTTATTTTGCTATGCACAGCAAATTATTCTAACACCGCAACAACGTTTAGCGGCGCAAAAAGAATGTATTGAAAGTTACCCATACATCTTTGAAGGTAAAGTAATACAGCAGCAGGGTAAAAAGGGAAGGACATCAACATGTAGTGTGATTTCAATTACGAAAATCTTTAAAGGCAGTTCTCAAATTAAGCTCGGCACTATAAAAGTATTTACAGAACAGGGTATAAATATTCATGATGGAGAAACTGGTCTTAGCAAGGGTTCCACTTATATTATTTTTGGAAAACCTAGTGGTTCAAATGAGTTCCAATCTATAGTAACAGATAATTCCATTTTGTTAACTATAGATGAACCTATTATTTTCTCTAAGAAAATTTATAAAAATAGTAAAACGAATTCAATCGACACTACTGCTGTACAATGGGGGCAAACTACGTATAAAACATTATATGAACTTTATGCTTATCTGAAAGAAAATGGTTTAACCGTACAAGAAGAAGTTGCACAGCCAACAATGCCTGCGGATACAACGAAACAAAAGTAGTTGAGAAGAAGGTTTTGTTAGGATGTTTACATGAAAACAATTAAAAAAACTATTGTAGCAGTAATTATTATTTACTGTTCGTATTCACAGGCACAACAAGCCTACGTTACTTCTGAACAAGAGTTAGCATTGCAAAAACAAACTATGAGAAATACGCCATTTATTTTTGAAGGGGTAACAACCCAACAACAACAATGTTATCGTTCAAAGTATGGTTTTTTAACGTGTACCACTATTTCAATTACTAAAATATTTAAAGGTAGCGGACAAATCAAACTTGGTACTATCAAATTAATAACAGCACAAGGCGGGTCTATCGAAGATAATAATGGTAATACTGAAGTTGAAACAATTTCTGATGGCGGAACTGAAATAAACAAAGGACAATC
>Ga0181520_10010124_pt1 | contig 12747 bp, 7 predicted proteins | sample PEATcosm2014_Bin_29_FD_132451 | JGI IMG/M metagenome (GOLD analysis project Ga0181520, IMG submission 132451) | Peatland microbial communities from MTU Mesocosm Facility, Houghton, MI, USA - PEATcosm2014_Bin02_30_metaG | ecosystem: Environmental > Terrestrial > Soil > Wetlands > Peat | place...
ACGGTCGTGTACGTAGACAGTAATTCGGGTCATCCGGGCAACGGATTTTCGTTCACCGTCACGGCGGATACCACTGTCCGCACACTGGTGGTGCACGTAGGAGGGCAGACCAGCGGCGGTACCTTGACGGCTACCCTGTCGGACGGCTCGGCGGCCGCCTACCAGGACACTTCACCAACTCAGAGTAGCCGGTATGACCGGAACTACACCCTCACTTACAGCGCGGCATCGGCCGGGCAGACCTTGAGCATCCAGTGGGTGAATGCGACGGACTCCGGCAACGTGACTTTAGGCGGCGCTGCACTGAAGTAGGAGATCCGCGCGAGTCAATTCCTATGCTTATACGCCTGATCCGGTCTGCCCCCATCTGGTTCATGCTGGCAACTCACAGCGTCGCCGGGGACTGGACCACCTATGGGCACGATCCCGCCCGTTCGGGCTGGGCTAGCGACGAGAGCACGCTCACCACGCGAAACGTCGCGAGTCTGCGCTTACAGTGGAAGACACGCGTCAACAATCAGTCCTTTAGCCTCTCGGCGCTGACGCCTCCGGTGGCGGCTACCGGCATCCCGACCGGCAACGGCCCGCGGACCGTGGTGTATGTAGCCGGCATCGGGGGAACGGTGTTTGCCATCGACGCGCAAACCGGAGACGCGCTTTGGAGCAGGCCGCTCACCTCCCTGGCGGTACCGCGCAGAGGCGGGCTGCAAGGAACCTATCTTTGTCCTAACGGAATTACTGCCACGCCGGTTATCGACAAGGGCAGTAATACGCTGTATGTGATCGCTCCCGATGGTAGCCTCTACGGGCTGGACCTGAGCAACGGTAAAGACAAGTACGGACCGGTGCCGTTCGTCGCTCCCTTCGCCAAGACTTGGAGCCTGAACCTGGTGGACGGAATCGTCTACACCACGGTGTCGCTGGGTTGTGGAAACGGGCGATCCGGAGTGTATGCCGCGGACGTGCGGCACCCGCAGCAGCCCGCGGTTCGGGTGTTGTTCCTCTCCCATGCGTTCACAGCGGGAATTTGGGGCCGCGGGGGCGCTATCATAGGCGGCGGGAAAATCTACGGGGGTACTGCGGACGGAGACACCGATCCGGCCGCCGGAGATTACTCGAACACGGTCGTGGGGGCATCGCTCAAAGACATGGCCGTGACCGATTACTTCCTGCCACGCAACGAGGAGTACATCAATAAGAACGACTTGGATCTCGGCTCGGCCAGCCCCGTCTGGTTCACCTGGAAGGACCGTCATCTGCTGGCTCACGGCTCTAAGGAGGGCGTGGTCTATCTGCTGGACGCCGACCGGTTGGGAAGCGCCGATCACAGCACGCCGATCTTCGCGACGCCAAGGTTGGGCAACGATGCCGAGGAGTGCTGCGCGGAGCCCGGCATTTGGGGCGGCCTTTCCACCAGTCGCGACGACGAGGGGCAGACTTGGCTGTACGTACCGGTCGGAGGGCCGCCTTCCACAAACGCTCCCCACTTTCCAAACACCAACGGCCCGGCGACCCACGGCAGCATCATGGCTTTTAAGGTGGTGAGCGACTCGCGCTCGCGGAACCCCGTGCTGGAGCCGGCCTGGATGTCGGGAGATTTCCAATATCCGGATCCCCCGGTTCTGGCCAATGGCGTGCTTTTCGCATTGGCGAATGGCGAGAACCCCGACCAACGCCGGGATGAATCCAGGCGGACTTTCGATACGCATCCGGCGGTCTTGAAGGCGCTCGATGCGAAAACGGGCAGGGAATTGTTCAACAGTGGTGCGGCCATGGAGAGCTGGGTGCACTTCAGCGCCCTGGCTGTCGCGGATGGCCGCGTGTTCGCCGTCGATCACGGGTCCAACGTCTACTGCTTCGGAGTGGCGGATGCGAATCCCGTTCTTCGGACGGAGACTACTAAGTTCCAGCGCAGCGACGACCAGCTCAGCGGCAGTTGGATCGGCAGAGCCGATCGTCAGGACGAAATCCTAAAGATTTGGATCGAGCGGGCCGGTTTCACCGCCGGGTTGGCTTTTTTGGCGGCTGCAGCGGGCATCTGGGTGGCGTTCAAGTATCAGCGCAGGGGAGCGTAGGGCGCTTGCCGAAATTCAAGTTCAGAGAGGTCAAGAGTTGAAAAAGGCTTTGATTGTTGGGATCACCGGACAGGACGGTTCATACCTAGCCGAGTTATTGCTCGCGAAAGGATACGAGGTGCACGGCATTGTCAGGCGAACGTCCACCTTTAATACGGACCGCCTCGATCATATCTATGCCGAACCGCAGGAGAATGGCGCTCTCCAATTGCACTACGGAGATTTGGCCAACGGCACGCGCCTGCGCCGGGTGATGGAGCAGATCCAGCCCGACGAAGTCTACAACCTCGGCGCCCAGTCGCATGTCCGTGTGAGTTTCGATCAGGCGGAATATACTGCCGACGTGGTGGCCACGGGCACGCTGCGGCTTTTGGAAGCCTTCCGGGATTATGCTGTTGCCAACCACTCCCGGCCGCGCTTCTATCAAGCCGGATCTTCGGAGATGTTCGGCAGCTCGGCTCCGCCGCAAGACGAGACCACGGCTTTCTACCCGCGCAGTCCCTACGCCGCCAGCAAAGTGGCCGCGCACTGGTACGCGGTTAATTTCCGCGAAGCTTACGGGTTGTTCGTATCCAACGGCATTCTGTTCAACCACGAATCCCCGCGGCGCGGTGAGACCTTCGTAACGCGCAAGATCACGCGCGCGCTGGCCCGCATCCGCCTGGGCCTTCAGGACAAGCTCTATCTCGGGAACCTCGACGCGCGCCGCGACTGGGGACACTCGGCGGACTATGTCCGCGCTATGTGGATGATGCTGCAGCACAGCGCGCCGGACGATTTCGTGGTGGCTACGGGCGAGAGCCATTCCGTGCGCGAATTTCTGGAAGCGGCGGCCTCTCAAGCCGGGGTGGACTGGCGGCGGCACGTCGAACTCGACACGCGCTACCTCCGCCCGACCGAAGTCGATGCCCTTCAGGGCGACGCCGGCAAGGCCCGGCGCGTGCTCGGTTGGCAGCCGGAAATCGGCTTCGATGAGCTGGTTTGCTCGATGGTGGAAGGCGATTTGGAGCTGGCGCGCCAGGAGCAAACTCTGTTGAAGGGCGGTCACCGGGTGGCGCAGCGGGGGGTGGCTTGTGCCTGAACGGCACCGCGTATCGAAATCCGTGAAGCTGGCCGCCTCCAGCCGCATCTTTGTCGCCGGGCATCGCGGTCTGGTCGGCTCCGCCATCGTACGCCATCTCGAGAAACTGGGTTGCCGCAACCTGCTTGTGGCTACCCGCGCGGACCTGGATCTCCGCGATCAGACTGCCGTGACGCGCTTCTTCGCCAGGAACGAGCCGGAATTCGTGTTTCTGGCCGCCGCCAAGGTAGGCGGCATTATGGCGAATGCGACCCAGCCGGCGCAGTTTCTGTACGATAATCTCGCCATCGAGTTGAACGTGATCCACGCGGCCTGGCAGCATAAGGTCGGGAAGCTGCTATTCCTGGGATCCTCGTGTATCTATCCCAAGCTCGCGCGGCAGCCCATTAAAGAGGAGTATCTACTAACTGGGCCTCTTGAGGAAACTAACGAAGCCTATGCGATTGCGAAGATCGCGGGTCTGAAACTGGCCCAGGCTTACCGCGCCCAACACGGATTCCGGGCCATCGCTCTGATGCCAACTAACCTCTACGGCCCCGGGGATAACTTCGATCTGGAGTCCTCGCACGTGCTGCCCGCCATGATCCGCCGTTTCCACGAAGCCTCGCTGGCCGGCGCGCCGGCCGTGACTCTGTGGGGCACTGGCACGCCGCGGCGTGAATTCCTGCATGTAGACGATCTCGCCTCGGCTGCCTGCTTTGCCATGCAGCACTACGACAAACCCGAGCCCCTGAATGTTGGCGTTGGTGACGATCTCACCATCGCCGAATTGGCGGCACTGGTGGCACGCGTCACCGGATACACGGGGAGAATCCTCTTCGATTCGTCGCGGCCCGATGGGACCCCGCGCAAGGTGCTCGACGTTTCGCGCCTTACCGCTTTGGGCTGGCGGCCTCGCATCGCCCTCGAAGAGGGGGTCGAGGAAACCTACCGCTGGTATTGCGCGCATCGCACCGGCGCGTTCGCGGCATAGTGCCACGCCCCACCGGTGCGATCCCGGCACCATTCCACCGCGCGAGCCTAACCGGTCCGCGCACAGGAATAGACTCGCGCGATGGCGCCTTACTGCAAAGCGGCGCCGCCCAGACTCACGTGGCCGGATGCCGTTGCATCGACCCACTGGATCGTCAAGCTTTGTCCCGCCGAGGCGGCGCTGTAAGTAATTGTGTAGTTGCGGTCGTACCTGCCGCTCAGGTTAGGCGTGGTGTCCTGGTAAGTGGCCGCCGAGCCGTCCGACAAGGTGGCCGTGAACGCACCACCGCTGCTTTGTCCTCCCGCGTGTACCACCAGAGTGCGAAGCGTGGTGTCCGCCGGAACGGTGAACGAAAACCCGTTGCCGGCATGGCCGGAGTTACTATCCACATACACGACGGTGCTGTTGGAGCCGCTCGCGTTGGGTGCTCCGTCGCTCCAGGTCAGCGTGCGGGCGTCATTGCCGGTGATGCCCACCACCATAGATCCGATCTCCTTGTAATTGCTGATTTGCGCGGTGACGCCGCGTTTGCGGTCCGCAAGTCCCGGCCCGCCGGAGATGACGCCCCAGTTAACCCAGTCGGTAACTCCCTCGGTGGTCAGGTTGAAGGTTCCCGAGTTGGAGTTGCCGGACCCCGAGAGAGTTCCGCCGCCGGTTGTGGCGGCTGTGTTAGTCAGGCTGAAGCTGGCCGGGGTGGTGACGCCCGAAACGCTGGCAGTTATCGTATAACTTCCGGCCTGACCATTAGCGGTAAGTGCCGGCGCGGTGGCGAGGCCGCTGGCATTAGTGGCGACGGTGGCCGACCCGCCGAGGGTGGCGCTGGCTCCGCTAGTCGGTGTGGCGAAGGTGACGGTGACGCCGCTGAGCGGATTGCCGCTGGCATCTTTAACGGTGGCTTGCAGGGCGGTGGCGAATGCGGTGCTTACCGTGGCGCTCTGTGGCGTGCCGGCTGTCGCAGTGACGCTCGCGGGGGTGCCAGCGAGGTTAGTCAGGCTGAAGCTGGCCGGGCTGCTGACGCCCGAAACGGCGGCGGTGATGGTATAACTTCCGGCCTGACCATTAGCGGTAAGTCCCGGCGCGGTGGCGACGCCGCTGGCATTAGTGGTGACGGTGGCGGATCCGCCGAAGGTGGCGCTGGCTCCGCTCGTCGGTGCGGCGAAGGTGACGGTGACGCCGCTGAGCGGATTGCCGCTGGCATCCTTCACGGTGGCTTGCAGGGCTGTGGCAAAGGCGGTGCTCACCTTGGCGCTCTGCGGTGTGCCGCCGGTCGCGGCAATGCTCGCCGGCGTGCCGGCAAGATTGGCCAGGCTAAAGCTAGCCGCCGTGGTTACGCCTGCGACACTAGCAGTCACGGTGTAACTTCCGGCTTGGCCGTTGGCGGTGATCGCGGGCGCGGTAGCGATGCCGCCGGCATTAGTGGTGACGGTGGCCGATCCACCGAAGCTGGCGCTGGCTCCGCTCGTCGGTGCGGCGAAAGTGACCGTAATGCCACCGAGCGGATTGCCGCTGGCATCTTTGACGGTGGCTTGCAGGGCTGTGGCAAAGACGGCGTTCACGTTGGTGCTTTGCGGCGTGCCGGCCGTCGCGGCGATGCTCGATGGGGATCCCGCCAGATTAGTCAGACCGAAGCTGGCGGAACCTGCGAACCCCGCAACAGTGGCTATGACCTGATAGCCGCCAGTTTGGGTACCTGCGGTGAGAGTTGGCGCGGTGGCGATACCGCTGCTATTGGTAGTCGCCGTGGCGCTCGTCGATCCCGCGAAGTTCGCCGTAGGCCCACTGCCTGGGGCGGTAAAAGTAACTGCCGCGCCGCTTACCGGGTTTCCACCGCCGTCCATGACGGTGGCTTGAAGCGCCGTGGGGAAAGCGGTGCCCACGGCGGCACTTTGCGGTGTACCCGCGGTGGCCGCGACGCTGGCGCCGGCCAGAGCCGCCGCATTCAGCGTAACGTTGCCATTGCCACAGGACATAACCCAACTGACTTTCAACGTTTGGCCGGCCGCTCCGGCGCTATAACTCAGTGTGTAGTTGCGGTCGTATTGCCCGGTTGCAGCCGTGGTGACGTCCACGAAATCGGAAGCCGAGCCATCCGACAGGTGCGCCGTCAAGGTAGCGCCGCTGTACCAGCCACCCACATGGACCACGAGTGTGCGCGTCGTGGTGTCGGCGGGGGCGGTGAAGGAAAAGCCCTGCCCGGCGCCATTGATATAAATGCCGTTCATGTTGTTGCTGCTGATCGCCGTGGGCGTGCCGTCGGTCCAGCTCAGGGGCCGGGGGTCGTTACTATAAGTCGGTACGTTCCCGGTGCCAATGACGCTATCGGAACTGATTTGCGCGGTTACGCCGGCTTTCCGGTTGAGGCTGCCGTCTCCCCAATGTACCCAGTCGAGGCCGCCTTCCGCGGTCAGGTTGACTGCCGCCGCGGAGCTGGTTCCCGAACCGCTCAGAAGACCGCCCGATCCAGTAATGCTGCCCGTGTTAGTCAGGCTGAACGTCGCACTTCCCACGCCCGCGGCGCTGGCGGTAACCAGGTAACTGCCGGCCTGGCCGTTAGCGGTCGGAACCGGCGACGTGGCCACACCGTTGGCTCCGGTTACCGCTGTGGCGCTAGCCGCGCCGCCGAAACTGGCGATGGCCCCGGAACTGGGCGCGGTGAAGGTCACGGAGACTCCGCTCATGGGTGTGTTCCCGGATCCCATGACCGTGGCCTGAAGGGTCGACCCGAACGTGGTGTTGACGGTGGCGCTCTGGGGCGTGCCTCCGCTGGCGCTGATAGTGGTAGTTGCGGTCGTACCACTCGTGGTGGTCCACTTGCCGGCCGAGGCATGGTAGAAGAAGGATACCGAACTGTTGCTTCCACCGGGCACAGTGATGGTGGAAGGAAGGCTCATGTTGGCGTCGGAGACGAACGAAACCGCGTTCGATCCCGTGTTCACGATCTGTATCTGCGATCCGTCCTCTTGTTTCTGTGCGTTCACCGTCGCGGTCACACTCGAATTGTTGCCCATAACATAGACGACGGGACCGTACGGTTCAATGGTAGTTGTCTGGCCGAGATTGACCACCCCGTGATTTACGTCCGAGTGAGTGCAGCCGGTGCAAACGTCGCCCTGCCAGTTCAGGTTGTCCGCCGAAACCAGTTGCCATCCGAGCCCGCTGGTGGTGCCGAACTCGTATTGAGGAGCTGCGAATGTCCAGCTATTCCCCTTCAGTACCACGTTCTTCCATGCGAAGGCACCCGAAGCATAGCCTGGGTTAATCATGTAGACCGCGCCCAACGAAAGCCCGTTGGCCTGCGCGTAAGACGTCGCGGAGCCGGTGTTATTGGCAATCGTCAAGCCGCTGAGGGCATACATAAAGGGAAAGACGCTGCCGGCCCTGTACCGGTCCACGGTAAACGTATTCCCCTGGACCACACTGTTTCCGCTGGTCTCGAAAACCCCGAACGAGTAGCAGTCGTGGCACGTGTTGCCCGTGACGGTCACATTTGCCGGGGGAAGGTAACTACCTTGGTACCCGATGGAAATAGCGGCCTGCATGCCGCTCCCATTGATCTGCCCAATGGTATCGAAAGTGTTATTCGTAATTTGCACGGATCCGGAAGCCACGCCGCCATCCACTCCGACCACCACGATTCCCTCTTTTGCCATCCGCGAAATGGTGTTCCCCTGGTACAGTTGCCGGACGAGAGCGGAACCGCCGGAGCTGACCGTGGAGTTCTCGACCCCGGTATTCGATCCGTTGCTTATAGTGTTGTTCAAAACCTGGAGGTCCGCGGCCAGCATGGAGATGCCATCGCTGTCGAAGTTTGTAATGGTGCAGTTTTCGATGACCATCCCTGTAAGGACCGAGCCGCCGGAATATATGTTCTCGCCTTTAAAGCCCTCGATGATGACCGAATTGATCGTGATATTCGAGAACGCGCTGTTGTCCCACATATAGATCGCTTTGTGGGTGATATCCCAACCGTCGCCGGTGGGAGTTTGAGGCGGATATCCGTAATTCGAGTTAAACGTGTTCCCGTTGGTCATCCCGTAGAGGTGCAGGTTGGAGATCGTAACATTGGAAACCGCCGTGCCGGCGCCGCCGTTCGGCCCGGTGTTATCGCCGATCGCCACACAGACGCCCCGAATGTTTGCGGCTACTCCAGAGAAGGCCGGGGTGTTGGTATAGGATGCGAACGCCCCCCGGCAGAAAAGATTGGTCTGCGGCTCCGAGCCGGAGAGAGAGACGTTGTTGTACCGTATCTTGATCGCCCCGGGGGCCTTGTCGGTCATCTGGTCGACGACTTTCAGGACGTAGCCGCAAGTGGCACCGCTGGGGCAGGAAGATGGAGCGGGAGCGGAGACGACGCCTCCGCCCGCCTGGCCCGCGGCGTCCAGGGCTGCCTGGAAGGCGGCGTGGTTGTCGGTGCCGTAGGCGAAGGTGGCCCCGCTGATGGTGGCCAGTGCCGGTGCGCTCAGCGTGATGGTCGTGCCGTTCTGGACGCCCTGAATGGTAGCTTCGAGAGTCATGGCTCCGTAATAGTAGGTCGCACCGGCGACCGACCCGCTGGCCGCGACCCCAAGGGTGACGGAGTCCCCCGAATTATAGCCTTGGATGGTAGTAACGAGATTCCCGCCGCCCGGCCCGGCGCCGATAACTACGATGCCCCTGCCTACGTCTGCCGAACAGAACGTTCCGGAAGCCGATGTGAGGACGGACGAGCCGGCGGACATGGCGCCGTCGGTGTGGGACGTACTACCAGTTCCGGCTCCGATTATCTGAATATATTTGCCGACATCGGCCGCCGTGAAACTGGAGGATGGCGACGTGAAAGCGGCGGAGCCGGCCGTCATGGCTCCGTCGGTCCTGAGAATTCCATCCGGCACGGCGCCGAACGCGGTCACGCTCGAATTCGATTGACCCTGGAGGCGGGAGGTTCCAACCAGTGCGAAGCAAATTATGAACAGGCTCAAGCCGACCCAGGCGCGGCGGCAATGCAGATAAACGGACCCCATTATACTATTCTCCAAAATGGACTTGGAAGGGCAGGCACCGCTGCCGCGAGAAGCCTCGGCTCGAAAGTCCGCGGGCTTCTAAAGTCTTATCGGTCCTGAGGCTACTGCCACGCAAGCGAGAGTACGCGACCGCCGGTGGCGCCTCAGTGTCCGCTCGATAGTTAAAGCCTCGCTTAACGAAGCTTTTGTCCGCTGAGCGTTAGTCATTGAAGAAGGGCTTGAGCAGGTTTCGTCTTGGTTAACGGGAAATTGAGCAACGACTAAAGAACATCAGAAGGGTATTTTATAGCACGCGGCCTTGTTTGGTGCAAGAAAATACAACGGTGTAACAGAACCGCCATAGAGGAAGTTGGCGGCCAGTTATCGTTGGTAAGTAAACACCGGGTCGTCGTTCTAACTTTAGTCGTAGAGTACTTTAACTTTAGTTAATGAAGGGACGGGTGTTACATGGATACAATCGGATTGTTGGCGGCTTGGATAGGCATCCTGTCGGTTCTATCTTCGGTTTTGATCGGAGCCGGGGTGCATCTTGCGACGCCGCTCGTTCAGAGATGGTGGGCCCGCACCAGCGGCGCGCGAGCCGCCAGGCGAATCGAGAAGCTTTCCTCGGATCTGGCCGCAGCGCTAGAGGCCCCCGATAACGGCTATCTTGCCGATCTGATTTCGCTGTATGGCGGGATGATCCTGAACCTGATCGCCGGAACGGCGCTTGTGATCGTCTCCATCGAGGTTCTGGATCTTGGGCCAGCTCTGCTGGCGGCCATGCTGCCGTTTAGCATCAATGCGAAGCTCTTGACGCGGGTTACCGGCTTCGGTCTTCTGGCTGGCAGCTATGGGTTTCTATTCCGGCTTTCCTATCTTGTCGTGAAACTCCGGCTCAAGACTTTGCCCAGAAAACCCGGTTACGCGCGTTCGGCGGCGCGGGAGATAGCGCGTCTTCGCGCCGCGGAGCCGCTCGGAGTGACAAGCCCTGTAGGTCAACGGGCCGCCCAGGGAAGTGCACGGTAAGGCGCAGCTCAGAATTTCTGGATCGCGCGTGGGGGTCGAGACTGGTGGCCCTGCACAGACTCGAACTGTGGACTTCTTCCTTGTAAGGGAAGCGCTCTAACCAACTGAGCTACAGGGCCGCATTTCAATCCTACCATCTCAGAACGTACGGGCGCTCTTCACCGAAATCGTCTTGCCGGTTTCGCGCTCCGTGATCGTGATCTTGCCGTCGCCGATCCGCAGATCCGCCACACCCTTGTATCCCAGGGGGACCTCCGCCAGGAAGAACGCGTAGGTTTCGCTACGACGCTCACGCGCTTGAACCCAATCGAAAATGGGTGTGTCCAGCGCACTTCCCGTCTTGACGGCGCCCTGCAGCCCCCCGGAACCATCGAAGGGTGAGTCGCCGATGCAGATGCCTCGGGCGACCACCTTTCCGTCCCAGGGTTTCTCGGTCACACGCATATTCTCCTGCCAATCGAGAACCCAGAGGTTTTGCGCGCTGGGGAATATGTAGCCGAGCAGCACATTGTAATCGGCGTTATAGATTGTGAACCAGACCTTGGGCTTCGATTTGTCGAGGAGCCATATGCCGCCGCGCCCCGAGAAGACGCGCTGGTCCACGGTCCGTCCCTGGGCGTCTTTCGACTCGGGCCACGTGCTCGCGGTAATCGCCGGCTGGGTCGCGCCGGGCCTTTCCTCGTCCCGGCCCATGACGAGCGTCTTGGCAACTGAGGCGTCCACGAACGTCTTGTTCAACGCTACGAACGGCGGGCCGAACGTAATGTGCTGCACCCACTGAACCGGACGGCTGAACATGGTCATGTTCTCGACCGATTCCTCGACATAGCCGACTGTCTCATCGGCAGGCAGCGTGATAGTCCGTTCGACGCGGAACTGCGTCTTCGGAAGATTGGCCGAGTAAACCAGCGTCACACCGTCTTTGCGGGTCTCGAGCTTATCCTGTTTCCACTCCACGGCCAATGCTTCGCCGTGCTGGCCGTAGTCCAGGGCAAACTCGGATGGCGAGCTGGCGCCGAAACTCGGGAAGCAGAGAAAATGGCCCATGTACCCGCTCATTAGCCGGCGCTGCATTCCGGTGCCGTAAAGAGCGCCGTGCTTTTCGATTTCATAGGCATACGGATCGATGGTCTGGTAATGCGGCACCCGCATCGGGTTGACGTTCTTCTTCGGGTCCGGAGATTTGAAGCGGATCTCGCCTATGAAACCCCCGCCCGGAAGTGTGCTCACGCGCATCCGGTCGTTTTCCAGAACGAACGCGCGGCGCCCGTGCAACGTGTCTTCGTGAAAAGTTGCGGTCTGGCTGTAGAGCGCCAGCGAAGCCATCAGCAGGCACAAACCTGTCGCAAGTCGCATAACTCTTCTCCGCGGATGAACGATCTCGAAACACTGAGTGTACGTCCGCTCGGAGCCGTAAGCAATCGAGGCGCAGCCGGATAGCTTGAACCGCCCGCTCAAGCGGAGCGGTTGGACTTACCGGTGATGCGTTCCAGTTGGATGCGCACCACGGCGGTGCGGCCGGCCGTAGTGGCGATTTCTTCTGCGGCCTCGGGCGACACGTACCCGCAGAAGCGAATGGCCAGCGCCTCTAGCGCTTGGCGTTTCTCCCCGGGGTCCGTCACCAGCGCCGCGCGCCCGAATGCCACGGCGCTCTCATAGAGGGTGGTGAGTTTGGCCGGCACCACACTGGCGCTCGCCACGGCGCAGTAACAGACGCGCTCCTCATGCGAGACGTTCTCCAGTTTGTGCCCTTGCGCGGCGCAGTGGATATAGAGAACGTCGCCCGAGAGCACGTGGTTCACGGCGACCGCGTAAGGCCATCCATCGACTCCCACGGTGGCTAGCACACCGTGCTCCGCCCGCGCCAGAATCTCGCGCGCCTGCTCCTCGGTAAGCGCCCTGTCGGTCCGCCGTATGTTTTTGAACGCCGCCATGTCCGGAACTCACCGAACATGCTAACAGATCGGCAGTGTGAACCGGCCGGGCGGCCTTCAGCATCCTATGGGCCGGCAAGATTCATTGCCGGAGGCGAATATGAAAATTGGCATTATCGGAGCAGGCAGTATCGGCGGCACGCTCACGCGCCGCTTCGCCGCATTGGGGAACGAGGTCTTCGTGGCCAACTCGCGCGGGCCCGAGTCGCTCGCCGCGCTGGCGAAAGAGACCGGCGCGAAAGCGGTGACGCCCCGCCAGGCGGCCCAGGCCGGCGAGGTGGTTTTGGTGACGATTCCCGAGGCGAAAATCAAGGACCTGCCGAAGGACTTGTTTGCCAGCGTTCCACCCGACGTGGTGGTAGTTGACACGGGCAATTACTACCCGCGCCAGTGGGACGGGCGCATCGCGGAGATCGAGGCCGGAATGACGGAAAGCCGCTGGGTGGAGCGCCAGCTCGGCCGGCCGGTCATTAAGGCCTTCAACAATATCTACGCGCAACACCTGATGGATCTGGGCCGCCCTGCCGGCGCGCTACGCATCGCCCTGCCGGTGGCGGGCGACGATACGCGCGCGAAGGCCGTAGTGCTTCGCCTGGTCGAGGAGCTGGGATTCGACGCCGTGGATGCGGGCGGGCTTGACGAATCTTGGCGGCAACAGCCCGGCACCCCCGTCTAT
>Ga0181520_10010125_pt1 | contig 12747 bp, 12 predicted proteins | sample PEATcosm2014_Bin_29_FD_132451 | JGI IMG/M metagenome (GOLD analysis project Ga0181520, IMG submission 132451) | Peatland microbial communities from MTU Mesocosm Facility, Houghton, MI, USA - PEATcosm2014_Bin02_30_metaG | ecosystem: Environmental > Terrestrial > Soil > Wetlands > Peat | place...
GGCTGCACGTTCATACGCCAGCTGTCGAAGTGGAAGTAATACCGCGAATCGTCCTCAGACGACGGTCCGGTGTAGGTTCCGTTGAAGCGCACTACGTTGCCGTCCTGGTCTTCAACCCAGATGCGGCCATAGAAGCGCCCCATCCCTGCAACCTTCGGGTGCACATCGAAAACCCAGGTGCGAACCTGTCCCAGAAACTCCCGCCGCACATAGCTGAAGACATAATGCTGCTGGTCGAATCCCGTCGGATCCAGGAACATCATCTGCATGAACCCGGTGGGATTGTAGGTGAACCGCTTATCCAGCCCCAGAGATTTGGTCAGGCCGGTGATAGCCGAAAGCGAGCCCTTGAAGAATCCGTGTTTCGAAGCTGCGTTGCGCGGCTCGTACTTCTTGTCGAAGAATCCTTTCCCAAAATCGACGCGGCTCAACGTGTACTGGTCGTCGATCGGGATCTCATACAGCTTCACATCGGGGCGCGTGTCCTGAATATAGGTTTCCACCAGGGGCGTCTTCTCCTGGATGGCCTTGATCAACACCTTCTCCTGCCCAATCGCCTTCTCCACCAGCTCATTCTGCTCCGGCGTCAGTGGGTGCGCCTGCTCGTACTTGGGGGCCTTCTTCGCATACGCGCAAGTTACACCCAGCGTCAGAGTGAGCAAGGTGAGAGAAATCTTCCTAAACATCATTCGCAAGCTCCTAGTATCTTTCTTACCGTTCTATGGCTCCCGGCGAAGTGCGGGGGAATCCGAGGCCGCCGAATGCCATTTCCTGTTCGTCGGTTTTGCCGTTAAGCCAACTGGAAAGTAATCGTGATGTTGGTTGTCAAATCCACTGCCTGTCCATTCCGCGTGGCCGGGCGATATCGGATTTGTTCGGCAACACGCCGCGCTTCTTCGTCGAGTCCATGACCCAACCCGTGCACCACGCCTTCCACAACGACGTGTCCGGCAGCCGTGAAGGTGACGCGGAGAATTACGTCGCCCTGCACCTTCAGCTGCTTTGCCTCACTGGTGTATTGCGCCGGTGGTTTCGAAATTACTTCGAGACCGGTTGACGCCGGGGTCGCCTTCATCATCGCGGGCGTTGCGGCTGCTTGCACCTGCGGAATGCCTGCGGAACCGACCTTGCCTCCAAATGTTTGCGCGGTTCCCGTTGCACCTGGAAGCCCGGTCGATGCTACGTGCCCGTAGACGCCGGAATTCGATCCTGACTTCGTTCCGTTTCCAATCCCCGTCGAGCCAATCACGCCGTGCGGTGCTACCGCAGGACCCTGCATGCCGCCATAGGGATTTCCAATCGCCGCCACCGTTGCTGGCTTGGTTGCATTGGGGTTTGGCGTCACGCCAAACGTCTCCCCAAGGTGGACTGGCGCGGTCGATGGCTTCTGTTGCGCAACCTGCGCGGGCATTGCGGCTGCCAGCGCAGCTTTCGGCTGCGGCGCGAGCGTAATCGCCGGCTTGACAAGCTTGATTTCCGGCATCTTCAGCTTGGCTTCCATCTCGATCGGTTTCAGAACCGGCTTCTCGATCTTCGGCAGATTGATCTTCGGCGCATCCAGTTTCACTTCTACGGGCTTGGGCGGCTCGGGCAGTTTCGGCGCCGGCGGAGTCACCACTTTCACCTTGGGCTCCGGCGGAGGCGTGGTAGGGAAAATGAGTTCAGTATTCTCAAAATGATGTTGCTGGATGACATGCCTGGCCATCATTCCGACGTAGAGAATGGTGCCCAGAATCATCATGTTGATCACTGCGGCAGTAATGAACGAACCCGACCGGCCCTCGGGCTCGGGAAGTAAGCCAAAGCTGATGCGTCCAGGATAATTATTCATCTGCATGTCTCAAATTCCTCGAAAAATAGGATGAAGGGAATTACGGCACCTTGAAACATCCTGTAACTTCAAGCTGGTCCGTCCAGCTCTGCATGTCAGGAGAGCGGCTATGCTTGACCATCTGCCGCTCCCGGCTATTTTTTCCTGGTTGAACTCCGCGGTTGCATGTATCGCGCGCGGGGGAGAACTCTACTTTGAATCATGGGCAGACAGACTTTTTTGATTCATCCCTCGCGTATCTTTGCCATTGGAAGGGGGAATAGTAGACCAACCCTGCTTTGCGTTGCCGCCTCGAAACGGCGCGGGGCCAGCAGGCCATCAATTCATCGAACCCTGCTATGCGAGATATGTTTTCACTTCCCTTTAGCCCGGACATTCAAATACTCCCATTCACGTCTCAGGCAAAAAGCGAACCCCAAAATTACCCCAAGAGAGGAAGGGAAGCTCGATTCTGGATTGCCCGGTGCCGCGTTTGTAAGAGGATTCACTTCACGCAACTGGGTCGTCAGGGTAGCAGAACGCATTTTTTGGCGTGCCGCTGGCGCGGTCTTGGGGTCCGACTACAACCTCTATTCCGACCCCTGCCTATGTAATAGACTTACCCTAAACCAAAGTGTTCGTGAAAGGACAGTATTTTTGTGAAGATTCTGGTTACCGGTGGTGCCGGATACGTCGGTGGCACCGTCGCCGCACTCCTAGCCTCGAAGGGCCACAATCCCATTGTATTCGATAATTTGTGCCACAGTCGGCGCGAGGAGGTCCCTGGGGGAGTTGAATTTGTCAAGGGCGATTTGGCCGACCGGCCGCTGATCGAAAATCTGTTCATTTCGGCCACCGATTCCGGGTCGCCTTTTGACGCTGTCCTTCATTTTGCCGCCCTCATCGAGGCAGGCGAATCGATGAAAGCCCCCGAGGTCTACTTCCGCAACAACACCGCGTCCACGCTTTCGCTTCTGGAAGCCGTTCTTGCCAAGGGACCCAAACGCCTGGTCTTTTCCTCCACCGCGGCCGTCTACGGTGAGCCCGAGTCGGTCCCTATTGAGGAGACCGCGCGCCTCAACCCCACCAACGTCTACGGCGAGTCCAAGCTGATGGTCGAGCAGATGCTCACCTGGTTCAACAAGATCCACGGTCTGCGCTGCGCGTCCTTGCGCTACTTCAACGTCGCCGGCGCTCCCGAGGGCCCATCCGGCGTCATCCGCGGCGAAGCCCACGAGCCCGAGTCGCACTTGATCCCGCTCATTCTAGACGTTGCGCTGGGGCGCCGCGCTTCTATCAACATCTATGGCGACGATTACCCCACCCACGACGGCACCTGCATCCGCGATTACATCCACGTCTCCGACCTGGCCGACGCCCATCTGCTCGCCCTCGGCGCGCTCGATGTTCACGATAGGCTCATTTTTAATTTGGGCAATGGCCAGGGGTTCAGCGTGCGCCAGGTCATCGAATCCGCCCGCCGCATCACCGGCCATCCCATTCCAGCCAAAATCCATCCCCGCCGCGCCGGCGACCCAGCCGTCCTCGTCGCAAGCTCGGCGAAGGCCATCCGCGAACTGGGCTGGAAACCCCGCTACACCCAGCTCGACGACATCGTACGCACAGCGTGGCTGTGGCACCAGAAGCGCTACGCCACGTAGGGTGCTTAGACTCGCCGAGCAGCTTGTAAGTCGAATGCGAAGCAGATTGGACGAAGACCTTCCGTCCGATCCTGCAAGGGTTGAACGAAGTTCGGATTCAATTCGTCTCGGGGACGACTGGAGATAACCCTGGTCCGCTCGGATCGAGCAGACCAGGGTGGATCTTCTGTGCTCGACGCGCGGGTGTCAGCGAGTCGATTCGAAGAGGAACCAAGCGCGCCGCTCGGCTTCGTCGATCCAAACTTCGATCAAGCTGGTGGTGGCGTAGTCATTCGCCTTGGAAGCAACCTCGTGCGCTGCGCGCAGGCTTTCCACAAGCGCTCGATTGTCGGAATGGAGTTCGAGCAGCATATCGCGCGCGGGAACGAATTCCCGGTCGTTGTCGGTGAGCCGCTGTAACCGGGCGATGTGCCCAACCGAGCGAATCGTCGTGCCACCGACCTTGCGGACGCGCTCGGCGATATCGTCGCTGATGGCAAAGATCTGTGATGCCTGCTCATCGAGCAACAGGTGATAGTCGCGGAAATGTGAACCGCTCATGTGCCAATGGAAATTCTTGGTTTTGAGGTAGAGGGAAAACACGTCGGCCAAGACTGCATTCAGGACACTGGAAAGATTCTTGATCTCTTCAGGACTGAAACCGTCCGGAACATTGGTCTTTGCTGCCTTTGACTGCACGCTCGTGTGAGTGGACATTTGGCTCCTCTGTCTGAGGTCAATTTCAAGAGCGCACAGCCGCGCTCGATTGGTTTGACCTCATCCAGTCACTAAGATGCCTGCGACGGTGAAACGGCTTCATATCCGAATTTTGTGGAAAACACTACGGGCGCCAATTCGGTTGGAATGGCGCCCGTTTTTTCTGGGGTTGGGAGACTGTCAAGCCTACGCGATTGGGTGGGAATCGTAATGCAGCAGAACGGCTACGGCACAACTGGTGAGACGGGTTTCGGCTGAATCGGCGCGGCTGGTAAGGATGACGGGAACGCGTGCGCCAAGGACGATGCCGGCAAGCTGCGCGCCGCCGAGGTATTCAAGTTGCTTGGCGAGCATGTTGCCGCTTTCAAGATCAGGGACCACGAGAATATCGGCCTGACCGGTGACTGGCGAGTTGAGATGTTTGATTCTGGCGGCCTTTATGCTGACTGCGGTGTCGAAGGCCAGGGGGCCGTCGAGGATGCCGCCGGTGATTTGGCCGCGGTCGGCCATCTTGCAGAGGGCTGCGGCCTCCATGGTCGAGGGAATCTTCGGATTTACAGTTTCGATGGCAGAGAGCAAGGCGACTTTGGGCTCGGGGATGCCGAGGGCGTGGGCCAGATCGATAGCGTTCTGAACGATGTGAATCTTGTCTTCGAACTCCGGCTTGATGTTGATGGCGGCGTCGGTGATGAGCAGAGTGCGTGGATACGCGGGCGTATCCATCACAAAGACGTGGGTGATGCGGCGCGAAGTGCGCAGGCCGGTGTCGCGCTGCATGGCGGCCTTCATCAGCTCGTCGGTGTGCAGGCTGCCCTTCATCATGGCCTGGGCGTTTCCGGTGCGGCACATGGCGACGCCGAGCTCGGCTGCCTTGCCCTCGGTATCGGCCTGAAGAATGGTGTATGGCTTGATGTCCACACCGATCTTGGCAGCGAGCGCGCGCATCTCCGCTTCGTCGCCAATCAGCGTGGGAGTGATGAGGCCTTCCGTGGCGGCCTCGACCGTGCCCCGGAGCGCGACATCGGAAAGCGGCCAGACGACCGCCGTGGTGATGGCAGGAAGCGACTTGCAACGTGCGAGGAACTTGTGGAAGACGTGGTAGTCGGGTGGATGGCTGACCAGCGGGTCGACGGCTACGGCTTCGGCAATGGGGGCAAGATCGCTCATACTGAATCGGTCTCCTGACCGGATGGAGAGAGAATCCGCTCCGGTCTTGCGTATTCATTGCTACGCCTTCATTCTTACGCGGCCGGGTGAATCCAAGTGTGCGGAACGTCACACCCGCTGCGCAGTACGGCGCGACATACCACCTTGCGATACTGGGTTGGCTGCTTGAGGCCTCGAATTCGCGGAAGCACCGCTCAATTTCGTCAGCTACTTGATCCCGATCACCATCGCATCCGGGCCCACAAGATGCTCCACCCGCGTCTCGCGAAAACCGGCTTCCTTCATCCAGCCGATACAGTCGGCGCCGGTGTAGTCGAAACCGCCCGGAGTTTCAATGAGCATGTTCAGGCTCATCAGCAAGCCGAAAGCGTTCTTGGACCGGTCATCGTCGATCAGTGCATCGTAGGCAATGAAGGCTCCGCCTTCGGGGATGGCTTCATATGCTTTACGAATGAGCATTTTCTTTTCTTCCAGGTTCCAATCGTGCAGAATGTGGCCCATCAGGATGACGTCCGCTTTGGGTAGCGGATCGGAAAAGAAACTGCCTCCCTGGAACCGGACGCGCGATGGGACGCCATTTGCTTCCACATACTCCTCAAAGATTGGGGCGACTTCGGGGAGGTCAAATCCAATCCCGGAGATCTGTGGATTCTTGAGTGCTACCTGGACGATGAGATCTCCCTGCGCCGTGCCGCAATCCGCAGCGCTTTTGTAATGCTCCCAGGGAAACTTCGCGGCAATGGCCATGTTGGCGCCGTGGCTGATGCCCGTCATGGCTCGCAGAAAACCCTTGAGGCGCGCGGGATCGGCGTAAAGTGCAGCAAAGGCGTCGCGCTCGTTACCCGCTGCTTCGCTTTGCCGTTCGCCCGTGCGCAGGGCTGTGGTGAGATGCCCCCAGTGGTGATAGAGACGCAGATTTGCCATTTCGAGAATTCCGCCAATGTAGGAGGGCTTGTGCTTGTCGAGAAACAGATCGGTCGAGGGCGTGTTGGCGTAATTTCCATCGGTGCGCTCGAGGAATCCAAGCGCGACCAGCGTATCGAGAAAATCGCGCGAAGACCGCGGATGCAATCCGAGCCGGCCCGTCAATGCGTCGAGGGTTTCTGGTCCCTTGGCAAGCTCGGTAAAGACTTCCATTTCTGCCGCGCTGAGGAGAGTTTTCGAGGCCCAGAAGGCCAGGCCGGTTTGCAGGATGTGATCGGGGTTAGGAGCGGACGCAGTCATTTCGTCTCTTTCTTCAGCAAATCTTGAAATGTCGCTTTTGGGGGATCGACTAGGAGCGAGTGCAGAGAGTTTACATGGGCGCGTCGCGTCGCGTGCCCAATTGTTTGAGTGCCAGTGTCAGCGGGCAGGGGGATGGCGTGTGCGGGCCGCACCAAAGCTGCTATGCTGCGAGCGCTGGAAAAACCGATTTACGCAAGGAGCGGGCTGCAATGTGGTTCCTCGGGATGGATGTGGGCACGGGTGGCACGCGCGCCGTGGTTGTTGACGGGGCAGGTAAGTTGATCAGCGGGGCATCGAGCGAACATGCGCCCTTCCGTACTCCGCATCCAGGCTGGGCGGAACAGGATCCGGCAGACTGGTGGCGCGCCGCGCAAGACGCGATTCAGAAGGCGCTGGCTGCTGCGCCTGAACCGAAGCAGCCGATTGCGGCGATTGGGTTGACGGGCCAGATGCACGGCGCAGTGATGCTGGACGAAAACGGCGCTGTGCTGCGGCCTTCTTTGATCTGGTGCGATACCAGAACCCAGCCTGAATGCGATTGGCTGAACGAAAAGATCGGCTACGAAAGATTGATCGAACTCACATGCAATCCGGCGCTGCCGAACTTCACGTTGACCAAGCTGCTTTGGGTCAAGAAGCATGAACCGGAAATCTTTGCGAAGACGCGGCACATTATGTGCCCCAAGGACTATGTGCGCTACCGTCTCACAGGCGAGTTCGCGATCGACGTGCAGGAGGCTTCGGGGACGCTGCTCCTGGATGTAACGCATCGGCGCTGGTCAAAGGAAGTGGCCGAGGCTGCGGGAATTCCTGAAAGCTGGCTGCCGAGGGTCTTCGAATCGCCCGAGGTTTGCGGGCGCATCAACGAGAGCGCAGCCGGACTAATTGGATTGGCTGCGGGTACACCTGTGGTTGCGGGTGCTGGCGACCAGGGCGCGGGTGCCGTGGGCATGGGAATTTTGCAGCCGGGTTCGGTTTCGGCGACCATCGGCACGTCGGGCGTTGTCTTCGCTGCGACTGCGCAGCCGACGAAGGATCCGAAGGGAAGATTGCATACCTTTTGCCATGCAGTGCCGGGCGTGTGGCATGTGATGGGTGTGACGCAATCGGCTGGACTGAGTTTTCGATGGCTGAAGGAGACATTCTTCGCGGGTCAGGAGTATGACGCATTGACAGCGGCTGCGGCAAAGGTTCCAGCGGGCAGTGAAGGGCTCGAGTGGGCGCCGTATCTGTTGGGCGAACGCACGCCGCATCTGGATCCGGAGGTGCGCGCGGCTTTTGCAAAGATCGGGACGCATCACTCAGCGGCGCATTTTGTCCGGGCGGTGCTCGAAGGGGTGGCGTATTCCTTGCAGGACACGTTCACGCTTTTTGTGGAGTTGGGAATTCCGGTCGCCGCAATTCGGTTGGGCGGCGGTGGTGCACGGGGTCCTTTGTGGCGCAAGATTCAGGCGGGCGTTTACGGGCAGGCCGTTGAGGTGCTCACTGCGGAAGAGGGCGGCGCGTTTGGAGCAGCTCTGCTGGCCGGCGTGGGGGCGGGACACTGGGCCAATCTAGACGCGGCATGCCGGCAGGCCATCGAAGTGGCGCAGCGGATTGAGCCCGACCCTCGCGATCTCGCCGCATACAAGACTGGCTATGCGCAATGGCGCAAGTTGTATCCGGCGCTGAAAACCTTGCGCTAGTCAACTGTGATTGGGGACGGTTCGCCACCTTCAATTCCGCGTTGCAGGAATCTCATTTTGACTGAGAAAGTCGGCGTAGACGAAGCCATCACGATCCACGAGCTCGCCCGCTTCCAACCGCAAACGCGCATCGAACATGGGCCCATCGTAGACACAGGTGTGGAACTCACCCCGCTCGCCGCACGGATCGGCGGAGGCCGGCAAATCGCGAAGCAGTGCATCATCGAATTCGCGGCCGGCAAACGTGGCCGGCAATTGTTTCGTATCCACGCAAGCCAGGCGGGCGCGAAGACCGCCCGCAATCATGTCGCGGGCAAGCTGGTCGGTCGGGATATCCCAAAGCGGAAAAAGCGGCTCGAGTCCAGTTGGCGCGAGCTGCCGCTCGCGATAGGCGCGCACGTCGCGCAGGAAGAGGTCGCCGAATGCGATCGCATCGACATGCTCGCGCATGGCACGATCGCAGACTTCGGTCATTCGCTGCTCGTAGACCTCATTGGAGCAGGGCCAGGGCAATGGAACTACCCATAGAGGCAACTGGGCGGCTTCAGCCTGCGCTTCGAGCACAGAGTGACGCGTGCCGTGCATCGCTACGCGTTGAAATTCGGTGTTGAGTGTCGTCAGCAGGCCGACGATCTCAAGGTCAGGATCGCGTCGCAGAAGGTGGAGAGCCCACGCGCTGTCTTTACCGCTGCTCCAGGACATCAGAACGCGCTTCATCCAGCTAGAATACAGGTTGGTTCAAGCGCCTTGCGCGCTTCGTCGGGCGGGAGCTGGATCATCTCGAACCCGCTTAATTCAATCCCTGCGAGCTCGTCATTTGCAGGAGCACGATGGGTTCCAATGCACAGGCTCCGGTAATCTGCCTTGTGACATTAGTCACAGGGAGGGGTGAATGCTGTCACTGCTCATGTCTCATCGCGAGCGCAGACTCCGTATCCAACAGGTGGAAAAGGCATGGCGCCGGACGGCGCCTTGGCTTTCCGGGATACGAATTCGAGATGCGACCGCGGCAGTTCGTTGATTCCGCGGGAGCAGAGGAGTGCGAAGGAGGCCCTTTCTCAAGGGGCTATGCCTGTTGGTTGAGGTTTCCATGGGTTTTGAAGCCGGGTTAAAAACGATTATTGTTGCGACTGATCTGAGAGGCCGATCGGAAGCGGCTCTTGCGTATGCGCGCAAGCTTGCCTCCGGTTACGGCGCTCGAATTGTGCTCGCTTACGGTCTCGATCCGTTGGAGTATGCCGAGGTAGCTACGGTTCCTGAGAGCGTGCTTGACGAAATATCGCGTGAAGCGCGTGCCGCAGTCGACAAAATGGCCGACGATCTCTCCAGGGAAGGTATTCACAGCCACTCTGAAATTCGTCAGGGAGCTGTGGCGCAGATGTTAGTAGATGTTGCGCGCCAGTACGAAGCCGGGCTGATCGTAATCGGAACGGAAGGCTGTGGAGGAGCCGGCCCGGTCGTGGTGGGAGCCGTTGCCGAGCAATTGGTTCGAAGGTCGCCCTGTCCTGTTCTCGCCGTTGCGGCGGATTGGAATGCCGGCCCATACCGCCCGATACCCGGTGGTCCGATTCTTCTTGCCATGGAGAGGAATGAGGCCACGCGAGCAGCCGGTGCAGTCGCGGGCTCCTTGGCAGAGACTTTTCACCGAACCTTGTTAATGATCCACGCGTGCAGACCCGATGAGGCACCTGCCTTCCTGAATCCAGGCGCGACTGCTCCTGAGGAGTTTGGCATCCCGCACAGAAGTGCATTCCCGATTCGATATATTGTCGACGACGGCGAGCCTTCAGACGCCATCTCGAGAGCCATCGAACTACATCACCCAAGCATCCTTGTTGTTGGAGTGAAACGGACAAGCGAATCGCTTGGTCCGCATGGAACGGCGTTTTCATTACTCGCCACCTCGCGCGTTCCGGTCCTCTGTGTGCCACCGACGGAGTCGGTTATTCCTGAAGCGAATGCAGTTGCATCGGAAGTGGAAGTCAGGTAGAGGCCAGGGAGAGTTGGAACCATGCAATCGGAGAGAAAACCCGAAGTCGGCGAAGCTGCTCCTCGCCCGCTGGCAGAATTGCTGGCCTGCCCCTCCCCAGCTGCAGATCTGCTGAACGCCTCTGCGCAATCTGTCGAGTTTACTTCCGGAGAAACGGTCTTTCGGCAAGGGGCAACATGCCGCGGACTCTATGTGGTTGCCTCAGGACAGCTCCAGCGCAGGGCGGACCGATTGCAGGCGCGAGTCGTCTTGGGTTCAATTCATGCCGGGGAACTTGTGGAACTCGCGGCCGCTCTGGGCAACGGACAGCACACCTACACGCTCGTCGCTCAGTCTCCGGGGTCGCTCATGATGCTTCCGATGGATTCGCTCCATCGGGCGTTTGATATGTATCCTCCCCTACGAATGCATTTGCTGGAGGAGTTGGCGCGTGAGGTTTCGCGCGCCTACGTGTCGTGTTGTGCGACACGGAAGGCTGGAATGCGACGCCGCACAACGAAGATGTCTGTGACCGAGAGCACGGCAATTTAGCACAGCCGATCTCTCAGAGCTGTGTTGACAATCCGCATTTTTTCACATTATTCATCCGATGAAAAGTGAGATATACTTCATGTAGACCTGCGGATAAATTATGGCTGGATTTCACGCACATCACCCACCGGAAGACTGTCTAAATTGCGAACACCGCCATCTTCGGATGTTTTGCAATCTCACTCCGGAGGCGCTCCAGGAATACGACGGCATAGGCATCATGATGAGTCACGCCCGCGGCGCCAAGCTTTTTACCGAGGGCGATCCGGCGCGGAACGTTTTTGTCATCTGCTTCGGTCAGGTGAAGATCTCGTCCACGTCGCGCGATGGCAAAACGATGATCCTCAAAATCGCGGGTCCAGGCGACTTGATGGGCTTAAGCGCAGTGCTGGCCAACGTACCACATGAAGTTACGGCCGAAGCCATAGAACCGTGTCAGGTCAAGACGGTCCGCAAGCAGGAATTCCTGGATTTCCTCAGCCATCACGGGATCGCGAGCATGCACGCGGCACAGGCGTTGTCCGGCGAATATCTCACCGTGTTTCACGACGCGAAGCGGCTTGCCCTGTCTGGCTCAGCCGCTGGACGATTGGCTCGTCTTCTCCTCGACTGGGGCCGATCGGCCGCGAACGGCAAGCCGGAAATCCGATTCACGATGGCACTAACGCACGAAGAAATCGCCAACATGGCGGGCACGTCGCGCGAAACAGTGACCCGGCTGCTGAATCAGTTCCGTCGCGATCAGTGGATTGTGATCAGAGGGTCGAGCATGACGATCATCAAACCCGATCAGCTCGAGCGTCTCACGGCCTAAGCTCCTTCTCATCTGCTTGGAGAACAGTTTGATGCCTTTCTCGAATCAGTCGGGCGCTCCGCGAAGGAGTGGCTGTCGAACAATGTCCTCACTGCCTGAATGCAATTTGTCCACGAAATGAGCAATTCGCGGCTGATGCACACCTTGGGTCATCTGGTAGAAGTGGGTGATTCGCGCGCGCCGGCGCATTTGAAGTGGCGTAGTCCCGAACCGTTTGGCACATTCCCTGCACGCAATCGATGCACCCTTAACGATAGTGACTAGATTCCCCGATATGTTGAAGTGTGTTCCGCAATGGGTTCGACGTTGGCGGAGGGGGCAGTCGATGGGCATCGAACTCGATGAGAGTTCCATTATTAAGGCGAATTTTCAGTTCTGGGAACAGATGCTTGCCATGAAGCTCGATCCCGTGCCCTCTACTGTCGAATTCTGCCTGGAGGCCGGACATGTTTTGGGGAAGGTGAGCCTGTCGGGTGCGTGGAATGGACAGATTGAGATACGAATGGATGAAGGACTGACCCATCAGGCCACGGCAGCGATGCTGATGCAACCATTGGCAGATGTGGTAGAAGCTGATGCGCTTGATGCCGTCAAAGAGATTGCCAATATGATCGCTGGCGTGATCAAGTCCTCGTTGCCGAGACCTTGTGCCATGACTGTGCCTGAGGCCGCGATCAACCTCGAACAATTCTGTGGCCAAATGCGGAATGAGCACTCTGTGTCTGTTGTATTTCAACACGCCGTTGGAACCATGATGGTGCGAGTGCAAATGTTGGAGCCGACCGGCTGAATGGACTCAAGTGACCAACCCAACGGTTTTCAGAGGTCTATTGTGAGATATCGCATCGCGCACTCTTTCTCCCCGGAGCCTCCCCGAAAGAGTGACATTCATCTCGTATTACGGCTTGTTCGCCCTTGGCAAAGGTCACTTTCTCGCGTTTCTTTATTGAATCTTTACGGATTGCGCGGCTATGTTGGGTAATGGTATCCAACCTCACAGCCTGCCATACCTGTAGGCTCCCAAGAAAAAAATAATCATTCGATCGATCTTCTGCGCCTACGCTTGTGTCCGAACTTGGCATTTTTTGGCGCACCCAAATCGACAACTTAACCACCACCTTTTGGAGGACAGGCGACATGCTTTATCGACTTACTCGGAGTGTATTCAC
>Ga0181520_10010126_pt1 | contig 12747 bp, 9 predicted proteins | sample PEATcosm2014_Bin_29_FD_132451 | JGI IMG/M metagenome (GOLD analysis project Ga0181520, IMG submission 132451) | Peatland microbial communities from MTU Mesocosm Facility, Houghton, MI, USA - PEATcosm2014_Bin02_30_metaG | ecosystem: Environmental > Terrestrial > Soil > Wetlands > Peat | place...
ATAAACCGTCATGCAGCCGAGCTTGCCGCTGCGCCGGAAAAATTCCGCAATGGGCGCGTAATCCACCGGCAAATAGGAATCGCCATAAAGCACGAAAAATTCATCGCCAAGCAGCGGCAGCGCACGTTTGATGGCGCCGCCGGTGCCGAGCAGTTTTTCGCCGTCGAAGGAATAATCCAGTTTCACGCCATATTTTTCGCCGTCGCCGAAATCGCGCCGGATCATTTCGCCGAGATAGCCGACGCAAAGCACGGCGCGCCGGACTCCGCGCGACTTGAGCAATTCGAGCTGATGCGCGAGAAACGGTTTGCCGGCGACGGGAACCAGCGACTTGGGAATTTTTTCCGTGATGGGCCGCAGCCGCGTGGCGAGTCCGCCCGCGAGGATGGCAACCGGAATGTTGAGCGGCAAAATCTTCATTGGCTTGAGACAAATGTGTAATCGCCGGAGCCGATTGCAAACATCGCCCGGCCATTTTTCATCCGTAAAAATGTCACGCCGTCGGTTTTGACAGCTGCGGCGGATATGGCGGGAACAAAAACCGTGGCCGTCGTGTTCGCCGGGATGGAAACCTTCAAGGTGAACTTCCCGGCTTCGCGCTTCCAGTCGCTCACAATTTTTCCACGGATGGAATTGTAGCTGGCGTTCACCCGCGTCACGTCGCCGACCGGCTGCGGGGCGATGACGATATTTTTGAAGCCCGCGCTGCCCGGCGCATTTTGAATTCCGGCAAGGTCGTGGTAAAACCATTCCTGAATCTGGCCGAGCATGAAATGGTCTTGCGAAGAACCGGGGCCGGCATCCCACGCCTCGGTCAGGCTGGTCGCGCCGCGTTTTAGCTGCATGCCGTAGCCCGGCTTGTCGGACTGGTTGTTGATGTCAAAAATCACATCGCTGCGCCCGCCGTCGGCAAGCGCGCGGAGCAGATAACGGTAGCCGACGTCGCCGGCGGTCAGCGCGTTGCCGCGTTTGTGAACGTCGGCAACAATCGCATCAACAACCGCGGCTCGATTTGCCGGTTCACAAATACCCATCACGAGCGGGATGGAATTGGCCGTTTGCGAGCCGGTGGCGTAAATGTGATTGGTCGTGTTGTAAAATTTTCCGTTGAACGCGGCGCGGATTTTTTCCGCCAGATCGGAAAATTGTTTCGCGTCGTCCGTTTTGCCGAGCAACGCGGCGGCGCGCGACATGATTTCCACGTCCTGAAAATAAAACGCCGTGGCGGTGAGCGCGACCGGCGTGAGCTGCGAGACGCCGGGCGGTTTCGGGCCGATGTCATACCAGTCGCCGAGGCCGTAATTGACAATGCCGTCATTCGCGCGGCTGCCGAGGTAGGCGATGTAGTTTTTCATCGCGTCGTAGTGGAGGCGGAATAAATTCAGGTCGCCGTCAAATTCATATTGCTGCCACGGCACGAGGATGAACGAACTGCTCCACTCCGGCGAATCGCCGAAATTATTCCGCAATTGGTCCGGGCGGTCGCGAAAAGGCGTGTATTCCGGGGCGGTCGTCGGCACAAGTCCGTTGGCAAGCTGGGAATCGCCAATGTCGTTCAGGGTCTTGGTGAAAAGCTGCGCGAGGTCGAATTCGTAACGCAACGCCGGGCCGTTCAAATGATCCTCCTCCAGCCAGCCGAGGCGTTCGCGGTGCGGGCTATCGGTCATCAGGCTGCCCATGTTGCTGCGCTGCGCCCAGCGGACGAGCGTGCGGATGCGATTGAACAATGTGTTTGAACATTCAAATTCTCCAACCGGTTCGGATGCGGAATTGACAACGACGCCCGCGAGCGATTTGATTTTCGGCAATGCGCCGTTGGGCTTCGCCGGAATGAAATGAACCTGAATGTAGCGGCAGCCGACGTAGAAAAATTTCGGCGACCAGTTTTCCACGCCGTCCGTGCCCTTGATGAAATCGCAACGAACGCTGTTCCGGCTGGCGTTCATCGAACCCTGCGAGACCGAGCCGTTGCGGTTCGTCAACTCGGCGGGAATCAACTGAACCCGGCTGCCTACCGGGCCGGTCACGGAAATTTCCGGAACGTGCGAGGCGTTCTGGCCGAGGTCGAAAAGGATGTCGCCGTTCGTGAGCGCGCGCGTGGCAACCGGCTGGTGAATTTCAAATTTGCGGATCGGCGGGGCGGCGCAGGAAAGCCCGCGCAATTCCCCGCCCGGCCCGTTGACGATTTGCGCGATCTGCCATTTTGAATCGTCGAAACCGGGTTTGTTCCAGCCGTTCTGCAAAAGCCGCGCGTCAACATCTTCGCCGCCGTAAATTGAGGAGAACGTGATTGGACCGGCCGTCACGCGCCAGCTTTCATCCGTGCCGATGATTTCCACCGAGCCGTTGGCGTATTCGAGGCGGATTTGTGCGATGGCCTTTTGCGGGCCGAACGAGCCGGTGAACTTGGTGTAGCGTCCGCCGCCAAGCACATTATACATCCCGTTGCCAAGCTCAATGCCGGCGGCATTTTTGCCCTTTTTCAAATCCGCCGTGATGTCGCGCGTGTCGTAAAGACAGGTCTTGTCGTATTTCGACCAGCCGGGCGAAAGAAAGTCGTCGCTGGCTTTTTTGCCGTTAAGCGTCAATTCATATTGGCCGAGGCCGCAGATGTTGACGAGGGCGCGTTTCAATCCGGGCTTCACGGTGAATTCGCGGCGCAACAACAGTGACGGAATGTTCGTGTCCGCCGCGCCAATCCATTTCGCCTGCCAGTCTGAATTTTGAAGAACTCCCATCGTCCAGGTCGCCGGTTTGCTCCAGGCGGATATTTTCCCGTCCTTGTCCCACGCGCGCGCCTTCCAAAAAACCTGCTGCGACGATTTCAAAACTACGCCCGCGTAGGGAATTTGAATCGTTTCCTCCGAATCCACCTTGCCGCTGTCCCACAAATCGCCGGTGCCACGCGCCAGATTTTTCTCCGACGAGGCTGCGAGAATTTGATACGCGGTCTGCCGCTGGCCGCGCGCTGTGCTTTCCAATCTCCAAAACAGGCGCGGGTTTGCCGAGTCAACGCCCGGCGGATTGACGGCATAATCGCAACGCAAATCCGCGACCTTCATTCCCGCAAACGCCGCGGTTGCCATGCAAAGAAACAAAACCACCGCCAAAGCGGCGCGGCCTGGTTTGAGGATCGTTTTTGCCGGCACGATATTTATGAGATGACGAGCTTCGTCCCTTCAAAATCAAAACGGAAACGGACTTCCGCCAGCCCGGCCCCGGTCATCGCCTGACGCAGCCTCGTTTTATCCCCGGCGTAAAACATCAGAAATCCACCGCCGCCCGCGCCGATGAGCTTGCCGCCAAGCGCGCCGCTGGCCATGGCGAGGTCATACCAGTCATTGATTTTCGGATTGCTCATTCCGCCGCTGCGCTGTTTTTTGCGCTGCCAGTGCACGTCCATGAGCCGCGCAAATTCGGCAAGATTCCCGCTTTCGAGCGCCCGCTGGCTTTGCAGTCCGAGGTCCTTGACAAAGTGCAGATTTTCAATCATCGCCCTGTCGTCCGACTTCGATTTCACGTCCTGCTCCTTCAAAATGGCCGACGCGCTGCGCGAGTAACCGGTGAAAAATAAAAGCAAATTGTCCTCAAGTTCATCGCGCGTTTCCTTGGAAAGTTTCAGCGGCCACGCCTCGACTTTGCCATTCTCCAGAAACCTGAAGCAGGTGATGCCACCATAGGCCGCGATGTATTGATCCTGCTTCCCAATCGGCTCCTTGAGCCGCCCAATTTCGATTTCGCACGCCTGCGCGGCAAGTTCAGCGGGGTGGACGAGATTTTTTTTGTGCGCGTGCAGCGCCTTGAGCAGCGCCGTCGTGAAGCTGCCGGACGAACCGAGGCCGGTTCCGGCCGGGATGTCCGCCATGGAAGTCAATTCGAGCGAATGGCCGTCCATGCCGACCATCGCAAACGCCTCGCGGAGGATCGGATGCTTTAATTGCGCCGCGTCCGGCACACGTTCCAGCTCCGAATATTTCACGATCAAATCCGGCACAAAGGTGTCGTGCAGCGTGATATAGACGTATTTGTCAATCGCCGCCGCGATGAGGAAGCCGCCGGACTTTTCGTAATACGACGGCAAATCCGTCCCGCCGCCGCCCAGCGTGACGCGAAGGGGTGAACGCGCAATAATCATAAACCCAATGAAAAGCGAAAAGCGGGAAGCGGGAAAGCGGAAAATCCGGAACTCTTGAACACCTCGTCGCACAGCTCCATGAAGCGTTCCGCGTGGTTGCAGTGGACGGCGCGAATGGCGTTGATGCTGGCCGGCCTTGCGGCTCAAAGCGCACACTTGACACTTGACACCTTCCTCCACCGCCTATCAGCATGGGGCCAAGTATGAGTGCGGGCGAAGACCGAGTTATTTGGTTCCCACTCGCGCAGCTTCGATGAAGTGATGGCGCGGCAAAAGATCGAATTCTTATCAATATCAACAACCTAATTAATGGAGGATTGGCCCATGTTCCGAAAAGTATGCACAATTGCCGCAGTGGTTTTGGCGGCTCTCGGCAGTCCCGCCCTGGCAACCGCCCAGGAACCCGCGCAGGCGGGCGGCAACACGAATAGCCTGCCGAAGGAATTTACGGCGGATTTGGGCAGGGGCGTGAAGATGGAGATGATCCTGATTCCGGCGGGCGAGTTCCTGATGGGCTCGCCCGATTCAGACCGGGCTGCGGCGAACGACGAGAAGCCGCAGCACCGGGTTCGGATCACCCAGCCATTTTACCTGGGCAAATATCCGGTGACGCAGGAGCAATGGATGGCCGTGATGGGCAACAATCCGAGCCACTTCCAGAATCCGAAGAACCCGGTGGAATGGGTCAGTTGGGAGGATTGCCTGCAGTTTCTCCGGCGGCTCAACGAGAAGGTGGGCATGGGGAAGTGGCAGTTTCCCACCGAAGCGCAATGGGAATACGCCTGCCGCGCGGGGAGCACGACCATTTACTGCTTCGGGAACGATGAGTCGGAGCTGGGCGACTATGGGTGGTATGACAAGAACTCGGGCGGCAGGCCGCACCCGGTGGGCGAAAAAAAACCGAATGCCTGGGGATTATACGACATGAACGGAAGCATCTGGCAATGGTGCCGGGACTGGTATGATCCCGGTTATTATGCGCATTCGCCCACGGACGATCCAGCGGGGCCGGCCACCGGCACGGAGCGCGTCAGTCACGGCGGTTGCTGGTTCAGCCCGGCGAGGAGCGCCCGGTCGGCGAACCACGGCAGAATCGAGGCCGACCACCACGGCAGTCACCTGGGCTTCCGCGCCTCGATGGTTCCGATGGACAATTGAGCGGGCGAAGCCGGCGGCGTTGGGGATGTCATCTGGTCCTCCGACGGCATGGCCGGTGCCTTCCTCCATGTGACCAGCTTGCGCATCAAGAACTGACAAGCTCGCGCTTCTCCCGCCTTGCCGGCATGCGTCAGGGCGGGCGGAGGAAGCCGTGTCTGTCAATCGGGCGGGAAACCGCAAATTCGTCCAATGTTTTTTGCAGAAGGATTCAACGAGCTTGGGGCGGCGCATCCGCCCCAACGCCCGGCGAGTGTGTCACGTGCTTGATTGCCTTTCTTCTTTAATCCGGGATGGAGTGTCAACGGTCACTGGCGCACCAGACGCACACGCAGCAGCGCGCCTTGGGCCGGCAACATCACCCGGTTGGGGTGCTGCGCATCAGGCTCAAGCGTGCGGGTTGCTTTCCATGTTTGACCTTCATAACTCCCTTCCTCGGCCAGCAGAATTTTGGCGCTCATTTGAGCCGAGCCGAATGACGGCCGGAAATCAACTGCCGCGTCGAATCCGAGCACGACGAACTCATCGGAGCCAGTCTGACCGATCAGGACGCGCCCGCTCAACGGACGCGCGTCCGCCTGCGGCTGGTAAGCGGCGCCAACGCGCGCCTGAAGCGCCGGCGGGAACATGACGTGCGCATCGTAACCGTCCAGCATCAGCATGCGCGCCGGAATGTATTCCTCCTCAATCGCCGACTGCAGCCTAGGTGTGCCGCGAACCTCGAGCAGCGCCGGCATGGCCGCCCGCAACAGCATGAAATTGGCGGCGACATCACCGAACTCCGCCGGAACTGCGCCCGGGGCGTTGGTCGCTGCGCCCGCTGCTGGTGCTTCCCCGCGACGCCCGCCAGTGGCTGATTCAATGCCGAACTGCGAAAACCCAAGCGAGCCGAACTGGCCGATGGCCATGAAGCAGTAGCGCGCGAAGTCCAGCCCGCGACCGGTCTCGACGATCAGCAGCGGATTGTCTGGCCGGGCATACCGGGAAAGAATCGTGCGGTAGATTTCGGCCGAATGCTGGTAGATGTCTGGCGCAATGAGATCAATGTGGGGTGCCGCCGCGCGCCAGAGGTCAAGCGTATGCGATTGCGCGCCGCCGGAGGGGTAGCTCTCGCCCGGATAGTCGAAGTCGTTGAAGCGGTCATTCGTCCCATCGCCGCCCATCCAGACGTTCACATACATTGGAAGCGGGTAGGCGGCTTTGCCGCCGGCCGCCACAGCGTCAATGTAACGCGCCATGTAGTAGGTGGTGAATGCCTCCTCGGCGAAACGCGAGCCGAAAACCTGCGTCCAGGTTCCGGATTGCTTGTGCAGCGCTTTGACCAGACTGGCCGGGACCCTGCCCGCGAACAACTTGTTCGCCGCCGCCGAATGATCGCGCACCGGACCGAGCACACCCGGCTCGTTCTCGACTTGAACAATGATGACGGCATGCCGGGTCGCGTCCACATCCTTGATCGCCTTGAGCAGTCCGGCGAAGGCAAGCCGATCCGCCGCCAGAGTGGCCTCGCCCCAGGGCGAGAGAACCTGGGCTTCCTTGCCGTCGGCGAACGTCGCGCGTGGGAACCGGGTTTTATTGTCCAGCACCCATTGCGGGATGTAGCGATCGAACGTGCCGCCTTTCCAGGTTGCGAACCAGACCGGAATCAGGTGCAGGCCGCTGGCCTGGGCCTGCCGGACAATCGCCTGCACGTTGGTGAAATCGAATTGGCCTTCCACCGGCTCCACGTCGCGCCAATAGACGGGGAACTCCATTGTGTTGGCGCCGTAATTTTTGTAGATCGGCCAGGTTGCGGTCAACTGACCGGCGAGGTGCGTGCCATTGCCAACCTGTCCGCCGAGCATCATGAACGGCTTGCCGTCCACGTAGAATTGATAACGCCCGTCCGTCTTGCGAATCTGCGGCATCGCGGCATCCTGCGCAAGGCCCGGTCCGGCGACGGTTGTTGTCAGCAGGCAGGCACAAACGATCCGAATAATCCTGAATTTCATAAACGATCCTCGTTAATTGACATTTCCCATTTGGATTCTTGCCCACGACCAGCGTGGGTCGTTTTCGTGATTTTCTTCCTGCTCCACAGGTTTGCAAGCCCTATTTTCGGTTCGCCTTGAGTTTTTATCGGCGACCGCACCGGCGAAACTTCGGCGCAAGTCTGCGGGCGTGCCAATGCCGGCACACGCGGTTCGCGGACAAGCCGAAAATCACCTGCAACGCACGGATGGTCCTACCGAGCCAGCACGCGAGGTGTGGAATTTTTGAGCGTCCAGGTTTGGTCAGACTTTTTCCGGCACGACAAATGGCGTGCGGTATTCGCGCGTCAGAAGGTCATTCGCCTTGTTGTTATTGGTGAAGCGCTCGGTTTTGGTATTCATTTTCAAGAGCGCGCCCAGCATCAGCGGCGTCTGGCGCAAGTCCACCTTGTTCGCGCCAAGATGTTCTTCCATGCGCCCCAGACTTTCGGCCAGTTCGCTGTTTCCTTTGATGGCATCCAGAATGCCTTCCGGCGGCAATGGCTGGCCGAGGCGGTGGGAGATATTGCCGGTATGGCACAGCGCGGCGGAAATGTGTCCTTCCGCAATGTCCGCGTGCAGGTCGGTGTGCTTGCGGCTGCGGACGGCTTGAATGAAATTCGCAAAATGGTCGCCGCCCTCCTCGTAAGTTTTGATTTCCTTGCCGGCCTTGTCATGGACAATCGCCTTGGTGTAACTCGGAATCACGATGGAGCCGCCCTCGCAATCCACCACCACGCCAATGCTCGCGCCGTGATACTCATCCATTTTTGTTGAATCGCTGGCAGTGGGCAGTCCGCGCACTTCAAAGATCAGCGGCGCGGCCTTGTAATCGTGAAAAATAATCTGCGTGTTCGGAGTCATGCCGTCGTCGTCATAACCCAGCCGCCCGCCGACGCTGATGACGCGCGGCGAAATTTCCGGCTCGCCCAGCGTCCAGCGCGCGATGTCCATCTGATGGATGCCCTGATTGCCGAGGTCGCCGTTGCCGTATTCCCAGAACCAGTGCCACTCGTAATGGACGGAGCCATTTTTTTTGCTGTTCCGCCGCGGCGGGTCGTTTGACGCGGGGCCGCACCATAAATCGTAGTTGACCGTTTCAGGAACCGGCTGCGGGCCGGTGGTTTTGCCGATGCTTTCGCGGCGTTTGTAGCAAAGCCCGCGCGCCCGGATGATTTTTCCCAGATGCCCTTCGTGCAGCCACGCAATTGCCTCCTGCAATCCCACGCTGGAGCGGCACTGCGCCCCGGTCTGCATGATGCGATTGTATTTGCGCGCCGCCTCGACCATTTTCCGGCCCTCCCAGACGTTGTGCGAGGCCGGCTTCTCGACATAAACATCCTTGCCGACCTGCGCCGCCCAGATGGCGCCGGTCGCGTGCCAATGGTGCGGCGTCGCGAACGTGACCACGTCAATGTCTTTGTTTTCCAGCAGCTTTCGGACGTCGGTGTAGCCCTCAACTTTTCCCCCCGCGTCGTTTGCCTTTTGCAATTCCTTTCCGAGAACGGCGCTGTCCACATCGCACAATGCGACCAGCCGCGCGCCTTTCATCGTGCTGAATGCTTCGATATGACCTTTGCCGCGGCCGTTGAAGCCGACGACGGCGACGCGAATGTCGTCGTTCGCGCCGACGATCCGCGACTTGACGGAAGATTGGGCGATCAACGGCCAGGTTTTGAACGCGGCAGCGGCCAGGATTGAATTGCGGATGAACTGGCGGCGGTGGATTTTGTTCATAAGCAGTAATGGGCAAGGAAGCTATTTCACTTCGTCCACGAACTGATGGTATAGAGTTTCCACCTGGTTTGTCGTCGCGGCGCCTTCGAGGATGACCAGGCGATACCGGAACGTGGCCGATTGTTTCGGCTGGATGGTGAAATTCAATGTTTCCTTCCCGTTGCTGAAAACTCCCTGGCCGAGCGGATTGACCGCGAACAAGCCGTAGCCTCGCGCGTGCCAGTAGGTCGGAAAGCCGGCGTTCAGGGGATTGTCGAGCATGACGAGCGTGATGTCCTCCTGATTCACCTTGCCCGTCAATGTCGTCCAGCGTCCGCGCGTGGCCCAGACCGCGTCGCCGGTCTTGCCCTCGCTGCTACGATACATTCCGGTCACGCCATTGGTGTCCATCGCCTTTACCGTGGTGGGCCGGCCGCTCGCGTCGGTGTAGGTGACCGCATCGGTCGAGGGTTGCTCAAGTTCCCGCCGCACGCGCAGACCCAACATGCCATCCTTTGAGTCCTTGAAAACCACCGGCTTGTCCAGCGCGGTGAGGGTGGAAATCCGGTCCACCACGCGCCGGCCCGGCCCGGCCCGGAAGATGAAATCCGCCGTTTCGTGCAGAATCGGCTGGCTGTCGGGCATTATCCAGTCCATTTCGACTTGAAGCTCGCCCTGGTCCGCGCCACTGCTTGTTTTGACAATGCGCCGATGCAAGATCGTGCCCATCTTCGCCTGCTGGTCCGCCGGCAACGCGGTTGAATTGTTCCAGAAATCCACGCCGTTGACGTTTTCGTAATTGAGCCAAAGCCCCACGTGATGCGGATGGTCCGTCCGCTCGCCCGGGCGCGGTTCAAGCGGGTAACCGCGCGTGATAATCGTGCCGCTCGCCGCGCGCAGCGGAAACAGCACCGGCTTTTTCAACGTGTCCGGCCAGATGTAGGAAGTGAACGGCTGGCCATCCACGAGCACATCCACGCGGTTGGAGGCTTCGTTCGGCACGACCTTGACGCCTTTGTCCGGCGCGGCTGGCGCGGCGTGAAGACCAGAGGCGATGATCAAAGAAAAAGTGAGCACACCAAGGCGGAGTAGCTGGGTTGTCATGGGCAAAAGATTCGCCGCGACCGGGCGGAACGTCAAGCGTGTCAATTTTGTTTTTCGGCGGCTGGTTTTGGCGGCGTCGCCGGCGGACGGAACGTGATGACGTGATAAGTGGCCGGGCCGTCGCCCGCGTTCCGCATGGATTGGGGAACGTTGGCCGCGTTGAAGATGACCGAACCCGGCCCGACGCGCACCCATTTGTCTTTCACGAATGCCTCGATGGTTCCCTCCTTCACGATGATGACCTCATCGTTGGTGCGCTCAAGAATCACGTGGTTGGTGGCGCCCGGATTGAGGGTGGAGGCGTGGCACTCCAGCACGTCGAGTGTGGTGGTGGGGCCTTCGAAAAACTTCCGGCTGGAGCCGGTCGCGTTCGTCTTGGCTTCGATGGAATTCCATTCAATGGCGGTTGAGGTCATGGCGGAGGTTTTATCAGATTGAGCCGGCGCGGCAAGTCCGGCGGTGTTCAAGGCGGCCAATAAAATCAAGGTGAATTCTTTTCGGTTTGGCATACAAGTTTGTCCTTTCCAAAATGGTTCCTGAATTTACAGCGGTTCAAGCCCGGCTGGAAATCATTTCGCCGGCGCGGGCAATGGTTCCAGGAAAATATTCCGGAATTCCACCAGCTTTCCCTCGGCCTGCAATCCAATCGCGCCGGAATCGGCGGACGTTCCGGTGATTTCGTTCTGCAACGTGCCGTTGACGCGGACACTGATGGTGTTGCTGCGGCAAAGGATGTCGTAGGAATTCCATTCTCCGGCGGGCAGTTCCGAACTCGGCTGCTGGCGCGGAAAACTTTTGGGATTTGCCGGCGTCAATCCGTTTGCCTTCGAGCCGCCGTTGCAGCGGATTTCGCCCGCGCTGCCCGCGAGCAATTGCGCCTCGTAACACAGCGGCCACACCTTGTCCGGCGGATTGACGTGAAGAAACACGCCGCTGTTGCCCGGGCCGTCCGGCCAGCGCCACTCGGCATGGAGCCGGTAATCGCGATAAGTCTGGAGCGTGCGCGCGTAACCGTTCGGCCTGCCCTGGCACGTGATGACGCCGTTGGTCACCGACCAGATGGCCGCCGCGGGCGCGTTTGTGTCAATTGAGACAAACGTCCAGCCGGAAAGACTCTTCCCGTCGAACAAGTCAATGCGGTTTGCCGGCGCGATGGGCGGTTCGTTTGTTTGCGCAATCAAGGGGTGAACCGCCGTTGCGGATAAAAATGCCAGCGCCAGCCGGAGAATTAAAACTGGTTTCATGCGCAAAGAATGTCCGCGTCCGGCAAAAACGACAAGCCGGAAACCGGGCGGGAGAGGAAAAATCTTTCGACCAGGGAACTGCTCCGGAACGCGATGGCGGATTTGAACCTGTCCTTCATTGCCAACAGCGATTTCCACAAGCCCAGGCACATCTACTCGTGGAAGACGCTCATCCATGCCGCAAAAGACGCCGAGGCCATCAAGGACTGCATCCGCCGGAACGAACACGTGGCCATCACCCTTTACCGCGACTTCCCAGTTCCTCTCCGCCTCGAACGGGGAGAGGAATCAAAGGTGAGGTGTCGAAATCAAGGTCATACATTTGCTGATGCCCACCAGCCTGCCGCCATCAACACTCAACCGCCCGTCGCGCCGAAAGCTGGTGAAGGCGGATCAGCCTCTGGCCATCTTCCGTATTTTCAAGATCGGTTACCTTTGCGGGTGGTCAACCATTGAGAAGGGAAAAAAAGTTGGTGTGGTTGGCGGAGTTGGCAGTTCCGCGAGAGTTGTTTCGGCCATTCTTGAAGTATTGGGCGGCTGATATTGGCAACGGTGTTTTCGGGATGAAGGAAACGACTCAACCATCGCGGGGGATTACCGGAAACCACGGAGGCAGTGTCTTCACATCCGGGAGAAAAAGGGCATTGGAGCCAAAAATGGCATCGGAACACCCCCCTGCGCCGGGAAAAAACCGATGGAGGACTGGGAAAAAGACTTGCAAACCAGCGCAGCGCGAGTATAATCCAAAAAAGGAGTTTACAGCGCTGTAGCTGTAGTGAGCGAGGAACCAAATGGGAAATCCCAGATTAGCGGGTCGCACCGCAATGCGGTTCAGAAACAACGCAGTGGTATCCTTGCGTCCATTGCCAAAGTTTTGCAGATGGCGGCGCGGGCCACGCCGTAAATAGGAGAATTCACCACGAAAACCGGAAAACTCACTGTCACCGTTGGCATCACACTACTGATGGTGACACGGGCGCCCGCTCCCGAGTTTGTTTCCATTGGCAATGGCGCGCAGTTGGCAAACGGAACCTATCTGAATGCGCAAAGGATTGCAAATGATCTGGTCGTTACCTCAGTCCACGCGGAGGCAACCGGCGCAATAACCATTGTTGATCCTTCGGATTTATCAACAAGTCCATCAGGCACGCCGCAATACAACCTTTCATTGGTCGCGCCGACTTTGAATGTAAGTAATAATCTGAATATGGCCGCTGAGAGCAATCTCTATCTTACCGTGATCACGTTAAATCTGAACGCTGAGTTCACTTCCGGCGGAACATTGATTGATCCTTCGCGCGTCATCGGCACGGCCACCCAGGTCAATGTTCTCAGCAACACCGCCAGCCTCCAGCAGGCCATTGATATTGCGTCACCCACGGAT
>Ga0181520_10010127_pt1 | contig 12745 bp, 12 predicted proteins | sample PEATcosm2014_Bin_29_FD_132451 | JGI IMG/M metagenome (GOLD analysis project Ga0181520, IMG submission 132451) | Peatland microbial communities from MTU Mesocosm Facility, Houghton, MI, USA - PEATcosm2014_Bin02_30_metaG | ecosystem: Environmental > Terrestrial > Soil > Wetlands > Peat | place...
CCACAGCGCGCTGGAGGTGGGTCCCCACCGACACGAAGACGATCGCCTCGGCAATAGCCGACACCGGACCGTCATAAAAGCCCAGGACTTTGAGAGATGATTAATTTGACGATTGCACGCCTTGGCTCATTGGGTGCATAATATAAGTCATGAAAGAGGCTGACAGGAAAAAGGTCGAAGAAATCATGGCCGGCATGAAGTGTCCTCATGATTTCAAATGTGCAGAGGCTGGTTTCGAACACCTCTGCAAGGCGAAGTCTATTGGACCGGACGGCTTTCTCGAATGTCTCGACGAGAATCATGCTTCCTGCGCCTTTGCTTATTCATTTGGCGAGGTGCCTCTCTGCCTTTGCCCATTGCGAGTGTATATGGCCAAGAAATTCAAGATCTAACTGTGCCGTCCTGCCATCATTCTTGGTAAAGGATAATGCCTGTGAATAAAGCCTTCCCTCTTTCGACTACAGCGTTTCTGGTTCTGATCATCGGATTATGTGCCGGGGTTGTTTTTGGGGATGCTGCGAATACGACCATTGCTTTCCCGGATATAAAAGGGTTGATGGAAAAAGCAAACAAGGGGGATGCAAAAGCGGAATGCGAGCTCGGCGCTTGCTATTATCACGGCAGGAATGTCGCCCGGGATTACAAAGAAGCATTCATATGGCTCCGCAAAGCTGCCGAACAAGGAAACGCTGTCGCCCAGTGCGGGCTCGGACTTTGTTACTGCAACGGCACTGGTGTTACGCGTGATTATGAACAGGCGGTTAAATGGTATCGCAACGCTGCGGAACAAGGGGATGCAGCAGCGCAACGCAACCTCGGAGTTTGCTACTATAACGGCTACGGCGTTTCACGGGATTACACAGAGGCAGCCGGGTGGTACCGCAAAGCCGCAGAACAAGGCAATGCCGTAGCTCAATTTAACCTTGGACAATCCTGCGAATATGGCGACGGTTTACCGAAAGACGTCAAAGAGGCGGTCAAATGGTATAACAGGGCCGCAGAACAAGGAAACGCCGATGCGCAATTCAATCTTGGACTTTGCTACCATTTCGGCAATGGCATCGAACGTGATTATGTGCAAGCGGTCAAATGGTATCGCGAAGCCGCTGAACAGGGAAATGCCCATGCGCAGTGCCGCCTCGGATTTTGCTGCTGCCACGGCCTTGGCATGCCCAAAGATTACGAGGAAGGACTGAAGTGGTATCGTAAGGCGGCCGAGCAGGGAAACGTCGACGCTCAAGAGTTTCTGAAGAAGGCGTCGTTGTAACTCCGAATCTCTCCCGCAACGCGATAACTATTTCAATGTCTCGTCCGTCCAGCCCTGAAGCAATTCGATCCGGTTGCCGTCGGGATCGTGAAAGAAACAAATCTTCAACCCAGGGCAAATGCTGCCGCAATCCTTGACGCCTTCGGTTTTGATGCCGTCGCCTTCCAAACGCTTGGCGGCTTCTTCGATGTTGGACACCTCTATGGCCAGATGCCTGAAACCGACAGCCTGTTCGCCGCCTCGTTTTGTCGCATTTCCCGCAGCAACTTGAAATAATTCAATACAGACGTTTCCCAACCTCAACATTACGAACTCGTCCGGTCTGCCGCGGTTGAAAACCCGCGCTCGTTTGAACCCGAATTGCTTCGTGTAAAAAGCCTCCTGCCTCTTCTTGTCCGCACAGTGAAACGCAATGTGTTGTATCTGATTCATTCGGAACCTCCTGTTTATTACAACCAAAGTACCAACTGAACGGCATGAGCGTCAACTGGATGAGCATCAACGTCACCGTCTTTTTGAGTGCCCTTTAGGAGCGGCTTTACGCCGCGCCAGTTCATTCCAGCCGCCGCGATTGCTCATCGCGGCATAAAGCCGCTCCTACATTCGAGGACCATGGTCTTTCCTTTTGACCATGTTTTGACCTGCGGACGACACGGAGGTCGTCCCTTTAAATGAAAATGACACGTAAACAGGCCTTTTCCGATTACCGGGCCACGCTCCGTCGTGGCCGATGCAAAATGACGCCAAAAGGAAAGACCATGATTCGATTATGGCAATCTCACATCTCCATTGCATCCGCGTGTGGCTTGAGTACAGTTGAACCCGAAATGATCAATGCCAGGAAAATTGCAGACATAGATTGGGTCAATTGGAAACCTACGGAAAGGGCAACGCTTCTTTTCGTCATCCGCGACGGACGTATTCTGCTCATTCACAAGAAGCGCGGGCTTGGCGCCGGCAAGATCAACGGGCCGGGCGGCCGGCTCGAACCCGGCGAAACGCCGCTGGCTTGCGCAATTCGCGAAGTGCAGGAGGAACTGCGAATCAACGCAAAGGATGTCAGATGGGCAGGCACATTGCGCTTCCAGTTTGCAGATGGTTACTCGCTTCACGGCGAAGTCTTCACCGCCGGCGATTTTGAAGGAACGCCGACCGAGACGGATGAGGCCATTCCACTTTGGTTCAAACTGGACGAATTGCCTTACGGCCGCATGTGGGCTGACGACAAGCTCTGGATGCCGCTGATGCTGGCTGGAAGGAAGTTCGACGGCCGTTTCATTTTCGACGGCGAAACAATGCTCGATGCGGAAGTGACAAAAGAGGCAGGAAAGCCTTGATTTCTCAGCAACGCACTGTGTGTTCACTTTCTGAACTCTGACATGCACCACTCTTTCGCCAATCTTCCTCTGCATGGCGGCAAGGCGCCCGCGTGGCTGTTCGGACGCATGCGGCAACTTGCAGGTGCGTTTGCCGAGATTGCGGTCATGGAAATAGGGCCCGAAGCTTTTCTCGATCGCGTCTCTGATCCGTTCTGGTTCCAATGCCTCGGCTGCGTGCTCGGATTCGACTGGCATTCGTCAGGGGTCACCACAACAACGTGCGCCGCGCTTAAGGAAGGCATCAGAAACAAGGAAGCCGATCTGGGGCTTTTCATATGCGGCGGGAAAGGCCGCACATCGCGCAAGACACCGCAACAAATCATGGAGTTTTCCGACAAAGCAGGAACTGATGGCGATGGTCTTGTCCGCGCCAGCCGCATGTCGGCCAAGGTGGATAGCTCCGCAGTCCAGGACGGCTTCCAGGTTTATCACCATTGCTTTCTTTTCATCGCATCAGGCAAATGGGCGGTCGTCCAGCAGGGCATGAACGAGGAATCGGGCTGGGCGCGCCGGTATCACTGGCTTGGGGACAAGGATATGGATTTCGTCTGCGAACCGCACAAGGCCGTCTGCTCGGACGGCACGCCGCAAGTTCTCAACATGGTCGCAAAAGAGGCCGCAGCTTCTCGAATTGCGACAACCGAAGTAAGCAAACTTCCGCCGGAGAAACTTATCGCCGAGTTGAGACTCGCCGTGACAGATCGCACAATGAAACCAAAACGCCGTTCAACCACCTTGCATGGCCAGAAAGAATTCGATCTTTTCCCAAACACGAATAGAGAAATGGAGGGCGGCAATCCTTTGCCGCCGCTGGTTTCCTCTCTCGACCTTCCCGGCCGGCACCACATTCTTTCTGCCGACATCAATCCCACGCGGCTCAAGGACATCTTTACCCGCACCTACGAAAGGCAGGCTGAGAACTTCGGAGCTTTATTGGAAATGGAAGGCGTCGGCCCCAAGACGATCCGGGCATTGAGTTTCGTGGGCCAGCTTCTGTATGGCGCGACGCCAAGCTTTCGGGACCCTGCCCGATTCTCGTTCGCGCACGGCGGCAAGGACGGTATTCCATACCCTGTTGACCGCAAAACATATGACACTACGGTCACGATCCTGGAAAAAGCCGTGTCACAGGCCAAAGTCGGGCAAACCGACAAACTGCAAGCCATGCGCCGCATGGCAAAGTTTCTGGAAAAGTGATCCCACATCAATCCCTCATTCTCCCACGCGGAATTCGCCGGGTTCGGGGGAATGGCTAAAGACAACGGTCACGGCTTTGAGCAGGCTGGCAACGAAGGCATCAACGCCGGACGTGATGTCAACCTCCATCCAGTTAAGCTTGTCCTTGAAGCGGGCAAAATAGCGGCAGGCAATCTCGTTGCCGGTCACGCCCAAATCGGTAACGCCTGCTGAAGCGCTTGTTCTGTCTTTGCCGCCGAGTCCACGGATGAATCGGGCGAGTTGCTTGCGCGCAGGCCTGTCGGCGCGAATACGACATTGAAATGCACCGCCGTTCGCGTTGCAAAAGAATACTTCGACCGATTTCGGGACCGTTGAAGAGCAGATGATCGCGACGGGCAGTAAAGGAAATCCATATCTGCTTTCGCCCTCAGCCACATGACGCTGCACGTTAATATCGGGCTGCAGAGCGGAAATGAGTTTGTTTTCCATCAGAAGCGCTTCCAATTCCGAACCGACCAATTTGTATTCGAAATTCCTGATTCGCTCCCAAACCGCCTTCAGCTTGGGCGGCAGTTCGCTGACAGATCGAAAATAGTCACGCAGCCTGCGCGCGAGGTTTGCGGCTTTCCCGACGTAAAGCACCTGTCCGCTGGCGTCGTACATGATGTAGACGCCCGGCAATTCCGGCACAAGCGCAAGGGCCACCTCGCCGAATGCAAAGCGCTCAAGCGGGACGCGCAGCATTGAATTTTCACAGGCTTCCAGAAGTTGCGGCCATCCCATATCCTTCTTTTCAGCTTCTGAGACGATTGACCAAAGCAGGTCTTCGTAAACCGACGATCGGACTCCATCGGTGTCGCATCTTGCTGCAATGCGGTAAGCCAGTCTGATTTGTTCGATGGTTGCGCGCGCTGCGAGTTCCTGCCTGCGCAACGCTCGTGCGACACGAAGCAATTCGAGTATCCGTAAACTCTCACTCACATAATCGGGTAATATCTGGACCAGCAGTTCTTTCCAGCCCCTGCCGAATACCGCCAGAATGTTCGGCCCGGTGGCCACGCGTACCAGACAGCGCCGTAACCGATCAATCTCGGCGGATGGAATGGAGAACAGCGTGCCTTCATAATGCATCTGGTCAACATGCCGTCCGCCATCGAAAAGGATTGCCGAGAATTCGAGCGCATTCTTCCTGTTATCAGTATTGACGCCAAGCAGGCAGACCAGGAATCCATCCGCGAGTGTTGTTTTATCTATACCTGACATGCAGACAACAATAGAATGTCCGCGATCCGTTGTCAGCAGTCAGTTGATGGCAATCTACTTTACATAATCCAGCAGACAACATTAATCTACCTCGGGCAGGAAGCGCCGCCGTGTTTTTCGGCATACCGCTGATGATATTCCTCGGCGCGATAGAATGTTGTCGCGGGCACAATTTCGGTGACAATTGGCTGTTTGTACTTGCCGGATTTCTCCAGCTTCTGCTTTGAAGCCAGCGCCGATTCCTTCTGCGCAGGCGTGTGGTAGAAGATGACTGAGCGATATTGGCTTCCCTCGTCAGGGCCCTGGCGATCCGGTGTAGTCGGGTTATGGCAAGCCCAGAACACAGTCAGCAATTGGTCGTACGATATTTCGGCGGGATCAAACTCGACCAGCACCGATTCGGCGTGGCCGGTCCCGCCGCCGCACACATCCGCGTAGGTCGGATTCTTGAATTTCCCGCCCGTGTAACCGACTGTTGTGTTTTTGACACCTTTCACGGCGCGAAACGTCGCCTCCACGCCCCAGAAACATCCGGCTGCGAATGTCGCTCTTTCCAGTTTTGCCCCGCTCTTGGGCACGAACACAAGCGATGCCGAATTCAGGCAATACCGCAAGCCGGTCGGTTTCGGGCCATCGGGGAAAACGTGGCCAAGATGTGCATCGCATCTCGCGCACAAGACCTCGGTCCGGACTATGCCAAGGCTTCTATCTTCCAGCCTGGTAATATTTTCTACGGCGACGGGCGTGAAGAAACTCGGCCAGCCGGTACCTGAATCGAACTTTGCAGAGGAACTGAAAAGCGGCAGGCCGCAGCATGCGCAACAATAAACGCCAGGCTCCTTGTGGTTCTGCAAATTTCCGCAGAATGGCGGCTCAGTGCCCTTCCCGCGCGCCACCTTGTATTGCTCGGGAGTCAACAGCCTTTCCCATTGTTCGTCGGTCTTAACAACCTTGTTCATTGTGACAATTCCGCCAAGCTCGCCATTCTCGTCAAGAACCCGGACCTTCACGGTGGTAGTTTTGATTTTCCCATCCATGGAATCGTCGCCTATTTTGTTCCGGTTATTTTGCCAGTAGTTGTATCCTGCGTATGAGAGACCGGCAAAAACCAGAAGAACGAAGATATGTTTTGCCATGCTGGCTGATTTCGACCTTTGATTGACGGATTCGAGGACCGCTATCCTGCCGCGCTTGTCCAGGGAATCGTCGGCGCATTTTTCGGAGCAGAAATGTCTGCCCTCCACTTCGAGAATGCAATTGTCGCAAAGCGGCTTGAAGCATGTCTCGCATCTTGAAACGGCTGGAATGCTGGTGTGATTAAGACAGACCTTGTCCCCCATTTTCGGCATGGCGACCTCCTGTACAGTTGTACCGCAAATCAACGCCGGTTCACCTGAAACGTTATCATGAAACGCCGCCGGGGAACAATAAAAAAGCCGCCCCCATTTTACCGGGAGCGGCTTCAGATAGCTCAATGAAAAGCTACTTCTTAAGGAACGTGCGAAGTGAATCGATCTGGCCCGCGCTGCCGAGCACCTGATTCTTGTGCACGATATACTTGGCATATTCGGCCATAAATATCTTGCCCGGAGGCCTGAGGTCGAAATTTTCCGGGTTGTCACGGAAGCTCTCGCGATGCACACGGCACCACACCAGTCTGCCATCCGTATCAATGTTGACTTTCGTCACGCCCATTTTCGCGGCCTGGCTGATCTGGCCTTCGTCAACGCCCTTGGCGCCCTTGAGTTTGCCACCGGCAGCATTGATGCGTTGAACTTCATCCTGCGGGACTGAACTGGATCCGTGCATGACCATTGGGAAACCGGGCAACCGTCTCTGAATTTCTTTGATGACATCGAAATGGAGCCCCTGGCCGCCCGCGAACTTGTAGGCGCCGTGGCTCGTCCCGATGGCGCAGGCCAAACTGTCGCAGCCGCTCTTCTTCACGAATTCCTCGGCTTGCGCAGGATCGGTAAGGTGAGCGTCCTTTTCCTCGACTTTGACATGCTCCTCGACTCCGCCAAGCTGGCCGAGTTCCGCTTCCACGGAAATCCCCTTCTTGTGCGCCGCATCCGCCACGCGTTTTGTGGTCGCGATGTTCTTCTCGAATGATTCGCCGCTGGCGTCAATCATCACCGAACTATAAAAACCGCTGGCTATGCAATCCATGCATCCCGATTCGTCGCCATGATCCAGATGAACGGCGAAGATCGCATCGGGGAATATCTGGTCCGCGGCGCGGATCATCGCTTCCAGCATCCGTTTATCGGTGTAGGAACGCGCGCCTTTGGAGAGCTGAATGATAAAGGGCGCCTTGCTGTCTATGTTGCCCTGGAAAAGGCTCATCACCTGTTCAGCATTGTTGATGTTGTAAGCGCCGACTGCATACTTGCCGTAGGCATGTTTGAAAAGATCTTTTGTTGTGACTATCATTCGGAATTTCCTCCATTTCCACTGTCTCGTGAAACGCGCAACCTGCCCTTTTCAAAGAAGCTCCATACTATAGTCCGACCCAAACTCAGGTCAATATGAGATTTACGGTGTGAGCCTTCGTTTTGCTTGACATGCGAAACATGGAGGAAAAGAATCAATGGCATTCTTCTATAATCCAAAATCCAAGGAAAGGAGGAGACGTCATAAAAAACTATTTGGCCTATGCAACAGTTGTTTGCACATTCGTGGCTGGCGCCTCCGCTCTGGAGAATCCGGCTGCGTCGGTAGTGCAGCCTTCGGCGCAGTTCGCCGCGCCTATTGTACGGACGGATGACAACGAATTTGTGACCAGCGAGCTGTGGGGTGGACTCGGAGAGCTCAGCGGCAACGTGACGTACAAAATCGGCGGACTTTATACCGACGCAACTGGCACGAGCCTTGTCAATTCTCCTCTCAGCGAATTGAAATGGCCGGTGAATATTCCAACAGCCACAATCGGCGGTACATTGCATTTTGGCAGATTTTGGGAGGTAAACGGCCTATGGACCGGCTGTCTGGATTCAAACGCCGGCAACCTCGATGATTCGGATTGGGAAGACCCTTCCCAACCACGGGCAGTGACTACTTACTCGACAAGCGACGCCAATCTGACCGGCTTTATAACCGATGTGGGTGTTCGCTGTTGGGCACTGAACTGGATGTCTGACAGGCAAACAATCTATTCAATAGGGTTTGGAGCTGGTTGGCTGTACCAGGATTTCAATTGGGATGCCAGCAATACGGATCAGTGGTATCCCAGTGATCCAGCGGCAGGAGCTGATTTCGTGCCTGGTCTGGTGGCAACCTATGAAACAATAGCCAACATGCCCTACGTCGAAGTTGCCGGCCAGATGAAAATATATCAGGTCAGCTTCTTCGGCGATATCGGGTTGTCTCCTGCCATGCAAGTCAGTGACGAGGATAATCACATTCTGCGCACAATTCTCGCGAAAACCAAAACCACCGGCAATGCCGTAAAAGCGACTCTCCAAGGACGCTATGATTTCAATCAATATGTGTTCGGCCTGATCCGCGCCGACTTGCTGGCCTACCATGTTGACGGAACGGAAAGCGACTTTGTTTACGGCGGATCGGATCTCGGCGACGCATGGTCAATCCATCACGAGATTTCCAGCGTTCAAGATAATGTCACTGTGGCCGTTGGCGTGAAGTTCTGATCGTACTCATTGAATCTGAAAAGGAAAGCCGCTACTAAGCGGCGGATCAGGTCCCGAGCAAATCCTTCAGTTCGCGTTCCAGATTCCGGTCAAGCACTTCAGCCATTCTTTTCTTCTGCGATGCCAATATCTGTTCGCGCAGATTGCAATCGGAAAGCACGCGATGCATCAGTTCCGCCAGTTCGTTTTCCGAAAGATCTTCGTAAAGGACGCCAGCCCCGCCAAGCGCTTCGGGCGTTCCGCCCGCGTCGCGGGCAATCACCGGCACTCCCATGTGCATCGCCTCCACGAGAGGCAGGCAATACCCTTCGTGTTCGCTGGCGCATACAAACGCATCGGCAACCCGGTAATATGCCGATAGCCCGGCGGGCGAAGCGAAGCCCTCAAAACAAACATGCGTAAGGTTCAGCTCGTTCGCAAGCATTCGCAACATCATGTAATACCGCGGAGCGCTGCGTGGTGATCCTACAAGAAGCAGGCGGCTATAGGGATTGATTGTCTGGTTATACCAGGCAAAGGCAAGAATCAGATTTTCAATCCGCTTGTTCGGCGCAATGCGACCGACAAAAAGGATGTTCTTCAGTGCACCGCCCGAAAAACGATTCAGGACGTAAGGTTCCGGCGGGATATCAACCACAGCGGGATCGAATGGCAGTGCAAGCACTTTGACGTTCCGCACGCCGGCTTCCTCAAGTTCGGCGGCGTCGAACTTGGATGCCGCCCAGACTGCGTCGGACCTGAGCGCGGCTTTCACGAGCTGTTCGCGTGCGGAAGTGAGACGCGCTGCCACATCATCAGCATAACCAATGTAGTATTTCGCCGGTGTAATATTGTGATAAATCAGGATTTTGCGGGCGGCTGAAGCAAGATACGTTTCAACGGCCGGCGACGAGATGGAGTAGTGATGGATTATGATATCCGATTTGCGATTGGGAACCGCTTCCAGCGTCTCGCACTCAGGCTTCATCGCCGGAGCAATGCAGCCCCGATCCGCAAAGATGGTGGATTCAAATCCCATCTTCCTGAAATAGTCCCGTAAGATGACCGCTTCATGGGATATTGCATCCCCGTCGGCGAATCCTGCCATGACCTGATCTATGCGTTTGGACGCCATCATTTCATCCGCGCTTGATTCCCGCCAATTCAACCTTGAGCTTTTCGAGTTCCTTGTTTCGCTCGGCGACTTCGAATTCGATCGCGTGGATGATCATTTCGTTGATCAGATTCTGCTGGAAAATCATTCTGTCGTGCTGATACGCGAGCAGTTTCCAGAGAAAACGCCGGACACGCTGCATGATGGCGCCCATGACTCCGGGCGCACGCTGTATCTCAAAATCATCCGTGCTGGCCCCATGCCGCATCCGCAGGAGCTTGATGAATTTGGAAAAATACTCATTCTCGCTGCCGCAATCGCGCAGCGACAATGCCGACACTTCAGGCACATGAAAGCGCGGCGACGCGTGTTCGGCGCGCTTCCTCGCGGCGGCCGTTATATCGGCGCCCAGGCTGGCAGAAACATCTATATTTGCCACAAGAAGCTTCACAGGATGGATGCAGCTTACGACCATCCGCGCCTCGTCTCAAGCCGAATCTCCAACGGGCTACAAACGATACCAAGTTCCCTTACCGTTGCCCTCTTGAGTCAGCTGGCGGCTCTTAACCAATTTCTTCAGGTGAGCCTTGATGGTATTGCGGTTGTTCTTGGTAAAGCACTGGATGTCGCGGACGGTGATCCGTCCCTGTTCGCGGGCTGTTACAAGGATGTCCTGTGATAGCTTGGGAAGCGTCAGCCGCTCCCGTTCACGCTGGAGCTTGCGTTCCAGAACCTGCGTCTGTTTCTTTAACGAACTCATGAAAAAGATTATCCAATCACTCATCCGGGAATTGTCGGTGTGCAGCGTAGTCTGTGCCCTTCTGAGAGCCAGGTAATACCTGTCCTTGTTCTCTTCTATGACGCGTTCCAGGGAGGCATAGGGAACGTAGAGATAGCCGGCTTTCAGAAGAAAGAGTGTCGTGAGGACTCTGGACAGGCGTCCATTTCCGTCCTGGAATGGATGGATAGCAAGAAAATGGACCGTGAAGATCGCAATCACAATCAGCATGTGATGGCGATTCTCCGTCATTTCACCGTTGAACCACTCCACGAGTTCGCGCATTTTGCGTGGCGTGTCGAAGGGCGATGCCGTCTCAAAGACGATTCCCAGACTCTTGCCGTGGGCATCGAATGCCTCCACATTGTTCGGTAGTTTCTTGTACTCTCCCCGATGCCGCGTGTCTTTGGTTGAATGATTGAGCAGAATCTGGTGAAGCTGCTTGATATGATTCTCCGTAACGGGGATGTCCGCGAAGGACTCGAGCACCAGGTTCATTGCCTCGGCATAGCCGGCCACTTCCTGTTCGTCACGCGATCGGAATCGTTTCAATCCGACGCCGGAAAGAAGGCGCTCGACTTCGCCATCCGTCAATTTCGCCCCTTCGATCCGGGTTGACGACGCAACTGACTCAATCGTCGCCACCTTCCTGAGAATGCTCAACCTGTCGGGGCTGATGTTCTGGAATGATCGCCACGCACCCTTGAACTCGTCTATCTCGGCAACGAGTTTCAGAACAGCAGAACTTATCGCTGTCTCTGGTATATCCATAACAATATCCATATATATCCAAAGAACAGGGCCATGATCAAGCACGTTTTATGGATATGTTTGGATACGAATATGGATGAAACAGTCGGGTCTTAATCGCCGCCATACATCTCCGTGATCAGGCAGTGAAGGGCGGAGGCATCTGCTGAAGAGAGCGACCCGATCTTGGCATCAATCGTTCGTTTGCCTCAGCTATCTCTGACTGCATCGAATAATGCACTTGAACTATTAGTTGTCGCTTTTATAGTCTGAGCAAAATGTAATGAAGGGGGATTCATATGAGCTTGCGATTGTGTCTGGTCTTGTCTCTCGTGATGTCATCCATAATCTCGTATTCGGACACAACGTCGAGCATTCAACCAGGCGATACCAAGGATGTTGTAATATCTAAAATTGGTCAACCAAAGGGGCAAATCAAGCGTGGGACGACGGAAACGCTCGTCTATGCTGGGGGCGATGTGATTTTGGTTGATGGGAAAGTGACCGAAACCAGTGTGCCTGACACTCAACCGACGCCGGCAAAACCTTCGCCGACCAAGTCGCAGACTGCTCAACCGACGCACGTTCAACAACAGTCTGCATCCAGCAAACCAACGCCATTAGTAACAAATACAAAGTTGTTTCTTGATCCCGCGACAAGAAGAACAGCGCCGTTTCTTCTGCCTCCAGCCGCGGTCCCTCCGTTGTCGCTCGAAGACGTCAACCTTCAGAAATTCTTTGCCCCTTGGAACGCTTTTGACCACGTTCCTTATGAGTTGTCCGGATTCAGCCACATGACACTGCCATTTCACTATGAATGTGACGGTGTGCAAGGAACACCGGAAGAAGCCCATGCTTTTTCTTTTTTGCTGTCGAACGCGCTGGATTGGACGCCAGGCTGCTATTGCGCGCGGCATGCCTATTTCGTCTACAAACGAACCGGCGCTGATATCATCAAGGCGGGCAGAACTTTCAATCCTGATCTCATAAGTCAAATCTGTGAGCGCTGGCAGGCCGCCTACGCGGTGGGCGGTATTCTCAAACGCGGTAAGGCTGGCTATTCGGCGACGATCAAGCTATTCGACAAGGATGGTAAACTTGTCATGGACAAGACAATTCCCGGTCCTCTCGATTATTTCGATCTGCTTGGCGCTGTCAGTTCCGAAGTTATGCGTTTCTTCAAATATAATCCGTCGCCTGAACTCATCGCGCATCTTAGCAAAAAGCGCTGCAATGATTTTCAGTCTGTCATTGATCTGGGGAAAGCGGCTTTTGCCGAGGAAAGGTCTCCCGCTGAATTCGGTCTCTATGAGTCGATTCTCAAACGGGATCCGGATTTTGCCGAAGTCAGATATTGGTATCAGAATCAAAAAGCATGGCGGGATA
>Ga0181520_10010129_pt1 | contig 12744 bp, 10 predicted proteins | sample PEATcosm2014_Bin_29_FD_132451 | JGI IMG/M metagenome (GOLD analysis project Ga0181520, IMG submission 132451) | Peatland microbial communities from MTU Mesocosm Facility, Houghton, MI, USA - PEATcosm2014_Bin02_30_metaG | ecosystem: Environmental > Terrestrial > Soil > Wetlands > Peat | place...
CGAAGAACAACGCCACATTCTCAGACGACTGCACTTCGCTGATCCTATGCGCTACGTAACGTGACCCGACGGGACCAACTCAAACGAAACATCAACTGTCAATGTGCGGAAAATGAGTTCGTGTCTTCGTGGTCAGCGCTCTCCGATGTTTCGGTCTCACCTCGCTAACCCCCGATTCCTCGCACTGTATCCTGAAGCAGGATGTTCCCGCGCGAGAGGCGAACCCGCCCGTGCTATTCCCCTTGGGCAAATCGCCGGACGATAAGAGAGGTGACTGCCATGCCATCGTGGGGCAGATATGAAAAACTGCGTCCTCGGCAGGTCGATGCCATCCTCGCCGAAGCTCCCGTCGCCTACATCCCCTGGGGCGCGTTGGAGTGGCACAGCTACCAGAACCCCATCGGCCTGGATACCCTGAAGGTGCATGGACTGGCGATGATAGCCGCCGAGCGCACTGGCGGGGTCGTGTTGCCGCCGGTCTACGCCGGCTATGACACGATGAAGCCCTGGGGAGGGTTCCGGCACACGCTGGAGACGCCCATCGAGGTCATCGTCGGCCTGGCGAACACGTATCTGGACCAGCTCGCCGATGAGGGCTTCAAACTGGTCGTCATCCTCATGGGCCACTATGGCGGCGAGCACGTCGCCACGCTGACGCAGGCCGCGAATAACTGGCAGCGGGTGCGCGGACGCGGCAGCGACATGAAAGTCTGGGCGCTGCCGGAGTATGTGCTGCGTTTGACGCAGACCGATCCTGTGCCCGATCATGCGGGCCAGTATGAGACCGCGCTGATGATGTTCCTGCGGCCTGAATTAGTGGATCTGGGCGAACTGCCGACCGAGGGGGATGTCGTCGGGACCGCGCCTGAATCGTTCGGGATCAGTGGCGACGACCCGCGCCAGGCGACCGCCGAGCTCGGGCGGCGGCTGGCGGATGAGATCGTCGAGGGGATTGTCGCGGGAGTGCGGGAGAGGCTGGGCTGTTGAGACCGCGTGCCGAAGGCTTTCGGCCAGAAGGGGAATACCCATGAAGCCCGTGTCAGTCAGACTGCTTGCCGCGCTCGCCTGCTGTCTTCTCTGCGTATCACTCGCCGCCGCGTCCGGGCAAGGCGGCCCGCACCCAGGCCGCGTGGTTATCTCGCTCGACGGCAAGTGGCAGATCGCACAGGGGAGCCTGGAGACGCAGCCGGCGACCTTCGACCACACCGTGCCGGTTCCGGGGCTGGCCGACCTGGCGGAGCCGGGGTTCACCCAGATTGGCATCCAAAGCGCCCAGCGGCAGGCCTTCTGGTATCGCCGAACGTTCGCGGTCGGCGGGCCGCAGCGCGCGGTGGCGCGGCTGAAGGTCAACAAGGCGCAGTTCGGCATCAAGGTCTGGCTCAACGGGACCCTAATCGGAGAGCATCTCGGCTGCTGCACACCGGCCTGGTTCGATGTCACGGGCGCGCTGCGCTACGGGGCCGAGAACGTCCTGGTCATCCGCGTCGGGGCCGACCGCAGCGCCCTGCCGCCCACGGTGCCGACGAACACCGACTACGAGGAGTCGCGGTGGATCCCGGGCATCTACGACTCCATATCATTGTTCCTGACCGATACCCCGTACATCGCCTCGGTGCAGGTTGCGCCGCACATTGCCACCAGCGACATCACGGTGCAGGCCGTCGTGCGCCAGGCCGGCGACGCGACCCTGCGAGTGCCGATCACCCTGTCGGTGCGCGAGTGGCGCAGCGGCGCGCCGGTCGGCAACCCGATGACCCGCCGCCTGTCGGTGCAGCCGGGCGAGTCGGGAGCGCTCACGGTGTCAGTGCCCGTTCCGCACGCGCACCTGTGGTCGCCGGAGGACCCGTTCCTGTACGTGGTGCGCTGTGACACCGGGGCCGATGCCGTGGAGGCGCGGTTCGGGATGCGCGAGTTCGGCTATGACACGAAGACCGGGCGGGCGATGCTCAACGGACGCCCATATTACCTGCGCGGCACGGACTTCTGCATGTTCCGCTTCTTCGAGGACCCGATCCGCGGCGGCCTGCCGTGGGATCACACCTGGGTGCGCAAGCTTCTCGAACTGCCGAAAGGGACATTGCACTGGAACTCCGCGCGTGTGTGCATCGCGCCCTTCCCCGAGTTCTGGTATGACATCGCCGACGAGACCGGGTGGCTATTGCAGGACGAGTTCCCAATCTGGGGGTTCAATGACGCCTGGAGCCAGGACGAATTGGTGTCCGAGTTCCGCGACTGGCTCGGCGAGCGCTGGAACCACCCGTCGATCGTCGTCTGGGACGCCTGCAACGAGACGCTGACGCCCCGAACCGGGCAGGCGATCTCGGCGGTGCGCGATATGGACCTGTCGCAGCGCCCGTGGGATGACGGGTATTCGAAGCCGAACCGCCCCGGCGATGCGGTGGAGGACCACCCGTACCAGACCCTGGGGCAGGCTTCCCCCTGGGACCCGTCGTGTCTGGGCAGCGCGCTGGATCATCAGCCGGCGCTGCGCCCGAAGCCGGTCGTCATCAACGAATACGACACCTTCTGGCTGCAACGCAACGGCGATCTCACCGGCGGGTATGCGAGCTTCTTCAACACGATGCAGGGCCCGAAAGCCACCCCGGAGGCTCGCCGGGAGCTTCTCGCCTACAGCGGCGCAGCGGAGAGCGAATACTGGCGCGCGAGGCGCGACGCGGCAGCGGTGCAGTGGTTTTGCTACCTGACATACTCGCGGCCAGGCGCGGTCACCTCCGACAACTTCCTCGACCTGCGGGCTTTGAAGCTGGAGCCGCACTTCGTGGACTACGTCAGCAACGCTTTCGCCCCGCTCGCGGTGATGATCGACGACGCTCCGGCGCAGCTTGCCATCGGCGCGCGCAGGGAGTTTCAGATGATCGTCACCAACGACCTGTACGAGCCGCAGAAGGGAACACTGGCTCTGCGCCTGATCGACTTGTCCTCGGGCAAGGAAGTCGGGCGCACGACGGTCCCGTTCGCCGTCGATGCTCTCGGCCAGGCCGTATGCCGCGCAACGCTGACCATGCCTGGAGGCAGCGGGAGCTTCATGCTGTCCGCCGAACTCGCGCCGCAGCACGGATCGCCTGTGAAGAGCCGGCGGAAGCTGCGGCTGATCACCGCCGAGGAGGCGCGCAAGGACACGAACCTGGCTCTCGGACAACCCACGACGGCGTCGAGCGAGATCACCGATGAGCGAGGCAACTGCCCGGCCCGATTCGCGACCGACGGAAAGCGCGGGACGCGCTGGTCATCGGAGTTCGCCGACCCGCAATGGCTCGCGGTCGACCTGGGAAGCCCGCAGAAGGTCAGCCGGGTTATCCTCCGGTGGGAGTCTGCCTTCGGCAAAGAGTACCGGATCGAGACTTCTATGGACGGAGAGACCTGGACGACGGCATACGCGACCGACAAGGGCGCCGGGAGTGTCGAGGAAATCCGATTCGCGCCGGTTACGGCCCGTTACGTGCGTTTCTACGGCACGAAGCGGGCGCAGACCTGGGGGTACTCGCTGTGGGAGTTTGAGGTGTACTCGGAGTGAGACCTCACTCTCCGCCCTCCGCAAGCAGGGGAACGGCAACGGCTTCCTAACCCCCCTTCCCTCGTAGGGAAGGGGGGGAACGTCTTACGACAACGGCGCACGACAACGGCACATGGCAACGGCGGTGAACACGACTGAAAACAGCGCTACGGCACTGCCGTCAGTACCGCCTCGTACTTGCCCGTGAGATACGACTCCGTGACTTCCGGCCGGCGGGGATCGGCGGCGGCGAGAGCTCGCCACTTGCGTCGCGCGGCCATGATGCGCGCGACCGTTTGCCGGTCGTAGTCCGGCACGACGCCCTTGAGGATCGGCTCGAGGTCCTCCGGCGCGCTCATCTGCAAATACGCGCACACATAATTCGTCAACTGCGGCGAGGGATTCGGGCCGAGGCGATCCCAATGAATGCCGTCATCCACCGCCGCTCGGAACGCCCTCCGGAACAGCGCCCACCCGTACTCATCCTTCAAGCGCACAAACATTCGGTCCAGCGGCTCAGTCAACTGCGCCGCGTGCCCGACGGCGATGTCCGGCCGCAGCGCGAACTCCACTTGCACCGCGGTCATCTTCGGGAAGGGGCTTTTGTGGTCGGCCCACCAGTCGATCGGCCAGCCACCCGACACGATCTGCCCGGTCAGCAGGTTCACCATCTCGTGCGTGATGAGCACATAGGCCCACCAGCCCTTTATGCCCTGCGCCACATTATAGAAGGCGTCGTATGACACCGCGATGCCCGGTTGCGGGCCTGGTGGCGCAACATCGTGGATGTCGGCGATGTCGCCCGTAGCGAAGGCCCCGCCCGTCTTCGGCCACACGACCAGCGCGAACTGCGCTTTCTGCGGCTTGAGTCCCCAGGCCCCCGTGAGGTACTCAAACGCGGAATCGGCGTAAGCGTACAGCGCCTCGATATCCTGTCCGTGCTCTTGTTGTTGCGCCGGCGGCGCATACCAGGTCCAATGCGCGCCGTCGTGCAACTTGACGAACGTGTCAGTGAAGCCCGACGCCGTGAGCACGAGAAAACTTGCGAGAACCGCCACCGTTGCTTTCATGTCGCAAGCACCTCAGCAGCAAGAATGATGAGATACCGATTCTGCGTCGACTGGTCCGAGGCCTGCTCGCAGGCGACAGCCTGAATCCGGCACCCGTGCTAGTCGATCACGAGGCTGCCGTCCGGATGAAATTCCCCCTTTGCCGACCAGGCCACCTCCCACAAATACCCGTCCGGATCGGCGAAGTACCCGTGGTAGCCGCCCCAGCCGGCATCTTGCGCCGGCTTGACGATCACAGCCCCCGCCCTCTCGGCCAAACGCAACGTCTCCTCCACTTCATCTTTGGCGCGAGTGTTGTATGCGAGGGTGATGCCGCAGAAGCCCGCGCCGCGCCCCGAACTTCCGGGAACAGCATCCTGCGCCAGCGCATCTCGAGGATAGAGGGCCAACACCGTGCCTTGCATACGAAAGAACGCAATCACCGCCGCGTCGTCGGCAGAAGTCGGAAGCCCCAGACCGTCGCGGTAGAAACGGATCGCACGCGGCATGTCGGATACACCAAGCGTGATGATGCTGATACGCGGTTCCATACGCTAACCTTCCTTCGCGGGTTCGTTGCTCTCTGATCGAGTGGGCGCGACAATCCTGTCGCGGATGCTCCCCGCGCTGTGCCCTCCCCGACAAGATTGTCGGGGCCACTGATACGAAAGAAAGCCGCATCCAGTGGCCGCGACAATCCTGTCGCGGATGCTCCCCGCGCTGTGCCCTCCCCGACAAGATTGTCGGGGCCACTGATACGGAAGGAAGCCGCACGCCTCTCTTCCCCTACAGTTCGATGATCGCCGGCTTGTCGCCGATGCTGAGGGCGGCTTCGGCGATGCGGGTCGCCTCGATGCCCTCCTTCGCCCCGGCGATGGGCTGCCGGCCCGTGCGGCAGCAGTCGATGAAGTCCTCCATCTGCCGGCGGAACCAATCATCGCCGCCGTCGGCTTCGAACTCCACCATGTGCTCGCCGTCGGCGAGGTTCACCTGGAGCTGGTTGCCGCCGGGGAACATGATCGAGCCCAGCGGCCCGAGAACATCGTGCGCGCCGTCGGCCTTAACGCCGTAGCCATAACCCGGCAGGCCCCACGACCAGCACACGATCTGCTGATCGCCACTCGCGAAGTTCACGATGACCGTGCCGGTATCCCAGGCGGTCGTGTCGGCCTTGAGGCGGCGGATGTCGGTGACGACGTTCTTCGCGTCGCCGAAGATGAAGCGGGCGAAATCGTAGCTATGGACCGCGCCGTCGATGAACGGGCCGCCGCCGAGGTTCTTGTCGAAGTACCACGGGGTCGGCGCGCCCGAGCCGCCGCTGACCGAGCGCCACACGACGGGGCGGCCGATCTGCCCCGACTGGATGATCTCGCGCAGTTTCAGCCACTCGTTGCAGAAGTGGCGCACGAAGCCGATTTGCAGGGTGACGCCGGCGTCGCGGCAGGCCTGATCCATCGCTTCACAGTCGGCGACGGTCATCGCCATCGGCTTCTCGCAGAAGATGTGCTTACGCGCTGCGGCGGCCTCGAGCACCGCCTCTTTATGGAAGCCCGTGGGGATGCAGATGACCACGGCATCCACGTCGTCGCGGGCCAGCAGTTCGGCGCGGCTGGTGGTCCAGGCCTTGGTGCCGTACTTCTCGCAATGCGCCTTGGCGGCGTCTTCGCTGACATCCATCGCGCAGGCGATATAGGCGTTGTCGTTGTTGGCGAGGTGCGGGGCGTGAGCGTTGTGAATGCCGCCGCAGCCGATGAAGCCGATTCCGAGTTTCGACATGAGCGTAGGTCCTTTCAATGGCGAGCACATAGGCTCGTTGTGGTCGGGGTGTGGGAGGGGTGTTTCGACGGGCGGCAGGGATTCCCTTGCAGGTCACTTTCCGCCGCCTGATAAAGCGACCGTTGATGCCCGAATGTAAGGACCTCTATATCTACGTGTGTCTGCATGAGGCATCGAAGGTTGAATTGGATAACATCGAGATATGGGAAGGCGAAGCTAAATAGAACTGTCATTTTTAGCTAAAGAATAATACAATTAATACATTTCCGGGGGTTGACACAGTGCCCTCCATGCGGCACCATGAGATGATCGCATTGCTGCTGCCGAGCGCCTGTGTGTGGCCGGTGGTGTGATTGATGCGCTCGGGGCTGCAGACCAGTGCCGGGGGACCGACAGCAAGAGGGAGGCCCCATGAGGATCCTGGTTGCCGATGACGACCCGGCTATCCGCGAGGTGCTGGAGAACCTGCTCACAACGAGCGGGTATGAGGTGACCGTTGCCAGCACAGGAACCGAGGCTGCCCAGGTCTGGCAGGACGAGCATATCCCCTTTGTCATCACCGATTGGGTCATGCCGGGACTTGACGGGGAGAAGCTGTGCAATCTGATCCGCTCGGCCCCGTCGCCGACCTACACCTACATCATCATGGTCACCGGAAACGACCAACAAGACGACGTAGTCACCGGCCTCACCGCAGGCGCTGACGACTACATGACCAAACCGTACAACATCAAGGAACTCCTGCTGAGGGTGAAGGCGGGGATTCGCATACTTGGCCTGGAAACCGCCTTGATGGCGAAGGTGAACGAGCTTCAAAGCGCCCTCGACCGGGTGCAAACTCTGGAGGGCCTCCTGCCAATCTGCGCGTACTGCAAGCGTATTCGCGACAACGACGGCGGCTGGCAGAAAATGGAGACATACATAGAAGGCCGCACCAATGCAGCGTTCTCCCACGGCGTCTGCCCGGAGTGCTATCACCGGTACATAGAGCCGGAACTCTGAATTGCCATCTCCGGTACGCGTCAGCGCGCCGGTCGGCATAGCTGTCCTGAGTCGTTCGCCGTTCTTGTCGTTCGCCGTCTTCGCCGTCTTCGCCGTTCGCCGTTTATTGCCGTTGATTGCCGTTGATTCAGCGTTCAACGTTCTGCGTTTCCCTTACACGCTTCCCACCACGAAGCCGTTGTGGTATACTCTCTCGCGCTTTGAACGTACCCGTTGTTCGGCGTGGTCTCATCCACCACGGCGGAGTTTGTTGCCGTCTAGAAGTCTAAGGAGCATGTTCGTCCCCATGGCATCCGATCAACAGCTCGTGGCACGCATCCTTTCAGGCGATACCGCGGCGGTGCCGGAGTTGGAGGAGCGCTATCGCGCCTCTCTCGTCGAATCCGCCCAGAAGCATCTCGGCATGTCGCAGTATGAGGCCGAAGAGAGCGTTCAGCATCTCTTCGTCGGCCTCCTGGCCGATGACGCCGCGCCACTGCGTCGGTTCGGCTGGCGCTGCTCGCTGTCCACCTGGCTCCATGCGCTCATCCCGCGCAAGGAAGCCATCCCTCCGAAGCGCGATCTCGGCGTCCCGCTGGACCTCGACATGGAGTTGGCCGCGAGGACCCCGGCGGCATTCGCCGGGCTGACCGACCGGCACAGGCTGATCCTGCAGCTCAGCGCCGCCGACGGCTTGACATATACCGAGATCGCCCGCCTGCTTCGCGGCAGCATCGGCGAGGTCACGGGGGCCTTGTACAGCGCCAAGCTGGAGTTCTCGCAGGCATTGGGCATCTTGCCGCCGCCGCGCCCGACCGCCGAACCGCCGGTTGAGGAGCCGGGCGCCGAGCCGGAACCGCCGGCCGAGATCGCTGACGGCGCGGAAGCGTCCGATAATGCCCTGACCAGTGCTGAAGAAACGATGGCGATTCCAGCGATGGCCGAGTCAGCCGAACCAGCCGAAGCCGCGGGCGTGACGGGCGAATTGCCGCCTGCGCCGCCGGCGAGCCAGGCGATCTCCGACGAAAGCGTCGGCGGAACCGAGACCGAGCAGCCGAAGCCGGCGTAGAGCGTTCACTTACCGATGATGAGTCGCCATACGGCGCATGGATTGAAGGTGGATTCTTGTGGGTTGTCCGACTAGAGAGCAATTGTCCGCATTCGTAGACGGCGCGGCGACGCCGGACGAGGCCAGCAGCATCGAAGCGCATCTCGCCGAATGCGACTCGTGCGCTTCCGAAGCCGCCTGGTTTGCACAGGTCACCTCCGCTTCCGCGTATGCGGATACCGCCATGCCTGCCGCCGAGGAGGGCACCTGCCTTGCGGCGGAGGATCTCGCCGAGTACGCCGAGGGGCGCGGCGGACCGGGATTCCGGGGCCGGGTGGAGCGCCACCTCGCCGCGTGCGCCGACTGTCGGCGTACCGTGGCGTACCTGAACGAGACCGCGATTGAAGCCGGGGTGGCCATTACGCCCGAGACCTCGGCCGCGGCGCGGGCGGAGCGGATGCAGAAGTTTTGGTCGGGCGTGCGAGCCGCGTTCGTGCCGGCCCCGATCTGGAGCGCCCCGGTCTACGCGATCCTGGGGGCCCTCGCCACGCTGCTGGTGGTCGCCGTCGTCTTGCCGAAGACCGGGCATTCGCTGCCCGTGAACGTTCGGGAGTCGGCCAGCGAGCTTCCCGGCGCCAACCCGTCGATGACGAACCCCGAGAACCCGGAGAATCCCGAATCGCCCGGAAACCCGGGGATGCCCGGCAGTCCTGACATGCAGCCCGGCGCGCCGCCGTCCGCGCCCGGCATGCCCGGCAGTGGCCCGGGCAGCCCGCCGTCGCCTCCGACCATCCTACCCCCGCTCCCGCCGGTGGACGAGGGGCTCAAGCCGCCTCCACCTCCGCCGATGGGTTCGATGGGACCCTTGCCGGGCGTGCCGTCCGGCGGCGGTCGTTCGGGTCGGCGTCACTCCGGTGGCGGCTCCACGCCGCCCCCACCGCCCCCGTCCAGCGGAGGCGGAGCACCCCCGCCGCCCGCGAGTGGAGGCGCGCCCGAGAAGCAGGTCTCTTTCTGGGACATGGAACTCGCCACAACGGCGAACCTGCTGTCCAGCACCAAGCCCGAGGACCTGGAGGAGGCGCGCCAGACTTATGAGGCTTACCTGCGCCATCCCACCGGCTCGAACGAGCAGCAGCAGAACGCCTGGGCGAACTACTCGAAGGTCTGCAACAAGCTGCGATTGCCCATAGACGTGGCCCTCCAGCCGCAGCCCGGTCACTCGGCGGCTCCGGAAGTGGTGCTGGAGCCGGCCGTGAGGATCGGCGGAGTGGACAGCGCCGTTCTCGCGCTCTACGGCGACCCGTCAGAGCGCATGGGCGACCCGATCAAGGGCGAGACTCTGAAGTACGGGCAGCGCGGTCTGGCCTTCACCGTTCAGAACGGCAAGCTCATCTCGATCATCCTGACGCTCCCCAGCGCCGGCGCGGTTGACGGCGTGCGCGTGGGCGATAAATCGTCGGTCCTGGCCGACCGCTACGGCGAGCCAACCGGGAAAGACCACGGCGACGGCTGGGACAAGTGGAAGTACTCCACGCATGGCCTGGTCTTCACCATCCGCAGCAAGATCATCACGCGGATCGACGTGAAAGAGCCGGCGGGATAGCATCTGGGAATTCGGTCTGTGTTCAGTATGCACACGCCTTTGGGGCGGACCAACGGCTTCGACCACAAAGACTCGAAGACACAAGACGGCAGTGCAGGTTCAAGGAAGTGGTCTGGCCGTTTTAGTGCTTTTGTGTCTTAGTGGTCAATCCCCTCTTCCGTTCCGGCTACGCCAAACTATGGGGATTGCCCAAGCCAGTGTCCGGCTAATGTACGGGAGACCTCGCTCGCAAGGGCGGGGTCTTTTCGTAAGCGGCGGGCGCGGGCGGCGAGATGCCCCCCGGGGGGATTGACAGCGCAAGCCCGAAGGCGGAAAGTGTTGTAGCGGCGACCATATACTGCGCCCCCGAATCAGGCCTACCCGCTGAGGGGTTCACCAGACATGGCGACAGGCAAGTCAGGCATCACCTGGGCCGACAAGGTGCGCAAAGAGAAGATCGCCCGGCTCTACGAGACGGACGCGAGGGGCCTCCGCGACGACGAGTTGGTCGACGATGTCGGGTACGCGCTGTACGTCCGATGCGTGAGCATCCTCGAAGTCACCGAGGCGGCGCGGGGCCGGGCGAAATGCCACGCCTGCGGGCACATCATCCTCCACGGCGCGCACCGGGATGAGGTGCTGCACTGCGAGAAGTGCGGCTGGGAGATCACCTGGGCCGCATACAAGAAGAGCTACCGCCAGAAGCAGCTCTTCGGCGGCGCGGCGCTGCAGGCGTTCAAGGACTTCGTGGCCCGATTCCCCAACGCACAAACCTACCCGCAGAAGATGCTCCTGATCGACACGCTGATCCACGAGTTCCACTGGAACCTGATCCGCGGGAACGGCGTCTTGGAGGCCACTCGCCCCGCCGCCGCGAACCTCATCGACTGCGGCAAGCTGGCCGACGTGGCGGCGTTTCTGGGGGAGTTGTCGAGCAGGTAACAGATTGCGGGGAGAAAGATAGGATGAATGAGGAGCCGGGCAGGACTGTGCCTATGTTGAGTTCTGGCGACAGTCGGGCTACAATGCTCTTGTAGCATACGAAGGCGGGATGGCTATGGCAAATGTCACGCACGCTGGCGACAGGCGCACGGGCGTTCATATCAGCCTTGCCACCGACCTTCTGCGCAAGTCGATAGCGCCGCCGATGCGGTCGGCGTGAGCCGTTCGGCCTTCATCCGCGAAGCCATTGAGCGCATGTTGGAGGACACGGACGACATCGAGGTGTCGCAAGCACGACTGGCCGATGGCGAAGATCCGCTGATCCCGTGGGAGCAGCTATCACGCTGGGCTCCGGCGGTCCGAGACGATTCCACCGCCTCCTGACCCCATGTGGTCGCGCCATTCATGGCGCGACACGCGCGGTGAACCGCGCGTCCACAGGGAAGGCAAGAGGAGCCGCCGCTCATCCGCCGCAACGGGGACTGCCGTTCTCCCCTCTCCACGCGTGGAGAGGGGCCGGGGGTGAGGTCGCCGTTTGCCCGGCCAACGGCGATTCCCGAGGTAGATGCACCAGGCCATCCCAACCTCACTGGAGAGGTATCGCGTTATGACAATCCGCATGGGCATCATCGGGCTCGGGAGAGGCACCTTCGCACACAATGTCATGCAGCATCGCTCGGACGTGGAGATCGCCGCCGTCTGCGACCTTCAAGAGGATGTGGCGCGCGGGTTCGCCGAGCGCAACGGCATCCCCCAATGGTTCACCGACTACCAGAAGATGCTGGCCTCGGACATCGACGCGGTGTGCGTGGCCACGCCGCCGCAACTGCACGCCAAAGTCAGCATCGAGGCCCTCCAGGCGGGCAAGCATGTGCTCAGCGAGGTGCCGGCGTGCTGGTCCATCGAGGACGGGAAGGCGCTGGTGCAGGCGGTCCGCGCGGCCCCGACCTGTAAGTACATGTTCGCCGAGAACATGAACTATATGGCCATCTGCCAGACCTACGAGAAGATGGTGCGCGACGGGCGGCTTGGCACGATCATCTACGCCGAGGCGGAATACATCCACGACTGCGTTTCTCTCATGGCCGGGCGCTTCGACGGCGTCACCGAGGGCTCGGCGACCGGCCCGACCTGGCGCGCCACGCTGCCCCCGATCCACTACTGCACCCACAGCCTCGGGCCGGTGCTGGCGATGATGCAGGAGCGCTGCACTCTCGCGGTCGGGATGCACCCCGGCGCGAACTGCCACCCCGAGCATGGCTCCATCGACATGGAAGTCGGGCTGTTCCACACCACCTCGGGCAAGGTGGTCAAGGTCCTCTGCGGCTTCTCGATGGTGCGCGAGCCGGCGTTCCACTATTTCTCGATCTACGGCACGAAGGGCGTGCTGGAGACCGGGCGCTGTGGCTGGGACGGCCCGAAGGCGTATCTCACGGACATCCCCAACCTGCACGACATGATCCGTCTGCCGCTGGACTACAACCACACGAATGTCCCGCCGGAGTCGATGGCGGGCGGGCACGGCAGCTCGGAATGGTTTATGTGCGAGGATTTCGTGCGTGCGATCCTCGACGACACAACGCCGGCGATCGACGTGTTCTTCGGCCTGGACATGACGCTGCCGGGCATCTGCGCGCACATTTCGGCGGAGAACGGCTCGGAGCCGGTGGTGGTGCCGGACCCGAGGGAGTGGTGAGGAGCGGACCTCACCCCCCGACCCCTAACGGCGACCTCACCCCCCGCTATCCATTACTCACATCTTGGCGGGGAGGAGCCGAGGCGGTCTGACCGTCTCGCCTTTGCACCCCGAAGGGGTGCCGGACGTTAGCCGGGGGCGTAAGCCCCCGGATTC
>Ga0181520_10010131_pt1 | contig 12742 bp, 15 predicted proteins | sample PEATcosm2014_Bin_29_FD_132451 | JGI IMG/M metagenome (GOLD analysis project Ga0181520, IMG submission 132451) | Peatland microbial communities from MTU Mesocosm Facility, Houghton, MI, USA - PEATcosm2014_Bin02_30_metaG | ecosystem: Environmental > Terrestrial > Soil > Wetlands > Peat | place...
GGACCCATTGAGCGCACGCACTGCATCGCCTGCCCTGCGAAGAAGACAACGAGCACCAGTGCCGCTAGACCCGCATCGCGTCGACGCAGGAAAGCGATGCCTCCCATCACTTGAATACCCGCCGCCAGAGCCAGCAGCAAACTGAAGAGCAGACCCCACTTGCCGCCAACCAGTGCGACGTGATTACAGAGAGCCGGGCCCAGCAGGTTGATCGCTGCAACCACCAGCATTGCAGACCACAGCGCCAACCACAGCATCTCATTCGGCGTACGTCGCATAGCGATACTCACAGTAAACCAGCCTCCGCATCCTTAATAATTGCAAAGGGATACTGTAGTGCGCAGGCGAACAGTATCACCAATAGAAACGACTGCACCAGGCCGCCGTACAAATAAACACTTGGATAGGTAAACAGCGTGAACGGTGCAAACAACGGCACAGACAGCAGCACTGTCCCGCGTAGTCCTGCGACGTGGACTCCAGCCCGCTCGGCGCGCGTTGCAAGTGTCAGCAGCATCAGCAGCGGCGCATATAGATTCACCAGTGTGTAGAAGTACGAGATGGGAGGGAACATCAGCATAAACGTGCTGACGGCCAGCAGTTGATTCACCACTGGCATCTTCCATAGTCGCGCGAAGAAGGTCACGCCCATCACCGTGCCTCCGCAGACAAAGTACGGCAGTGTTAGTCGGTTGACCGGTAAACCAGCCACCAGCATTGCCACTTTGGCCAGCCCGAAGGCCGAGTGGTTGGGCATGATCTCGTGCAGCGTCCACTGCGAGACGCGACTATCCTGATAGCCAAAGAGGCCGGACATTATTCCTCGCCATGCCACAGCCATCGTCGGGCCCAACCATCGCAATGAAAGCGCCGTGGTCGCCGCAAACGTCGTTATGCCCAACACAAACGCTCGCCACTGACGGCGCGGTAGAAGCAGCCCTAGAAGAATCAGTGGGTACAATTTCATGGCCGCAGCCAACCCCCACAGCACCGCTGCTGCATTACTGCGTCCACGCAGAAAAGCCCACGTGCCGGTCGCCGCAAAGATCCACAGATACAGCTCGATGTTGCAACGCTGTAGTAGGCCCATGATGGGAAATGATAATAGAATCAGAGTAATTGGAAACAGTGTTGCCGTTGCTGGCCGAATGCCGTGCCGTATCATTTGCCAGCGCACGCCCCACACCCCGGTTGCCAGCCAGATAGCCGCAGTTGCCATCCACTCGCGCACCGGATGTCCCGTTGCATAGAGCGCGGCTAAGGTGACCGCACCGAGCGGTGGATACCCAACCCGCCCCGAATAGAATGCTACGGTATGCAGATGTTGGTATACCGGCAACAGCATTGTCAGATCGCTGTATCGCGCGTCTACCAATGGAACCCACAGCCCCCACCAAATCCCTGCGCAATACTTTACCCACGTCACTATCAGAGTCAGCGCTATCATCCCCGCCGATGCTGCCCAGAAATAGCGCAGCGTCTTCGGTAAAGGACACGGCGTTTGCGGTATAGAGAGTCGCGGGAACTGCGCACTCATCTGCGCACCTGCCTGCGTCTGGCCGCTAAATCCTCTCTGCTGGTCGATGCTGTCCAAGCATTCAGTTTAGCCTAAGGAAAAGGCCTGCGAGCAGCTAACCGCGCGCCAGTGCCCGCGCCGTCATCAGACGTCCCTCCAGATGGCGCTCCAGCGACGCAATGGCGAATCTGCGCAGGTCGCTCGAGCGCTCGCACGGCCACGCTTCTGCGGCCAACTCCTTCACTGTACCGCGGAAGATTCTGCCCACCTGCGCCACCGAATTGGCCGACAACGCCTCGCTGTCGCCGCTGCGGTCCTCCGCGCAGGTGACTCCGTTGCTGGCGGGCGAGGTCCACACCGAGCGTCCGCGCAGATCCAGACCGCAGACCGCGCATCGCGCCAGCTCCGGCATCCACCCCATCAGCCGATTCATCCACAGCGCAAAGTAGGTAATTGGCATCCAGACCCGTCCCACTTGTAGCTCGTCCAGCACGGCCAGCGCAAGGCGAAATACTGCGTCTTCGGCTGCGCCCTCCGGCAGTGCCTCTTCGATCACCTCGGCGACAAATTGCAGCGCCGCCGTCCGCTCGTAGTCTACTGGCCGCGACATCGGCGACGAGAGTATCTCGAAAGCATCCAGCCGTACCAACTCTTGCCGTAGTCGCTCGACATAGGTGGCACGCACGTGGGTCATCGGCTCCAGCGCGCCACCGAATCGCCGCTGACTGCGCAAGGCATGGCGCGCCACACCCTTCACCCGACCCTGCTCCCGCGTCAGCAGGCTGACGACGAGGTCGCTTTCGTGAAACGGCCACGTACGCAGCACAATCGCCTCCCCTACATGCTGCGTCATTCACACCTCGCAAGAAAGACGCGCAACCTTGTCAGGTCGCGCGTCTTTGCTTTGAATTCCACCCACAAAGTTACCGGCCGAAGTGTGCTGCATTCTTGGCCGTGAACTCCGCCCACTTCTCTGGCAGGTCGTCGCCCGGATAGATGGCTGAGACCGGGCAGACAGGCACACATGCTCCACAATCGATGCACTCGACCGGATCGATAAACAACTGATCGGCATCGCCGAATCCCTTCTCATCCTTCTTGGGATGAATGCAATCCACCGGACAAGCGTCCACGCAAGCCGTATCCTTGGTCCCGATACACGGTTCCGCTATCACATAAGCCATCGTTCATCTCCCTGTATACTTCGCTCTAACAAAATAATCCGAACAAAACAATACGCAACCATACCCTCAGCTGACGAAGGACTCCGTTACGCAACATCTTCGGACACAATACTACCAGTCTCCGGCATTCACTAGAAGATTCAGATTCGTGGGCAAGGTATTGTGATTCATGGAATCGCAGATTTCCTTGCCCAGCTTGATTAACTCACCTCTTCAAAACCGGCCAAAAACATTTTTACAGGGCCAATCAAGTTTGCCACCAGATCGGAACCGTAACAGATCTCGTACGGAAACGCCTCATGGTTGCTTGTCCCGAATATTTCGTATCCGTTGATGCACGCCAAATCTGCGACGTCGCTGCTACTCCACGAGTGGGATGTCGTCGGAGTACTGGATGACTTTACAATGTCGTCATAGATGGGATTGAGCTTGGTCTATATATAGAGACCAGAGCAGCATCGATCCAGATTGACCAACAGGGGATTCTGATCCCCACAGGCCACTGTTGAATAGAAGACAATTGTGCCGGAGTGTTCAATGCCCGCCAACTGATTGTCAATATTGTATTCAAAACCAAGATCGATGATCGGGTAGGTAACTGTTACTACACTATATTTGCGGACAAACTCATACAGACCTACGGTGGATGGCTGGCCAATGTTGCGGCTCACTGAATGTGGTCGAACAGGCTCTGTTTTTCGACCGTTGCAATGACGTCCATCAGCGAGGTGTTCTGCGTCTCGGCGGCACTCAACTGAGTTGCAATCGTTGTCGGATTCGCGGCGACCAAAGCGCTGACTGCTGCGGTTCTGTTGGTTGCGTCAGTAGTAGCATAGGAGCCTGCCGTCTGCAAGCGGTCGAGCGAGCTATCGAGCGACTCCCGCTGGGTCGAGACGTTGGTCAACCCGTCGGTGAGCGCGCTGATGTCGTCTGCCGCTGTGGCGCTGACCGTTCCATTGGAGAAGTCCGCAATGAGGTTGTTCAGCGCGGTCATAACGTTGGCCCCCGGTGCCGTGAAAACCGTTGAGCCTAACAGTGATGTCTGGATGATCTGTCCACTGACGGTGGTAATGGTGTTCACGTTATTCGGGTTCGGGTCGCCGTTGTAGGTAGTCGTCGCCGGCGTGGTGCTGACATCGGTGATAAAAGGCTTTACGTCGCCCATGCTTCCGGCAAAGATGTATGTGCCCTGATAATTGGTATTGGCCAGCGCAACCACCTGATCGCGTATGCTCGACAACTGGGCGGAGATCGAGGTAAGGTCCGACGAACTCTCGGTGCCGCCGTTGCCCTCGGTCGCTAACGATATAGCGGAGGTTAGTTGGGTCACCACAGCGCCCAACGTGGAATCGGTCACCTGCATCAAGCTCTCGGTATTGGAAGCGGTCTGCTCAAATGTAACGTCCTGACTGATGGACGAGTCGAGCAATGAAGATTCACCAGCCGCCACGGGATTGTCCGAGAGCGACGAGACGGCGAGCCCCGAGGAGAGTTCAGTGGTCAAATTCTGCTCCGAGTACGTTGATTTGTTCAACGCCGTGACCAATCCGCTAATGTAATTTGGATCAAACTGCATCTTCGCTCCTCCTCTTCGGTTGCGTCGCATCGGCTGTACCGCGCGCACGACTCAACCTTGCCGCGTACAACTATTTACGATACCGTTGCTTCCTCACCCAGATTCAATGCCGAGGCCATCAATTGGTCGATGATGGTGAAGACCTTGGCGGCCGCATCGTAGGACCTCTCATACAGGGTCAGATTCGCCGCCTCCTGATCCAGCGATACGCTGGAATACGAACTCTGCTCAGTCGTCAACTGGGTCAGCGAAGCCTGCTGAGTGGTGTTCTCGCCCGATACGCCAGAGACCGTATCGCCCAAGCTTGTCAGCATCGACGCGTAGAATTGGGCAGGCGACTGTCCATTCAGCAGCGGGTCTGACGCTATTGCGCTCAACGCGGTTGCGTTGGTGCTTCCGCTGGATCCTTCCGACAAACTGGCGGCAGCTATCTTTGTCGGGTCGGTCATCGTCACCGAAATCTGCGAAGCCGCTCCAACCGAGGACGCGGGAAGGTTGAAGATTGCCGTGCCCGCAACTCCGTTCTGATCCAACCCCTGCTCGTTGACCGTATTGACCGCGTTTCCGATCGCGTAGGCAAGCGAGTCCAAAGCCGTGGATACCGTTGGCAGATCCATATCTCGCGCCTTCAGTGCGCCGCCCAGCGCGCCTCCCGTAACACCAGGCTTGGTTCCATCCAACACCGAGGTGATGTTGGTCCCATCGGAGGCGAACACATTCACATTTCCTGCGATCGACGATGTCGTCAGCGCATAGGATTGTTCTCCACTGACCAGCGCTTGACCGTTTGCAGTCGACAACTCGATTCCATTGTTCTCGGTCTTGGTCTGGCTAAAGCCGATGTACTGGGACAACTGTGTCAGATCCTCCTGCCGCTGGTCTTCCAGCGTTCCCGCATCCGCGTTTGGGCTGGAACTTTCGATCTGCGCATTCAACGTGGCAATCGAGGAGGTCAGTGAGTTGACTTCGCTCACGTTGCTCAGTACTTGTTGGTTGAGCGCGGTAGACTGCGCAGTAATCGAGCTGGACGCGGCATTAAAGTCGTTGGCCAACGTAGTCGCCGCAGTCAAAACTGACTCACGCGCCTCACTGCTGGATGGGCTCGCCTCCAAGGTGCTCAGCGAACCGAAGAAAGTATTAATGTCGGTGCCAATTGTGGTCGATGCAGCAAGTGTGGAGGAAGTGGTAATGCCAAAAATCGACTGCAGATCGTCCAGCGCGGAGCCCTCCGCAGCACTTGATGACTCCAGTTGGGTCTGATTGTTCACCTGCTGGTTCAACACCAGATTTCTCTGCGATTTGGAGGAGACCACGGCACCTTCGCCAGCCTGAGCTCCGTTGCCCAACGAGACCGTGTCGGCCTCCTTCCAGATGGCGATCTCGTCGGTGTAACCCGGCGTACTGGCATTGGCCACATTGTTCGACGTAATGTCGATCGCGGTCTGACTGGCGTCAAGAGCGTTTTGCGACAGATTCAACAGCGCGGTCAGCGTACCCATGGTGTGTTCCCCTCGCCTGAACGCGACCGGTCGCGCAGCCTGCGCAAGACCTTGAGGTTTTTCTCCGTTGCCTGAAGCAGATCGCCCAGTAGGCGATGCTCTACAGACAACTTGGCCCACTCTGCAGCACTGATCCCCTTCGGGCTGTTCCCCGGCGGACTGAGAGGCGATCCCGGCTGGCATGTCTGCTGCGTCTCCGCCTGCTGAAACATGGTCTGGGCGCGTCGTGCCAACTCCTCCAGATCCTCGGCACGCAGGGTCGAAAGCGCACGCCGCGTCTCCTCAAGCAACCCGCTCCATGCATCCGTTCTGGCCATCTCAGCCACGCCTTCCAACATTCTTTACTCTGCCTGCCACACTATTGCAGCAGAGCGTTGATCAGCTTGTCGGCCACGTCCGCCGCAGAGACGTTGTAGGTCCCTGATGTGATCGACTGCTGCAAAGCGGCGACTTTCTCGGTGCGAACGTCGTCGCTACTTCCTAGCGTCTGCGCCACCAGTCCGCTGGTTGAACTTAGACTGGTTTGATCGACCGTGCCTGTTCCATTTGATCCCAATGCCGCCGACACGGACGTAGTTGCACTCTGTTCGGTCTTCGCCGTCCGGCTGGTACTGGCCGTAACGGCAGCTTCTACCGCATCAAATCCCTGCTGCGAGTTGGTAATTCCGTTTGTATAGCTCAACCGACACCTCCTACTTCCATTAGTTCATCGGCTCGATTCAAACAAACTTTAGTACCGCGAGCAATTTATTTTGGAAATTTGTTTTGAATCTATTTCGCATTCGATCCCGCCCTCTCAACTACAGCCGCATGAGCGATTTTCTCGCCCTCGACCTGCTCTACGATCTTCTTGGAGAGTCCCAGTCCGCCGCCCTTGGCAATAGCCGTGGCCACCGACTCGGTACCAAAGCTAGTCAAAGTATCGGCGAATCCGCTGTTATCGTCCTTGTCGCCAGAGTCGTCGTCACTCTGACAGAAGCCGTGTTCCTTCATTGGTTTCAGCATCTCCTGCAACAACATTCCCTCAAACTGCTGGGCTGCATCAACCATCTTGCGATGCTGCGCTGCGTCGGTAGAAGAAGATGTAGCTAGCGTCGTTGTTTTGGCAGACACAACCGCCGTCGGCATCGACCCCGCTGCTGCAATGGCAAAGTTCATAGCACCTCAAGCTCCGCCTCAAGTGCTCCGGCCGCCTTCATCGCCTGTAGGATTGAGATGACATCGCGCGCCGAGGCTCCTATGGTCTGCAGACTACGCACCAGATCGTCGACAGTCGCACCCTGCTTCAACTCGATGCGATTGACGGGCTTGTCCTTCGCCGTCACGCTGGTCTGCTGCACCATCTGCGTCGTTCCAACCGAGGCAAACGGGCTGGGTTGCGAGACCTGAAATTGGCTGACAATATTGACCGCGAGGCCTCCGTGCAAGATCGAGACCGGCTGCAAAACCACCGATCCGCCTATCACTACCGTTCCAGTTCGCTCGTTGACGACGACCTTTGCTCGCGGATAGAACGGTACCTCGATGGCCTCGACTCGAGAGAGCAGTTGCGGCACATCCTGGCCCGGCGACAGGTGAATCAGCACCGTCTTGCTGTCTACAACGTGCGCCACGCTGGCACCCAGCTCCTTATCGATGCCCAACGCTACCGCCTCGGCGCTCTTGAAGTCGTCCTCGTTGAGCAGCAGCGAGACACTCTCCAGTCCGTCCAGTGGAATAGCAACTCCACGTTCGACCATCGCACCCATCGGAACGCGCGCGGTCGTTGGATGATTGAACTGCTTAGTGTTTCCATTAACGCTGACCGAATAGCCGCCCACCACCAGTGGTCCCTGCGCCTGCGCGTAGATCTTGCCGTCCGCGCCGTAGAGCGGCGTCATCAACAGCATTCCGCCCTCCAGACTGGTCGCGTCTCCGGCCGATGCGATGGTGACGTCGATCTGCGATCCGGGCCGCGAAAACGGAGGCAGCGTGGCCGAGACAAAGACTGCGGCTAGGTTCTGCACACGAATCCCCGACGCAGGCACGCTGACGCCCATGCGTAGTAGCATCGAAGCCAATGTCTGCACAGAGAAACCCGTCTGCTGACTGTCTCCGGTGCCGTGCAGCCCGACCACGATTCCGTATCCCACCAGTTGGTTATTGCGAATTCCCTCCACGGTTGCAATGTCCTTGATGCGCGCCTCGCGCTGCGGCGGTGGCACGTCCTCTGCCATAGCCCAAGTACCCACGCTCATCAAGAACAACAGAACCCACGCACTTCGCTGCATCCCAACACCTCGCCCCACATCCATCACTCACGATGCATTACTGTTCTTAAAACACCAGCGCCCACTGTAGGAATCGCGCCAAGGCGTTCTGGCGATGGGTATAGTCGTTGATGATTCCCTTACCGCGCACCTGCACCTCAAGGCTGGAGATGGCCGTCGAGAGAACCTTGTTCTCCTGCGAGATGTCTTCCGGTCGCACCAGTCCGCGCAGGGTGATCGTCTGCACCTGTTGGGCGAACTCAACCTGTCGCGCCGCCTCGATGACCAGCATTCCGTTAGGCAGCACTTCAACCACCTGTCCGCCCAGTGTAGTGGTCAGGCTGGAGTTGCTGGCGCTGGTTCCCTGCGCGGTCAAACCAGAGGCGGAGTTTTGGTTGATGAGATTCTGCATTGCGTTGCCGCTGTGCAGTGTTCCTATCAATCCCGAAAGTCCGGAGTTTGCGTTCGAGGCGCGCGAGTTTTTGACCGAGCCATCGGTCGACGCCGCAAGACTCTCATCAACGACCACCGAGATCAGGTCATGCGGTCGCATGGCACGCACATCGGTCGACATCCTCGTCAACCGGCCGGAGTCAGACCAGATCGCTCCCGAGCTAGTCTGCACAGTCTTATTCTCCAGCCGTACCCGCGTCAGATAAGCTTCCAGAGAGGCCGCCGCCGGATCGCTGCCCGAGCCTAGAGACTTCGCGCTGGAGGTGTTTTTGGTCGTCGCTGTGCCCATCGGAGACTGCGCCCCGACGCTCGACGCCGCCAAAAGAATCAGCAGTGCGGCGGCTCGTCCGACAGCCGTGCGCACAGAAGTCCTGCCTGCGGTTCGTCGGCCCGTCGCGCTCGTTCGTCTTGCACTCGTTGCTGCTGGCTCGTCGATGCGCGTCGAATCGCGCAGATTGCGCTGCACTCCCGATTTGGCAGAACTCAAAACGGCACCCGACATTGTCATTCTTCCCGGTGCCGCATCAACCCCGTGCTGCATCTTCGCCTGTCGCATCCATCGCTCGGCCTGCTCCTGCAACAGAGGTAGATGCAGATTCGTTCCCTCGGCCTCCGCAACCTCCTCGACCGACCGGATGACCGCGCCATCCATACTCGGCGCTCTGCTCAACATATAGGCATTCATGGTTGCATCTCCACATCCCCGGCGGCGCGAACAATTCCACTGATGCGATCCACCGAAATTCCCGTATCTTCGTTGCGTCTGGTGACCTGCACCATTACATGGTCTCCGTTGCGCGCTGATTGTTCGACCACGCCGCTAATCTCGATGCGCACCCTCTCATCCTGCGACCAAAGCCGGACGCGATCCCCTGCGTGAACCAGTAAGGGTGCAGCGATCTGTACAACCGCGTTGGATCGTATCGGAGATACAACGGCCATCGATACCATATTCGTCGATCCCATGTTTGCCTCCCCCCTGCTTGTCGATTCACTGATCGTCGATTCCAATGCAACCAACCGCGTCGGCCACTCTGGGTGCACGCAGTCCTGTCGCAGTTCCAGATTTCTCGCCAGCAAAGCATCCCATCGCCGCGCCACTACTCGGTAGCCCTGAGTACCGCACTGCGTCTCCGTTTGTACCAGTACCTGTGCCTGAGCCTGTGCCGGAGACGGCATTGGAGCCACGGCCTGCGTCGGAGTAAGGTTCGACACCTGCGCTCGAACCGGAACGCTTGCCGTTACCTGCGCCGTAGTCGGCATAGCAGGAAGCGACTGAGCAGCAGCCGTTCGAGCAACCGCGCAGGCCGCCAGCAACAGTACCATCCTTTGCGCCGCAGTGAATCCGCCGTGTCTCATTGTCGATCTCCCGTGCTGCCTGCAATCGATAAACTATGCCGAAAAATACTTAAATCCGCTGCTGTCGTCAGCGGATCATTCCGTTGATCTGCGAGTACATATCATCGGCCACATGGACCACCTTGGAGTTGCTCTCATAGGCTCGCTGGGCCAGAATCATGTTGACGAACTCCTCAACCACGTCGACGTTTGAGCCCTCCAAATAGCCCTGTTGGAGCGTTCCCATTCCGCTGCTTCCTCCGGGAACGTCTGTGATCGCATTGCCAGACGACGAGGTTGGCTGCAGGATATTTCCGCCCAGCGAATTCAACCCACCGGGATTGGGGAATGTTGCCAGTTGAATCGTCCCCAACTGAGACGATGTGGTCTGTCCGGCCAGCACCGCCGAGACCACTCCATAGTTGGAGATGGTCACGCTGGTAGCGTTCGATGGAATCGTAATTGCCGGAAGTAGTTGATCTCCATTGGCGTCCGTCACCACGCCAGAGTTGTTTGTGGTAAAGTTTCCATCGCGCGTATAGCCGATGGTCCCATTGGGTAATTGCACCTGAAAGAAGCCCGAGCCGCTGATGGCCAGATCCAGCGTGTTTCCGGTCTGATTGAACGTTCCCTGAGTCATGATGACCTCGCTCGATACGGACTTGGTGCCCAGTCCGATCTGTAGGCCGGCAGCAGTGGTCGACGTGCTCGACGCCGAACCCGGCATCACTAGATTCTGATAGATCATGTCTTCGAACTGCATCTTGCGACTGCGAAATCCAGTCGTCGCCGAGTTTGCCAGATTGTTTGCCACCGTATCCAGATTGTCTTGCTGTGCGCTCATTCCGCTTGCCGCTGTATATAACGCTCGAATCATCGCCTGCTCCCTCTTGTCCCACTAAATCTTGTCGCTGCTCGCACGCGATCCGGTCGTCCTGGTTTAATACACGCCAATTCGCGTCGATTTACGGTCATCCTTGCCCTTGCGCTAGATCCGTCCCAGCTCCTCTGTTGCCGTCTTGTCGAAGTCGTTGTAGAAGACACTAAGCGCCTTCTGCATCATCTCGCCCTGTCGCTGCACCAGGATCAGCTGCATGGTGCCATGCACTGCGTCCTGATTCGATCCCTCGAGTGACCCCTGCTGCACAGCAGTGGCAACTACAGTAGGCTGCGTTCCATCGTCGGGTGCAGCAAAACGATTGGTTCCCTGCGCAACCATCTGCGTATCGGCGGGAAAACCAAAGACTCCGACTTGTCCGGCGATGGCGCTACCATCGGCTGTCGTCACCGAGACGCTTCCATCCGGTCCTACCGTGATAGCGCCCGAAGGAATCGTAATCGGCTGCCCGTTTACATCCAGAACTGGCTCACCATTGGAAGACTGAAGCTGACCAGTGTCCGAACGTCGAAACGATCCATCGCGCGTGTATTGCACTCCCTGCGCCGACTGAATGGCGAAGTAACCTGCACCATTCAGAGCCAGATCGAGTGGATTTCCAGTGGCCGTAATCGCGCCCTGCCCCTGATCGATGAGGTTGCCGCCCAGGATGCCGAAATCGTTGACCGCATTGCCCACCTGTGAGGGCGACTCGATGTTATCGATCCCAGCCAGAACACTGCTGAAGTAGTCTCTCTGAGCGCGAAATCCGGTCGTTCCGGCGTTGGCCAGATTGTTGGCGGCCGTATCCAGCGCCTGTGTTCGCGCCAGCAACCCGGAATACGCGGCATAGAGCCCACTGTCCATGCAGCAGGTAGCAGCACGTCGATTGCCAATGGAGCTTCGATCAGGTTAGAACGATGCAACGTCTAGGCAGGGAGTAGAAATTTACTGCTCGAAGCCGACCAGATAGATGCGATCCAATACATCCTGGCGCGACACAGGAACTCCGCCATCGCGAGTGCTCATTGCGCCCGTCTCCAACCATAGGCGCAGCCAGTAGAACTGGTGAATGCGAACCAGCTGCGACGCTCGCGGCTGTAGTTTGCCCAGCGAATACGTAATTTTCTGCGTCAGCGACTCAAGGTCGGCAACCTGCTCGTAGCGCGAAGAGACGAAGTCGCTTTGGTATAGTCGTTGCCGAGCGTACTTCAATTGCAATCCGTCGGCCAGACCCGACTCCACCTTCAACCCGGTCATACGTTCCAGCGCAAGCGCGGCGGAAGCGTCCAGCCGATCTTCAAAAGCCAGATATAGAATGCGCCCTCCGGCGACGCGTAGTGGAACCATCCCCATCCGCTCGACCAGCAGGCGCGGAGCAAGCAGAGCCATAGCACCGGGATCAAAGCCCTCGACCGGCAGCACCGGGCAACTCCACTGCAGACTAAGCGCACGCGTGACGCGATCCTCTTTCACTCCACACTCGGACACCAGCCAACCTCCGATGCGACCTTGCCCGGCGCGCTTCTGCGCCATCAAAGCGCGCTGTAGCTGCGGATGAGTGATCCATCCTTGCGACAACATGATCAGGCCCAGCGGAATTCGATGATGGTGCTCCCGCTCCTCGTCCACAAGAAGACCGCCATCGCCGAACTCTCTCCGCACAGCGGCCGAAACAAGCGACTCGACGCACTCGGAACAGCATCCCCACTGATGCTCGAAGACTGGACGACGCCGATCCTTCAACAACCGCAGCCAGCCCCGAGTACACGCTGGGTTGCCACAACCCAGTCGTTGGTCCCGCCAGCTGGCTATTTGCTGTGCAGCGCCACCACGCACAGGCAACGATCCCAACTTGTTGGGAGTCCAGTAGACATCCATCCCGTCAGGCATATCACTTCCAGGTCTGCTTGCCATCTTGCCTCAACTCCGTCGCCACGCACAGTGCTCTGTTGCCTTGAGTAGTTCCTCCAAATCATTTATTCCGACGAGCAACGAGTAAAATGCTTCGCTGCGGAATGACAAACAAATTGGTCTACAGTAATTCAGA
>Ga0181520_10010132_pt1 | contig 12741 bp, 11 predicted proteins | sample PEATcosm2014_Bin_29_FD_132451 | JGI IMG/M metagenome (GOLD analysis project Ga0181520, IMG submission 132451) | Peatland microbial communities from MTU Mesocosm Facility, Houghton, MI, USA - PEATcosm2014_Bin02_30_metaG | ecosystem: Environmental > Terrestrial > Soil > Wetlands > Peat | place...
AGGCGGCTGGCGGCCTCTTCGCGAGCGTTGTCGTCGGCCTGTGCGTCGCCATGGTTTTTTCTCAATGGAGGTGGCTGCGGCAAACCCTTTATCCATACACGATCCTTCTGCAAACAGTTCCTATCGTTGCCATCGCACCGCTCATCATTCTTTGGGTTGGCCCGGGAATCTTCGCCGTCACATTGGTGACCTTCATCATCTGTCTCGCGCCGATCATCGCCAACACTACGCAAGGGCTAATCAGCGTTGATGAGAACCTGGTTCATCTATTCGTGATCTACAACGCTTCGCCGGCACAGATCCTCTCGAAGCTTCGCCTGCCCAACGCGCTCCCCAACTTCTTTACCGGGCTGCGGATTTCTACTGGGATCAGCGTGATTGGTGCCATCACGGGCGAGCTTTTTGCCGGCTCCGCGCGCGTGGGCGAGGGGGGACTTGGCTATACGATGATTTACGCCAGCAATCAAATGGAGACGAGCTATCTCTTTGCGCTGGTGCTGGCTGCCACGGTGCTGGGATTCGGCTTTTTCTTTATCGTGATGTTTTTGGAATGGCTGGCGCTGCACAACTGGCATGAATCGAGCCGCCCGCAGCTAGAGGAATGAGGAACGCAATCGATGTTACGTATGGAAACTGAAGCCGGCTGGTGGCTTATTACGCACCCCGACCACGCTCGCCTGGCAGGCGAGTTTGCCGCCGCGTGGGGAAATGAAAAGTTCCAAAAGCCCAAACCGCGGGTCCGCGTGCTGAAGGGCATCGCCCGGCACGATGATGGCTGGACAACCCGTGACGCACATCCCACCATCACGCGCGAAGGCAAGCCATCGGCATTTTCAGTTGAGCTCGTAGGGAAGTACTCCGCATTTGAAGAGATCGATCTCGAAGAGTACCTGGGGGTCCGTGAGCGTGCCGTTAGCATTATCGCCAAAGAGGATCCCTATGCGGCGCTCCTCATCTCAATGCACACATATAGCCTGCTGACCGAGCACGCCGACCGCACAACAATCGCGGCCCAAGACCTTCCAATCCTGGATCGATTTCTCGAAAACCAACGTGTCGTTCAGGGCAATCTGCGCGCGGCAATCAGCGCTGACGGCACACTTACTCCGGACCAGAAGACGCACACGGCAATCCTCGAGCATTTCCGCCTTTTGCAGGCATGCGACAATCTCTCGCTTCTAAGCTGCGTGGCGTTTTCGCGGCCGGCCGATCTGCTGCATCCATTGCCGCTCAATGACGGTGGTACCAGTCGTGTGGAGGTGATTTCCCTGGCGCCGCGGCATTTTCGTTTGAGGCCCTGGCCGTTTGCGGAACCAGAGTTGACCTTTCACTTTCCCGCGCGTTACGTCGAGGGCAAGACTTTTGCATCGTCGCATGCGCTCGATGCAGCATTTTCGGCCGCCGACACCAATACGATCTCAGTCACGCTGACGCAATGACGGTTCAAACGGGGAACAGCTCGCGGCCGGGAAGAATCTGTTTGGCCAGCGCGGCGCTCACCGTGTGGACCGGCTCATTCACCACCTGGCTCAGCCTCAAACGCATTGCCACGCTGCAAAGAATGTATGCGTGCACCTCGCTGAATCCCCACCGGGTCACCAGCAGTTCAATCATCCGAAGTGTTGCGGAGCGGGCAACAGTTGTGAGGTCAGTCCCGGTTTCGACCACGACCCAAGAGTCGGCACTCGAGTCGGGAACAACCCCAGCGCTGGCTTCAACCAGCGGGCTGGCCAGCGGCTGTTGCTTATGAAGCTTGAATCGGAGAGTCGCGTCGAGCGGACACTCAATACCGTTGATGCATACCTCACCGTCGCCTTGTGCGGCATGGCCGTCGCCGCAGCTGAACAACGCACCGCGATTGAAAACCGGCAGGTAGAGTCGCGATCCCGCGCAAAGCTCCCGTACGTCGAGATTACCGCCAAACGGGCCCGGCGGCCGCGTACGAAAGGCCCCATCCTCAGCGCGCGCCACACCCATGACACCCAGAAACGGACGCAACGGGACGATTGCGGGAGCGAGAGAGCGGGTGAATTCGCCATCGAGATTCCAATGAAAAAGGTAAGGTTCGCGGAATTGTTCTTTGAGGAAGCCCAGTCCCTCAACGATGCTGCTCCAACCCCATCCATGGTGGCGAATCGCCATCACATCGATCTGGAGCACGTCGCCTGACTCCGCGTCCTCTATGTAAACGGGTCCGGTGAGCGCATGGATGCGCGTTCTGTCTATCGCCAGATACTCGGCAGTCGACATCCCGTCCTTTACCTGGCCGCCGCTCGCGTCGAAACACGCAAAATGCACTTCATCGCCCGTCTCAATCTCGATACGGGGCGGAAGCGACCTGTCCCACACTGAGTGCGCCGGGGGCGAGGAAAGCGAGTGCCGTTTCATTCCTTGACTCTCACGCTCATCTGGACTTCGACGAGAGCGTTCCGCGGCAAGGCGCTGACGCCGACGGCCGCACGCACATGCCGACCTGGCTCTCCGAATACCTGGACGAGCAGGTCGGACGCGCCGTTCACGACAGCGGGCGAGTCCCCGAATCCCGGCGCTGCGTTGACGTAGCCATTCACCGAAAGTATTTCGGCGATGCGATCGAGCGAGCCCAATTCGCGCCGCAGCACGGCGAGCTGCACCAGGGCACAGGCGCGAGCCGCTGCATACCCTTCCTCAACGGTGCGATCTACTCCGGCGGTACCTGTAATCACGCCGTCTACGCCAGTTGAAATGACTCCGGAAAGATAAATGATCTGCCCGGCCCGCTTGGCCGCCACATAGTTGCCACCGGGGGCCGGCGCTGCAGGAAGCGAAATCCCGAGCGTTCGCAGATTTTCTTCGGGTGTGCGATGGTCTTCCATTTGCATTTGAATGTAACACGCGCGCTTAAGATTTCACTTCGGCGTGCGCCCCCCTTCCGGTTAGCATGAGACGAACCGCGAATGATCGCTGATGCACTCATTTTCGCGGACCAATCATCGCTGCATTGAATTTCGATGAGGCCGCACAATGATGATTCGCATTGCGAAGCTGTTTTTGCTGTCCGGCGTCGCCTTTTTCTACACTCTCGTCGTGTTTAACAACCTCTCCGATTACAACTCAAATGCGCAATATGTCCGTCATGTCCTGCTGATGGACACAACGATGCCGGGCAATAACGGGATGTGGCGCTCTATCTCCTCGCCGGCGATCGATCGGGCCTTTTACCTTGGCATTATCGCGTGGGAAATCTTGACGATCATCCTTCTTGCATGGGGAATTGTTCGTCTGCTGCGCGTCCTGCGCAAACCCTCGGCGGCATTCAACGCCGCCAAGTTCCTGCCAGTACTCGCACTGACGCTTTCGTTGCTCATGTGGCTAGTCGCATTTATAGGAGTCGGCGGCGAGTGGTTCCTCATGTGGCAGTCCAAAGTCTGGAACGGCGAAGAGACGGCCTTCAGAGATTTTGCTGTCGTCGGTCTCGTGTTTCTGATTCTTGTCCAGCCCGACACGGACGCCCAATCCTGAATCGATTACGGTCTAAGAATCAAGGACGCCGTGGGGAACCCTGAAACGGCGCTTTAATGAGTCGAGTGAAGTTCATCTTCACCCGCTCGAAGAGCAGGGATCAGTGGTCGGGATCAGAGGCGAATGGTTCGCGCGAAGGTCGCGGCGGTGCGTCCGTGCTATGGGCTGATTATGCCGATCAGTTACGCGCGATAGCGAGACGCGAACTGATTCAGGTATGATCCCGTCGTATTTGTTGCGCGATGAAACCCATTCAGGAGCGTTCTCAGTGAAATTATGCGCATTTGTCCGGGTGAGCTCTTTGATTGTCGTCCTGGCCCTGGCATGGGCCAGAGGGGGGATGGCGGAAGGTGTGACCGTGCAGACTTTCCCCGCGAACAAGGCAAAGGGCGTGAATCCCGACACGCATCTGGTGCTGACTTTCCTCAGCGCACCAACGATTGGCAAGTCAGGGCAAGTGCGCATCTACGACACAGCCGACCATAAGGTTGTGGACACTCTCGATCTCAGCATCCCGGCCGGGCCCGATCCTTCGCGGCGCGTGGCCAGCCCGCAGGTTCCAGTGAGCGCTTCAACGCCACTTTCGCCGACTACGACCACCCCGGCGGTGCGAACGATACCCGCGGACCTGCACAACTTCCAACTCACAACGATCGGTGGGCTCGAGGATTTTCACTTTATCCAGTGATTGTGCACGGCAATGTGGCGACGATTTATCCGCACAATCATATGCTGCAATACGGACACAAATATAGTGTGCAGATCGACGCCGGCGTCCTGACGACAGCCCCCGCCGGTTTTTCGGGCTTCACGACAGACCGTGGCTGGACGTTCACGACTAAGAGCGCCCCTCCGGCAGCGAGCGTCACAAAGGTTGTTGTGGCAGCCGATGGCAGCGGTGACTTCAACACAGTGCAGGTTGCGCTTGATTTTGTTCCCGACAATCCCGCACAGCGGGTGACGATTTACATAAAGAACGGTACCTACGAGGAAATTGTTTTCTTCCGCGACAAGGCGAATCTCACAATCCGCGGCGAAGATCGCGACAAGGTGCAGATCGGGTACGGTAACAATAGCGGATTTAATCCACCGATGCCCGGGCCATCGCGCCGGTGTGCGTTCTCCGCCTACAATTCGACGGGTATCGAGCTCATCAATTTCTCAGTGAGCAATTACTTTTATGGGCAGGCAGAGGGCCTTCTGGTTTCCGGCTCGAAAAACACAGTGAGCCACGTGAACATCAAAGGATCGGGCGATGCTCTGAACCTTCGCGGCTCGGTGTATCTAACTGACTGCAAAATCATCGGCGATGGAGACACGATTCTGGGTGTCGGCCCTGCGTTCTTCAACCACTGCGAGCTCGAATCGATTGGACCATTTATGTGGATTCGCAACACCGATGCGAACCACGGGAACGTCTTCGTGAATTGCACATTCACCGCGATGAGCCGCCCGATGCCGCAGAACCTGGCCTCAGCTTTCGCTCCCGGAAACGCTGCACCTGCGGTGCCGGCCGTTGGCGCTGCGCCTGCAACGCCGCCTGGGGGCGCTGCCGGGGCCGCGCAAACGCCAGGCCGGACATCATCGCGCGTGCCCATGTCTGCTGTGCTGGCGCGTTTGCCGAATAATCATGGCCTCAACTATCCATATGCTGAAGCCGTACTCATCAACTGCCACCTCAAGGGAATTCCGCCGATCGGGTGGGGACCGATCGACGATGACACCTCGCACCTGCACTTATGGGAGTACAACAGCACAGATCCCGACGGCCATCCGATCGACATCAGTCAGCGACACCCCGAGTCTAAGCAACTCACCACGCCTCAGGATGCGGAGACGATTGCCGACTACAGCAATCCAACTTTCGTGCTCGGTGGTTGGACTCCGGTGGTTGACCAGTAGGAGCGTTCGGAGAGATTAAGCTCCGTTCAGATGACGCACAACTGTCTCTTCGAAATCTCGCCGGGTCGACGGCCCAGTCTGCTATTTTGTTCGGTACAGGCCCCCTTCCCGAAGTGAGGTAAGCCCGACAAATGAATGCACGTGAGATCGTCGATCAATTGGCGGAACATAAGATGCTTGGCGGGGTGGCGCGCGCGGAGTTGGAATGGTTGGCGGCACACGGGTTTCTGCGTGAGCTGAAGACGGGGGAGTTGACCGCGGAGAAGGGGAAGCCGATCGAGGGCATGTGGATCGTGCTCAAGGGGCGTCTCGCTATCTTTGTTGATCGCGGCGCGGGGCCCAAGAAAATGATGGAGTGGCGGGCGGGCGAAGTGTCGGGGATGCTGCCCTACTCGCGGCTGGTGAACCCTCCTGGAAACTCGATAGCGCAAGAGCCGACACTGGTTTTCGAACTTCCGACCGGATGCCTGCGCGCACTGACCAGGGAGTGCAATGAAATTACTACCATCCTGGTTCACGCGATGCTGGACCGCGCGCGCGTCTTTAATGCGAGCGACCTGCACGACGAAAAGATGGTTTCGTTGGGCAAACTTTCGGCGGGCCTGGCACATGAGCTGAATAATCCAGCATCGGCGATTGAACGCAGTGCGGCTTTGCTTGAAGACAGACTGAATGATGCAGAGGTGGCGACGCGCGCGCTCGGCGCGGCGAAGCTGACCGACGAACAGCTTGCGGCGGTGGATGCGGTTCGCGATTCGTGTCTCGCCAAGCGAGTGCAAGGAGTTCGGTCCCCGATTGAAGAGGCTGAGCGCGAAGAACAGATTGCCGACTGGCTGGCGGATCACGGACTGGATGAGTCGACTGCAGAACCGCTGGCGGAGACGCAGGTGACAATCGAGGCGCTGGATCAGCTGGCTGGCGCAGTGAGCGGTCCGGCGTTGAACGCGGTGTTGCGCTGGGCTGCGGCAGGATGTTCGGTACGCGGACTGGCGGCAGAGATTCAGGATTCTGCGATGCGCATTTCCGGCCTTGTAGTTGCGGTTAAGGGATTCACGCACATGGACCAGGCTATGGTCGCGACTGCCGTAGACATCGCGCAAGGCTTGAGCAACACGATCGCCGTGCTGGGAGCGAAGGCGCGCGGGAAGTCAATTTCCGTGGCGTTGGAGGTGGACTCCGGGTTGCCGCAGGCGCGCGGCTATGTTGGGGAGCTAAACCAGATTTGGGCAAACCTGATCGACAATGCGCTGGATGCCGTTCAGGAAAGCGGCCGGGTGGAAGTGACTGCGAAATCCGAGCGGGAGCGCGTGGTGGTGCGGATTATCGACAACGGGCCGGGTATTCCCGACGGCGTGCGCGAAAGAATCTTCGATCCGTTTTTTACGACCAAGCCAATGGGGCAGGGCACCGGGCTCGGCCTGGACATTGTACGGCGGCTTGTGAAGCACAACGACGGCGAAATCACCGTGGAATCGCGACCAGGACGGAGTTCTGCGTTGCGCTGCCGCTAGCGGATAGAAGCGACGCCGGAGCGGCGGAATGAACAAGCCGGTGCTGATGATCGTGGACGATGATCCGCAGGTGCTTGCAGCGGTGCGACGCGATCTGCGCTCGCGATATCGCGAGAACTATGCGGTGATGAGCGCATCTTCAGGGCAGGAGGCGCTGGATACCGCACGCGAACTGAAGAGCCGTGGCGATGCGCTGGCGATGGTGATCAGCGACCAACGCATGCCGGGAATGCTGGGGAGCGAGGTACTGGCGAAGTCGCGCGAGGTGTATCCGCTGGCTCGACGTGTACTGCTGACAGCATATTCCGATATCGAAGCGGCGATCAAGGCGATCAACGAGGCGCATCTCGATCACTATCTGTCGAAGCCCTGGGATCCGCCGGAGGAGCGGCTTTTTCCGGTGGTCGACGATCTGTTGGACGCCTGGCAGGCCGAATCGTTGCCCGAGGCGAAGGGACTGCGGCTGGTGGGGCACCAATGGTCGCCGCAGTCGCATGCGATCAAAGATTTTCTAGCCAGCAATCTGATTCCGTATCGCTGGTTGGAGGTTTCGCGCGATCCTGAGGCGCGGACTTTGCTCGACGCGGCGGGAGTCGGCGAGGGCGAGCTGCCGGCGCTGTTCTTCGACGATGGGACTCCAGTATTGCGTAACCCCGAGCCACGGCAGGTTGCGGAGAGACTTGGCAAGTCACTTTCGGCCGCGTTTGATGTGTACGATCTTGTGGTTGTTGGCGCAGGTCCGGCAGGCCTGGGGGCAGCGGTGTACGGCGCATCGGAGGGGTTGAGGACTTTGCTGCTGGATCGGCACGCGCCGGGTGGGCAAGCCGGCAGCAGTTCGCGCATCGAAAACTATCTTGGATTTCCGACCGGCGTCAGCGGAAGCGAACTGACGCGACGTGCACTGATGCAGGCACAGCGCCTTGGCGCCGAGTTTCTTGCGCCGCTCGAAGTGGCTTCGGTAACGATCGATGGCGGATACAAACGTCTGAAGCTGGCCGACGGCCGTGAAGTGGTCACACGGGCGATGCTGGCGACGACGGGAATGTTCTACCGCGAGCATCCCGCACCCGGCATTCAGGAGCACACAGGCGCGGGTGTATATTATGGCGCGGCGACGACAGAGGCCTCAGCATTCCGCGACAAATGCGTGCTGGTGGTGGGAGGAGGGAACTCCGCCGGCCAGGGTGCGATGCACCTCGCACGCTATGCAAAGGAAGTACAGATCGTGGTCAGGCGCGAAAGCCTGCGCGAAACCATGTCGCAATACCTGATCGAGCAGATCGAAAAAACGCCGAATATCAAGTTGCGGACGCGGACGGAAGTTGCGCGCGTTGAGGGCGAAGGGCATGTTGAGCGGGTTACGTTGGCATCGCTCGACGACAGATCGCTCCAGGTGGAAGGGGTCGACGCCCTGTTTGTTTTTATCGGCACGCGGCCGCGCAGCGAATGGTTGCCAGCCGAAGTTCTGCGCGATGGCAAGGGATTCGTTTTGACAGGCCATGATGTGATGGCTGCGGAAGGATTCGCGCGCATCTGGAAGGAATTGCGCGATCCGCTGCCGTTGGAAACCAGTGTGCCAGGACTGTTTGCCGCGGGCGACCTCCGCGCGGGTGCCATGAACCGAGTGGCGTCGGCCGTCGGCGAAGGATCGATGGTGGTGCGTCTCGCGCATGAGTACCTTGCGCTGACCTGAGGCTAATCAAAGTCTTAAAGCAAGGGGAAGGGCGGTGGGACCTGGCCCGCGCCGGCATCCCAAGAAGCTAGTGTGGACGGCCCGGGAGCACAAAATGCTCTGCACAGCGTGGCTCGTACGAGTCGCCGGGCATTTTGACGGGGCTGTCGAAAGGCGCGGGCTTGCCTTCGATGAGCCGCTGCGAATAGAGAGCGCGTGCTCCGCAGTTGCAATAGGCCATGCACTCGGTAATGCTGCCGCCGTAGGCATTCACCAGCCAAGTAAGATTCAGCATTTCTCCAAAGGGCATGGCGCGGAAGTCGAGATCGAGGCCCGCGACAAGAACGTCGTGGCCTGCGTCGAGCAGATGCTTGGTGAAGACAAAAAGCTGGTCGACGAATTGGCCTTCGTCAATGGCGATGCACTCCACGCGCTTGCCAATTTCAACTTCCTTGTCGCGAATAGCCTGCAACACTTCCCAGGGATTAGTGGACATGAACTCGACGGCGCTCATCTTGCCGCCGCCGTTAGGATTGCGGCTCTCGACAATACCGGGACCACCCTTGGTGTCGTCACTGGGTTTGAGAACGAGGACATACTGTTTGGCGTACTGGCGGCGCATGTCGGCGCGGCGCAAGAGTTCCGCTGTCTTGTTGCTCCGCATGGGTCCCATCATGAGTTCGAGCTTGCCTTGCACGTGCGTATCTCCCGGCTACGAAGAAAAAGTGACGCCGGGTGAGAAAAAACACCGGCTTTGCTTCCGGTTTCTCATCATAACGCGGCGGGATGGGCGATGTTTTGCGATGCTAGTGGTTGGCGCGCATCGCGGCGTCGACCGTCGCTTTCATTACGCCGCAACTCTCGATGAAGCGGACGAGATCGGCGGAAAGCGGCTCCGCAACGGTCTGCGTGGCAGGGACCGCCGGGCGAGGCGCAGAAGTCATGCGCATGGCGCCGCCACCCTGGGCATCGAGAATGAGCGATGTGAGCTTGCGTGCAACGAGAAGCGGGAAGCTTTCCGCAACGAATACGAGTTTGCCGCGCGTGGTGACGACGACCGGGCCTTCAGCTGTGGAGTAGACCTGTTCCACTGTTCCGTCATCCGCAGGAGATTTGCTCGGCGAGGCGACGGGCTTGAGATTGGAATACTTGCGGCCGAGGCTGTCGGAGTAGAGTTTGGCAAAGACCTGCGCAGAGTCCGCGTTCTTCCATACCGACAGATAGAAAAGGCCGAGAGATTTTGTGCTGGCCTGCTCGGCTGGAGTGGTGGCGCTATGTAGTTGGCCGGCCCAGTAGAGGCCGCCGTCCCATGCAGGTGTCAGATCACGGGCAGCGTTGTCGCCGCCGAAAAGCTCCGCCAGTATGTGCACATCGAGTTGGCCCATCTGGCCGATGTCATAAGCCTCGTAGAGCGGATCGACGAGAGGATGAATATCAGGCAGGAGGGGAACAGCGGGTATGTGTTTCCGCTCATACTCGCGCGGATTGATGATCTCCCAGCTCGAGGTCGGCGGGCGGTCGAGCGCGCCTGAAAAGGCTGCGGACTGGCCCTGATCCATCCACAAATCCTGCTCGAAACTGAGACCTTCACGATAAGGAAAGAGCATGGACTCCGAGAGAAGAATGGGTGCACGGGCCATTACAGGCGAATCCTCGGGGGTCGCCATCTGATTCCTCACAAAGTCGAGCACCTCAGGATCTTTTACAAGGCTCTTGCCGAGCGGCTTCAAGATATAGTCCATCATCACTGCGGTAGCCTGACCCTCGGCGACGGCGTCGCGTGCGGTGTCCATCTCATCTTTGGCAAGGTGGTCCTGGTCGCCCGCTGCGTCGTGCGAAACGTCATTCGGAGTCTGGTTGTCCCACTTTTCCAGGTCGGAGTGCTGGTCTTGGAGAGCGTGAGTCAACTCGTGTGCAAGCACCGGTTTTTGCTCGTCCACCGATACCCAGTCAAGCATGTTTACAGTCTTGGTTTTGGAATCGTAATAGGCTTCGATCTGTTCCTTGAGCAGGGCGAGCAGGAAGGGCTTAAGCTCGAAGTCGCGGTCGATCATGCCGAACTTCTTGAGCACAATTTCGTCGCGCTGCAGACGCTTGGCGCCTTCGTCCTCGTTAAATTTTTCTTCGAGATAAGATTCGACGTCGGTTCTTGTGGTGAGTTGCCGCTTGACGTCGCTCTTGACGGGCAGTCCCGTCTCCTCCGAGGAAAACTTGAGAAGTTCATCGACCAGCGCGAAAAGCTGTTTGGCTTGCTCGGGTGTAATGTGGGTGACGCCCTTGGTGCCCTGATTGCCGTGGTTCTGGCCGGCGCTTGCCGCATCCGCGGGAGGATTTGGCGGGGCTTGCGGCGCAGATTGTTGCGCAATAGCTGCCGTCGCTATTGCCAGGCAGAGTGTGACGGCGCACGCAGCTGCACGCTTACCCCACTTCGCTCTTTCGTGCCGCACATTCATCCGTTCCCCCTGCCAGTTTTGATCGTTTTCCAGGTTTCCTGAGCCTGGATTCAAGCATGTTACTTCAAGGCTATAATCAGGATGCGGTTCTGTGCGAAGTATTACCGGAAATCCCGATCCGAACCGCGGAAAAGATCCCATGGCTGAGACAGATCTTGCCGCAAACCTTCAGGCCACCGCCGTGGCCACCATGTTTGAATCCACGCATATAGCCCATGAACTAGCTGTGTACCGGGGCTCTTTGACCCCACGTGTGTTGGACGCGCCAGAGGCAGAAACAGAGGCGCTGGCTGCTGGAGCGGCGATCCACGACCTGGGCTGGATGCGTCGCGTAAGTGTCCGCGGGGGCGACCGTTTCCGCTGGCTGAGTGGAATGGTGACCAACACCGTGAACGACCTCTTTCCGAATACTGGGGCGTGGAACCTGGTGTTGAATGCGCAGGGCCGAATCCAGGGCGACCTGACCGTGTGGCGGGAAGGCGAAGAAATGTCGCCCCAGCGCAGAAAACCGGCGGGCGGTGCGATCAAAGCGGTTGTCGGCGATCAGGACCGGCTTCAAGGAACGCCATTTGCGGGAGAATCGGGTTTGGAACTCGAGATTGCTGCGGACCAGGCCGAAAAACTGCTGGCTCACCTGAATCGTTTCATCATTATGGACGATGTGGAACTGGTGCCGCTGGGTGACGAGCAAGTGGGCGAGGCGGGGTCAGAGACGGCCATAGGCCTGACGGGTCCGCTGGCTGACGAAGTGCTCGAGCGTGTTGGACTGCCGGTGATCGGGAGCCCGATGGCCGGAACCAGCGTTGAGTGGAACGGCTGGCAATTGAGAATTTTGCGCGTCTACGGCGCACTGGCCACGCACTATGAGTTCTGGCTGCCTTCGGCTGGACTGACCAAGCTGTGGTCGTGTCTGCGCACCGGCGGGGCAATGCCGGTGGGATGCGAGCGGCTGGAAGCCTTCAGAATCGCAGAAGGGATTCCGGTTTATGGCATCGACATGGTGGAGCGTGACTTGCCGCAGGAAACTGCGCAGATGCGTGCTCTGCACTTCAGCAAGGGGTGCTACCTGGGCCAGGAGATCGTCGAGCGGATCCGCTCGCAGGGCAACGTGCATCGGCATCTGCGGCCCCTGGAGTTATTTGGCGCTGCGCCCGCGCCAGGGACGGAGTTGACGCTCGAGGATGGAACTGCTGCTGGACAGATTACCAGCGCGGCGGAGTTACCGCTGAAGAGCGGGAAGCGAGTATTTGCCTTGGGAAAGATGCGGACGGAAGCAGAGGCACAGAGCCAATCGTTGGGATACACGATGGAGACGGCGACGGGTAAGGCTGAGATTCTGGCTGCACCGCCGAATCTGAACGGCAAACCGAAGTAGTTCATCAGCCCCCGGGTGCGCATGCAGGACACAACTAGCGCGGGGTCGCCCCGGATGAGAAACTTGGAATTATGAGCGATACACCAAAGTTTGAAGTGATTGACCGCCGCAAGATGAAGGCGGACGAAGAGAAAGAGGGCCGGCAACCGGCTGTGCCGGCGGCGCCGACAGAACCGGCGGAGCCTTCGGCGGGACCGCAGTTGGTGGTGAATGAATCCAAACGCGAGGGCGCTGCGCAAAAACCAGCCGAGCCCTCGGAAGCCTCGCAACTTGAAGCTGAGCTACCGGAGCCGCCGACTGCGGCGGAGAGCCACGAGCAGAAGGCAG
>Ga0181520_10010134_pt1 | contig 12734 bp, 9 predicted proteins | sample PEATcosm2014_Bin_29_FD_132451 | JGI IMG/M metagenome (GOLD analysis project Ga0181520, IMG submission 132451) | Peatland microbial communities from MTU Mesocosm Facility, Houghton, MI, USA - PEATcosm2014_Bin02_30_metaG | ecosystem: Environmental > Terrestrial > Soil > Wetlands > Peat | place...
AGCGCAGGTCAAAACCCTCTCCGGTGGAATGCGCCGCCGTGTCGAGATCGCCCGCGGCCTGGTTCATAATCCGCGCATCTTCTTTCTCGACGAGCCTACCACCGGCCTCGATCCCGTCTCCCGCATCGCCGTCTGGGAGATGCTCAGCAACCTGCGCGCCAAGCGCAATCTCACCATCCTCATCACCACGCATTACATGGACGAGGCCGACAAGCTCTGCGACCGTCTGGCCATCGTCGATCACGGAACCCTGGTCGCTTTGGGCACGCCCCTCGAACTCAAACACAGCGTTCCCGGCGCCAACGTCGTCGAGGTTCACTTCGACCGCGAAACGGAAGAGTGGCAGGCTCGCCTGGAGGCTCTCGAAGGCGTCACCAGCGTGCAGGCCGAAAGCGCCGGCTACTATCGCGTGCTGACTTCATCCGGATCGAAGACCACCATGCAGTTAGTCGAGTTAGCCGCCTCATTGGGAGAAACGCTCACTTCCCTCAGTGTGCAGAACACCACCCTCGACGATGTATTTGTCCACTACACCGGCCGCCAGCTCCGTGATGAGCAGGTCAAGCCGCCGGTCTTCACACTGCCACCCCGGCCAGGAATGCAGCCATGAATAGAATGTTTGCCATCGTCGAACGCGAGATGCGCAAGTTCTTTCGCTCGCCGATGCTGATGATCATGTCCCTGATGATGCCGATCATGCAGTTGCTCATCATGGGCAATGCCTTCGGCGGAAAGATTACCGGAGAAAAGGTTGCCGTCGTCGATTCCGATCACGGCCCCGAGGCCGTCCGGCTGCGCGAGGCCTTCGACTCCATCGCCGTCAACATCAAGACCTTCACCACCGTCGAGTACACCGACGAGGTGCAGGCCCGCGAGGATGTGCGCACCGGCAAGATCAACGCCGCCGTCATCATTCCCGCACAGTACTCTCGCCGCGTCTACGCGCAGGACGCTCCTGTCATCGGTCTGGTCGTCGACGATACCGATCAGTTCAGCTCCGGCTCCATCGAGGCCGAGATGCAGTCGGTTGTCACCGCACTGACCACCCCGGCGATACAGCCCCGCATGGCCAATCAAATTGCGTTGAAGATCGTCGAGCTGTATCCCTATGTCAATTACTTGAAGTTTTTGCTTCCCGCCTGCTGCGCCATGGCCATGTACATCTCGGTGATGATCGGCGGCGGAATGCTCTATATCGACGACAAGGCCCGCGGCGTCCACGAAGGCTATCTGGTCACGCCCATCACCAAGATCGAGCTGGTCTTTGGCTTGAATATGGCTGCGGCCATCAAGGCGGTGCTCGCCGGCATCTGCCTTACGGTGATCGGCTCGCTGATTGCCGGCCTGGGCATCATCTTCCATCCCGTGGCCGATCTGGAACTGCTCGCCATGATCATCGCCACCGCCATCGCCTTCAACGGCATGATGTTTTTGTTCATGGTGCGCGTCGAAGACCCTCTCACCCCGCGCGCCATGTTCGGAGTACTCAACCTGCTGCTCTTCTATCCATCTGGCGCCATGTATCCCATCGCTGCCTTTCCCGCATGGCTACGCGCTCTCTCGGTCATCGATCCCTTCACTTATTGCATCGACGGATTCAAAGCCATTCTGCTCAAGGACGGTGGATTCGTGGCAATTCAATTCGATCTGCTCTTTCTTTTTGTCTTTGGCTTCGGCACGCTGCTCATCGCTACACCGCTCTTCAAACGCACGCTGTAACTCCATCCACGGACCCAAGCTACAACGCCGGGTGCCCCATTTTTGCCACGTTGTTGTTTTTGTGGCAAAAGTGGAAATACCTCGAAGCCCAAACGATCATGTAGACTGGCCCTATGATTCGCCGCTTGCTTGCTTACTCGTTACTTGTTCTGATCGCGCTGACCGGTTGTCACTCCGGCCAAAAACAAAACTCCAGCCAGAACGACAAAGTCTATCATCTGCGCGGCAAGGTCGTCTCCACGGACGCCGCCCAAGGCGAAGTCACGCTCAACCACGAGGCAATTCCCGGCTTGATGGAAGCAATGACGATGCCCTACAAACTCAAGGATGCGAGCATCCTCGGCGAGCTGCATCCGGGAGATGTAATCACTGCCGATGTGCTGGTCTCACCGGATCCGAACGCCGATTATCTACTCGATCATATCGTCGTCATCGCGCAGGCCAAGCCCGATACCAAGCCGTCCGTCAGCTATCATGTTCCCGCGCCGGGCGACGCGGTGCCGGATTTCAAGTTGCGCAATCAGGACGGCCGCTTCATTCATCTAGGCCATTTTCGTGGCAAGTCGTTGATAGTTACCTTTATCTATACGCGCTGCCCCTCGCCGGAGTTCTGTCCGCGAATGACACGCAACTTCGCCATGCTGGAAAAGCAGTTAGCGGGCTTACCCGCGCTGTATGCGAAGACGCATCTGATTTGCATTAGCTTTGACCCCGAGCACGATACACCGGAGCGGCTGCGCGCTTATGGCATAAGTTATATCGGCAGCAATGCGAAGAATGCCTTTGCGCATTGGGAGTTTGCCGTACCGGAGAAATCGGAGCTTGCCGAGATGGCAAGATTCTTCGACCTGGGAATCACCAACGAGGCGGATTCCACGATCACCCATACGCTATCAACAACGCTAATCGGCCCCAACGGCAAGGTCGCGCGCTTCTATCCGGGCAATGAATGGACGCCGGAGCAGGTGCTTGCTGATGTGAAGCAGTTAGCTGCTAGCGCGGGTTGAGTAACAATCGAATCGCGCGATTCAATTGTTGCATTGCTGTTTATCAGAAGTTTCCACAGCTCGGGACTTTTTTCCGCAGCATAAGGTGAAGAGCTTGGCTCCGATAAATGCAACACCTTCATACAGAGCAGCAAGGCAGAGAGCGGTAAAAATACAAATGATTAGGTAGCCTATTCCAGTTCCGGGGCTTGCCATGTAACGGTCAAATCTGTGCGCTTGGAATGACAAGAATGCTTCGCGTCCGAGCCGGTGCCACTTCAGGTGATCCCCATGAATGAACAGACCGCACAATACACCATAGGCCACGAGTAATAGAAACTTGATAATGAGCTTGGATTTCATTTGAAGAGTATATACAAGAAAGGTTCTTAACAATTGTTAAACCGTGCTTTCGCTAGAAAATCTCACGCAGCTTCGCAAACGAATCCAATTCAATCAACAACTGGCCCTCCGGGGCCGGATCGAGTGTGGCGTGCTCCAGTACCCATGTGTCTTTGTGAAAGAGGAAAACAGTGTTAAGTCCGGCTGCGAGGGCGGGGTTGATGTCGCTCTTGGGGCTGTTGCCGATCATCCAGCTCGAGTGCGGAGATAACTGGTGGCGCTGGAGAACCTCACGATAGGCGGCGGGGTCCTTCTCCGTTGCAATCTCAACTGCCGAAAAGTAACTCGCCAGTCCGGAGCGGGCAACCTTATCGGCCTGCTCGGCGTGGTTGCCCTTGGTCATCAGGATCAGCTTGTGGCGGGCGCTCAACTCGGCCAGCGTCTCGGCTACATTGGGCAGCAGTTCGATCTCCTGCTCGGCGATGGAGCGTGCAAAGCCCTCGATGCGCTGGCGCTTTTCCTCTGTCATCGCTGCGGGGCTGAGTCTTTCGAAACAGGTCACAAGTGAGCGGGTAAAGCTGGGCAATCCGTAGCCGTGGGAGAGAATCGTCTCGCGCTCGACCTCATTCAACGCGGCGCGCACCACGGCGGCCGAGTACTCCTGATGGTTGAGAAAGCTGATGAATGCGGCGATGGCGCGCTCGAAGTAGACGTTGTTCTCCCATAGCGTATCGTCGGCGTCGATCAGCAGCGTCTGGCCTGGAGGAAATTGCGGCATGACTTTATCCTAGCGAATGAAATTGCCGGGACGGGTGCCGGCGCAGTGATCTTCAGGCAGGCAGGAGTTGCCATATTCACCGTAAATTTGATTGACAGAATCCTTTTGCGGCTGCTAAACAAGAGGCGAAGTTGCGGTCAATCTCAAAATGGCAGAAACGAAAGGAAGGAATATCCCCCATGTTGAAACGTCTAGGCTTGTTCGTTGCAGTTGCAGTGATCCTCGGAAGTTATTCCGCCAAAGCAATCTCGCAAAGTACGGCAGATGTTTACGGTAACTTTCAGTTGCGCAGCACAGAGTTTGAGAATCAAGGTGTAATTCCTCTTTCAGCAGTTTTGAACAATCAGGTAAATGGCGTGAATTCCTGCTCGGCGAATGGAGCCGCGGGTGGAGATCGTTCACCGGAACTCTACTGGATCGGCGCGCCGGAGGGATCCAAGTCGTTTGTGGTGGTGCTTTACGATGTGACCGCGGCCTTCACGCATTGGGGAATCTATAACATCAGCGGCAATGCGACAAGGCTTCCTGCCGATGCCGGAGTGGCAGGCAGCATCTACGGGCAGCAGATCATGAATGATTTCGCTCTCGGCGACGAGTACGACGGACCTTGTCCTCCGGCAGGTGTTGCTCCGGACGCGCACGAGTACGTTTTTACGATCTATGCGTTGAGCGGCAAGCTGGCTCTGCCGAATTCGACGAATTTTCCCGCGAACTCCGAAGCGCTGTATCAAGCGCTGATCCGCGCAGGCGAAAAGGGGGAAATTCTGGGGAGCGCAACTCTGACCGGATACTACTCCTCCACGCCGAAGTCATCCGCTGCGGCAAACTGACGGCTGGCTTTCCGTAATCCCGCGCAAAGAAATGCCGCCTCATCCTAAGCGGGCGGCATTTCTTCGGCGAAAAGGCAAGTTAAGGCTTGGGTTGCTTTTCCAGCCATTGCTTTAGATTCTGTTTCTGGAGTTTGCGCAGTTCAATGCAGCCATCAACGCGTTCGATGGCGTGTTTGAGAGCTTTATCGGTTGAGGCGACTTTGTGAGTGGAGAAGAAACTCTCCACGCTCTCACGCGCCTCTCCAGAGCAGAAGTTGCTTGTGGAGCCAACCAGAATGGAGCCCATCTCCGGGGTAAGCAGCGTCTGCACCTTCTCCCAGTTCTTCTGAATGTATGCCCACGCCTGCTCGCGGGTTTTGTCGTTCTGCATCGAAATGGCAAGCTGGATGGCCGCGTCCTGGTTGCGCACCTTGCCGCTGACGGCGTAGTCCAGCGAGCGCTGAACCAGCACCGGATCTTCAAACTCGGCCAGCGTTTGCAGCGCGCTCTCCTGCAAATCGGGATTGGTTGAACTCTCGTAAATATGTTGCAGCCGGTCAAAGAGAGTTGCGTCACCATGGCGGGCGGCGATAGTCAGCGCTGCCTGCCCCAGCGTGTGATCGGCTTCAGCGGGATCGTCCAAATATAGTTGAGCATAGACGCGAGCCTGGGCCGTGATCTGGGAAAAGTCTCCATGCAGGCCGAGTGCTGAGAGTAACTCGGCGCGCAGCTCTCGCGTGTTGTCTGAATCGGTTTGAGCGGGCGGGCCTAGCTTGGCGTATTCCGGCGCATAAGTCGAATCAATCCAGGCCGAGAGCGCCTCCCTTTCTTCGTTTGTCTCCGCAATGCGAATGTAGGCCGAATCGACGCCGCGCAAAGCCGCGGCCATCACATCGGTGTTTGGATCGGTCTTGACGGCAGCCGCCAGATCAAGGTAGTCGCCGATGGCAGCCTTGTTGTCGCGCATCTGCGCCCACTCGTCGTCGATCAGGCTGATGCGCTCACTGGGCGCGAGCGCGGTCTCCGCCTGTGCTGCCAGCGCCGCATAAACGCTGTGCGGATAGGCGCTGCGATAGTAGCCTTTGCCGCCGGCATCGGCAAAAAAGAGATTGCCGCCGGGCGCCTTCAATGCTGTCTTCTCCGGAGTCAGGATCTGACACTCCTGTCCGCTCGCAGTTTTGAAGCAAACTGGCAAGGTCCATTTCTGCGCAGGGTCCGGCACGATGTTGGGACTGAAGTAGAAGCGTGTCTGGGTAAACGCAACTGTACCATTGGCGGGTTCGCCAAAAGTGAGGATTGGCTCGCCGGGCTGTGCGACAAGGCTTTCCATGATCTTGTCCACCGGCTTGTGGCTGTTCGCTGTCTGTGCCTTCCAGAAATCCTCGGCGGTGGCGTTTGCGTATGCGTGGGCGGTCAGATAGTTATGCACGCCTTGACGAAATGTTTCTTCGCCCAGAAAATTCTCCACGGTTCCCAGCACCGCGCCGGCCTTTCCGTAGGAGATACCGTCAAACATCTGATCGATCTCTTCCCGGCTTTCGGCCCGGGCGCGGATGGCGCGCGTGGTGGGCTCCGCATCCAAGTCGAGCGAGTCTCCGACGTCGGAGGCAACCATCTGGTCAATATCCCACTCCGGATGCAGGTGGGCAACGGCTTTGGATTCCATCCACGTGGCAAAGCCCTCGTTGAGCCAGAGATTATCCCACCACTGCATCGTCACCAGGTCGCCGAACCACTGATGCGCCATCTCGTGAGCAACAACCAGCGATACTTCCTTTAACGCGTCGACGGAGGCCGTCTTGGGGTCGAGCAGCAGATCGGTCTCGCGGTATGTGATGGCGCCGAAGTTCTCCATCGCGCCAGCCTCGAAGTCGGGCAGCGCAATCAGATCGAGCTTCTTGAGCGGATAGGGAATGCCGAAGTAATTGTCGTAGTAATGCAGCACGCGCTGGGCAACATCGAGAGCATAGGGCGTGAGTGCAACCTTGTCGGGCGTCGCGCAAACGCGAATGGCTACACCGTCCGATTCACCCGAGGTGCATTGAAAATCGCCGACCAGAAAGGCGACCAGATAAGTGGACATCTTTGGCGTCGTGGCGAATTTGAGTGTGTGCTTGCCTGCTGCCGGGCCGGGTGTGTCGGCAATGATCGGGCCGTTGGAAATGGCTGTATCGCCGCTGTCGATCATCAGCGAAATGTCATAGGTCGCCTTGAAGGCAGGCTCATCGAAGCAGGGAAAGGCGCGGCGCGCATCGGTGGCTTCAAATTTAGTAACGGCGTAGTTGCGCTTGGCGGTCTTGGAGAGATAGAAGCCGCGCAGCTTGTCGTTGAGAATGCCGGAGTAAACGATGGAGAGCGTCGCCTTGCCCGCGTGGAGTTTTCGCGGGAAAGTAAACGTCGCCTGCTCCCTTTCCCGGTCAAGCGAGATGGCGGCCTTCTGCTCTCTGCCATCGGCATTTACGGTCACGCTCACAACGGAAATCTCGGCGGAGTTCAGCGTGATGCGATCCGTCGCTTCGGCAAGATTCACGTCGATCATTTCAAGCCCCGCAAAGGTTGCGGTCTTCAGATCGGGAGCGAGGGTAAGCGTGTAGTGCTCGGGACGGATAGTCTGAGGAAGACGCTGTGCGCGGGCAAGAGACGCTGAAACCAGCCCTATTGTCAGAATTGCAAGCACAGTTGCGAGGTTTTTGCGGATGGCAGCGGGAAATACCTTCATGGAATCCTCCAGAAGCTAATTAGGCGGCTATTACCCCGCGGATCGTTTTGGCAACAGCGCGTCGAGCAGCAACAGGCAGGCGCCGGTGACGACGGAAGAATCGGCTACATTGAAGTCGGGAAAGTGGTAGCTGAAGATATGAACCTCGATGAAGTCCACCACCCAGCCGTAGGCGATGCGGTCATGCACGTTGCCGAGCGCGCCGGCAAAGATCAAGGCCAGCCCAACGGTGATAAGCGTAATGCGGTTGCCGAGTTGAACCATCCCGAAGAGAAGCCCCAGCGCCGCCAGCGAGGAAAAGCAGATTAATCCCCAGCGGATCGCGTTGGGCGAAGCGGAGTTGGCGAAGAGCGAAAAGGCCGCGCCATCATTGGTCCAATGCGAGATGCGCAGAACGTGCGGGATGACCGGAATCGCGCCTCCATAAGGAATGCGCAGCGAGACCCAGGTCTTGGTCAGCCGGTCAAGAAAGATGACGGCGGCGGAGATCAGCAGCAGCCAGTGCAAGCGGCGCGGAGCAGTAATTTTCATTGAATGTTCTCCGTAGGCGGGGCGATCTTCATCTCCTTCAGCGCATCACTGCAACGCGTACAGACGTTTTGCCAGATGCCGTAGTTGGCGACCTCCGGCATGAAGTTCCAGCAGCGGGCGCATTTTGTGCCAGTGGCGAGACCGACTTTGGTCGAAAGCGAGAAATCATCCGGTTCAAGTTCTTGCTGTTCTCCGAGGAGTACAGTTACCCGAGAAACATTCAAAATTTCTTTTAAATCCTTTTCGTGGGATCGTAGCAACTCAAGCAAACGGCCCACTGTCCTAATCTCGACATCGGCATCAAGACCTTTACCAATTATTTTTGCTTGTCGAGATTCTTCGAGGTGAATCAGAGTTCGATCGCGGACTTTGAAGATTTGCTTCCACTCTTCCAGCAACTTTGCAGGCTTTTCGGTGAAAATCTCCTCCGGCTTGGGAAACCGCGCCAAGTGTACGCTCTTCTCGCGGCCTTCAACGGCGGGCAGGTATTCCCAAACTTCGTCGGCGGTAAAGCTCAGGATCGGCGCGACCAACCGGACCAATGCTTCGGTGATCTGCCACAACACGGTTTGCGCGGAGAGGCGCTCTTTGCTTGTCGGCGCGAAGGTGTACATACGATCCTTCAGCACATCGAGGTAGAAGTTGCTCAGGTCGGCGACGGCGAAGTCATTCAAAGCGTGATAGACGCGATGGAACTCGAAGCGTTCATACCAGCCGAGAATGTTTTCCGTTAGTTCGCGGGTGCGGGCCAGCATATAACGATCGAGCGGTAGCAAATCAGCCTCTGCCACGCGGTCGCGCGCGGGTTCGAAGCCGTGCAGATTGCCGAGCAAAAAGCGGAAGGTGTTGCGCAGCTTGCGATAGATCTCCGCGCAGCGGGCCATCAGGTTTTCGCTGGCCGCCATGTCTTCGCGGAAGTCAATCGAGGCGACCCACAGGCGCACTATCTCGCCGCCCATACGATTTGCGATGTCCACCGGATCGACGCCATTGCCGAGCGACTTGCTCATCGCGCGACCCTGTTCATCCAGCGTCCACCCGGCCGTGGCAACGTGCGAGTAGGGAGCGCGGCCGCGCAGCGCCACTGAGGTCAGAAGCGATGAGTGGAACCAGCCGCGATGCTGATCGCCGCCCTCCAAATAGAGAACCTGCGTGCCTTCATTTTTCTGAAAAGAAGTGTACGCGGACTTCAACTCAGGATCGCTCTCGCAGACCGCAAACCAACTCGTCCCGGAGTCGAACCATACATCGAGAATGTCCGTCTCTTTGCGAAACTCCTTACCGCCGCAGTGCGCACACTTTGCTCCAACGGGAAGCAACGCTTCGAGCGGGGACGTATGCCATGCCTCGATTCCCTCGCTCTCCATCAGGGTGATTATCTTGCGATTCAGCTCCGCGGAGAGGATCGGCTGGTTACATTTTTCGCACATGAATACGGCGATCGGCACACCCCAAATGCGCTGGCGGCTGATGCACCAGTCGGGGCGCGTGGCGATCATATTGGTAATGCGTTCCTTGCCCCATGCCGGATCCCAGACCACTTTGTCGATCTCTTCAATCGCCAGTTGGCGGAAGGTTTTTTCCTCGCCGTTCTCCGCCTTGACCGGTGTCTCCAGCGAGATGAACCATTGTTCGGTGGCGCGATAGATCACCGGCTTGTGGCAGCGCCAGCAGTGTGGGTAGGAGTGCTCCAGATCGCGGCTGGCCAAGAGAGCGCCTCGCTCTTCCAGCATCGCCAGAATCACCGGATTTGCGGCCCACACCTTCATTCCCTCGAAGGCTGGCGGAGCGGCATGATTCCAGGCGCTGGGGTCAACGGTCACTCGGCCCACGGCATCCACGCGACAGGTGAGGTCGATCCCATAGCGCTGGCCTGTGTAAAAGTCATCGGCTCCATGCGCCGGAGCCGTATGCACTGCGCCAGTGCCCGTATCGGCTGTGACATAGGTCGCATTGACGCCGAGAATGCTGCGCTCCAGAAAGGGATGCTGGAAGGTGGCGCGCTCCAGAAGACTGCCTTTGAAGCGGGCCAGTTCCTTAGTCTCGCCCAAATTACAAGCGGCGATGACGGCTTCAGCCAGTTCGGCTGCGACAATGTAAACCTGATCGCCCGCCTCCAGAGCAACGTACTCGAAGTCGGGATGAAAGGCCACGGCCATCGACGCGGGCAGGGTCCAGGGAGTCGTCGTCCAGATGATCGTTGAAACCTGCTTGCCCTTGAGCACCGGGTCAATCGCCGCCGGATCGCTCGTCAGCCGATAGCGAACGTAGATCGACGGGCTGGTGTGCTGGTCGTACTCGACCTCGGCCTCGGCCAGCGCCGTGCGGTCGTGGATGCACCAGTAGACCGGCTTCAACCCGCGATAGACGAATCCCTTTTCCAGAAAGCCGTAGAAGGCCTCCAGAGTGCGCGCCTCATAGTCGCGGGCCATCGTCTTGTAAGGCTGCCGCCAGCGGCCAAAGCAGCCAATGCGTTCAAATTGAGAGGTTTGCAGGTCCACATACTTCTGCGCGTAGGCGCGGCAGGCTTCGAGCACTTCCGGAACGGGCATCTCCAGCTTCTTGCGGCCCAGTTGCTCGTCCACCTTGATCTCGATGGGCAATCCGTGGCAGTCGTAGCCGGGAACGTAAGGTGCGTCGAAGCCTGCCATGGTCTTCGATTTGACGACAAAATCCTTCAGCCCCTTGTTCAGCGCGTGGCCCAGGTGAATCGGTCCATTGGCGTAGGGGGGGCCGTCGTGCAAGAGATACTCGGGGCGGCCCTGGCCGGCCTTGCGCAGCTCTTCATAGAGCCCAAGCTCAGCCCAGCGAGCCAGGCGAAGCGGTTCATTCTGCGGCAGATTGGCCTTCATCGGGAAGGCGGTCTGCGGCAAGGTAAGGGTCGCCTTCAACTCGGTTGCTGAGGACATCGTAACTCCCTGGGGTTATGCGATCAGCTTCATTCTTTAGTGTAAATGGCGAGGCAAAAAATCTTTGTGTGGGCTGAAGATAACCCCCGCACCGCTCTTCCGTCTATTGTTTATGGGAAACGTGACGATGCCAGAATATGAGAGTCTGGATTGCAAAGCGCTTCCAGACAAGACACAAGCGGCCACTGTCGAGCATAATAGAGAGATGGGGCTGGGGACGGACGACCTCCCGTTCGGATGGCAATCCAAGCGCCCAGAAGCAACGGAACCTGCTGCAACTATGCCGAACGATCTGCTCATCCACTCCGACTCGGAATCCCCGGCTGCCGCTGCCCCCTCAGGCGGTGTCGAACTCGACCTCGCATTTGGCATTCCGGTCGTCGATAAGCCTCTCTGGGCAGATTTGTACGAGAGCATCCGCGACGTCTTCTTCCCGCCCAAGCTGCCTCCTCTGCAACTCACCTCGACACCGATTCCGGTGCAGGATCCGATGGCGGTCAAGCGGAGTCCCTGGGCCGTTGCCGCTTCCACCACCATCAATGGAGGGATTCTGGCCCTGCTGCTCTTCACCGTCGTCAAGCCCATGATTGAGCAGAAGAAGCCGCTGGTTGTGTTGACGCCGATCGACTTGACCGATCCCAATCTCCCCAAAGCTCCCAACGCTCCCGGCGGCGGCGGCGGAAGCCCGGACAAGACACCGGCAATCCAGGGCAAGATTCCTCCGCGCATGGAGACCCCGCAAATCGCTCCCAAGATCGCGCAGCCTCTTCCCACCATTGAAGTGCAACCGGACATCACCATCCCCGACGACACCAAGCTGCCCAACTTCGGCATGGCCAACGCTCCCAATGTGAAGCTGGCTTCAAATGGAAACGGAACGGGCATGGGCTTAGGGCCGGGCAACGGCAACGGGTACGGGAATGGCACCGGCGGTAACTTCGGCGGTGGACTGGAGCGCGTCGGCGGCGCCGTCTCGCAGCCGGTTCCCCTCAACAGCGTCGAGGCTGAGTTCTCTGACGAGGCCCGCCGCGCCAAATACCAGGGAGTCTGTCTGGTTTCAGTGATCGTCGATGCGCAGGGCAACCCGCAGAATCCGCACGTGGTCCGCGCGCTGGGCATGGGACTGGATGAAAAGGCTCTGGAAGCGGTGATGAAGTACAAATTCAAACCCGCAATGAAGTACGGAAAGCCGGTCGCCGTGATGATCAACGTCGAGATCAACTTCCGGCTCTACTGACGCCTCCTTCAAAAGACGACACCATCTCGCGCAAATGATGCCGCCGAGGATCAAGCCATGGGGAGTGCGCGCCTGGCGTAGAATCTCTGCAGAAATCCGAGGGCTTGTCTTCTCCGGATGCAATGGAAAGCTAGCGATGGAAAGATCACGAAATAGGATCGTATTGACAAGCCCTCAATGGCTTTCGCTCTGTGTGCTCTTCCTCAGCGCCGCGCTTTCCGCGCAAACGCCCCCGGCAAAATGTGACAATAAGATTTACGTTGGAATTCTCGATGATGCTCGCGAGGAGATGGTCAACTGGAAGCCTGGGGTAGCCAGTCAGCGCATCATCAGGCCGGCATTCGAAAAGAGCTGCTCGGGATGGCATGGCGTAACTTCCACTTCGACTCCTCCGGATTTGACGTGGACGATTGCCTTTGACGGTAAGAATCTCGGCACGGTAAAAGGTCAAGCGCAATCCGCCGGCAGCAATTCAAAAGAACAGAGTGCCGGATACTTCACCTTTGTTCAAAGAATTGCCGCTCCTGCTGATGCAATTCCATCCGTTGGATCGCCCTCCGAAAAGTTTGCGCCGATGGGAATTGAGAGGTGGTCCCGGTTGTTCGGACAGTTTTCGCCGATTCTTAGGTGGAAGGTCTGCTTTTCGGTTTAGGCTGCCAGGGTTTCTGGCAGGCGGTTGAAGTATACCTGATCGGGTGTGAGCG
>Ga0181520_10010135_pt1 | contig 12733 bp, 11 predicted proteins | sample PEATcosm2014_Bin_29_FD_132451 | JGI IMG/M metagenome (GOLD analysis project Ga0181520, IMG submission 132451) | Peatland microbial communities from MTU Mesocosm Facility, Houghton, MI, USA - PEATcosm2014_Bin02_30_metaG | ecosystem: Environmental > Terrestrial > Soil > Wetlands > Peat | place...
GCCCTTGATCGCGTTGCTGCAGGATCGATGCCCTGCGAAGCACCCGCGCCGACTCCCGCCCTCGGCGCAACATTGCCACAATCAACGGCCGGTCCTTTCTGCCTAACCGAACAAGCACCCGCTCACTGTTCTTCATGCCTCCAGATTGTTGCCATCTTCACCATCTGCAAAGTGCCTTGCATGGTACTTCTTCTTGCGATCGAAGACCTAGATTGCGAATCTTTCCGTAGCATCGTGCAAGAGTATGCGGATACTCGTTGCCGCGCTGTGCGCCTGAAGCCATGTCGTGCTGCGCCCACTCATCGTTGATGGTCTCCCAGTCTATTTGCGGCATCATGCCTTGAATCGAACCATCTTAGGGACAGACGTTGATCCTGTCTCTGTCTTGAAAGCTTCGTTCAAAGCATAGTAATAGCGAGGGGCACGCCAGTAATACGGACCGTGGGACGACACACCTCGGCCTTCAGGTGAGTTTGATTGGTACAGCCGATCTGGAACCGGCCTTGCCATCAAATTCTTGAGTTCATCATCCAGTACTTGGGGAGGATATCCCTCGTTTCGTGCACACCACACAATAATCGATGGGTGGTTGCGATAATGCAAGACCTTGTCCGTCACATTGTCGAGATAGGGTGGCAAGTCGACCACATTGGGGCCATCTCCAGGATTGGGCTGGAAGAAATCATCCCACAGCATGATGCCATACTTATCGGCAAGGTCATAGCAGTCAGGACTTGTGCTTCAGCCCACCCAATTGCGGAACATGTTGAGATTGGCAAGCGCGTGCATATGAAACTGGGCATCGAGGCGATCATAATGCTCTCGAATTTATCTGAACGTATGCTGGTAACAAATGGATTCTTGATCAAGACCGGCCCACTGAAGGTAAGCGTGACAGACTGCCTGATTCCAGGATCGCGATCGCGCACGGCCATCAGCCAATCCCACCCGATGGTGGACAGACAAATTGTGCCATCGAGTGCGGTCTCCCCTCCATTTTTCCCAATACCGTGAGCAACCGTGTGCTCGTGAGGGGTACCTGGGTGAGGTTGGGGAGATACAAGCACGGCCAGGGCGACTTTCTTTCCCGGCTCCACATAACCGGTAAGATCAAACTCGCCGCGAACAAATGCCCCTGGCATGGCGCCTAGCTGATGCCCATTGACCCAGATCTGCGCTAGATAGTTGATGCCCCAAAAATGTAACTACGCGCGTCTTCCTTCTGACTCCGCCGGGGCTGTACAACGGGTGCGATACCAATAACTCGTCTTGTTGAGCGTCTCTTGGATAGCGCGCAGATCCTCGCCGTAGCGGGGCTCTGGGTACATCTTGTTCTGAACAAGGGTGGTTAACACCGTGCCAGGAACACTCGCCTTGTACCATTGCGCCGGTTGGTAATTCGGACTGGAGATCGCACTTGCACGATCAGAAACCAAGGCGGCATTCTGCATTTGCCAGTCTGAAAGAGTGACGGGAGCAATTCGAGCAACAAGAGGCAGGCTCCCCAGAGCGAGCCAAGTAAACAAGACAGACATTTCATGAAATGTCTGTCCTGCGCGGCTTAGGTTGTGAACGCTGGCATTTTATTTTTACAATGCTTTCCGCACAACTGTCAGCCCTCTTTTCCCGGTTGTCCGCAAGCGGTTCTCGGCTGGGAAGCAATCCACATATTTCTGAGTTCTAAGGTCGAAAGAAAGCAAGAATGACCTGGTGACACAAACTCTTGATAGGCAGATGGAGGCATACGACGCACACACTCGGATGGCTGACATTGAGCGGAGATTCGTTCCAACAGAAACCTCGCCCCAGCAACTCAGGCCCCCTGCGCTTCAGCACCTGAGCTTACAAGCCAATAACTACAAAGTGCGGCCAGCGCGAGCAGCGTCATGATGCAACTGGTCATGATTTCGGTATAGACCTCAAAGTGCGCGCATAGCAAGGCAAGAACCGCACTTGCTGAAAAATTGATCAGGGTAACCAGAGTTCGCATCAACCCCGATCCAGTGCCGCGAAGCTGGGGTACGCTTTTGAGTGCCTCAATCTGGACCAATGGGCTGGCGAAGTTGAAGCCGAATAGCGCCAGAAATGCCGCCGGCAAAAGTCCCAAAGGGACAGCGGGCTGTTTGAGTTGCAATCCCAGCCCAGCAAGTGACGCAAACAGCGAGATCCATATGCCCACGGTAATCATGCGGCGGCGGCTGATACCGCGGCGGCTCAGCACCGCACTAAGACCTGCTCCAGCAATTGCACCGCACGAATTGACGGCGAAGACGATAGCATAAGTTCGGGGCAGCATATGCAGATGCTGGATGAGAATGAGCGGCGATGCCACCGTGAAGCAAAAGGTGCACGCGAAGAGCAAACCATAGATAAGAGCGCGGGTTCGAAATCGGCTGGATCGCAGCAAGACTCTGGCGTTCGAGGCGATGACCCATAATTGGAGCCGCTGGCGCGCCTCGCACGGAAGGGACTCAGGAAACAGCAACGCGCAACAACAGAGAATTACCCCTACGACGCCTTGCAGACTGAAGATCGCCCGCCAGCCACCGACCTGCAGCATCAGATTCCCGATCGCTGGAGCCATGATGGGCATCAGACAGCTGAAGGTAGCAACCTCGGCCATGCGCTGCGAAGCAGCAGGCCCGTCAAAGATGTCGCTTACGATGGCCAACGGAATTGTAGTTGCCATTCCGAGGGCACAGCCCTGTGCAAAACGCCCCGCCATCAGCACGCCAATGGTAGGGGCCGCACAGCACACCAGCGCCGCAAAGGCGAAACCGGTAAGCGCGATCAGCAGCACGCATTTGCGCCCAATGCAATCGCTCAAGGGACCACCGAAGAGCGGTGTAAGCGCAAATCCAGCCATGAAGAGGCTGGAGGAAAGAATCCCACCCCCTCCCGCAACGTGAAACTCAGCCTGCAAACTGGGTAGTCCCGGCAGATACATATCGATGCCGAGAGACGTTAACGAGGCAATGGAAGCAAGAAACAGCACCTTGCGTGCCGGTGAGGAATTGTTTACGCCCCTGCGGTTGCGCCAGATCATGCGATCCCCTGCTTCGACTGAGATTGGAACAGATCGAGTGTACGCGATCCTGGCAGGGGTGGCAGCCTGATAGCGACGATTCGACTCGACATGCTGGCTCAGAATTCGGACGTTCCAGGAGGATCGGTAAAGATTCCAAGTCACGGCTGTCCGGTAAAAGTGATGCTCCGATTTCGTAACCGGTACGACACAAGCACGCTATAGTTGTATTCTGCTCGCAGCGATTTGCAGTCTGCTGCTCGACCTCCCAAGATGGATGGATGAACGAAGGCAATACCGTCTTGTCTCCGTTGATCGGCTTTCTCCCCGATCGCGATTTTCGCCGCTGCGTTACCCGCTAGGGCGGCGGCCGCATCACCAAGATGCTTTCCTGCTGGGAGCAGTTTCTCGCCATGGCTTTTGCGCAGCTGGCCTACCGCGAGAGCCTGTGCGACATCGGCGCTTCTGGGCGGAGCATTAGGTTTTTACCTGCAGATTCGTAACCCGCCAGTTCCCTACCCTCCCCCCTCTCCCCTTTTCGTTCGCACTCCCCCCACTTCTCTGCCAACAAAGTCCAATTTCCTTCCACCTTTCTGATCGAATCTCCGATACAGTCCTTGTACCGAGGTAAAAGGTTATCCAGAACCAACCAGCACCATGGATCTCCTCAGCCCCGGAATTCAAGCGGCGATTCGCGCGCAGAGACAGGAGGTCGTCATGACAACCAACTCACCCCATCCACTGGAGCCATTCTTCCACCAAGCTGTACGCAACAATTATGAGGGCAAGCTGGGTTTGAACGATCCGGAAGTAACTGGCTACGTGGCGCGTCTGCTGTGCGAGTTCACAGAGACCGATCACCTCTTCAGCATGCACAATGAGATGGGAAATCCCATTGAAGAGCTGGAAGAGATGATGCGTGCCTCCGATCCGGTCTTCGGCACTGCGCCCTCATTCGACGCAGAGCGAGCGGTACGCAAGCACATTGGCGACTATGCACTGTTTGTTGCCGGTATGTATCCAGAGGCTACGGGCCCGGGGCGCAAAACGCGCCACAACCATCCGAGCCTGAGCGAGCTGATTGCGGCTGGCAAGGAAAGCTACGCCATCGTCAGCCAGTTCAACCTCTTTGAGTACGAGCAGGAAGCCCCTTTATTCGCCCGTCTCTCGGCAAGTTTTGAGCGTTGCATTCTTGGTCTCACCATGGTGCGGGATGAACTTGGCCCGCGAAAGCCTTTGCAGCTGCCGCCCCCCCGCGTGCAGTAAAAAAAGAGGGCTCGGCGAACCTGCCGGGCCCTCCTTCCTTTTCCCTTCTGAAACTACTCTGACCAAACCGCCAGCACGTTGCCCGCGCCATCGGAAAAGTGGAAGCGGCGTCCGCCCGGAAACTCAAAGGTGGGCACTACCACCGATCCGCCAGCGGCCACAATCGCCGCCTCCGTCGCCTTTAAATCAGAAGAGTAGAGCACTGCCAGGGGCGCGGTGCCGGTGCGTGCTGCATCGCCCTTGGCAAAACCTAACGCAATGCCTGTGCTCTCAGCCGGCGCGTCAATGTAGTCCGGACCCCAGTCCTTGAAGGTCCAGCCAAAGACCGTGGAGTAAAACTTCTTGGTCGCCTGGATATCCGGCGTGGTGAATTCAATGTAGTTGATGTGGTTCTGCTGTACATTCTTCGCCATATGCTCATTCTCCTGTGTAGGCAGGTGGTGTTGTGGAAAGGCGATGGAGCGCGGAGGCTCGGGCACACCTTTCCCGGTGTGCTTCCGAACGCCTCCATCCGCTGCTCCCGGAAGCAGGAGCGGCAGGTAGAAGCCGCGGTGAGAGTGCGGCCTCGCGAGGTACTGGATGAATATAGCAAAGCTATGTGCGATGTGCGCAGCTTTTCGCTATTTGCCCAACTGGATTGCGAATCCGCCCATCAACGCACGACCCGGCATGGGTACGCCCACAATCTCTTGAAAGCCGGTGTTGGAGAGATTCGTCACGCGAAAATAGGGCCGCACCCGGCCTGCATCGCGCGCCACCGTCGCATTCCAAACCGGGTACATGCGCTGCTGATACCTCTCGGCAAGTTGCACCGCGTTGCTCACTGTAATTGCGTGTGGCAACGCCGCGGTCCAGTTGGCGTTCAGGTTCTCGACGGGATAGTTGTACACATACTCCGATTGTTGGCCGTTCAACGCATCCTGCGCCCCTTGCAGCGCCGTCCAGGAGACGCGCACGCTCTCTGTCCGCGTGGGCGCCCATTTCAGATTGGCGTCAACTCCGGTGAAATGCAGCCCGCTCAGGTTTGTGGCCTGCCATTTGGCAGCGCTCGACGCGCGCACGTAGTCGATGGTGTTGTGCTGGCGCGCGTAGAACCCTGTGGCGGAGAGGGAGAGCTTGGCCGAAGGCGACCAGTCCAAGCCACCTTCGCCGTTCCACGCGCTCTCCGGTTTCAGATTGGCGTCGCCCACGGTCGAGGGATCGGAGTAGTAGAGATCCGTGTAGGTGGGTATGCGGAAACCATAACCTCCAGCCGCGCGCAGCTTGACCGCCGTGGATGCACGGAGGCTGCCGGAAAGCTGCGGTGAGAAGACCTTCAAGCCACCGGAGAAGATCTCCTGGCGGGCACCGGCTGAAAGCGTCCAGCGCTTGGCGGCTGGATGCAGATCCAGATCCACGTAACCGGCGCCGCGGTTGCGCGCGTGCTGGCCCAGGGGGTTGGACTGGATCGAGTCGCCATCCGCCTCAAGACCAACGAGTACCAGCGAGTTGGCAGGCACCGGCACGGTACGCCGCAGCGAAGTCTGCCAAGAACCATCGACGTGGTTGTTCTCATAGGCCGATGGGTTGGTTCGCAGCAGGATGAACTCGTCGGTATGGCGACGATAGGCGAAGGCTGCGGTGGCGCGCGTGCCTAGCTCCTGCCGCGCGGCCGCAAACCAGCTCTTGGTGCGCTCCCAGGAGTTGTAGTTGCCGTAGAACTGATCGGCGCCAAAGCTGCGGTCGCTGGCGGCAATGGTCAGGTCCGTTAACCCCAGCCGCGTGCCCGTCCAGCTCTCCAGGGACGCGTCCTCATTGCGGTAGTCGCGATCCGCCGTGAAGCCCTCGCTGAAGTTGCGGCTGGCGGTGAGGCGCGCGCTGCTGCGGCCGCGCACGCCGCCGGCAACGAGCGACTCCTCGTTGGCCTGGAAGCTGCCTTCGGCTGCGCGCAGGCGCAGTGAAGCGTGATCCGGAGCGGCGGTCAGGAAGTCCACTACGCCAGAGAGCGCGTCCACGCCGTGGAGCGTGGAACCCGCGCCGGGCAGCACCTGGATCGAGTCCAGGGCTTCGAGCGGAATGGGCAGATCGAGGTTGTGGTGCGCGCTTTGGCTGTCGTTGATGCGGAAGCCGTTGAGCAAGACCAGCGTCTGCGCAAAGCTGCCGCCGCGCAGCACCAAATCGGTTTGTCCGCCGCCGGCTCCGCGCTGCTCCAGGAAGAGCGAAGAGTCCGCGCGCAGCAGATCCAGCGCGGATTCCACGGCGAGCATCTTGCCCGCGACGGGAAGGATGGTGACCGCACGCGTGGACTCGGCCAGCGGAACCGGCGTGGCCGTGCCCAGAACCACCAGAGTTTCCGTTGCGGCCTGGATCGGCTTGGCGGTCGGCGCGGTTTGTGCAATCAGCGAGGAGGAGACAAGAAGGAGGGCGGCGGAAAGGGTAATATGTGTACGCATCATGATGGACTTTTCCAGCATGAACGCTGGAGAATCGCGATGCAATGATGATTTTGTTCTCTTCGATATTATTGAGGCGTTAAACTATTGAGCAATGGAGGAGAACCCATGCGGAGGACCTATGCGAATTGACGCGTTTTTGCGGGAAAGCCCCATGTTTGCCGTCAGCCGTGCCGCCCGGCGGTTTGAGGCTCTGGGGGCCAAGGCTCTGGCGGACGACGAGTTGAGCTTTGTGGAAGGGTTGATGCTGGCCGCGCTCTTCTTTGAAGCCCCCAAGCCGGTGAAGCCCTCGCAGCTGGCGGAGGCCTTCCAGACCACGCGCGGGAACATCAGCCACACGGTCTCGTCTCTGGAGGCCAAAGGGCACTTGCAGCGCACCATCGACCCCGAGGACGCGCGCGTTTTTTTATTGGCTCTCAAGCCGCAGGGAAAGAAGACCGCGCTGCGTGTCATCGCCGCCTTTGACAAACTGCAGAAAGAGTTTGAAGAAGAGATTGGCAAGAGCGCGCTGGCGGAGATGCTGAAGTCTCTGCGCAAGCTGGAGAAGCGGGCGAAGGGGTAACCTGCCGCAGGGCTGTCGAACAGGGGGCACCCCCTCCCCCCTATATCCTGGGCGTAAATTCCTTTGTTTCTGGGACTTGCGAGGGGTGTCCGCGCGCAAATTCTTCACAACAAACCACTTACCCGCAAATTCCTCTCCGCAAAGGAGTTAGGGTTTATTTTCGGCCATTTTCCCGTAAATTCCTCCAAACAAAAAGTTCGCAATGGGGGCAGCGAGCGCCCTGTGAAGATTGCCTGGGACCATTGTGCGCTAAGGAAAAGAAATAACACGCAAGATGTCCAAGGTTTGGCGGGTTGGCCGCGCCTGCTGCGCGGGATGGCGAGTTGGCAAGTTGGCGGTTGAGGATGGGTCTGTTCCATCCCTGGTCTCAAAATCGAGACCAGGGTCACCCGCACCCCGCGTGTGCCGCGCCTACGGCACTTTGGACCTTCACTGGGGCAGTGTACCTCACCCTGAAAGGGGGGAGCCAACATGTATCGCGCCCTCGGCGCTCGATCCTGCGCAGTCGGCAGATCGGGCTAGAGCGAAGCCAGAGTCGATGCGTCCTGGCAATTTCCTGCAAGATCGCCGCTCCCTGATGGCTGCGTCGACTTGAGAGCATTGGTTTCGGGAACCAGCAACTCTGGTTTCGCTCTACGCGCAGACAGAAGAAGCGAGCCGTTGGGCTCGCTCCTTCTGATCACTGTTCACTAGCCACTAACCCCTGATCCCTGATCCCTGATCCCTGATCCCTACAGAATGTACCGGCTCAGGTCCTGGTCCTTCACAATTGCTGCGACCATCTGTTTCACGTAAGGGGCGTCGATGAGGAAGACCTTCTCGGCGGGCTTTTCAGGGTCGGCGGCGGCACGCTCGCTGTAGGGCAGGGGCGTGGAGATCTCCGCCTTGATAGCCACGGCAAGAGCCGCGGCTGCAGCCTCGTCGGGAGCCTTGCGGGCCACGTCCGGAGCCAGGAAGCTCACATCTTCGACCACCTTCTCCATGATGGTGTGCAAGCGGCGCGCGCCAATGTTTTCCGTGGTCTCGTTGACGCGGAAGGCGAACTCCGCAATCTCGCGCAGGGCCTCCGGCGCAAACTCCAGCTTGACGCCCTCGGTCTCCAACAGCGCCGAGGACTGCTTGGTGAGCGAGGCCTTGGGCTCGGTGAGAATGCACACGAAATCTTCCACGGTGAGCGATTGCAGTTCCACACGAATAGGAAAGCGGCCCTGCAACTCCGGGATGAGGTCGGACGGCTTGGAGACGTGGAATGCGCCGGCGGCGATGAACAGGATGTGGTCGGTGCTGATCATGCCGTAGCGGGTGTTGACGGTGGTGCCTTCCACAATGGGCAGGATGTCGCGCTGCACGCCTTCGCGGCTGACGTCGGGCCCGTGTCCGCCCTCGCGGCCGGCAATCTTGTCGATCTCGTCGAGGAAGATGATGCCGTTGGATTCAACGCGCTCCACGGCCGTGCGGGTCACCGCGTCCAGGTCGATGAGGCGGCCTTCTTCTTCCTGCACAAAGTAGTCAAAGGCGTCGGCCACGCGCTTTTTGCTCTTCTTGGAACTGCTGCCAAAGATGTTGGGCAGCATGTCGCGCAGGTTGGACTCCATGTCCTCAGGATTCTGGTTGGAGATGATGCCGATCTGCGGCATGCCGCGGTCGCGCACGTCGATTTCGACGATGCGGTCGTCGAGCTTGCCCTCGCGGAACTGCTGGCGGAGTTTTTCGCGCGAGCGCGCGTAGCTATCCGACTCCGGCAGGGTAAGCTGGCCCTCCTGCGGATGGACGGGGGCGGGAGGAGGGGGGAGCAGAACGTCCAGCAAGCGCTCCTCGGCGTTGATCTCCGCCTTGTCTTCCACCTCTTCCAGGCGCTCCTCGCGCACCATGTCGATGGCAATCTCCACCAGGTCGCGGATCATGGACTCCACGTCGCGGCCCACGTAGCCTACCTCGGTGAACTTGGAGGCCTCCACCTTGAGGAAGGGCGAGTTGGTGAGCTTGGCCAGACGGCGCGCAATCTCGGTTTTGCCCACGCCGGTGGGTCCGATCATGATGATGTTCTTGGGCATGATGTCGTCGGCAATGTCGGGCGGCAGCTTGTGGCGGCGCTGGCGATTGCGCAGGGCGATGGCCACGGCGCGCTTGGCGGCCTTCTGGCCGACAACATGCTTGTCGAGTTCGGCAACAATCTCGCGCGGAGTCAACTCGTCCAGCGAGAGGTCTTGTTCTTCAGCGGATGCGGGAAGGTAGATGGCCATAGGGTTCCGCTACTATTCTCTCAGGGTTTTCTGCCGCGTGCGAGACCAAGACTGATGGCAAGTGCCAGATCGACCTTCTGCATGGTGGCCGGGGAGAGGACTCCGAAGGTGCGGCCGGTGCGCTGGAAATCGACGGCGCGGATCTGGTCGGTGAGGGCAATGCTGTCTCTCTTGAGTCCGCCGTCCCCTTTGGGGATAAGCACATAGATGGGCGATGGACCGCCAATGCGCGAGGTGCTGGTCAGCGGGACGACGACAGTGGTGGACGAAAATCGATTGCCGGCATTGTTCTGCACCACAATACAGGGACGCATCGAGCCCTGCTCGTGGCCAACAACAGGGTCCAGGTCGACCTCGATCACCTGACCACGAACGATCGGAGTACTCACGGCAACATCCGCCACGCTTCGCGATCCACGTGCTCCCACTCCTTCATGATCTCGCGATTGAAGTCAGCATTGGCCTTGTAAGAGGCTTCCAGTTCGCGCTCGAAGTTTTCAATGGCGATGGCGTCGAGATGCGCCTCAACGGCGGAGCGGATGAACTGGCTGCGGCTGACGCCAGCAGCCTGTGCTGCTTGGTCGGCTTGGCGTAGGGCTTCGGTGGGGAACTCGATCAGGACGCGGCTTTTCGCGGGCTTGGAGGGGGCTTTGCCACGCTTGGCGGCGGGAACGGGTTTGCGGGAGACGGCGGGAGAAGCCATGAGAGCCTCCGGAGGTTGTATATGGGCTAGTATATAGCGGAACATATACGGAAAGACGAAATGCATCCGAATTCGTATTGAAACCGAGTCGTGGCAAAAATACATAAAGAGAACACCGGGGCTTCAGATGGGATGCTCTTGAGCATACGTGCAATTCGAATTCAGATAACAGCCTGCGCACTGTGGAGATTTGTCGCTGCAATTGTTCTGCCCTAAATTCCATAGAGGGCCATCCAGTTGCCATGGATCGTCTGGGAATAGATCGCGAGCCAATTTCAGCGCGGCTCCTGGCATGGCTTCCTCCCCATAAAAGACGCGACCCAAGACCCTGCATACATGGATATCAGCCTTTACATCGCCCCTGCCGGAAATCTGGCCGCAATCTTTCAATGCACCAACGATCATTCTTGAAAGCTGCTCTCCGGCACCTATGTACTGGAGTCTGCAAAGCACGTCGAAGGTAGTACTGCCTTCCTTCCAGATACTTCTTGCATCTCCCTCAAAATACCTGCAAATACAATCGGCGATGGGCCAGAGACGATTGTGAGCCCGATGCCACCTATGCAAGTTGCACTTTTGAAAATTTGCTTCTGAATTCCACTCTTCCTGGGATGTTTCACAGATTGTCTTCCAAATTTCTCGCTGTTGATCGGAGCTGAGTATCTTATTAAAATAGTCCTCCCCACGTCTCCATGCATCCGTGGAATTACACTGGTAATCGATCAGGCAGCGGAGCAAAAACAGATTTGCCGTCTCTACTGGTAGCTCTTTGTCGCTATACCCTTCGATCCCCCAGGTATCCATAGGATTCTTCCAGTTATCTCTGCCCCGATGGTCGCTTAGCGATTTGGCAACTTCACGCTTCTTCTCGCCATTGGAATTTGCAAGGTTCATTAGCATTCCCCGTGGCCTGAAGCCCGCCTTCCACCTACTCGGCAAATGTACGGACTAGAGCATTTCCGAAAGTAGTTTAGATCTAGATTCCATAGGTATCCCATCCATTTCCACAAAAGATGCGGAAATGGATGGGGCACGGAAGTCTATAGGAAAAGGAAAACGCTCTGATGCCCGCACCCTTCAATCCAACCGCAATCAAGCCTGGCTAGCGTTCAACTCTTCCAGAGTGATGTGATCGTTGGTGTAGATGCAGATCTGGCTGGCAATCTTGAGCGACTTTTCGGCGATCTCGCGCGCACTGAGCTCCGTGTTTTCGAGCAGGGCGCGGGCAGCGGCGGTGGCATAGCTGCCGCCGGAGCCAATGGCGGCCAGCGGCTCGTCGGGATCGATGACGTCGCCGGAGCCGGAGATCAGGAAGGTCTGGTTCTGATCGGCCACCAGCAGCAGCGCTTCCAGGTTGCGCAGCATCTTGTCGGTGCGCCAGTCCTTGGCCAGCTCCACCGCGGCGCGGTTCAGGTTGCCGGCATACTGCTCCAGCTTGATTTCAAAGCGGGCAAAGAGCGAGAAGGCGTCGGCCGTGGAGCCAGCAAAGCCGGCGATGATCTTTTCCTGATAGAGACGGCGGATCTTGCGCGCCGAATGCTTGAGGACGTGGTCGCCGAGGGTGACCTGACCGTCCGCTGCCATCACCACCGAGCCGTTGCGGCGTACGCAGACGACGGTAGTGGAGCGGACCTTGGGATGTTGAGCGCGGGCTGCAGTGCTATCGAAAGCCAAGATTCCTCCGCATCGGGCCAGACGGCAAACAGGGAACGGCCACGGGATGCAACCTAAAGTATAGGCTATTGGCCTGTGTAGACGGGGAGGTGAGCAGAGTGCTGATTCCCGCAAAGGACTGAGCGTTCTTGATCCAGCCCTGAGGTAGAGACACCGTGCCCCATCCATTGCGCGGGCTTGATCGCGAAATGGGTGGGATGCCCATGCACTCTTTCAGGGCCGGATCAATAGGGGCGATTCGCATCGGTACGGAATCCCAATGTCTCCTGATTCAGGGGCTGGCCATCAGCTGAAAACATCCCGCCCACGAATCTTGCGAAAATCCTGCTAAACTCCCGCCATGAGAATCCTTGCGCCCGTTCCAGCCGTAGTGCTGACCGCCGCGTTGCTCTGCCTGTCGTTGGCTGGAGCGCAAACCCATCCATCTGCCCCTGCCGCAGCCCTGCTGGCCGAGCGCGTGGCGGCCATTCTGACAGAGCCGGCGCTGGAGCAGGCGCAGTTTGCCATCAGCGTGACCACGCTGGATGGCGCGCGGGTGTATGGGCTGAATGACGGAAAACTGTTTGTTCCGGCCTCGAACGTCAAGCTCACCACCACCGCCGCTGCCTATGCCTTGTTGCCTGTGGACCGCATGAACTGGACCACCAGCGCAGTGGCAGGGGGCGAGATAGATGCCGCGGGCGTGTTGCACGGGGATCTGATCCTGTTGGGCGTGGGCGATCCCACCATGAACGCGCGCCGCTACCCTTACCGCTCTGCCGCCGCCGTAGCAGCTGACCCGACCGGCGCGCCTAAGACCGCCAATGCGCTGGACTTGATGGCGCAGGA
>Ga0181520_10010136_pt1 | contig 12729 bp, 12 predicted proteins | sample PEATcosm2014_Bin_29_FD_132451 | JGI IMG/M metagenome (GOLD analysis project Ga0181520, IMG submission 132451) | Peatland microbial communities from MTU Mesocosm Facility, Houghton, MI, USA - PEATcosm2014_Bin02_30_metaG | ecosystem: Environmental > Terrestrial > Soil > Wetlands > Peat | place...
GCGCCCCGATATTCTCCGTCCCCTCATTCACACGGAAGGCAAACTGCGCCATCTCTGCGATCGCCTCCGGCGTGAACTCCAGCTTCAGCCCTTCGGTCTCCAGCAGCGCCGTGTATTGCCGGACGAGAGAAGATTTCGGCTCGGTCAGAATCCGCACGAAATCCTCAACCGTCAGCGACTGCAACTCCACTCGAATCGGGAACCGCCCCTGCAACTCCGGAATCAGATCGCTCGGCTTCGAAACGTGGAACGCTCCCGCCGCGATGAACAGGATGAAGTCCGTACGCACCATCCCATACCGCGTATTGACCGTAGTGCCTTCCACGATCGGCAGAATGTCTCGCTGCACACCTTCGCGCGAAACGTCCGGGCCATGGCCGCCCTCGCGCCCCGCGATCTTGTCGATCTCGTCCAGGAATACGATGCCCGAGCTCTCGACGCGCTCGACGGCCAGCCGCGTCACCTGATCCATATCGATCAGCCGGCCCTCTTCCTCCTGCACCAGGTATTCGAACGCATCCGAAACCTTCATCTTCCGCTTGCGTGTGCGCTGCCCAAAGATGTTCGGCAGCATGTCTTTGAGGTTGACATCCATCTCCTCCATGCCCTGGTTGGAGATGATCTCGAACGACGGGGTATTCCGCTCCCGCACATCGATCTCCACCATGCGCTCGTCCAGCTTGCCTTCGCGAAACTGCTGCCTCAGTTTCTCCCGCGTACGCGTGTGCGAACTCGACTGCGAAACCGTCTGTGAATCCCCGCTCCCTGCTGGCGTACTCGACGGCGCCGGCAGCGTAATCGTGTTCCCATCCACGTAAGGCGGGTTGGCTCCCGCGGGCTGAGCCGGAGTCGTCGTCTGCGGAGGCAGCAGCACATCGAGCAGCCTCTCCTCGGCGTTCATCTCGGCGCGATCCTCGACCTCCTCCAGCTTCTCCTCACGCACCATGTCGATGGCGATCTCCACCAGGTCCCGCACGATCGAATCCACATCGCGCCCCACGTACCCAACTTCGGTGAACTTCGAAGCCTCGATCTTCAGGAAGGGCGAGTTCGTCAGCTTCGCCAGGCGCCGCGCAATCTCTGTCTTCCCCACGCCCGTCGGCCCAATCATGATGATGTTCTTGGGCATGATCTCGTCCGCCAGGTCGGGGGTCAGCTTCTGCCGCCGCATGCGATTGCGCAGCGCGATCGCCACCGCCCGCTTCGCCGCCTTCTGCCCAACGACGTACTTATCCAGCTCCGCGACAATCTCCCTGGGAGTCAGCTCTTCAAGCGACAGCTCCTGGTCTTCCGCCGTTCCCGGTAAATAAATTGCCATAATTCGCTTTGCCCCTGCTCCTGATCACTGTTCCTGGCTACCCGCTACAGGCTACGGCTACTGGCTGGCTCCGTGCAGTTCTTCAATCGTGACCTTGTCGTTCGTGTAGATACAGATTTGTCCCGCAATCCGCATCGCCTTCTCCGCAATCTCCCGCGCCGAAAGCTCGGTGTTCTCCATCAGCGCCCGCGCCGCCGACAGCGCGTACGATCCGCCGCTGCCGATCGCGGCAATCCCCTCATCCGGCTCGATCACGTCCCCCGATCCGCTGATCAAAAATGTCTGGCTCAGGTCCGCCACCACCAGCAGCGCCTCGAGGCTCCGCAGCATCTTGTCGGTCCGCCAATCCTTCGCCAGCTCCACTGCGGACCGCCCCAGGTTCCCCGCATACTGCTCCAGCTTCCCCTCAAACCGGCTGAAAAGCGAAAATGCGTCCGCCGTTGACCCCGCGAACCCCGCCAGAATCTTGTCCTGATACAGTCGCCGAATCTTCTTCGCCGTGTGCTTAAAAACCGCCTCGCCCATCGTGACCTGCCCATCGGCGGCCATCACCACATCGCTGCCCCGCCGCACACAAATCACCGTCGTCGAACGAATCTTCACTCTCGGCGACCGGCGCCTGTTTGCCGGAATGAGCATCGGGTCCGCGATTCCGGCCCCGCCCTCCGCAATTGCCGTACTGAAGGAAAAACGACCGCCCGAAGCGGCCGTTCCTGAAAATCTGCGATTCTCCATGTCTCCAGCGAGTATAGCGCAGACATTCATTACTACTTTGGCGCTAAAGCCCCACCGCCGCTCCGCAAACCCCTGCAAACTGAGCTATCCTTCAACTGTCGAAGCTCGTTAATTCCCCGTCCTTTTCTGGAGCCATTCGGATGTTCGCCCACTCACTACGCGATCCACATGTGATCGGGCTGCTGGCTGCGTCAGTAGTCTGCGTAGGCGCCATCGTTGCCTGGTTATTCCTGCGCCGCCGGCCCACGGCCGAAGAGATCGAGCGCGAGCGCCGTGCCCAGCTCGTCCGCTCCGGCCGCATCATCGACGGCACCATTCTCGACATTACCGAACTCGAAACTCCCCCCCAACCCGGCAAAGAGCGCGAGATTCGCTTCGTTCTCTACAAGTATGAAATCGGCGGCGTGGTCTATGAGTGTTCCCAGGAGGTCACCGCTCTGCGCGACTACGTGAATCCCGCCGAACTGCGCCTGAGTTTCCCCTGCTCGGTGCGATACGACATCCACCGCCCGGAGAACAGCATTGTCGTCGCCGAAAACTGGAGCGGCCTGCGCACCACCGCCGACTCGGTTCCCACCCGCCCGCTGTCGAAGTCGCCCAAACCCCGGGCCTCAGCGCCCGTTCCATAGTTTCGATCGAACGCAGGCGGGATCAACAGGCAAGATAAACTGGATCGATATGCATGTTCATGGCGCCAGCAACGCGGCCATGCAGCGAGTGCTGCGCACCTCCCTCATCGCCACGATCGCTTACGTCCTGCTCACGCTGGTCGCCGGACTGCGCGCCCACTCCCTCGCCCTGGTCTCCGAAGCCGGCCACAACGCCTCCGACGCCCTGGCAATCGTGCTTTCCTTCGTCGCCGTCTGGTTTCAGACCCGCCCGGCCACCGACCAGAAGACCTTCGGCTACCAGCGCGCCGGCGTCCTCGCCGCCTTCCTCAACGCGCTCACCCTCATCGTCATTGCCGGCTGGATTGCTCTCGAAGCCGTACATCGCTTCAACGCACCAACAGCTGTTCAGCCGCGCACCATGATGCTGGTCGCCGCCGCCGGTGTCATCATGAACGGTCTCATCGCCGCCATGCTCTGGCGCGTCAGCCACGACGTCAATATCCGCAGCGTCTTCATCCACATGCTCGGAGATACGCTCTCCACTGCCGCTGTCATCGTCGGCGGCCTCATCATTCTGCTCACCGGCCGCACCTGGATCGACCCCGGGCTCTCCCTCGCCATCGCCGCGCTTATTCTCTGGTCGTCGATCAGCATCGTGCGCGAGACTCTCAACATCCTGCTCGAAGGCACGCCCCGCGGCCTTTCACTTATTGAGATTCGCACTACACTGGCTGCCATCGACGGCGTCGAAGATGTCCACGATCTGCATGTCTGGAGCCTCGGCTCCAACACCCATGCCCTGGCCAGCCACATTACCATCGCCGACATTCCGCCATCCGAGAGCAACCTCATCCTCGACCGCATCAACGCCGTGCTGCGCGAGCGTTTCCGCATTCACCATACGACTCTCCAGTTCGAGCATGTGATCTGCGAAGTCGCGCACGGCTGCCTTGTCGCCGTTGAGCAGTCCGAAACGCAGCATCATCACCACCACGGTCACGCGCACTAATTTCCTGCGCCGCTTACCAGGCCCGATCGAGTCAGCCCGGCTCATGCAGCTCGCGCCAAAAGCCCTTATGCCGATTTGCGCGCGGGTACATCCGGCAGGCAATCCTTCACTTCTTCAGGCCCCATTCCAGCCATGGCAGCGGCCTTCTTTACCAGCTCCGCGGGACCGCCTGTAAGAAACTCCTCGTCTCCGGCTTGCAAAACAAGGCCGTCACGCAGTTGTCCCAGCAAAAGAATCCTCGTCTCCCACGGCAGGCTATGAATCAACGCGGCCATGGCACAGCATTCTTCGTCGGTGAGTGTGTAGCAAAGCAGCACCAGCGCAAAGCGTTGCTCGCGAAGCAATGACTTCGCTTCGACGAAATTCTCGGCGAGATCGACTTCAAAGCATCGCTGGAGAATGAGTCGTCGTGTGCGGTTCAGAACCGCATCGTGCCCTGCGCACAGAATCTCAGGTTTTCCACTCATCCGCACGCGTTGCCTCAAAGCAGTACCAAATGCGTAATTCCGGACCCAACGTCAATCGACGCCAGCGTGAATTCTCCCCCGGAAGACCGCCCAAAATGCATCACAAAATATGGCCGAAGGACTCGCGGAACAATAACCGGAATGGGGCAGCGCGGTCGGTCTAATACCGAACATATCTGTCTGATAGCGAACATAAAAATCCGGCCTGACTTCATATAATCCGCAAATCAAAGTCCCCGGTTCTTCTTCAGCGACAAAGACTTTTTGCTGGGATTCAGCACACTTGTCCTTGCTCCTGAAGCGCAAGGGAGCATATGGGCCAACATACCGATAATCTTTTCCTGGAGACTCTTCCCCAGCCATATCAAAACTCGTTCTGTTCTCGCCTCGAAGAGGTCTCCTTACCTGCGGGCAGCATTCTTTACGAAGCCGAACGCATCCCCCGCTACGCCTTCTTCATCACTTCCGGTGTCGCCTCCAAAATGGTTTCCATGTCCGACGGACGCAGCGCCGAAATCAGCATGGCGGGCAGCGAGGGCGTAGTTCCCTGCCACCATCTCCTCGGCGGATCCCCTGTCGGCCCGGCGCGTTGCGTCGTTCAGATGGAGGTCAAAGCCTTCCGCATCCCGTTTCCCGAACTCCAAAAGGAAGTCCAGCGCTCCGAACCCCTCCGCCAGCTGGTCATGAAGTGCGCGCAGCGCCGCAGCATGATCCTCTCGCAGCTCACCGCCTGCAGCCGTCTCCATGATGCGGAAGAGCGACTTGCGCGATGGCTCCTGACCGCTCACGACCTAACCGGGGCCAACAGCATTTTGCTGAGTCAGGGATTTCTGGCCGACATTCTCGGCGCGCGCCGCACCACCGTCACCCTGGCGGCCGGAGCGCTGCGCCGGCGGAGGCTCATCTCCTACCACCGCGGCCAGATTCAAATTCTGGACAACGCCCGGCTCAAGGCCGCCGCATGCGAATGCTACGCCACCGTGCGCAGCCTCTTTCAAAATTTCTACCAATGATCACGCTCAGGCTGCGGATTCGTCCTGCTCCTGTGTCCCGGCCTGTTGTGCCAGCGTCCGCGCCGGCAGAAACACTTGGATACAAGCACCCGCCAACTCCGGCTCCGTGCTCTTCACCAGGGTGATTGCCCCGCCATGCTTCTGCACGATGCCCATGCTCACCCACAGTCCCAACCCGGTACCCTGCACGCCCTTCGTCGTGAAAAACGGCTGAAACAGATTCTTCGCCGTGTCAGCGGGAATTCCCGGCCCGCTGTCGGCCACTTCGATAATCGCGCCCGCACCCTGCAGTTCACCCGCGTCGGCATGCTCCATCCGAATGCGGATGCGGCCCTTTGGCCCGGCCGCCTCCACCGCGTTTACCACCAGATTGGTGAACACCTGCCGCAATTCGGCCGGAAACCCCTCCACCGTCAGATCTCCGGCGATGTCCGTTTCCAGCCGAATCTCCTGATTCTGCAGTCTCCGGTCGAGCAGCAGCAGCACCCCTTCGATCAGCTCCCGCAGATCGATCTGAATCGGCGCTTTCGGCTCGCGGTACAGGCTCAGCATCGTCCGGCTGATCTGCATCGTCCTGCTCAGCTCCTGTTGCGCCAGCCGCAGATATTCCGTCCGCTGTTCCGGATCATTCTCCTGCCGCAGCAAAAAATGAAGATTCGCCACCGAGTCCAGCGGATTGTGAATCTCGTGCGCAATGCTCGCCGCCAATCTGCCCGCGACCGCGAGCTTCTCCGATGCCACCAGTGCGTTCTGAATTCGCCGCTCTTCCGTTACATCGCGAAACACCAGCACCACGCCGATCATCTCGCCGGCTCCGCTCATAATCGGTGCGGCGCTGTCGTCGATCATGTACTCCCGTCCTCCACGCGCGATCAGCACCGTGTGGTTGGCCAGCCCAATCACCTGCCCCATCCGCCGGACCTTCTCCACGGGATTCTCAGCAATGGCCCGCGTCTTCTCATGCACGATGTGAAACACCGTCTCCAGCGGTTTTCCCATGGCGTCATCCAGCGTCCATCCCGTCAGCTTCTGCGCAACGGCATTCATAAACGTAACCATGCCGCCGATGTCGCACGCGATCACTGCGTCGCCGATCGACTCCAGCGTGGTCTGGAACCACTGCCGGCTCTCGAACAGCGCATCGGATCGCTCCGTGATCTCCCCGATCCGCCGCTGATAACTCGCCGAAATCGCATGAACATGGTGCCGTGTAAACAAGCCCAGAAAAATTCCCACTACCACTGCCGACACAACCAGCGAAATCAGCTCCTGCCGTTGCAGCCACTCCGCAAGACCGTATTGCTTCTCCCGCAAATCCGATTCGTGGCGCAGCATTGTCGCGGTCGTGGCGCGAATGCCGTCCATCATCGCCTTGCCCTGCTGGTTCATGCGCGCGGTATTCAGCGCGGCGGGATCCTGATGCAACACTGCCCCTGCAAAACCCAGCCACTGGTTATAGCGGCCTTCCAGCTCACTCAGGCTCGCCTGTTGCGTCCTGTCCCCTGCCAGCATCTCGCGCAGATTCGCGAAGTGGCTCTGGATCGGACCTGCCGCCGCCTCCCACGGAGCCAGCATCACCGGATCCCCGGTCAGCTGAAATCCCCGCAGTCCTGTCTCCTGATCGATGAAAAGTTTCAACAGCTCCTGCAGCTGAGCCGTAACCTGATCGCTGTGACCCAGTTGCCGCTGCGCCCGCGTCGCGCTCTCGATCTGCCAGAACACAAATGCCGCCAGCATGGCCAGCAGGAGGATCGGAAGCGCTACAAGTTGCCGGAGTGCACGATTGAACGCCGGCGCCTTCACACCGCTCCTCCGCGCGCAGGCGCTTCAGAGGAGTATTGGGCACCCGTCCCCAGCATCAGCCGCAGCTTCTCCAGCAGCTCCTGCGGTCCTTCACCCTTCAGCAGGGTTACATCCACCATCGCGACCACTTCAGCCGGCAAGTTGATGTACGCGCTGAGCAGCATGATCGGAACCTGCGGCCGCTCCCGGCGCATGGTCTCCGCCACCGCCCCGCCGTCCATCTCCGGCATATAGTAGTCGAGCACCACGCCGTCGACCTCGTTCCCTCGAAACAGCGAGAGGCCCGTAGGCCCATCCACGGCGGTCAGCACCTGATAGCCGGCCCGCTCCAGAACCGTCCGGCGGATCTGGAGCCCCAGCGCTTCGTCATCGATACAAAGAATCTTCGGTACAGACACCGCGTTCTGCTCACCTGCCCCCGGACAGATTTCAAGAACGACATTCGACGAGCCGGGACTTGCGGAATCCGAGGGGATTTTTCCGGGGACAACTTCGCGAAGTATAGCACTCCAAAAGACCTGCAAGCCACACAAAGCGAAGACCAAAGCGCGCCAGAATCCGCCACAAAAGTTGTAATTCCGTGTCCGGCCGGCCAGCCTGCTTCACCTCCGCCGCCCGTCCGAATTCACACAACTTTTGCATTCTGTTTGCCCAGCCGCGTTAGCCTTAGGGCGGAACGCGCTACTCCTCATCCGCCGCCCGGGAAAGGATCTCTCCGCTTGAGCCAGACCGTGTTTGTTCTCGAAGACGACGCCGACATCGCCCGTCTCATCCAGCATCACCTTGAAGCCGCTGGTTTCCCCGCTCGCATCTACGCCACCCCAGCCAATCTCATCTCCGACGCCGAGCGCCAGGCCCCTGTCCTGTTTCTCCTCGACATCATGGTTCCCGGCGGAGATGGCCTCGACGTCTGCCGCCGTCTGCGCAACCACTCAGCCCTCAGCACCATCCCCATCATCTTCGTCACCGCTCGCGCCGGCGAAAACGACCGCGTTCTCGGCCTCGAACTCGGCGCTGACGACTATATAACCAAGCCCTTTGCCCCGCGCGAACTGCTCGCCCGCGTCAAAGCGGTGCTTCGCCGCTTCGAGCGCCCCGCCACGCCCTCGGCCATTGCTTTCGAAGACGTCGAAATCGACGCCAGCGCCATGCAGCTCCGTGTCCGCGGCAATCTCACCACCACCACGGCCACCGAGTTCCGCCTCCTCGATTACCTCGCCCGCCATCCCGGCCGCGTCTTCAGCCGCGATCATCTGCTCGATGCCGTCTGGGGGGACGCCCGCTTCGTCACCCCGCGCTCCGTCGACGTATACGTGCGCCGCATTCGCGAAAAGATCGAAACCGATCCTGAAAATCCGCGCTACCTCAAGACTGTGCGCGGGGCAGGTTACCGTTTCGAGATTCCCAAAGCCGGCGAACGCGCCGCGAGCTAGGGCCTGTTAGCAGGCCCTAAGTTCGACCGCCGCCCGCGAGAAGGCATACGCTGGACCCATGACCATCCCGGAGTTACTGCTGCAGGAATTCGACGAAGAGATCCCAGGCACCCGCAAAATACTCGAGCGCGTGCCCGATGCCAACTTCACCTGGAAGCCGCACGAGAAATCCATGACCCTCGGCCGCCTCGCCTCGCACATCGCGGAGCTACCCGCGCGCTGTGCCACCATCATCACTACAGAAAACTACGTTCGCCAGCCCGGAACCACTCCCTTCCTCGCCTCATCCTCTGCCGAACTCGTTAGTCGCTTCGACACCACAACCAGCGAGGCCCGCAACGCACTGGCCAGCCTGCGCGAAGATCAGCTCTCCGTCATCTGGTCTATGAAGATGGGGGACCGCACAATGGCTTCATTACCCCGCGCCATGGCTCTGCGCCGCGTCTTTATGAATCACCTGATCCACCATCGCGCCCAGCTCGGGGTCTTTCTGCGCCTGCTCGATGTCCCCATTCCCGGCATGTTCGGGCCCTCAGCCGACGACCAGCGCTGATGTAAGACTCCGCATCCCGGATCGCATCGCTCTCACGCCGGATGCTTTCCGAACGATATGTTCGGCTGAACGCGGTACGCTGAACGCTGTACGCTGGAATTTCACCGTGACCGGCCGAGTCTTTTCAAAGCTTTTTTTCTCCTTCCTCTTCGTGCTGTGCATCGCCACGGCCGTGCTGGACTTTTCTTTCCGCAACATCGTCGCGCATTCGCTCCACGAAGAAGCCCGCGTCGCCTCGCTCGGCCCTGTGCAGCAGGCTGCCGCCCTCCACATCCTGCGCCGCGACCTGCTTACCGCCTCGCTCATCTCCCTGGTCCTGGCCGCACTCGCATCCGCATTGCTTGCGCATCGCATCGCCGGCCGCCTGCGCCGTATCGTCGAGTTCTCCAGCCGCATTGCCGCCGGCGATTTCGCGGCACGCATCGAGGAGGATGACAGCGACGAAATCGGCGAAGTCGCACGCGCCCTCGACTCTACCGCCAGCCGCCTCGAGCACTCCTTCCAGGCCCTCGACAGCAAGCAGCGCGAGCTCGCCGCTCTGCTCGACTCCATGCAGGAAGCCGTCGTCGCCGTCGACGCCGCCGGCCAGGTCAGCTGGTCCAACTCCGTGATGCAGCGCATCGCCCCAGGCGCCGTCCGTCCAGGCAGGTCTCTCGTCGTCAGCATTCGCGATCCTGAGATCCTCAGCTGCGTCGACGCCGCGCTCCGCGAGCGCCGCATCGGCACAGGCCGCGCCATCTCCGTCGTCCCCGGCCGCGCCTTCGAGGTCAGCGCCGCGCCCACTCCCGATGGCGGCGCCGTCGCTGTTCTCCACGACGTTACTGAAATCGAGCGCGCCGAAAAAACCCGCCGCGATTTCATCGCCAACGTCTCCCACGAGCTGCGCACCCCGCTCACCTCGATCTCCGGCTACGTCGAAACCCTCCTCGAAGACGAGATGGAACTGCCCGACCACGCGCGCGAATTCATGACCATCATTCTCAAAAATGCGCGCCGCGTGAATCGCCTCACCGAAGACCTTTTGGCCCTCGCCCATATCGAATCCGGCCAGCAAAAGCCGTGCGTACAGCCTGTACGCGCCTCCGCTCTTGTCGAGGACGCCATCGAATCGCTCGCCGGCATGGTCGTCGAATCCGGCGTCGCCCTTGAACCCGGCGAAACCACCGACGCCCTGGTCCTCGCCGACGTCGATGCCATGACCCAGGTCTTTGGCAACCTCATCGAAAACGCCATGAAGTATGGAACCGCGGGCCGCCGCGTCGTTGTCGGTACGCGCCCGCTTGCAGACGCCGTCGAGTTCTACGTCCAGGACTTCGGTCAGGGCATGGCGGAGGAGCATCTCAGCCGCATCTTCGAGCGCTTTTATCGCGTCGACAAAGCCCGCTCCCGCGAATCCGGAGGCACCGGCCTCGGCCTCGCCATCGTCAAGCACATCGTCCTCGCCCACGGCGGCACGATTCGCGTCGAAAGCGAGCTGGGCGCCGGCGCAACCTTCCTCTTCACCCTGCCTCTCGCGCCTGTCGCCCCACCCGTCCCATCTCCCACTGTCGAAGAACCAATAGCAAAAACCGCCCGATAACCTGAGATACATGTATCTCAGAGGTTCTGACCAATGGCAACAACGATGGTCCACATTCGCGTGGATGAAAAAGTGAAGGAAAAGGCCGCCAAGACCCTTGCTGCGATGGGTATCTCTGTGTCCGATGCGGTTCGCATGCTGCTCGTGCGGGTGGCCGCGGAGAAGGCGATGCCTTTCGAGGTAAAGATTCCGAACGCGACCACAATAAGGGCGCTGAAGGCGGCGGATCGTGGCAAGGGAAGGCGCTTCCACACTGCTGAGGCTCTGTTTAAGGACCTCGGCATTTGAGGGACCTCATCGAGGGCACTCAGTTCCGGCGCGATGTGAAATTAAGTCAGCGTCGTGGCAAGGATATGTCGAAATTGCGCGAGTTGATTCGGCTTCTGATGGAGGCCGAACTCCCGCCGCCAAAATACAGGGACCATCCTCTGGGCGGACAGTGGAAGGACTCTCGCGATTGCCACATCGAGCCGGACTGGATGCCGATTTACAAAATTGACGGCAACGATCTCCACCTGGTGCGAACAGGAACCCATTCCGACCTTTTCCAGCAAAGCCATACCGTAAATCCCACTACAATGAACTATGCTCCCAAGGACCGTCCACGCCGTCTGTTCCCTCGACTGCCCTGACTCCTGCGGTGTCCTCGTCACCATCGACGAGTCCGGTCGCGCCACCCGTCTTCGGGGCGACCCCTCGCACCCCGTCACCCGCGGCTTCCTCTGCGGCAAAGTGGCGAAGTACCTTGACCGCGTCTATTCGCCGGATCGGCTCCTCTACCCCATGCGCCGCCGCCCCGGCGTCTGCAAAACTTCGCTCTGCCACGGCCACGAATCCGAATCCTTCGAGCGCATTTCCTGGGACGAAGCCCTCGACGCCATCGCCGCCCGCCTCGCTGCCATCGCCCGCGAACACGGCCCCGAGTCGATCCTGCCCTACTCCTACGCCGGCACCGTCGCCCTCCTCGGCTACGGCTCCATGGATCGCCGCTTCTTCCACCGCCTCGGCGCATCCCAGCTCGACCGCACCATCTGCTCCGAAACCGGCGGCCAGGCCATCATCTCCGTCTATGGCCGCAAGCTCGGCACCGATCCCGAAGCATTCGCGAAGGCGCGCCTCATCATCGCCTGGGCCGCCAACATCCACGGCAACAATATCCACCTATGGCCTTTTGTCGAAGAAGCCCGCCGCAACGGCGCGAAGCTTATCGTCATCGATCCCTACGCCACCCGCACCGCCCGTGCTGCAGACTGGCACATCCCCATCAATCCCGGAACCGACTCCGCCCTTGCCCTCGGCCTCATGCACATCATCGTGCGCGACGGCCTTTACGACCACGACTACGTCGCCCGCTGGACCTGCGGCTTCGATCAGCTCCGCGAGCGCATCGCCGAATACACTCCCGGCTGCGTCTCCGCGGTCACAGGCATCTCTGTCCCTGACATTGAGCGTCTCGCCCGCGACTACGGCACCACTACCCCCGCCGTCATCCGCCTCAACTACGGCGTGCAGCGCAGCGACAACGGCGGCGCGGCCGCCCGCGCCATCTGCATGCTCCCCGCGCTCACCGGCGCATGGAAGCATTACGGCGGCGGCCTCCAGCTCTCCACCAGCGGCGCCTTTAAGTGGGATAAGGCGGCCCTCGAACGCCCTGACCTGGCGCAAGCCAGCCCGCTCGGCCGTGAAGCCCGTATCGTCAACATGTCGGTCCTCGGCCAGGCACTCACCGAACCGGACAGTCCCGCCCTCGGCTCCGACCCTGTAAACCGCCCACCGGTCCACGCCCTCTTCGTCTACAACTCCAACCCTGCAGCCATCGCCCCCGACCAAAGCGCAGTCCTCCGTGGCCTCGCGCGCCCCGACCTCTTCACCGTCGTCCACGAGCAGTTCTTCACCGACACCGCCGACTACGCTGACATCCTCCTCCCCGCAACCACCTTCTTCGAGCAAAAAGACATCCAGGGAGCCTACGGCCACTACTACGTCCAGCTTTCCGAGCAGGCCATCGAGCCCCTCGGCGAAGCCCGCTCCAACGTCTGGCTCTTCTCCCAGCTCGCCCAGCGCATGGGATTCACCGAGCCATGCTTCCGCGACACGCCCGACGATCTCATCGCCCAGGCGCTGCGCTCCAACGAACCCGACAAGCAGCATCCCTGGCTGGCCGGTATCACCGCTCAAACCCTCCAGGCAGCCGGCGGCGCCCAGCGC
>Ga0181520_10010138_pt1 | contig 12728 bp, 9 predicted proteins | sample PEATcosm2014_Bin_29_FD_132451 | JGI IMG/M metagenome (GOLD analysis project Ga0181520, IMG submission 132451) | Peatland microbial communities from MTU Mesocosm Facility, Houghton, MI, USA - PEATcosm2014_Bin02_30_metaG | ecosystem: Environmental > Terrestrial > Soil > Wetlands > Peat | place...
CGAACGGGCGGGCGGCGCGGGCGCCGCGTTCGTGGAGCCAGCGGGCCAGAGTGGTTTTGCCGGTGCCGGTTTCCCCCTGAATCAGGACCGGGGGCAATTGGGTCTGCATGCGGGCGTCGGCGTCGAGAATTCTTGTCAACTGCGTCTCCACATTGGCCAGGGCGCGGCCGAAAAAGAAAACCGCCGCCGCCTGTGCGGTGTCGTGGCGCTGTTGTTCGTCCAGCCGGACGCGGTTGCGGGTCCGCTGCGCCCGGGCGATGACCAGGGGCAGTTCGCCGGGATCGAAGGGTTTGACCAGGTAATCGGTGGCGCCCAGCCGGATGGCTTCCACCGCGCCGGCCACCCCGCCATGGGCCGTCATGACGATGACCACGGTGGCGGAAGGAAAGACCTGGTCGCGCAGCAAATCGGTGCCGAACCCGTCGGGCAAATTCACGTCAAGCAGGGCGACATCGAATTGTCCGACCTTCAGGTGCTGGCGGGCGGCGGCCAGGGTGTCGGCCGAGGCGACTTCCGCGCCGAACTTCGTGAGGTGGGCGGACAATTGCCGCCGCAGCAGCGGTTCGTCCTCCACCACCAGGAGGGACAGGCTTTTCAGTTCAGTGATGTTCACAGGGGGGATGGCTGGGCGGAACGTTGACGCTATTTCCTTCCCCAATGCCAGCCCGGCTTCGCGCCTTTGAGGCGGAAGACGATGAGGAGAAGGATGAAGAACCCCGCGTAATAAACAAGGGAAGCGACGGGGTGTTGCATCGGGCGGATCAAACACATGCCGCCCACCAAGGCCGCCAGCCAGGACAAAAGCAACAGCCAGCCCTGCCAGCAATTGGGCGGGCCCCAGCCCCAGCCGTATTTTTTGGCCGGAAACCAGATTTCGCGTCCGTCAGGACTTTGTTCGCCGGTTTTCACAATCCGACTATACAAAGGCGGCCGGGCGAGGGCCAGAGGGAATTCAAATTCACTCCTCCACCGGCACGATGAGGTGGTCCATGATGTAGTCCTTGCGTTCCGGGGTGTTCTTGCCCATGTAGAAGGACAGAATGCCGGCGGCCTCGGGCTTGGGGGAGTATTCAATTTTGCTGAGGCGCATTTCCTTGCCGATGAACTGGGCGAATTCCCGGGGGCTGATTTCGCCCAGGCCCTTGAAGCGGGTGATTTCGGACTTGCCACCCAGTTCCTGAATGGCGGTTTCGCGCTCGGCCTCGCTGTAACAGTAGATGGTCTTTTCCTTGTTGCGCACGCGGAAGAGGGGGGTCTCGAGCACATGCACATGGCCGTCGTGGACCAGTTGCTCGAAGAACCGGTAAAAATAGGTGATCATCAGGTTGCGGATGTGCATGCCGTCCACATCGGCATCGGTGGCGAGGATGACCTTCTCATAGCGCAGGCCCTCGGTGTTGTCCTCGACATTCAGGGACTGCATGAGGTTGTACATTTCGTCGTTCTTGTACATGACGTCGCGCTTGAGGTCCCAAACGTTGAGGGGCTTGCCTTTGAGGACGAAGACGGCCTGGTTGTTGACATCGCGGCAGCTCGTGATGGAGCCGGCGGCGGACTGGCCTTCGCAGATGAACACCATGCTGTCGCGGCCCTTGTCTTTTTTCCGGTCGAGGTGGTGCTTGCAATCCTTGAGCTGGGGAATGCGGAAGGTGATGGCGCGGGCGCGTTCGCGGGCGAGTTTCTTGACCTCCTGCAGTTCCTTGCGCAACTGCTCGGTGTCCTTGACCTTCCCGATGATTTTATCGGCGATCTCCTTATTGCGCTGGAAGAATTGGAGGAGTTCCTGGCGGACGGAGTTGACGAGGTCGGTGCGGATTTCGGTGTTGCCGAGCTTGTTTTTGGTCTGGGATTCGAAGACGGGGTCCTGAAGCCGGATGGCGACGGCGCCGACCATGGCTTCGCGGACGTCGTCGCCCTCGAACTTGCCGTTGCCGAATTCGTTGACGGCCTTGAGGAGTCCTTCGCGGAAGGCGCTGAGGTGGGTGCCGCCGTCGCTGGTGAACTGGCCGTTGACGAAGGAGTAAAAGGTCTCGCCGTAGCGGCTGTGGCTGTGGGTGAAACAGAATTCGAGGGTTTTGCCGGCGTAATGCAGGGGGGCGTAAATGGGTTCGCTGCCGTCGGTGGCGAGGTCCTCCAAGACCAGATCCATGAGGCCGTGGTGCGAGAGGAACACCCTGGGCTCGGGGAAGGCGGGGGTTGCGAGCACGAGGCGCAGTCCGTTGTTGAGGTAGCTGTAATGGCGGAGGCGGCGTTCGATGAATTCAAGGTTGAACCGGCTGTCCTTGAAGATTTCGGGGTCGGGCTCGAATTCGATGAGGGTGCCGTTGGGCTCCCGGGTGGGGCCGGAGTCCTCTTTTTTGAGGCGGCCCTGTTTGAACTCGGCCTGGGCGAACTGGCCGTCGCGGTGGCTGCGGGCGAGGAAGTTTTAGGAGAGGGCGTTGACGGCCTTGGTGCCGACGCCGTTGAGGCCGACGCTGAACTGGAAGACGTCGTCGTTGTACTTGGCGCCGGTGTTGATTTTGGAGACGCAGTCCACGACCTTGCCGAGGGGGATGCCGCGGCCGAAATCGCGCACGCTGACGCGGTTGTCGGCGAGGGTGATCCGGACTTCGCGGCCGTGGCCCATGATGAATTCATCAATGGCGTTGTCCACGACCTCCTTGATGAGGATGTAGCAGCCGTCGTCCGGGTGGCCGCCGTTGCCGATGCGGCCGATGTACATGCCGGTGCGGAGGCGGATGTGCTCGAGGGAGGACAGCGTCTTGATCTTGCTTTCGTCGTAAATGTTCTTCGGTTTTTCAGCCATATAATCAGCGGGGGGGAAGATGAAACAAAGCGGGGCAATTGCAAACAGAAAATCGGCGGGGGGGGCGGCGCGGGGGAAAAGCCGGCGGAAAAATAAAAAAAGGAGGACATTTTCGTTACCTAGTAACGCGATGGGGCGATGATTTGGCTTGACAGGATGGGCAAGTCGTTGGGGCGGACTGAGTTAAGTGGTGTCAAGTTAAATCGCGACGGTTGAGCATTTTTCGTTACCAGGTAACGGGAAGGGAGGGGGGAACCGGATTTGGCGGTGTTGGGGGGGGTGGCAGCGCCGGGGCCTGCCAACGGAGGTTCGGGCTCGTGCTGACGCCGGCCTGGCCAGGCATCACGAAAAAACAACCCGAGCATTCCGGCTGGTTCTTTTGGCCGCCGGCGGCGTTGCCCGCCCGTTACAGATCCTGCGGACATGCGCCTCGCGAGCGCCTGGCCAGCAGGCAAAATTCCCGCGCCATAATTGCCCAAGTTATTTTTTCGTGATGCCTTATTTCCGGGGGTGGTCGTCCACCCAGCGGATGGCTTCCCGCAGCAGTTGAATGGCGTTGGGGAGTTCCAGTTTTTGTTTGATCCGGGCGCAAAAGGTTTGCACGGTTTTGAAATTGACGCCCAGTTGCCCGGCAATTTGCCGGGTGGTGCAGCCCCGGCCCAGCAGTTGAAAGACCTGCAATTCCCGGGTGCTCAATAGTTCGATGGCTTTTTTCGGGTGGTCCGCAGGTGGTTGCATGATGCCTCCCTCAAGATTTTTCGGCGAGTTCCGCGCGGTGCCACCAGCCGCCGCCGAGGGCCAGGAAGAGGGCCACGGTGTCGGCATAACGGCTGGCCCGGGCTTGGACGAGGCTGATGGCGGCCTGGCCACAGGCCTGTTCGGCGCTTAAGAGGGCGAGGTAGCTGGCGCAGCCGTTTTGCCACTGCCGCCGGGTCAGGTTCAGGGTGACGTCGGCGGCGGTTTTGGCGGCGAGGGCGGCTTTCAGGGCGTCGGCATCCTGTTGGAGGGCGTTCAGGGTGTCGGCGACATTTTGAAAGGCGGTCAGGACGGTGCTGCGGTACTGTTCCTGCGCCTGAAGCCAGGCGGCCTTGGCGGCACGCTCCTTGTGCAACAGGGCGCCCCCCTCGAAAAGAGGCTGGGTCAGGGCGCCGGCCACGCCCCAGAAGCCCCCGCCGTTGGCGAACATCCGGCCGGCCTGCAGGGCCAAGGTCCCGGCATCGCCGGTGAGGGTGAGGTTGGGCAGCGGGTTGGCCAAGGCGATGCCAACCTGGGCGCAGGCGGCATGCAGGTTTGCCCCGGCCTGGCGCACATCCGGGCGGTTGGTGACGATCTGGGAGGGCAGGCTCAGGGGCAGTTCCGCGGGCAGTTGCAGGCTGGCCAGCTCAAACGGTTTGGCCGGCCCCCCCGGATATTCGCCGGCCAGCACGGCGAGCAAGTCCTCCTGCTGCGCCAGTTGGGCGAGCAGCGGGGGCAGGGTGGCGGCGATCTGCGCCATCCGGGCTTCCTGGGCGGCCACCGCCAGTTGGCTGGCGTAGCCCCGGGCCAACTGGGCGCGCAGGATTTGCAGCATGTTCTGATTGATGGCGAGCAGGCGGCGGGTCTCCGCCACCTGCTCGCGCAGGGACGCCTCCTGAATGGCGGCGGCGGCGACGTTGGCGCTCAAGGTGATGTCGGTGGCCGCCAGGGCGCAGCGCGCCTGTTCCGTCTGCGCCTGGAGGGATTCCAGGGTCCGCCGGTTCAGGCCGAACACGTCCGGCGCATAGGAGACGCTGACCTGGGGGGTGAACAGATTGTAATACAAGGCCCCGGAATTGGGAGTGGGGGAGATTTGGTCGGAGGTGCGCTGCCGCGAGGCGGAAAACCCGGCCGCCACACTGGGGTAATAAGCGCCTTTCTGGGCAATCATTCCTTCCCGCGCCATGATCAGGGCGGCCTGGGCGGCCTTGAGGCTGGGATTGTTGGTGAGCGACTGTTCAATCAAATCGGCGAGGGGCCGGGAGTGGAACAGGATCCACCACTGGCCCGAAATGTCCTGGCCCGGCACAAAATGCCGGGCTGCGCCCCCGGGCACCTGGGTGGCGCTGCTGGTCGTGACGGGCGGCTCTGCGGTGTAACCCTTGACGCGGGGCGGGGCGGGGGGTTTAAAATTGGGGCCGACCGCGCAACCGGCGAGCAACAGCGCCAGGCCGAGGACCGGCAGCGGGAGGGTCAGCCGTGGATTCCGAGGCGGCTGGCAAGGTTGGGCGGGCGCGCCAACTTGACGGACGGCCGGCGGGTTGGGAAACCCGCGAGACAGCAGACTGGGAAGCCTGCGGCACAAAAGATCCGCCCACAACTTCGGGAGGCACCGGATGCCCCGTGATTTGAGTGAGAGTGTCATTTTATTGGATTAAATCAGTCAAAATTTGCGTTTGATGGCCGTGCCATTGATGACCACCAGCGAGGTTTTGCCGCCGGCCCCCGGCGGGCCGCCGAGGGTCACCGGGGTCACGGTGCGGTTGCGAACCACGCCAATGGCGGCCGGCGTGTTCCCGGTCGTCGCCGGCAACTTGGCGGCGACCGAGGCGGGATGACCGGGCTGGCCAACGGGGAGGACGCCTCGGGTTGCCTGGACCGCTGGTTGGGCCGCCGGGCTGGCGCCGGGTGGCGGCGCGGGATGGCCTGGCAGGGTTTTGTTTCCGGCGGGAACCGGCTCGTTCGGTCGGGCCGGAACCGCTGGGTTGACCGCCGCCGGTCCCCCCGGCGCCGGTTTGACCGGATGATTCGCGGCGGCGTGGTTTATCGGATTCGGGGCGCCGTTGGGCTCGTCGGCCGGGCCCGCAGCGAGCGTGAGGGCGCTAAAACCAACGAGAGTCAGGATGAGAGGGGCTGTTTTCATGAGAGTCCCGGGGTTGGGGTTTCGGGTTGGGCGGCGGGGGGAGATTGAGGAGGGGGCTGGTCCCCGCCGCGGCCCAGAAACACCATGGTCAGGGCCGGCACGACGATGAGGAGCATGACGGGGCCGAGCAACATGCCGCCGACGATGACGGTGGCCAGCGGACGCTGGACCTGGCTGCCGATGCCATGGGACATCGCGGCGGGCAGCAGGCCGAGGCAGGCGGACAGACTGGTCATCAAGAGCGGGCGCATGCGGGTGGAGGCGGCGGTAAACATGGCGTCAAACGGTTTTTGGCCGGCCAGCCTGGATTGATTGTAATAGGTGACCAGCAGAATGCCGTTCATGACGGACACGCCAAAGAGGGAGACGAAGCCGATGGCGGCGGAGATGCTGAACGGCTGTGAGGAGACAGACAACGCCAGGATGCCGCCGCAGATGGCGAAGGGAATGCCCAACAACGACAGGAGGACTTCGGCAAATGAATTAAACAGGCTGTAGAGCAAGACGAGAATGAGCACGAGACTGAGCGGCACAATGAGTTCCAGGCGCTCCTTGGCGAGTTGCAGGTCTTCAAATTCGCCCGCCCAGATCATCCGGTAGCCGGACGGGAGTTGGACATTCTTTCGGATGCGCTCCCGGGCCTCGGACACGGCCCCCGCCAGATCGCGTCCGCGCACGCTGAACTTGACGGGGATGAAGCGCGTCATGGTTTCGTGGTAAATCCACGATGCCCCGCTGGTCAGACTGATGTCCGCCAGCTCTTTCAGGGGAATATACGCATTCACCCCGCTGGCAGTCGTGCAGCCCACCTTGATGTTGCCGATCTTCCCGACGGTGTCCCGGTATTCGGGCGCATAACGGACGACGAGGTTCCATTCCCGGTCACCACCACCGTGGCCGCCGCCCCGATGAGGGTGGATTCGGCCTGGACCAGGTCGGGGCTGTCAATCGTGTAAAGCGTCTGCCCTGGTTGCACGTCGTCGCCCAGTTCCGCGAACGTCTTGAGCAGCTTCCCCTGATAGGATGGGAAAACCTGGACCGAAAGATCATCATCAAAATCAACGTTCCCCACCGCCGTCCTTTCAATGGGGAAGCGATGGGTCCCGACCGTTCCGATGGTGATGGCATTCAGTTGATTGCCGGACAATTCCACGGTCGGGTTGGTTGAGCCGGGCACCGGTGGCGGGGTTGGGTTTGCCGGCTGGCCGGACGCGGGTTCGAGCAGGAGGAGGGTGACCAGGGCGACGGCCGCGGCCCTCGGCCGGGCGGTCAGGCGTCCGTCATGAGACAACGTTTTTTTCATCTTAAATGAATCAAATTCTTATTCACCAACCGTCATCATAGCGATTGCCGGGGGACCGTCCATCGGGCGGGGTCTAAAAATGCTGTGGGGCGTGGTCGGTTTTGCTTGTAAGGCCAAACCCTATGGGCGCGGGTTCCGGGATGGGTCAACCGCTGAACGGGGGGGAGCGCACCCAGGCGGGGATTTACCGTCCGGGCGGCCGGTTTTTATCATGGGTGGCGCGGCGGCGCCAGCCCCGCCTTGAGAGCGGGGCGGACGAGCCGCGAGTTCCCGGTTTCCCCCGGGGCGGGGGTGTTGTATATTGCGGCCATGATCCGTGGCGCGGGGTGGTTTTTCATGGTGGTTGTCTGGCTGGCGGCCGGCCCGGTGCGGGCGGGCGGCAGCGGGCTGAATGTGGTGGTGGTGGTCAACCAGAACAGCCCGAATTCGATGCAGTTGGGCAATGACTATTGCCAACTGCGCGGGGTGCCGCCCCAGAATTTGTTGCGCCTGACCAACTGGCCGGGCGGGTCGGTGAACTGGAGCCCCGGTGACTTCACGAACTGTCTGCTCAATCCCCTGCTGGCCATGATCGCCAGCCGGGGGCTGACGAATCAGGCGGAGGTGGTGCTGCTTTCGATGGATATTCCGTACCGGGTGACGGACGGGACGAATGAGAACAGCACGACGTCGGATTTGTTTTACGGGTTCAAGACGGTGGGGGCGGAGGGTTCGTGCGCGCTGCCGGATGACTCGACGAACAGTTACGCCCACGCGGAGCTGCCGTTCAGCCAGGGGAGGCCGAACACGGCGTCCGGCTGCTCGTTTCTGGCGATGATGCTGACGGACACCAATCTGGCCGGGGCGGAAAGCATTCTGAGCCGGGGGGTGGCGAGTGACGGTTCGGCGCCGACGCAAACGGTGTGGCTGGCGAAGACGGAGGATGAGTTGCGCAATGTGCGGTTTGTGGAGTTCGACAATGCGGTGTTTGAAAACCAGGTGTCGGGGAGCGCGGCGGTGGCGCGCGTGGACACGGATGCGACGGGGTTCACGAATCTGGGCGGGCTGGAAACGGGGCTGGCGAGTTTGGTGCTGGTGACGAATGAGTTTGTGCCGGGGGCGATCGGGGATGACCTGACTTCGTACGGCGGATTTATTTTTGACATGGATGGGCGGGGCCAGACGCCGTTGCTGGCGTTTGTGGAGGCCGGAGCCGCCGGTAGTTATGGGACGGTGACGGAACCGTGCAATTACCCGGAAAAATTTCCCGACCCGGTGGATTATTTCTATCAGGCGCGCGGCTTTACGCTGGCGGAAGCTTATTATCAAAGCGTGATGAACCCGTTTCAAGGGCTGGTGGTGGGCGAACCGCTGGCCGCGCCGTTTGCGCGGCCGGGGGGCGCGGTCTGGAATTCGCTGACGAACGGGGCCGTGCTGAGCGGCCAGGTCATGTTGAGCCCGGGGTTCACGGCGGCCGCCACGAACCTGCCGCTGGCGCAGGCGGACTTGTTTGTGGACGGCACGTTCCTGGCGACGATGACGAATGTGCCGCCGGCGGCGGGGAATGTGCTGTCGGTGACGCTGAACGGGGACACGGTCACGCAGACGGTGCAGGCCAATGACACGGTGGCGACGGTGGCGGCGGGTCTGGCGGGGGCGCTGAACGGGCAAACGCCGGTGACGCAGGTGCTGGCGACGGCAGCGGGGGACCGGATCGAGCTGCAATCGCAGGCGATCAATGTGCCGGGGAGCAACGTGACGGTGAGCGTGAGCGCGGCGAGCGGTTCGGCCCCGGCGCTGACGACGGGGCTGCGGGCCGCCCGGCCGGTGTTTTTGGACACGGTGGCCGCGGGTTATTTGCATGTGGGGGTGGAAAACACGCCGATCCCGGGGGACTGGCTGCAACTCAACGTCGTGAAAACCAACGGGGTGGCGGTGACGCTGGGGGTGACGAACACGACGGGGACCGCCACGGCGGGCGATCTGATGCAGGCGCTGGTGAATCTGATCAATGCCACGCCGGCGCTGGAATCGGCGGACGGGGTGGTGGCGGCGGATTATCTGGACCTGGATCCCGATGGGGAGGCGGCGGCGCAATTTTACCTGAATGCCCGCACGCCGGGCTGGCCGGCGTCCCAAATTCTGGCGACGCTGACGACTTCGACGAATCTGGAGGGGCTGCCCACGGGGTCGCAGCGGTTGGAGGACAACCTGGGGGATCTGCGGGCGCGCAACCATTTGTATGTCAATTCGGGGTTGAGCTCTTTGGCCGTGCGCTTTGCCTGGGACACGACGCAACTGCCGGATGGCTGGCATCAATTGACGGCGGTGGCCTGCGAGGGCACGAGTGTGGGGACCCAAACGCGGGTGACGCGCACGGTGCAAATTCAAAACACGGGTCTGACGGCGACGCTGACGGCGTGGCCGGGGGCGAACGGGACGCTGAACCTGCGGGTGGCGGCGAACGCCACGAATATTGCGCGGATTGAATTGTTCAGCACCGGGGGATCGGCGGGGGTGGTCACGAATCAGGGGGCGGCGGTGTTCACGGTGAGCGCCGCGAATCTGGGGGTCGGGCTGCATCCGTTTCAAGCGCTGGTCACGGACCCGGCGGGCCATTGTTACCAAACGGCGGTCGTGACGCAGTTTTTTCCGCTGCCGGCGCTGGCGCTGACGGGGGCGCCGCCGACGCTGGCGTGGCCGGCGGCGCTGGGGCACTCGTATGACGTGCAAAGCGCGACCAACCTGGCGGCGGGGTTTGTGACGGTGGGGACGATCACGGCGACGAACAACGGGGAAATCGAATGGCCGGTGACGCCGGCGGGCCGGGCGGGTTTTTACCGGGTGCAACTGGATCAGTGAAGGGGAAAATCAGCCGCCGGCGGGCGGCGGGAGGCTGGCGCGCAGGCGTTCCAAGGCGGGACGGACGGCGAGGAAATGCTGGTTGAGTGCGGCAATCAGGGATTTGCAGCGCAGGACTTCGCCCCGGGCGGCGCGCTCCTCGAGTTCCAAGGCGAGGTGGCGCATCTCGGTCAAACCAAAAACACTGCAACTGCCCGCGAGGGAATGGGCGGCGCGGGCGAAGGTTTCCACCCCGCCCGAGCCGACGAGGGTGGTCAGTCCGGCGAGGGACACGGGCGTGTCGTTGAGAAAGGAGGAGAGCAGTTCAAGGGCGGCTTCGGGGCCGAGTTCGCGTTGCAGTTCCGCGACACTGGTCCGGATGTTTTTGATCCATTCCGGGGGCGGGACGGGGGTGACAGGCTTGGTTTGGTCCGGATGGATGAGTTTGTTCAAGGCGGCCTGGAGCAGTTCCAGCCGCACGGGTTTGCTGATGTAATCATCCATGCCGGCCTCGAGGCATTTTTCCCGGTCGCCGCGCATGGCGTTGGCGGTCATGGCAATAATCCGGGTGTGATGGCGGCTGGCGGCGGACTGCTTTTCCAATTCCCGGATTTTGCGGGTGGCGGAGTAGCCGTCGAGCACGGGCATGTGGCAGTCCATGAGGATGACATCGTAGGAAACGTGTTCGGAGGCTTCGACGGCCTCGCGTCCGTTGCTGGCGAAGTCGGACTGGCAGCCGAGTTTCTGGAGCATGAACATGGCGAGGCGGCGGTTGATGTCGTTGTCTTCGGCGACCAGGATGCGGAGTTCGGCCATGGCGGAGGCTTCGGCGGTCTGGGTGGCGACGGATTTGGGTGCGGGGAGGGTGGCGGGCGGTTTGCCGGACAGGACCTGGGCGAGGCAGTCGAAGAGTTGGGACTGCTTGAGGGGTTTGGTGATTTGGGCGAGCACGCCCGTGGGCACGGAGGCGGCGGGGGCGAGATTGGCCGGGGTCATCAGAATGACGCCGGGCAAGTTGGCAATGGAACCGACGCAGAGTTCGTTTTCCACGAGGGCGGCGGCGAAGGCCTTTTGGTTTTTTTTGGCCCGGGCGGTTTTCTCGACGGCCTGATTAAGGCTGAAAGCCTCGTCGGGTTCGAGGTTCCAGGACTGAAGCATGGCGATAATGGCCTCCCGGGTGGCGGCATGGCGGTCCACCACGAAGATCCGGGCGGGAGGCAGGGTGGATTCGGAGCGGAGGGGCAGCACGGCCAGTTCAAAACCCAGTTCAAACCAGAAGGTGGAGCCTTCGCCGGGGGTGCTGCTCAGCCCGATTTCCCCGCCCATGAGGTTGACGAGGCGTTTGCAGATGGCCAGGCCGAGGCCGGTGCCGCCGTATTTGCGGGTGACGGTGGAGTCGGCCTGGGTGAAGGGTTGGAACAGCAGGCGCTGCTGTTCCTGGGTGATTCCCGGGCCGGTGTCGGTGATGGAAAACTCGAGCCGGGCGCGATGGGGATCCTTGTCCAGGCATTGCACGCGCAGAATCACCTCGCCCTGGTCGGTGAATTTGACGCCATTGTTGAGCAGGTTGACGAGAATCTGGCGCAGGCGTCCGTCATCCCCGCGCAAGCCGAGGGGGACGTCCGGATCAAAGAGGGCGACCAATTCGAGGTTTTTGGCGTGGGCGCGCGGGGCGAGGAGTTCGAGCACGCCGTCAATGATGGAATGCAGGTCAAAGATTTCCTGCTCGATGACAAGTTTGCCGGATTCGATTTTGGAGAAGTCGAGGATGTCGTTGATGATTTCCATCAGGGCCTCGCCGCTGGTGCGGACGGCCTCGACGAAATCCAACTGGCGGGGTTCGAGGCGGGTGTCGCGCAGGAGGCCGGCCATGCCGATGATGGCGTTCATCGGGGTGCGCAGTTCATGGCTCATGGTGGCGAGGAATTCGCTTTTGGCGCGGTCGGCGGCCTCGGCGGCGTCGCGGGCGCGAATGAGTTCCTCGGTGGCGCGGGAACGGATGATGGCATTGCCGATGGGGCCGGCGGTGGCGCGGAGGGCGTCAATTTCGGTCTGGCTCCAGAGGCGGGGCGCGTGGCAGTCGTAGAAGCCGATGAAGCCCCAGAATTTTTTGCCGATCTGGATGGGAATGGCGGCAAAGGAAACGACGCCCTGGGCTTGAAGCAGGGCGCGTTCGGCGGGGTCAAATTCTTCGAGGAGGCCGTGGACGGGGTGGCCGGCGGTCATGGCGGCGACCCAGCGGGGGCGGATTTTGCCCAGGGGCAGGCGCGACCGGCCGGGCGGGGGGGCGGACCCGGGTTCCTGGGTGCTGGTCCATTGGTAGAGCAGGCTGGAGAGGAGGGTGCCGCTCAGGGGGTCGGGATGATTTTCGTAGACGTAAACCCGGTCGGCCCCGACGGCCTTGCCGAGGGCGGCCAGGGCGGCCTGCATGGACTGGGCAAATTCATTTTCGAGGAGCAGCAACTGGCCGACCTCGGCGATGCCGGCGAGAACGACCTCGCGTTTTTGCAGTTCGGCCTCGGCGCGGCGGCGTTTGGTGACGTCCTGAACGATGCAGTGCAGGACCCATTTTTCACCGGTGTTCACGGGGCCGGCGCAGATTTCGACGTCGCGGAGCTCCCCGGTGTCGAGGCGGTGGCGGGTGGTGAAGAAATCGAGGGAACCGGTGACAATGGCCTGCATTTTTTGGAGGAATTTGTCGGCGGAATCCGGGGAGAGATCGGCGAGGTTTTGACCGCGCAATTGTTCGAGCGAGCGCTGGTAGTAAAGGCAGGCGGAGGGGTTGGCATCGAGGAGTTTGCCGGATTCCGGATCAATGAGCAGCATGATGGCGGGGTTGCGCTCGAACATCTGGCGGTAGCGGCGTTCGGAAGTGGTGAGTTTGCGGGTGGCAACGGCGGTTTTTTGGTGGCCGATGGTAA
>Ga0181520_10010139_pt1 | contig 12728 bp, 8 predicted proteins | sample PEATcosm2014_Bin_29_FD_132451 | JGI IMG/M metagenome (GOLD analysis project Ga0181520, IMG submission 132451) | Peatland microbial communities from MTU Mesocosm Facility, Houghton, MI, USA - PEATcosm2014_Bin02_30_metaG | ecosystem: Environmental > Terrestrial > Soil > Wetlands > Peat | place...
AGAACTGCAAAATGCCAACACGGAACTGGCCCGGACATTAAGCGAACTGAAGAATAGCGAGGAAAAGAAAATCGTAGCCGAGAAGCAGGCCGTGGTTGGCGTCCTTGCGGCTGGCATGGCCCATGAACTGAATACACCCATAAACGCCATCCGTCTGACGACCCAGTCCTTGCGCGAAGATCTGGCGCACGAAAGTAAATTCATCTCGCAGCTGGATATGGTTCTGCGGGTGACCGACCGCTGCAAGCGCATAATTGACGATGTTCTATCCCTCTCGCGGGAACCCAGGCAGGAACGCAATGTCAGAATCGAAGAAATCGTCGAGACATCCGTTCGGCTATACGAAACCGAGCATCCCGATTCGATCAGGATCGCACAGCATATCGAGCCGAACATGCCTAACCTCTTTCTTGACAAGCTGCAAATGCGGCAGGTCATGCTCACTCTTCTCAAGAACGCCGCCGACGCCATGAATGATCGCGGCAATGTGGAAGTCAGTCTTGCAAGGGATGGTGACAGGATCGTCTTGAATGTGAAAGACAGCGGCTCCGGCATAAAGGAATCCGACCGCCTGCGGATATTCGATCCGTTTTTCACCACAAAGCCGGTTGGCAAGGGAATGGGACTGGGCCTTTCCATTGCCTATCAACTGGTGCAGAAGAACGGCGGAACGATTGACGTTATGAGCGAGGAGGGTAAAGGCACTGTTTTCACCGTACGATTTCCGATCCCATAAGGTCGGCGCGCCGGAACGTAGTCCCCTCCGACAGCAAACCAAAAGAGAGTGGTTGCCTTTGAGCATAATTATGAATATGGACAGCGTAATTTTCTATGATTACGATTCAATATACCGAAAGGCAATGTACATGAAAAGTACGCAATCTGAAAGACGGGAAGAGGTTCGTCATGGCAGATGACAGGAGACATGCTGACAGCAGCATGGAAGCCGTTGAGCCGATCCGGGTGCTCCTTGTCGATGACGACGCCGACTCTGGCGAAGCGACAAAACAGGCCCTTGCGAAAAAGGGGGTGCTTACCGAGGTCCTGCTCAATGCAGAAGACGCGCTTGAACGCCTGAAGACAGGCGATTTTGACATCGTTGTGACGGACATCCGTCTGCCGGGCATGAGCGGTGTGGATCTCCTCAAACATATCAGGATCGACAAACCTGTTTTTCCGGTGATCCTGATCACTGGTTATGACAGCCTCGATTCAGCAATCCAGGCAATACGATGCGGAGCCCATGATTATATCCTGAAGCCGCTGGGCACGATCGAAGACCTGCTTATTCCGATCCATAGGGCCGTTTTCAATTACAGGATCCTACTTGAAAAGGAAAGGCTTGAACAGACATTGCGCTTGTCCGAAGAACGCTGGAAATCGCTCGTGGATAACGCGCCCAATATTATTGCCATCGTCGATCGTGAAGGAACCATCAGCTTTATCAATCGCCTTGTTACGGTGCCCGACACCAAGGTCGTTGTCGGCACACGTATCTATGACTGGCTGGAGCCCAAATACCATGCCCTTGCGCGTGATGCGGTTAAAAAGGTGTTTTTAACGGGCAAACCCGGAACTTACGAGGTCGAGGGCCGTGGAGCCGGTGAGAGCAAGGCCTGGTATGACGTCAATGTCAGTCCCATCATGACGAACGGCGAAACAACCGCCGTGACTCTTATTGTGTCGGACGTGACCCAGAAGAAACTATCGGCGGATGTGCTGGAGCAATCGCATCGCGAACTCAGGGAGGTGTGGAAACGTTATGTTGACTCTGAGGAAATCCAGCGCCGGCGGCTGGCGACAGAACTGCACGATCAGATAGGCGCCTCGCTGAGTCTGCTTGGCATGACCATTTCGTTCCTGCGGACCAGACTGTCGGAGGATGCGGGCAAGGTTGTGCAGGAACGAATGGACGATTGCGTGAGCCAGATCGACAAGATGGCCGAATGCGTCAGGGATGTGATGTCCGATCTGAGACCATCGGTATTGGACGATTACGGGCTTGCCGCTTCCTTGCGGGTATGCGCGGAAAAGTACTCCAAACATACCGGTGTCCGGTTCGATCTCCAGAACAATTGGAACGTGCGCCTGCCCCCGGACATTGAAACCACCCTCTTTAGAATAGCACAGGAAACCATTACGAACGTTATGAAACATGCCCGCGCCACAAACGTAAGCATTGTTCTCAGTTCGGACGAGACAGGAAGGAAGATGGAGATTTCAGATAACGGCATGGGGTTCGATCTTGAACCAGGCCGCGACAGGAATAAGAATCGTGGATGGGGATTGATCACAATGCGGGAGCGCGCGCAAACCATCGGCGCTTCGTTTACGGTCGATTCCACCCCGAAGAAAGGAACGAAGATCACCGTCACAATCGAAGATCTGCATAGCGTGCAAAATGCGCGACAAGCTGGGGAGGAGCGCGATGCGCAAAACCGACATAACAACGAATGATAGAATGGGGCATTCCGAAAAAGGATGCGATGATTGCATAAAAGTGCTTGTCGCCGACGACCACCTGGTCGTTCGTGACGGCCTGAAACTGATTCTCGAAGGCGACGGCAGGATGAAGGTCGTCGGCGAAGCCAGCGACGGAAAGACAGCGATAGATTTAGCGATTCAACTCCGTCCCGATGTCGTTATCATGGACATCTCGCTTCCCGGCATCAGCGGGATAGACGCGACAAGCGTCATATGCGCAACGTGTCCATCCATACACGTGATCATGTTGTCCATGCTGGCGACGATGGACTATGTTCACGCCGCAATAGAAGCCGGCGCAAGAGGCTATGTGCTCAAGGAATCTGCGGGCAAGGAAGTGGTGCAGGCTGTTCACGCAGTCTGTCGCGGCCACCGTCATTTCAGCCAGAAGATCGCCGAGAGCATGGCTGACGATTTCATGGGCAGGAAACACATTTCCCGCGAAACGAACCGGTTCGATCTTCTAAGCGTACGTGAGAAAGAAGTCTTGCGCATGGTTGTCAGCGGGAAGACTACCGAGAACATTGCGCAGCTTCTCAATCTTTCGCCAAAGACAGTTGGGACATATCGTAGCCGCATCATGCATAAGCTCGGCGTCTCGCGTGTCGCAGATCTTGTGAGGTCCGCGCTCACCCAGGCTCCGCATCTGTTCAGGTAGTACTGCGGTTCGGTCCATTGGCCTACATGGCATGGTACAGGATAGCACAGTGTGAAAACGCACCGAGAAAACGTTGCACCATATGGTGAAAGAGGAGGACAGAGTAAACAGAGCTCAAATCCATCAACAACAACTTTGAAGCAGTGAATGTTGTGATAAACTGAACTTGCCGCAAGTATCTGCCATTGTGTCTCATTCATATAGAAGCATGCGACATTATGGCGACATACAGGCTCAAGCTGGGACATGTATAAGCCGGAAACAAGAAAAGAGCGGCGGGAGTCGATCGAGATCTTGCCACACCCCTGACTGCTCGCCGTTGTGAAAGAACTCCTCCATCAGATTGACAAGTGACCTGATCGAAAGCGTAAAATATGAAAGGCCTCCGCCGCTGTTGGCCTTTCCACATACTTTAAATTGTTGTCTATCTAGTCTGTCTTGTTAAGTGTGGATACCAAGTTACAGCATGGCTCCGCTTTGGATCTCCTTCATTCTTTCATCATTGACGTAAAAGGGCGGTCTGTCATTCCGCCGCTTCAAGCAATCGAACCAAATCAACTCTAAGAACTTCTCCAAATCGCTTCGACATGCTGCCGGTCTCGGCGTGGAGCATACCGCGTATCACGGCTGGCCGGTGCAGTTTCTGCCGTCGGGAGAAGACCGCCACACGGAGCAAACTTTCAATCTCCTTAAGTCATGGACTACCGTACTCTTGCTCAAGGAAAGCTCGTGCGCGATTGCCTGAAGTCGTTTCCCGTCTTTGTAGGCCGTGAAGACAGCCTTCAAAGGGAAAGATTTCCCCTTTTTGTACCCTTTTTGACACTTCAAAGAAATGAAAGAAGTTGAATGATGGCTATTTATCGTTGATTTACTGGGGTTTTTAGTGGTGCTCGGGACAGGAATTGAACCTGCAAGCCTTGCGGCGTCAGCACCTCAAGCTGGTGTGTTTGCCAATTTCACCACCCGAGCAGAAAAGATACGAAAGAGATATACCAGTACCGGACTGGATTCAAGTCATTTTGAGGAATGTTATCTTTCTTCTCCCAATCTGAAGAAAAGCGCGGTTTCGCTGCCATCTGTATTCAGTCGGAATGAGCCCGCTTTCATGGAGCCAACCGCATCGGCGATAGCCTTGGCGGTGTCGAGCGCCTTGCGTTGTTCGATCGCAGCATCCGAGGAACCTCGTCCGCTCACCAGTGTCACCAGCGTAGCGACGGCTATGACGTCCTTTGCAGCCTTGCTTGTGGCTGCAAGATTGGCCCACGCATATGCCGATACTGGTTTTGCAACCATCCCGTTCAGCCATGCCGCATCTGCTACATCGTTTGTCCCGCGCCCAGTCTGCGCCTGCATCAGTTTCTTGAGCGAAGCCATGTTACTGGAGAAAATGAGCCAGCCGTCACTTGCGGCAAATGCAGCCCTTTCTTCTGATTTCATGCTGTCGTAAACACCCCATCGCGTGCTTTCCACAACAATCATCGGATGCCCGTCGACTTCAGCGCGGTTTGGAATCAGCGCCCAGCCATACTGTGAGTTCAGCTTGTCCAGTGTTTCCACAACCAGATCCAAAACCTTGTCGCCTTCCTTCATTTGTGCCCCAATCACGATTGTCGGGACTTTAACGCCAAGGATTCGACCGCTGTGTTCGGTATTAAGAAGCGCCGCGAAAAATGGACTGTTCTCCACCATTCCGCTTCTCAGCGTCAGTACAATGGTTTTCAAGTAAGCCGGAGTGGCGGAGCTCGACAGTCCAGCCTCGACAAACGAGGCAGGAAAAATGGCAAAAGCGCTGGGAGAATCTCCCAAAATGCTGCTTAATCCTTTCGCGCAGGCGTCACCGATCTTGTTCGTATCAGCCGGAGTGAAGTTACCCTTCACCCAACCCGTAAGGCTGTTCCCTTCGTATGAACTGATGCCGAGTCTCACTACCTGAGATCTGGCTGAGAGGCCATGGAATCGTTGAATCAGCCATCCTCTGTCGGAACAGTCCTTATCGGGCGAAGACTCGATAATTCTCTGTATTTCGCCCGTGATTTGTCCGCCCTGTCTGGCTCTATCCATGATAGACTTATAAGTCACTTCCCGCCAGCCTGCGTACTGTCCTTGCGCTTCTTCGACCAGATACTGCACGCCGAGACGATCCCGTGAGAAGCAGCCCAGCAACATTCCTTCGTAAACAGCCAGCGACAATCTCTCGCCTGAGTCATCTTCCTTTGTCTTAAGTGTCCATATCTTCTGGCCTCCGCGTATACGAACGGTTTCAAAATCGCACATCAAGCTCGACAACAAACCCCATCTCAGGAGCTGGCCATTGCCGCCCCCCCAGCTCACCAGCACCCAGGCGGGCTCGCGTGATTCGCCGAACGACGGCACATAAGCTATCAGCGTCTTGCGACTCGCGAATCGCCGGATCAAATCGTTGGTCACGCGGTCTTCGACAATCTTGTTGATGTCATTCGTTTTGACGCCACACGCGGCAAGCGCATTGAGCGTCAGCGGATTCTTCGCCAACCGCTGCCATCGCTCTGCAAGCTTGTCATGTTCGCTGACAAAGATCGCGTTGGATGGTATCGCTTTGTAAAGTCGTCCAGGCTCATATGAAAAATGGAAGACCCACCATATAGAGAGTCCGACAAACGCAATGAGGATGATCCAGAACAAAAGCCTTTTCATAATATGATTGTATTTCTACTGCTTCACAGGAATTTCGATCGAACCGATCAGTTCCTTCACATTCAACATGCCGTGCTTCTTCAGGTATTGCTCGATGCCTTCGATGACGCTGCCCGGTGTTGTCGGATCGGTGAAATTTGCGGTGCCAACGGCCACTGCAGAGGCGCCGGCAATCATAAGCTCTATCGCGCTCCTCGCATCCGTAACACCGCCGATTCCGATGACCGGAATTTTCACAGCTTTCGCCGCTTCCCACACAAGTTTCACCGCCACCGGATGAATCGCCGGACCCGAGAGTCCGCCAACCACGTTCGCCAATACGGGACTCCGCGTCTCGATATCTATGACCATTGCCGGCAGCGTATTGATCAGCGAAATCGCGTCTGCGCCGCAATCCTCGGCAACACGCGCAAATACCGCAATGTCCGGCACGCTCGGCGACAGCTTGGGAATCAGTGGAAGTTTAGTCTTCTTGCGCACTGCCGAAATGACTTCCGCCATCCGTTTCGGATCCGTTCCGAAGGCCAAGCCGCCTTTCTTGATGTTGGGACAAGAGATATTGATCTCCAGTCCGCTGACACCCTTTACACCCTTAAATCGTTCAGCAACTAGTTCATATTCCTTGATCGTTCGCCCCCAGATGTTGACAATGACAGGGACATCGAAGCGCCGCAGGAACGGCAGGTATTCGGCGATGAATCTCTCAGCGCCGGGATTCTGGAGTCCGATCGCGTTCAACAATCCGCCGGGGACCTCGACCGTTCTTGGCGTAGGATTGCCTTCCCATGGTTCGGCGCGAATGCCCTTCACCACAATCGCGCCTAGCATATCGAGATCAACAAGATCGGCGTATTCGGGACCGTAACCAAACGTGCCGGAAGCTACCATCACCGGATTCTTCATCCGTATCCCGCCGATATTCACAGCCATCTTTGGCGTCTTATTCATTTGTCACTCATCAACACCGTTCTACGCTCGGACTGCTTTTAAAAGTCCATCTGATCCGCAGACATAAAATTCGAGGCTGATTTCTTGCGTTCCTACCACACAACCTGCCGCGCTTCAAAAACCGGGCCTTCCTTGCAAATCCTTGCCCAGACTTCGCGCCCGTCATCAAGCCTTATTCGCTGCACACAAGCAAGGCAAGCACCTACCCCACATCCCATGTGCTTGTCAAGAGACAGCCAGGCAGTCCAGCCATTCTTGATCGCCCGCTGCCCCACTGCTTTCAAAAGTCCATCCGGCCCGCAGACATAAAATTCGGGTCTAATCTTTGTGGAAGCGGCTTTACGCCGCGATCTATCGCGGGATAAACCCGCTCCTACATCTGCCCTCGCTACTGCACCCGCCAACCAGGCATCGAGCACATCCGTTACCAATCCTCTTTCCCCAAGCGAGCCATCCATCGTCGCTATCCTGACTTTCCATCCAATTCTTTTGAATTCGCTCGTGCAAAGCACATCCGCCGCCTTTGCCCCGCCGACAAACACAATGCCTTTTGTCTGCATCCGCTTGGCAAGAAAGAGAAGCGGCGCCACACCGTAGCCGCCAGCGACAAGCACAGGGAAGCTGCTCTTGCGATTCAGAGGGAAACCATTGCCAAGCGGCCCGATCAGGCTGAGCTTGTCGTCCTTCTTTATCGCGGCCATCGCGGTTGTGCCGCGCCCGATCTGTTTGTACAGAATGGAAAGAGACTTACCCTTTGCACCATAGATGCTGAACGGGCGGCGCAGCACTGCATTTTCAAGCCCCGGAACGCGGGCATGCACGAATTGACCCGGTTTCGCCCGCGACGCTATCAATGGAGACTGAAGCACAAGCAACCTGTAGTTGCCGCATAGCTTCGTGTGGTTTATCACCCTCGCCTGTTCTATTTTCATCATGGACCAATTTCCAATCTGCGATTTGCACTGTATTCTTTTCGGCAAACGAATCACAAATCAAATTTCACATGCATGTTTCGCGGTGGTTTGTCTCTGCAATTCTGATTTGGAGTAGATAATTGACGCACAGCGCATTTCCGATGGACCGGCATCAGCCGCATACGCCGGTTCGGCTGCATGGGCGTTCCGTGCAGATCGAATCTATCAAATGTCCCTGCTCGTCCATGATCACGGTCACAGCGCCGGTTTGCGAAGGGGTCACGCCGTCAGGAATGCCCCATTTGAACATGGCCGGCGGCTGACACTTGCCCATGGGTATGGCGTATTGCCGATCTTCCAGCATCACCTGACGCACGACATGATCGCATCGCCATCCGCTCAACATGACACCATTCTCGAAGGCAAACGCAGATACGCTGCCATGCGCGTCGTGACGCGACGCGTGATTGCACATGATGAAGCCGAGAGACAATTCATGCCCGGCGATGACACCGCCCTGTAATTCCATGCTCAGACGCGATGCCGGCTTTCCGAAACAAGTATCCAGCGCCGCCGCAACGGCGGGAGCATTGGTTCCATCAACGGACACATGCCCATCGAAAACGATAGTCGGAGTTTTGCCAACATGATAGCGTTCGCGGTAAGCACTCATGACCGGTGCTGGCGTTACGCCTTCTACAAAACACAGCACATGGAGACGATGCGGCACGACACGGCGATACGTTTCCATTTGCTCGACCAGCAGACGCGACGAATCACCCCGATCAAGAAACAAATATGCCACGGTCGAACTGTTGGCTGGATAGCCGCCCGCCGCCGTTTCTGTGGCAGTTGGAGTCCAGGCAATCCACACTACTCCCGTTGCAACGGCAAACAACATTACAACTCCAACCACTGCGAATGCGCCGCCACGACGCAAGAGAGCCAATGCTGCTATGATCGAAATGATTGCGCCTACCAGCATCCACAGGCGCGTATTGCCATTTGTCGTTGCGCCTCCCGGAGTTACCATTCGCAGGACCGGGCCGCAAGAGGTCTTCCCGGCGTCATCCGTGGCAACTGCAACGCCGGACAGCGGTCCATTTGTCTGAGCAGGGAGCGTGCCGTGCCAAGTTGTCGGTTCGTACTTGCGGGCAAGATCAACCGATTGCCCTTGAACCATGAGTTGCCGCCCGGCTACCGAGAAACGGATGATTCCACGCGCTGCGAGGTCCGGCGGCACATCCACCTTTTCGGCTTCAGGCGGTATTTCTGTGCTGTACCAGAAACGAACGTCCTTCACGAAACGATTCTGATCGAGGCACGTCGCATTAACAGAAATCGGCACATCCTGTCTCATTGGCAAAACATCAGGCAACGCCGGCCCGCTGACTTTGATGCTGGATTGTTGCCCCAATGTATAAATCCGTTTGACCTGGCCGGAATCTGGGCTTGAGACGGTGATTGTCAAATCATTCCCGGACTCCGCTTTTGTTCGCTGAAGTCTCCAACGAAAGACTGCCCATGCCAGGGGTGTCCCATTTGGCCGAGCTTCTATGGCCGGATAGCTCAGCGGCTCCGGGCCACTTGTGATTGCCATTCCTTGGGGAACGTCGAGCGAAGCGGTAATGTTATGGCTGGTCAGTGGAAAGCAGCAGCCTCCTATGAAACCGACCTTGCAGGTCAGTTCCATCACGCCGTTGGATTCCGGCGTGACGACGATTTCGGGTTGTTGCATGTGCGCGCCGAAAAGATTAGTCTCCTCGGACTGCGATTCGACGGCCAGCGTCGCAAGTGCGAAGAGCGCACACATTGCACTGGTTCGTATAGATTGAAAAGTAGTCATGGTTTTTCAGCACCCTTATTGCCGAGGCACCAGAGCCATTTGCTGCCTCGGATGTAAAGCCTGCCATCGGTCATTGCTGGAGTGGCATCCACGCCGTCGCCGAGTGAACACATGCCGATCTTCTGATAGGTGCGATCGGTCTTGATGATCAACGAGGTGCCGTCGCGGCCCATTGCATAAAGTCGGTCACCGCTGGAAATGAGAGAGGCGTAACATCCGGGAGAATCATTCACCCAAATCCTGCCGCCAGTTTCAGCATCCAGACACGTCAAGCGACCGGCGCCTGTGGTCATGAAGTAAAGTCCGTTGACCACGATCGGACTGGCTGTATCGCTCAGTTGTCCGGCCGTGTATTCCCACAGTTTCTCCGCATTCCCGTGAACCTTGTGACAGAGCAGTTTAGAGCCGGTGTTCACGGAGTAAATACGTTCTTTCCACCACGCTGGAGTGGGGGCGACTTCACCCGTGGCACCGTCCACATCCCAGATGACGTGACCGGTTAAATCATAAGCTGTCGTCGAGCCGTTGGCATTGGCGACAATCAATGGCTTCCCATCGGCGTCAGAAACAACCATGAGTGAAGACCATGACGCACCTCTCGAACGCTCTACATTCCACTTTATCTGGCCTGTCGTTGTTTCCACAGCGAGCACCCGTCCGCTTGCATGGTGGTCAAACTGAACGCAGAGGAGGTTGCTGGCGATGCTAGGCGAGGATGCGAAGCCGTAGCCGATAGTCGGCCTTCCCAGATACATTTGCCATAAAGGTTTGCCGTCTGGCGAGAAAGCCGCAAGATCGCCTGTTCCGAAAAGGGCATATACGCCCTTCTCGTCGCAGACCGGGGTCGGCATGGCAAGCCCATAATCAGAAACCGGCGGCAGAGGCGTGCCATTTCCGCCATCCGCTACTACTTGTCGCCAGAGGAGATGACCGTCTGCGGCGTCGAAAGCCAGCACGGCGCGTTCCTTGCCGTCGCCTTCGGTAACATAGATTTGCTTTCCCCAGAGCACCGGCGAGCTGACTCCGCTCATCTTCAGAGGCGTCTTCCAGAGAACGCCAGTGCCGCTGGTGCCATCCCATAGAATCGGTGCGTTGGTCCACGGTGAAATGCCGGCGTTCGGACCGCGGAAGACATTCCAAGTTGATGAATTGCCGACCTCATGCCCGTAGGCACATGCCGCACTGCACACAATCGAAAGCATCCAGTATTTCAGTTTCGCCATAAACCCTTACGTTTCTAAAACACAAAGGAGTGTCCGTTTACTCTGTCAAGCAAAACGCCGGGTCGCCGAACAACACCGAGGACGGCGCGTCAACTTCGATGGCGTTGTCCGAGTCCTTGCCGCGATCCGCCTCGGATTGCTTGTCTTTCCAATTGGTGTAGCCCTGCCACTTGGCTTCGATCATCGCCTGACCGATGGTCATCTTCTTGTTCAGGAAGTTGTCCCAAAAGAGAACGCATTGATCAGCTCCCGGGCCTTTGGGCGCATAACGCCAGAAGCAAATTGACTGGCATTTGTTCGGAGCCATGAATGCCATCGCCCCGGCATGAATCGCCGAGGTCGGGAGATAATCGTCATTGCTCTTGAACGGAGCAAGCACGCAGCCAACGTTGCAGCCGATGACATAGGCAACGGTCGGCGCTTCGAACTTGAGATGCTTGCGAAACTCCGGGCCGGTTGCCATGAAGTTCTTCATGTCTTTTCCGGTGCGGCCTGACTCGATCCGCATGTACGGCGGATCGCCGTGGGCTATGTATTGGATTGTTCCATATGTGCTCGTCATCCCGAATAGATCTGGCGCTGCCTCACCTTTGCTGTCTGCCTTGGTTTCATCCCGAGGGAAAAGGTATTCGGTCTTCATGTCAGTCTTGGCAAACACGGCCTGAACCTCGCTTGCAGGACAGAACGGCGCATCCGGCGAAGCGGCGGGTCCACCTTCGTCAGGTTGATTCAACCGATGGCCATCAAAGACGATGGCTTTCTTCTCCCAACCCGCAGGCGCCAGCGACACATACTTTCCGCCGGGCAGGTATTCCTTGCGGAAGAACGTCTTCACGAGCTGCATTGTTGTATCCTCAACGCAGTCGCCCATGATTCTGCCGACAGCCAGATCGGGCTTCACGAATCGCGTGTAATCCGAATCGGTCTTCATCGTGGCATAAGGCGTATCCGCAGGCACATAATCAATCGAGATGTTCCAGTACACGTACTTGGAGTGCAGGTCTATGATGTAGTGCGGAACTTCGATTGAACCGCCAACTATGGCGAGGTATTTTGGCGTTCCGCCGTTGTCAGACAGGAACTTCTCGACGGCATACGAGTCATCCTTGACCTTCTGTATCGTAGGCTTGACAAACTCAAGCTTGGCTTTGTCGCCAGAGTCTCCCAAGCTCACGCCCAGCGCTTGCAGGCGAGCGCGATCGCCGGTGTAGTCGCCGCTCTGCACCAGTGCGTGCCGGTACGCAGCCAGAGGCGCAGTTGCCAGCGACAAGTATGGCCATTGAACGTTTGGATTCAGCGTGTCGTCTGTGTCATGGGGATTCGTCATGATCACGTAGTCACACTTCCTCTTCATGTCCGCCAGCTTCGACAGGTAGAACGTCCAGACGGCCTGTTTATCGGCGAGAGTGACAACATCTTTCACGGGAAGCTTAGCTGACGCCCCAACAACAATTGCTTGGCTGACTCCCAATGCTTTGAGTGTCGCCTTGTCGGGGTTCACAAGAATCGGTGCGGACATCAATGCGGCGCTTGGCGCAATCCAGAGCGCTTGCTCGTAAGTCGTCACCACGAATACGACGTTTGCGCTCTTCCAGTATTTCTTTGCAAGCGCGGCCGTAGCGGAGGCGGCATCTTTGCCGAGATCCTTTACGGCAATGGTGTCATGTGGAAGTTTGATTTCCAGCGTCCCTGTGCCGTCGTTAAAGATCAGCGGCGTTGCGCTGCCATCGGCATAGAAAGCCGGTACGGCACAGACCGCAACCAATGCCTGCCACTGCTGTCGTTCCAGATTCAGGACCAATGCCTTTTCAGGCGCGACCCGGCCACTGGACGATTCCACTGCGAACGTTCCCGACACTGCCAGCGCGAACAAAACGCAGGCAAGACCAACCCGTCTAATTATCTTCATGTCTTCCCTTTTCGTTACTGACTATCACAAACACACTCATGGCCACACGGCCATCTTTAGCAGATACAACCCG
>Ga0181520_10010140_pt1 | contig 12726 bp, 10 predicted proteins | sample PEATcosm2014_Bin_29_FD_132451 | JGI IMG/M metagenome (GOLD analysis project Ga0181520, IMG submission 132451) | Peatland microbial communities from MTU Mesocosm Facility, Houghton, MI, USA - PEATcosm2014_Bin02_30_metaG | ecosystem: Environmental > Terrestrial > Soil > Wetlands > Peat | place...
TCTTTGGGCAACTCAGAAGCCAGCAGTTCGGAGGCCGTGCGGCCCTGCCGCTTTACGGTTGCTCCAACGTACTCACCCTTGGCGTTAGTCACTTTTTCCAGAGCCGCAACCGCGACGCCGGCTTTCTTCGCAAAGGCCTCGGCAGCGGGGGTCGGCTTGCCGTCCTTGAAGGCCACCTTCCACGATGGGCCGGTCAACTGCTCCTCGGTATCGGCCTGGCTCGCCAGCACGCCAGAGACCAGCACGGCTAGACGGCGCGGCGTGGAGTATGTGGTCAGTTTGGCTCCAGAGGCAAGCAGCCGCTCGCGCGTGAGTAACTCGTTGACGCGGCGGCCCAACTCGGCCTCAGCTCCGGCAATCATGCGGGCGGGAACCTCTTCCAGCCCAATCTCCAACAAAAAGTCAGCCATAACGATAAGTTCTTTCTGCAATTGAGAATCGTTAAAGTTCACAGTTCACAGTTGTCAGTCGTTCTCGTGCAATGCGGATTAGCTGCCATGTATTGTCTGAAACCAAACAACTGATAACTGAGAACTGTGAACTGCTAGCATACCTGCTGCGCCGCGTACACCTTGGCGACACCCACGGCCAGATTGCGAATGCGCGCGATCATGCCCACTCGCTCGGTGACGCTGATAGCTCCGCGCGCGTCGAGCAGGTTGAAGAGATTCGAGCACTTCAGCGCCAGCTCGTAAGTGGACATCAGCGGGAAGCGCAGTTTTTCCTTCGCGGTGGCTTTTTCATCCGCCAGCAGCGTGCTGCCTCGCGCCAGCAGCGCCTGCGCTTCGGCCTCGTAGCTGTTGAAGTGCGTCCAGAGCCGCTCCACATCGGCGTCTTCAAAGTTGTAGACCGAATATTGCAGCTCCTCGGTCAGCCGGACATCGCCATAGGTCACAACCGCGCCCATATCCGGATCTCGCGCCCAGACCACGTCGTAGACCGAGTCCACGTCTTGCATGAAGGCGCAGAGGCGCTCCAGTCCATAGGTCAGCTCGGCGCAGATGGGATCGAGATCGAGGCCGCCGCACTGCTGGAAGTAAGTGAACTGGGTGATCTCCATGCCGTCCATCATCACCTGCCAGCCCACGCCCCATGCGCCCACCGTCGGGCCTTCCCAGTTGTCCTCCTCGAACTTGAGGTCGTGCTTGCTGAGATCGATGCCGATGGCTTCGAGCGACTGAAGATACAATTCCTGCACGTTGACCGGCGGCGGCTTGAGGATGAGCTGAAACTGCGTGTGGCGGAAGAGGCGGTTGGGATTTTCTCCATAGCGGCCGTCGGCGGGACGCCGCGAGGGCTGCGCATAGCCAACCTTATAGGGCTTTGGCCCCAGCACGCGCAGAAAGGTCTCCGGCGCCATGGTGCCCGCGCCCACTTCCACGTCGTAGGGCTGCTGAATCACGCAGCCGCGTTCCGCCCAAAAGCTTTGCAAGCGGAACAAAAGCTCCTGAAAGGTGAGGGGAGCGGTCTTCGTATTGGATAGAATCTGGGATGAAGGCACGGCGAACTCTCTTTGGATGAGACTGCGTAGATTTTAACAGCCGGGCCTGGGAGCCCTTTCGAGATTTAAGCCAGTGTGAGCAGGTTAGCCGCGTAGTCTTCGCCAGCCAGGGCCTGGATGGAGCGGTCAAGGGTGACTAGGACGGCTTCGTTGCGAATAGCCAGGCCGAGCAGCAGGGCGTCGGTGACTTGACGGTGACCGACAAGTCTCCGAGCAAGTGGCTCGATGAGTTCGAGCCAGCTTGGAGCCACAGGCAAATGGGTTACGTTGGGCAAGGCTGCAATCGCCTCGAGCATTCGCATTGCATCCAAGATTGACTTCTTCCCGACCAAAGGCGAGGCCGCGATGCGCACAAAACCAGCCTCGGTCACAGGACAAAGCAATAAGCGCGCGCCAAGGCTGCCCAACAGCCACTCGGTAGTCTGCTCATGAGCCGCGTGTGACGGATCGCTCAACGCGAGCCAGATATTTACATCGGGGAGATAGGCTTTCAGACAAAGTCCTCCAGAGCCTCTTTCACCATTTCCGTCGTGATGACGCGCCCGCTCGGCGGGAAGGTCGGAAAGCCTGCCACGGATCGCTGGAATTCCACCGTTTCGGAGGGTAAACTGGCAACTTTGCCGCCCTTGCGGACAAGATCCGTGATCGCTTCACCTAAGGTAATCCCGTTCGCGTGAGCGTAGACCTCGGCGAACTGGCGGGCGTCGTCGGCGAGATTGACGTTGGTTCTCATATTGATAGTATGCACCAATACGAGAAAACGTGCAAGAATCATAAATACGTGCCATATGAAGTAATATGCACTCAAAACTGACGTAGTGCCGCCAGGTGAGGCGTCGGGTTTAACACTTTCTTTCTTTTAAGACTGAATCTTGAGACGCGCAAGCCTTTTGTATTCATTGATTTAGTAAGCGTCTCTAGTTCTGCCCTTTTTGAATATGCGGAATGATTCGATTGGTCACCCGCCCAATCTTCCCAGCGCCTCAGCCGAACGCAGTTTGCGCTCCAGATGCCGCTCCAGGGCTTGCAGAGTGAAGCGGCGCAGGTCCTGTGCGCGGCGGCGGGGCCAGGGCTCGGAGGCAAAGGACGCGACCGGCGCGCGCAACATACGCTGCGCCAGTTGCCAGGAATCGGCCGAAAGTCCGCTGGCGTTGCCGTTGCGATGAATCTGACAGAACAAGCCGTCGCCCAGAGCGTCAAAGCTGGTTTCGCCGGCGGTCAGCAATTCGCCGCATGACGTGCAATGGGCGATGTCCGGCAACAGGCCCATCAGCCGCGTCATCCAGAGCTGGAAGTAGGTCAGCGGCATCCATGGCTGCTCGACCGTGGTTTGCTCCAGCACGGAGCCGATCAGGCGAAAGATCGTCTCGTGGGGGTCGTGGTCGGGCAGAGCCTCGTCGAGCAGCTCGGCAAAGAAGCTGAGCACCGTCATGCGCACAGGGTCTATAGGGGAGGAAAGCGGGGAGCGAAGGATTTCCAACTGGTCGAGGCGGACCAACTCCTGCCCATGCCGTTCGGCGAACCATGCGCGGGCCAGGGTCATGGGCTCCAGCGCTCCGCCAAAGCGCTTGCGGCTCTTGAGCGCCGATTTGGCTACGCCGCGTAGCCGGCCGTAATCGCGCGTGAAAAAGCTCACGATCAGGTCAGCCTCGTGGACCGGCCAGGTGCGCAAAATTACGGCTTCAGAGGAGAGCACGCTCATGCGATTCCATCATCGCATTTTCCGGCAGCCATGACCTACACGCAGACACAAACGCGCACCCCATTTGCCGGGATGCGCGTTTGGAAAGCTATGTGAATGTCTACGGCCTGAGTCGCTTAGTGGCCGAAGTGATTGGCGTTCTTGGCGGTAAAGCTGGCCCATTTCTCCGGCACGTCGTCCTGAGCGAAGATGGCCGAGACGGGGCAGGCCGGGACGCAGGCGCCGCAGTCGATGCACTCCACCGGGTCAATAAACAACTGGTCGGAGTTGCCGAAGCCGTCTTCGTCCTTTTTGGGGTGGATGCAATCGACCGGACAGGCGTCCACACAGGCGGTGTCCTTGGTGCCGATACAGGGTTCTGCTATGACGTATGCCATCTTTTAGTTCTCCCAGGGGAAATGAAATCCTCGACGCTGATATTAGCACAGGAGGCTGGAGGTTGACTCCATCCCCTACTTGCCGCCGAACAGACGCAGCACATCGGCAACGTTGGTGTGTTTGCTGCTGTTGGCCCACCACAGAGGCGTTTCGTGGCCCTTGTTTCTGGCATTGACGTTGGCCCCGTGAACGAGCAGCACTTGCGCCACTTCCGCGCAACCGGAACCGGCCGCTTCAAACAAAGGAGTCAAGCCCAGAAAATCGCGCTGATCTACCTCAGCATGCTGGGATATCAGATACTCGGCTATATCCTTCTTGCAATACCGCGCCGCAAGGGCGAGCGGCTTTTTTGAAATCAGGCCGGGGTCTGCCTCGATCAGCGCCTTCACCTGTACGAGGTCGCCGTCTTTGATTGCCTTTTCGAGGGGACTGCAAAATGCGGGGCTGCTGCAGGCCAGGATCAACAGCGCGATCGCTGCCAGATGCAAGCCGGACAAATGGAAGTTGCGGCTAAAGAAAGAATGAACGTTCACGGTTCCTCCGAATTTTGACATGTTAATTTGAGAAAGGCCACTTGCTACAATGAGTTACTTCCTGGGCTCTTTGTAACGCGGGAATGTGATAGCTTGCTCGCAAAGCGTCGTGGACCCATTAGTAAATGCAGCAGCGAGAAGGCTGCGCTGCACCCCGACGCTGCTGGGATTATTTCTCCACAGCAACTCGCCTGTGCGGCAGTCTGTAAGCCAATACTCAGGGCTCGCCTCGCTGTTGATTCCTACCGACGTGCCAACGGGTGCATTGTCGACGAAAAAGCCGTGGGCGTAATCTTTGATAACTGCCTCGAAGACCGCGTCGACGCCGAGTACCGAGCAGGCTCGCTTGCGATCCGGGTGCATCATTTCCGCGTCCGTGAATCCGGCAGCTTTCAGCTTCTCGCGGGTCTCGCTGAGCCTCATGATCGGATAATGCGGGGTAGTGACCGGCGTGTATCTGGGCCGTCCCTGAGACAATGACTGCTCAACGCCCTCGGTGAAACCCTTTGTCCGATCATCCTTGGCGTGCCGAATATCCGCCACGTAGAGAACCGCAATCATCGAAGGCTGGTGGAGGTTGAATTCCGGGCTCTGATAGAAATTTGCTTTCCAAGGATCGGCGCCGGCCTTGGTGAGGGCCAGGACGACTTTGGGGCATTGGAGAAGCAGATCGTTGGTTCGCTGCGTAGAGGCAAAGGTCAGCGCGTCGTTCCCACGCGCATCGACAGCCTTCACATCCGCTCCCTGACTCAATAACGCGGTCACCTCGTTCTCATTGCAACTCATCGCCGCAAGCATTAGTGGCGTAAAAATCGGCTTTGCGGCCTTTTCCTCACCCCTATTTTTCCCTAACGCCAATGAATGAGTGATGGCAACGAACATGAGCAACGTAACAGCCAGCGACTTCAATTTCAGTCCGCTGTGGCGAGCCACATTTGGGTGTTCAATTGGGAGCTTCATCCTTCCTCCATTATTCGAAGATAGTACATCAAGCCGTCTCTACGCACATTGTATATTTCGAGGGAATTATTCTCACCAAAATCGGGTATCAGGTCCGGCTTCTCGGATTTGGGTGTACAGCTTGTATGTATCCTTTCAATTCCGAAAGTGAACTGCGCTGCGCGAAGGAACTTGATTGCCCTCAGCCGTTCTTTGCCACCCGCGCCGCGCGATGGGCTGCAAACTCGCCGTCAAACGTGTTATTAGGCCAGTTTGAACACACTCACACCCTGCTGTTGGTACAAACACCGTTTCTCCCAAGGTCTACGCCATGGCAATTGGAGTTGCTGGTGTGGGGTAATGCCCGGATAGGCGACAATCCAGGCACTACCAATTCCTTTACCCTACGGCGTTTGCCAGCACTGACCCATCAGGCGATTTGACAGTTTTTTGGTTGGCGTCACTCGGCTGGGTTGAATACAAAGGGCACGAGATGGTGGCAATGTTCAACGAGTCGTTACATTAACACTCCACTAAGTACAAAGGATCAGTGAGGTCAGCCTGTGCAAGGGGACGGCGCGAGCGTGAACGTACCGACAGGAATGGGTAGGGACACTCCTTCGACTTGAATCGTAACCGGAATACTGGCAGGCATTCCTGTGACAGCCGGCACCCAGACGTCTATCTGATTGTCGCCAGGGATGGTAAACACAGCGGGAATGCTATCGAAATTGACGTTCGTGGTTCCGGAGAGTCCCGAGCCTGCAATAACCACTTCGCACCCGGCGCCGCTGCTCGCCGTAATTGACCCAGAGGGAGTAACGCTGGGAAACATTACGGTGCCAAATCGATTGTCGACCCAGAGCGCTCCGGCCTGGATGGGAACAGAGGCTCCGCCGCTGGATTGCAACGTCGCAGAGATAGTGTCGCTGGTACTCTGAGTCGTGGTCGGTGAAGTGAGCAGGGAAAACGTAATTCCCGCGCTGCTATTTTGGCTGGAACCGGTGGATACGGAGACGACAGGTGGTATGCCTAAGGTGAGAGTGTTTCCCGATGTAGAAGAAATTTGCGCCGTAGAAGAGGTGCCCGTAGACTGAGCGCTAGTGATGGCCTCTGTGGTCACGTTTTGTATGGTTATCGATCCGGCATGCTGAGAGATCGAACCTTGCCCGACCGTCGCCCAAGAAGGCTTGGAGGTGTGCTGGCCATTCATGTAGAAGGGGTCGAGGGTGAGCAGGCTGGCGCACTCATAGGGAGTGAGAGTGATATTGCTGCCTGCGTCAATCAGTGGCGCAATGCCCTCGGCGCATAGGTGGAGCTGGAACGCCGACACCTGTAAAAGACCCATGGTCCCGGTAACTGGCATAGCTTGAATTATTCCTGGAGATGGAGTTCCAGCGAAGTCCCAAAGATAGATTTCGGGATCCAATGCAATGTCAAACAGATCGTTCCAGAAAGGGGACTCGAAGACCGCTGCCGATCCCACGTCCATCCACCAGCATTCAGGCTTAGAAGGGGTGCCATCCTCGACTGCTTCCACTGGGTTAAATACCGGCTGACTGGAGCCGCTGGTACAGGCTGATGGGGCCGTGGGGCTGGCACTTGAGGGGTTCGGAACACACAAATACGCGTTGCCGTCCGGTGGATTTGGCTGAACAAGGTCTTGTTCGCCGTTTTGACAGTACGGCCAGTTGGCCTGCCAGGGTACTACAGTTGGCCCGCCAGATCCCGGAGGGCCCACGGCAAAGGAATCCGTCAGAGTGGCTGAAAATGAGGAGCCTATGGCAGCGGAGCTTGTCTGCCCCTGGCCGTTTGTATTCGTAGAACTCGAATTCTCCGAATATGAACCACTGACTGATACAGAACCGAGCCCCGCGCTCTGGAGGGGAATGTTGCCCCCAAACTGCCAACTCTGAGAATTTGTGCTGGCCTGCGTAGCTGATGACTGCATCTGGAACAGAGTCGTAATGGCCACGGCTTGCTCCTGTGCGGTGGAATACTTGGCGGAACTCTGGCTTCCCGGCGGCATGTAAACAATCGCCAAAGGCTGCAAGGTTGGTGTTACAGCCCCGGCCGGCTGGACGACAATCGGGATGAGTACCGAACTATACTGCACATTGGCGAAGTCAATCAGAAAGCGTACTACGGTGAGCTGTTTGGTCAGTTGCAAATTGAAGGTAACATCGTCATCCGGAACGGTATTGTTACCCGCCTCATAATCGGGATAGACGATCCACGGGATGCCTGTCCCGTTGTTTTCGCCACCGCAGTTTGCGGTTTCCCCCTGAGTCACGGGAAGCCCGCTAGATGTAAAAAGTCCGGTGAACGTGTCGTCAGGCCCGTAACCGCTGGCTCCAGGTGCCGAACCTGCGCCGTGGACCTTGGTATATTGCTGCCAAGCTGCAACAACTTGCGAGCAGAATAAGGACATATGCGGCGGGAGAGCTTGACCGATTTTCATGCCCGCCATGTTGTCAAAGATCCAAGTTGCGATGGAATTGTTTGGGTCAAACGCCTCACCCGGTGCGCAGGGGACGTACTGGCCAATACCGAAAATGACGGGACAGCCCAAGCCGTCAGCTCCTTTGTATTGGTATTGTGAGTTTTGTGTGGGTGTTTGAGGTGCAACGCCTGGGTAGTCAACAAATTTCAGGCCAAGGGGGTCGCTATAGTCTGCTGTTGGGTTGCCATTATCGTCTGTATCGAGAACCTGCAATTGGATTTCGTCGGCCATAAACGCTTCTGGCGAATATGTGCCGTTGTCAACGATCACAATGTGCGTCGGGACCGTTATCGATATGTTGGGGCTGTTGATGGGGAGGTAGGTAGGTGTGGGTGTTGACTGCCCCAGTTGGAGCGGCGGAATCACCTGAGGGCATACAGATTCGATAGGGATGGCCGTCGGTTGTACCACCGTAGGAGGAGGAGGAATGGGGGTGGGGAAGGGAGACGTGGCGGACGTCACGTAGGGATTCGCGTTGACGGAAGCTGAACAGGGTGGGTTGCTTGTCCCCCAGAATTGCCCAGAGAACGCCCATGCTGAGGGGTCTCCTGTCAACATATCGACAAGTGCATTATTCGGATTGTAGCTTGCCTGAGTCATAGGCGTCGGAGACTGCCACGAGGCTGGAGGATTGGCGGCAAGGATTGCATTGATTCTCGCTGCCCTGTTTTCATTGAGAATCGAGAAATATATGGGTATGGGTCCGCGGCCCAAGCCTATTATGCTGATAGAACCTTTCAGCCATAACGCACACTGGGGGCAAGTGACCTTACCACCCTTCAAAGTCAGTCCGCCGCTCCCAGATCCTCCTCCTGCCATGGGCTTTAATTGACCCGCCGTCTGCTCCTTATATGCCTGCAAAATCTGGTTGATGCCCTGCACGTTGTAACCGGACGTAGCCTTGCGCAGCGTGGGCGTATGAGAGCCCTGCGCTGGAACCTCGAACTTTGGGCGAAGCAAGGAAGGCAGGGCGGGTTGGAGCTTCTGCAGTGTTGCCGCCGCTCCCGGCATTACTAGACCCTGCTTCATCGGAATCTGCTGGTTCTCCAATACCAAATTAGAGTTCACGATTTTCGGCCGCGCCGCAAGTGCGGTGCCACTCGGAAGTGAGGGCTCCGTCGATTGGTGCTGCACGGCGGGCGCGGCATTGTCAACAGGCTTTGGCTCTTGCGACTGTGCGGAGAACAGCAGCAATGTGAAAGTGGCTAGCAGAAGCACACGTACGCGAGCAACTGCCGTAAGTGATTTTCTCATGTGGTCACCTCTCTTGCCGTAAGCGCGGCTCGTCGGGACATCAACTCATTGGCCATATTCGTGGCGCCATTTCGAGGGTACTGTTTGCCGATGTACGCGGCATAAGCCGTCGGGGCAGTACTTATGCAGTCAATCTCGTCTCACGAATTAAGCTCTTGAGCGCTCTCCACGTGACGCTTTCGTAACTCGCAACCTATTTCCACCCTCGGACACCTGACCACCCTCAAATTGCCGGAGTCCTGCCGGATCATCCTCATTTGTGGTCGTCGCCGGTGTAAGCTTCAGCGCGAATGGGATGTGTCCGCCTGCAGTACCGAAAATCCCGTTTTCAACTTACCGCCGATAGGAAACTGTCGCCTTGCGGTACTCACCTTATTTGCATTGTGCGTGGAGTTCCCGCTTCGTTTACACTATTTCTCAAGAATACGATGCTTCCAACGGAGAAGCGTCCTTACACTTTATAGTAAAAAACGATTCAAATTCAATTCACGCGGAAGAAAAAAATAGAATTTTTTTAATTTTGTTAAAACCCATGACCAAGCCGTTACTTGAACTAATTGTGCAAGAGCGCGTCACATTCGGATGTGGCAATAGCCTTAAGTCTATTCCGTCCTGTCACTTGGGGCTATGTCGAGGATTTAGTAACCGCAAGTCGGCTTCTCGACCGTAAACCGAGATATCGCGCAGTTTCGGGCGAATGATCGGCAAAACGGAGACTACTCGGACTTGCCTGTGAAGTCTCATTTTCTGCAACTTTGCCTATTGCATCAGACTTGCCCCGCTGCCGCCCGCGACGCTCGATGGGCCGCAAACTCCTGAGGCGTGGGAATCGGCAACAGATTGCGTCCGGCAAACATATCCGCGAAAAGGCCCACTAGCTCGGCGTGGATCAGCCCGTTGGAGGCCAGAATCTCCCGGCTGTCTAGACGAAAAGGTTTCCCGGAGAAGCCCGTCATCTTCCCGCCTGCCTCTTCGACCAACAGATAGCCGGCGGCCACATCCCAGGGATTGAGGTTGAACTCCCAGAAGGCATCCAGGCGTCCCGCTGCAACGTAGGCCAGATCGAGCGCGGCCGACCCGGCCCGCCGCACTCCATGGGAGCGCAAACTGAACTCATGGTAGAAGTGAATGTTGGGGCTCTCATGGCGTTTGTGGCTGGGAAATCCCGTGGCCACCAGCGCCTCCGCCAGTTCCGGCGTTTTCGAAACGTGCATCGGCTTGCCGTTCAGCCGCGCGCCCCGTCCCCGCTCGGCAGCGTAGAGATCGTCGCGTAAGGGATCGTAGATGACTGCGGCCACTATCGTTCCATCTGCGTCCGGCGCGAGGCCTTTGCGGCGCTGCTCCAGACCCAGGGAGACGCAGAACTGCGGCAGCCCGTGAGCAAAGTTGGTGGTTCCGTCCAGAGGGTCCACGTACCAGCGAAACTCGCCGTCGAGCCGGTCGCGCGTGCCTTCTTCGCCGTAGATTCCATGCTGAGGAAAGGCCGCGCTCAGCCGCTCCCGGATCAGCTTTTCCGCCGTCCGGTCGGCCACCGTCACCAGGTCCACATCGCCTTTATACTCGGTGGCGACACCCTGAGAAAAGAACTCGCGCAGCCGTGCGCCCGCCTCGCGTGCGATAGCCGTAGCCTGGGGAACCCAGACCCAATCTCTCTGATCGCCGCTCACGAAACCGCTCCGTTTTCAGTTGATCCATTCGCTTCAGGACTCGCGGTCTTCGCGCGGCGCGGAGCCAGCTTGCCCACTTCTGTAATGGTGCGGATTTGGTGTTTGTAGATAAACAAATTGGGTTTGCCCTCGCGAGTCAAACGCAACATGCCCTCGTCGAAGTACTCTATCCAGCCGCGCACCGTTTCGCCGTCACGCATCTTGACCTGTACGTTGACCTGGCGGTCGCACAGGGAGCGTAGGTAAAGCGCCTCATGGCCGGTTTCACCCGGCGGAGGCGCCTTTGTAGCATGGCGCTTGGACAGCGGAGGGGACATATTGCCATTTTAGATGCAACTCAGGCCGAGAAGTGGCAGACTGTATGATTCAATCAAAATAATTATTTTGAGGGGATTCAGCACCCATCAACATATTGTCTACGCCAGCACCTGCACCGACCCTTTGCCCACTAACTCCTCGGCCCGCTCGATCCATCCGCGATCCGCCGCCACGCTCATCCCCTCCGGCTCCAGGATGACCGCGTACTCGCCCTTCTTTTCCAAATGCAGCATGACCTTGCCCGGCCCCGGCGCAGCATCCGCCGCGCTCTTCAGGCCAGCCAGCGCCTCCTCCGTCACGCGCTCCACGTTGATGCGAATCCGCACCCCAGTTGGCAGCTTCACCTGCACCTCTTCCAGCGCTTGAATCGAGTTGACGGCAATCTTTGGCGCGGCGTCCTCGTCGCCCATCAGCGTGCCGCGTAACACCACCGGCGCCTCCATCTTCAACTGGCCGGCTAGCTTTTCGTAATCCCGCGAAAAACAGATCAGGTCGATCTTGCCGGTGGCATCCTCAAGCGCCGCCTGCGCATAAAGTTTTTGATCCCGCTTGCTCTTCTGCACCTTGAGGCCCAGAATCAAACCCGCAACCTGAATCTCGTCTGCCGCGTCTGCCTGCTGGCCCCAGCGCCTTTCCGGCGGCTTGCGCTCCAGCGCCTCGGCCACGGAGATCACTCCCGCCAGATTGCGCAGCTTCTCCGCGTACTTATCCAGAGGATGCCCGGAGACAAAAAATCCCAGCACATCTTTCTCATTGGCCAGCCGCTCGCCTTCTTCCCAATCGGCAACCTTGGGCAGGTCGTCGCTGCTCACTGACTTCGGTCCCTCATCGAAGAGCCCGAAGAGGCCGCTTTGTCCCGTCTCTTTGTCTCGCTGCGCCTTCTGTGCCCGCTCCATGGTTTTATCGACTGCGGCCATCAGCGGCCCGCGCTTGCCTAGCGAATCCAGCGCCCCGGCCTTGATCAGCGACTCGAGCACGCGCTTGTTCATCACGCGCAAATCGACCTTCTCGCAAAATTCCGAGAGGCTCGTGAATCGCCCGCCCACCTCCGCGCGCGCTTTGAGAATCGACTCAATTGCATTGCCGCCCACGTTCTTCACCGCAGCCAGGCCAAAGCGTATCGACTGCCCATCCCCGGTAACATGCGGAGTAAACTGCGCGCCGGAAACCTGCACATCGGGCGGCTCCACGCGAATGCCCATCTCCTTGCACTCCGCGATATACTTCACCACATTTTCCGGCTTGGATGTTTCCGAGGTCAGCAGCGCCGCCATAAATTCCACCGGGTAATGCGTCTTCAGATAAGCCGTCTGATAGGCCAGCAACGCATAGGCCGCCGAGTGCGACTTATTGAATCCATACCCGCCAAACTTATCCATCTGGTCGAAGATTTCAATCGCCGTCGCCTTGGAGTGCCCTGCCGCCTCCGCCCCGCTCACGAAGCGGTCGCGCTGACGGGCCATTTCATCCATATTCTTTTTGCCCATCGACTTGCGTAGCACATCCGCCTCGCCCATGGAGTAGCTGGCGAGCACGTTCGATATCCGCATCACTTGTTCCTGATAGACGATCACTCCCAAAGTCTCTTTGAGAATCCCCTCTAACTCCGGCAGCAGATACTCCACCTTGCGCCGTCCCAGCTTGCGCTCGATAAAGTCATCGATCATTCCGCCCTGAATCGGCCCCGGCCGGTACAGAGCATTCAGCGCCGTCAAATCCTCCACCGTATCCGGCTTGTAGCGCCGCAGCACATCGCGCATACCGCTCGACTCAAACTGAAAGACTCCCGAAGTCAGCGCCGCGTGAAATACCTTCTTGAAAGTTTCCTCGTCTTGCGGCGGAATGGCGCCAATGTCCAGCTTCTCTCCGCGGTTTTGCTCGATCAGCTTGAGGCAATCGTCAATCACCGTCAGCGTCGTCAGCCCCAGAAA